>Ga0209641_10000861_pt1 | contig 27903 bp, 18 predicted proteins | sample RifCSP16_1_FD_184022 | JGI IMG/M metagenome (GOLD analysis project Ga0209641, IMG submission 184022) | Soil microbial communities from Rifle, Colorado - Rifle CSP2_sed 16_1 (SPAdes) (version 2) | ecosystem: Environmental > Terrestrial > Deep subsurface > Rock core/Sediment | place: Rifle... | reverse complement strand
TATTCCGGGAAATGCTGACGTCTCGGTGGAACAGTTGACCGGCCAACCTCAATTTCAGATCCAGGTAGACAGAGGAGGGCTAGCCCGTTTCGGTCTAACTTCCCAGGAAGTCTTGGCTTTCGTTCAAAGCTTGGGAGGGATTCCAGTAGGAGAGGTATTTGAGGAGCAACGCCGCTTCGATTTGGAAGTGCGCTTGAATCCTGCGTACAGACAAGTGCCTGAAGATATTCAGCGAATACCTATAAAATCCAGTGACGGTGCCATTGTGACTTTGGATCGAGTAACTAAACCTGCTCTCTTGGAGGGTCCGGCAACTATTACCAGGGAATGGGGCAAACGCAGGATTGTAGTGCAATGTAATGTACGCGGACGCGATGTGGGATCATTTGTAAATGAATTAAGGGAGCGCATAGACAAAGAGATTATTTTGCCGCCCGGCTATTTTGTTCGATATGGAGGTCAGTTCGAGAACCTAGAGAGAGCCCGGGAACGTCTGTTTCTGGTAGTACCAATTACCTTAATTATCATATTCGGATTTCTCTATTGGACTTATAAATCTCTCCGAGACGCCCTGCTGATTTTTACAGGAGTCCCGTTGGCCGTGCTGGGTGGAATAGCTGCACTTGCCATCCGAGGGATGCCTTTTTCTATCTCTGCCAGTGTGGGATTTATAGCCCTCTCTGGGATAGCGGTTCTAAATGGATTAGTACTAGTGTCAAGCATCAAACGTTTGCGTGCCGAAGGGCTAGATTTACGCGAGGCTGTACGAGAAAGTGGTGTTAGCCGTCTCCGGCCAGTTCTAATGACTGCACTGGTGGCGGCTATGGGATTTGTGCCAATGGCTATTTCTCAAGGAGTCGGTGCTGAAGTTCAGAGGCCACTAGCCACAGTAGTGGTAGGAGGAATTCTCTCATCCACAACTCTTACTCTCATTGTTCTACCAGTACTTTACAACATGTTTGGTCGTAAGACAGTATCGGAGGTATGAATGCGGATCCGTTATAGAATATCGGCGTCATTAGGTGTGTTTCTATTGAGTGTTTTATTTCAAATGCCAGAATTTGGCTGGGCGGACACTTTATCGCTTCCAGGATCAATTCGCACCGGTGTTTCTTTGCATCCAAAGGTACTCTCTGCCAAAGGAGAGCTGAAATCTGCCAGAGGATCAGTCTGGAAGAGCTTAAGCCCTCCCAGCCCAGTGGTTCGGATCCAGAATGAATGGGTTCCACCTGGTTCTAATATTTCCGATTACGGAGAGCATACTTTAGGAATTGCTCAGAGCTTAGATTTTCCCCTGGTGACCTACTTAGGAGTGAAGTCGGCTCGACACACCAAGCAGGCGGCCTATTCGGCCTATCAGTCAGCAATTGCAGAAGCCAGTGCAGAAATCACAATGGCCTATGTAGAGGTTTGGATTGCTCAGAGGAAGGTCGTAATCGCAGAATCTTTGCAGCGGGCTGCGGCACGATTGGCCGGAAGCGCTGAGCAAAGGTACGCGGTGGGAGAGGGGACAAGCATAGAGCGTGACCGCCTCAAAGTCCAGGCAGAGCAATCCGGCCGAGGCCTGCAAAAGGGAGTTCTGGAAGCAACCCTGGCTAAACTGAGACTAGGACAGTTAATCGATAGGGATGACGACACCGATTTTCAGGTTTCAGATCCAGGGGGAGTAGATACTACCACAGCTAACGTCTCAGTAACCGGCTCGAGCTCCTGGTTAGTCCAGGGTGCAGAATCAGCCCTCCGGGCAGCTCGAGCAGAGCAGAGTGCGGCCCGTCTGTCATGGCTGCCCCAGATAGAATTGGAGTTATTTAGGCAGAAAGACAAGATAGAAGGACGCTTTTGGGGAGGGGCCATCGGTTTCACTCTCCCTCTCTGGTTTACTCTTACTGGACCGGGAAATCTGATGAGTGCAGCCGGGTCAGTAGAAAAGGCAAAGGCCGACCTTGAGCAGGCCAGACGCAGGTGGCACTTAGACTGGATGGAAGCCACCCAATCATTCGAGATTGCTAAATCGAGGATGAGAAGTCTGGAGCAAATCGGCTTACCTTCATCCGGCCGGGCTTACTCGGCCTCGATTATGGCCTATGAGGTCGGCGAACTTGGAGTGACTGATCTTTTGGCAAGTTTCTCAGAAAAACAGGCTGTTGAATTGGACTACTTAGACGCCCAAAGAGAGTTTTGGTGGTGGCGAACCAGGATAGACGTATTAAAAGCAACTCCAGACTCAAAATGACCTTTAAGTCTGTTCAGGGTCTTCCGGTTTGAGAACCTGTGAGGCAATTTCAGTCCTACAAGGTGAAAACAGTTTTAGTAAAACTTACTAAAAGAAGGTGAGTAAGTGAGAGGAGGCAGAACATCGGAAACGACAGTTTGTATGCGGACAGCATCCAGAGCGGCGAGTCTTGGTTGCCCCTGCTGCTTTATAAATAATCCCCTTCTTTCCTCAGGAAAAAATTCCAAAACTGTACTTATCCGTCAACTCTGAAATATTGAAATTGCTCTGAAACCGAACACTCTATCGGATGAAGGCCGGTCAACAGAGCCAAGCTATGAAAATGTCTCGGTTGAAGTAGTTGCTTTCATTCAGAAAAAAGCCCTGGTGTCATCAGCCAGGGCTTTTTATTTTCAGACTTATGGCAAGAACTGATATCTGCTTAGCACCTTTGTATGATCGTCTGGTCAATGAATTCACATATCATTCTACCATTTTGCACGGGGGAGGGTATGCCCCCTATCTGGAGTCAGTCCCTTATGACATCTTGGCCGCTCTGGTCAAAGAGGGCTGGAGGCCGGTGGCCCAGGCAGTTGGGGCAGTAAGCGAATAGAGAAAATCGCCACAAATAGCTCAAAATCTAGCTTAGACCTAAAGAGAAAGGTCTTGGGATGAGCAGGATTTGGTCTGTTGTGAATTGCGATTTGACTCACAGCGTTAGAATCTGTTTGACTTCTGCTCTATCTAATCTAATTCTTAACGGAATTCCCTTTCTTGCTTTGCTTCTGCTACACTGTTGATTCGGCCTGGTCGGCTTTGTTATCTTTTTCACAAGTAATAATTTAACTTGACAAGTTCCAGCCGGAAAGTAACTTAATAGCAGCGCCTGGTCATAGGGAAGTTAATGCACTAGATCGGTCTTAAGGTTTGATGGAAGGTTGATTGCCCGTGATTTGGAGTGGAGGATTAAGAGTAATTTTTAACCAACTCAAGATAGATTAGAGGAGAATATACTATGTCATTGTCTGCCGTAAAATTTCAGATGGCCTGGCTTAGAAAGCTTGAGAGAACGTTTATGCGGGTTTGTTTTTTACTCTCGATTAACAGTTTGTGGGCGATTCCACATCTGAGCTCAACCTATGTTTTTGCCTCTGAGTCTCAAAATTCAGTTAAGCCAGAAAAATCTCAGGATAAAGGGGCATTTGCCTTGGATAAAGCCGTGGTCACCAATTCTTCGTACGCTCCCTTGGATAATTCTCCCTGGACCGGAAAGAGTGCCTGGCATAGGCCAAAAGAGAATCTGTTTGCAGCAATTTCACCTGAGCCGCTCCCCGAGCAGAAAGTCCTGGCAAAATTTTCCTTGCAAAGCAGCCAGCTCCAGATTGTGTCATTGCCAGAGACTGCGGTAGTAGGAGAGAGCGTCGGCGTGGTTGTCAATCTCAGCCAGGTTTGCGGGAGTAGTCAGACCGCGCCTTTGGCCGGCCGCACGATTCTGTTCTTTACCAACCTGGGGGACTGTGGGGTGGATGTGGGGCAGCAGCCGGCTTTTACCGCCCTGACAGATGTCTCTGGCAACGCCAGCGTCAGGCTGGCATTTTCGGAGACAGGAACATTTGGGGTGAGAGTGAAATTTCAGGGGGATGATAAACCTGATCCCTGCCCTTCGGTTGGCAATAGTGCCTGTACCCCTACTGATCCTGATCCCAACCAGAGGTGCGTCAATATTGGCTCTTCTAACGATTGTCAGACCATAGTAGTGACTGAGTATTCCATACCCATCATATTTGATGCCGCCGGGGCGGTCAACCTCGTCGTCACTGATCCCAGCGGAGATAGCATCGGCGTCTCTTTTAACACCATTTCTGGGTCAAGTTACAGCTATTCGGATGACAGTATCTTCATTTTTGAAGCCCTGTATGGGAATTACAGCATTAAAGTGGTCAGAGACCTACTCGACGAATCTGAAGACAGCTCCTATGCCATCGAATCTAGAATCGATGGCACGGCCGACAATGCCTTGGCCTCAGCCGCGCCAGTTCCCCAGGAAGGGGAGACTCACAATTATGTCATTACCTCCCAGCCTGACCTACCAGCCTGTCTATCCAAACCCGGAGATGCGGATGGCGACGGTCTGGTGAACTTGGCTGACATCGTCTCCACGGTGAACTATCTTTATAACTATCCAGGCTGTCAGCCTAGCCCGGACTGTTGGTTGTGGGGATTGAACTGCAGGGGAGATTGGAATGGGAATGGCTCAATCACTCTCTCGGATGTAATCCACGGAGCGAACTATTTATTCGGGGAGCCGGGCAGACCCTGGAACCCTGTTTCCTCCCAGGCTTGTTGTTTGCCAAACTTCTAGATTTTGCTCTCCAGGGGTGGGCAAGGTAATTAGCCGGCTGCCACAAGGGAAAAAGTTGCTAAATTCCTTCAAGTTGCCGCTCCTGGGGATGGCGGTCTTTTAGCCGTATTACCCCCCTCTCAATCAGCTACCATAATGAAGAGACAAACAACATTCGCCAGAGTGGCTTATACAAATTGACAAGTAGATAGAGTATTATTTATACTGCTTTTGTTTCCGGATTGACAGAAATATGCTGGGTCAAACCATCTCACACTACAAGGTTTTAGAAAAAATCGGGGAAGGGGGGATGGGAGTGGTGTATAAAGCCCAGGACGTCCGACTGGACCGGCTGGTGGCTCTAAAATTCCTGCCGTCTAATTTGGTTGCCTCAGGCCAAGATGTGGCCCGGTTCCAGCAGGAGGCTAAAGCCATTTCAGCCTTAAATCATCCTAACATTGCTACACTCTATGATATCGGTGAAGCCGAAGGACAAAAATTTATAGTATTAGAGTATTTGCCGGGGGACACGCTGAAATCCAAAGTTAAACAGATTCAACAACAGGGAAAGGAACTTTCCATTGAGCAAATTTTAGACTATGCCATCCAGATTGCGGAGGGGTTATCACATGCCCATAAACAGGGAATAGTTCATAGGGATGTTAAGACTGACAATGTGATGCTGACTGCTGAAGGGAAGCTAAAACTGACCGACTTTGGCCTGGCCAAGCTTAAAGGAGTTACTAAGCTAACCAAGACTGGCTCGACTCTTGGAACCATAGCCTATATGTCGTCGGAGCAGGCCCAAGGAGAAGAGGTTCACCAGAGAAGTGATATATTCTCTTTGGGGGTTGTGCTTTATGAACTGGTTGCAGGCAGACTGCCATTCAGCGGAGAGCATGATGCGGCTATTGTCTATTCTATCTGCAATGAGGACCCTGAGCCTTTGGTACGCTATAAGAAAGATGTTCCGGAAGGTTTACAGAGAATAGCGAATAAGGCCCTGAAGAAGGAAAAGACCGTTAGATATCAAAATGTTTCTGAGGTTTGTGTAGATTTGAGAGAATTAAGAGACCAGTTAAGTACAGGTCAATTGTATCTCAGAATCAGGAGGAAAATGCTCGCCGTTCTTCCTTTTGAGAATCGGGGGTCCGTGGACGACGAGTATTTTGCTGAAGGCATCACAGACCACATAACCACAAGCTTAGCAAAAATCAGCGCGTTAGGTATTATATCTCGCACCAGCTGTGTTCAATACAGGAAAACCGAGAAAAGGCTTCGTCAAATCGGATCTGAGCTAGGTGTAGATTATGTATTGGAGGGTAGCGTTTACTGGGATAAGTTGAGCGTTCCTAATAGAGTTAGAATAAACTGTGAGTTGGTTAGGGTGGACGATGAAGTCAACATTTGGGCGCAAAGTTATGAGCAGGTTTTCGAAAAAGTTTTTGATGTTCAATCAAACATTGCCGAGAGAGTAACGTCTACGCTGGACGTTCTCCTTCTCGACCAAGAACACCTAGCCGTCACAAACAAGCCGACCAACAACCCCGACGCATACGTTTTCTTTCTCCGTGGAAACAATTCTTTAAATAAGGGCCTGTCTGAGAAGGACTTTAGGGATGCGATAAATATGTACGAGAAAGCCGTGGAGTTTGACCCCAATTTCACGTTAGCCCATGCTATGGTTTCCATTGCTCATGCAAAAATGTATTTTTATTTTGGTAGGGGTGACGAGTGTAGGGTGAAGGCGAAAACTGCTTTGGACAAAGCAATACAATTAGGTCCTGCTTTTTCAGAAACTCATCTGTCTATGGGGTATTATCATTACTTGGTCAATCAAGATTATGACCTTGCTCTACAAGAATTCATAATTGCGCAAAACGGCCACCCCAATAACAGTGACCTTTTCTTTGCCGTCGCGGCCGTTCAACGACGTCAGGGGAAATGGGAACATGCGGTAGTAAATTTTACAAAAGCAGCTCATTTAGATCCACGTTCGGCCTTCAAAGCTCTTGAGCTCGGCACCACGTACCATTTTATGAAGAAATATCCGTTAGCCCTGGAATATTATGATAGTGCTATATCGCTAGCTCCTGACTGGGCTCCTCCTTATAGCAGGAAGGCTGGGCTGTATATAAACTGGGAAGGGAATACGGAAAAGGCACGGAATGTTTTACGCGCTGGATCGGCAAAAGCTGATAAGAATATGCTGTCATTCGATTGGATGGAATGTGAGACACTCGATGGCGATTATCAGGCTGCGTTAGACCTTCTTACGTCTTCGGAAGATTTTGTTTTAGGCGCTGACACTGGTAAGACAGATGTCGGGTGGTTCTTTATAAACAAAGCTCAAACTTATGGATTCCTGAGAGAAAGCCAGTTCGAGCTTGCCTATTATGATTCTGCAAGAAACATTTTGGAGTCCGAAGTTCTATTACAGCCGAATGATCCTTCAGTACATATGGGACTAGCCCTTGCTTATGCCGGGCTTGGTCGGAAGGAAGAGGCAATCCAGGAAGGTGGCAAGGCTCTCGAACTTGCTCCTGTATCTAAGGATCCGGTTGATGGTCCCACACATCTCTACAATATGGCATCGGTACATGTAAAGATCGAAAACCATGATCCAGCCATAGATATCTTGGAGTTTCTATTGAATGTACCGCAGTTTCTCGTTTCAAGCAAAAAGCTTAGAATCGACCCCACATGGGCCCCCTTGCGCACCCACCCTCGCTTTCAGAAGCTCTTAGCCGCATACAAGTAGCCTGGATATGATTGGCAAAACTGTCACGCACTACAAAATCTTAGAAAAAATCGGGGAAGGGGGGATGGGGGTTATTTACAAAGCAGTTGACACCAAGTTGAACCGAACCGTAGCACTTAAGTTTCTGCCCCACGCTGTGACCATGGATTCCGAAGAGAAGCAGCGCTTCATTCAGGAAGCCCAGGCTGCCTCGGCCTTAAACCACCCCAACATCATCACCATTTACGAAATTGATGAAGTGGATAGCAATTCCTTCATCAGCATGGAATATGTCGATGGCGGCAACCTAAAGACTCTAGTTTCGGAGAACTCCGTCCCTATCGACCGATTTTTTGAAATTGCCTTAGGGGTTACAGATGGCTTAGCCCAGGCTCATAAGAAAGGGATCATCCACCGGGATATTAAGTCCGAGAACATTCTTTTGACCACGGACGGAAGGCCTAAGATTACCGATTTCGGTTTAGCCAAGCTGAAAGGTTCCGGGACCATCACTTTAGCGGGCAAAGCCTTGGGTACGGCAGCCTATATGTCTCCGGAGCAGGTCCAGGGAGACGAGTTAGATGGCCGCTCTGATATTTTTTCTTTGGGGATAGTCTTTTATGAGCTTTTAACCGGTCAGATGCCCTTCAAAGGGGCTCACCCCATGGCCGTTATGTATTCGATTGTCTACGAAGAGCCTTTGACCCCTTCTCAGCTCAGGACCGATATCCCCAAATCGCTGGAGAATATCATCTCTTTAGCCCTGCAGAAAAATAAAGACCAGAGATATCAGGCTTTGGAGCTGATGTTGGATGATTTGAAGAAAGCCCAGTCCGGCAGCTTGGTAGCAATCGAGGCTCTCCCAGAAAAAGCTCTGGTTAGGGCGGTGGCAGTACTTCCCTTTGAAGATTTAGCGCCTACCAAGGAAAATGAGTATTTAGCCAACGGTATCACTGATGAAATCATCACCGATCTGTCTCAAATCGGCTCTCTGAAGGTGGCCCCCCGTTCTTCGGTGATGGGCTATAAAGGGGTGCTCAAAGATATCCGAGAAATCGGCCAGGAGCTACAGGTGGAGTACATCCTGCAGGGGAGCATCAAGAAATTCGGGGAGAAAATCAGGATTACGGCTCAGCTCACCTCGGTCTCGGAGGGCTTCCATCTGTGGGCCGAGAAGTTTGACGGAGAGCTTAAAGATATCTTTGAAATTCAGGACATCGTCTCCCAAAAGATAGTGGCGGCTTTGAAGTTGAAGCTTACTCCCAGCCAAATCCAGGAGATTGTCAAGAAGCCCACCGCCAACATCCAGGCTTATGATTTCTATCTGAAGGGGAGAGACTATTATTCCCAGGGGGACAAGACCAATATTGATTTTGCCATGCGGATGTTTGAGAAGGCCCTGGAGATTGACCCGGATTTTGCCCTGGCCTATGCCGGCCTGGGGGATGGCTATGTGACCAAATACATGGCCTATTTTGACAAGTCTTTGGCCTGGTTAGATGAAGCGGAAAGGACCTGCAAACGGGCTTTGCACCTGGATTCTTCTCTGCCAGAGGCGCACCGGGCCTTGGGCCGGGTGTACCAGTTCAGAAAAAAATACTCGGAGGCAGAGCGGGAATTTCAAAAAGCGGTACAGCTCAAGCCGGATTACACGGATGCGCACCGCTCCTTAGCCTGGCTATTCTTGGAGCAAGGAATCTTGGATAAGACCATAAAAGCCGGGCAAAAGGCTTTAGAGATTAAACCTTTAGACAAGGAGACTTACTTGCTTTTAGGTTTAGCTTATCAGGACCAGAAAGAGGAAGAGAAGGCCTTGGAGATGTTTGACAAAGCCATCGACATTGCCCCGGATTATTTCCGGGCTTACTATCAAAAGGGGCAGATTTACCAGAGAAGGGGAGATTACCGGATAGCCATGCAAAACTACCAGAAGGCCTCCGAGTTCGGCCAAGAGCCTAATCTTTATATTGACCTGGGCTGGGCTTATTTGGTCGAGGGGCAGATTGATCCGGCGGTGGAGGCCTTCAAGAAGTCGATTGAGCTGGGGCTATTTGACTATCGGGCTTACTACTTTTTGGGACTGGCATACGAGAAAAAGGAGGAAAAGTGGATGGCGGCCGCCTCGTATGACTCAGCCGTAGTCCTCTGCCGCAGGCAGATTACTGAAGACCCGCAGGACCCGATCTTGTATTCCACCCTGAGTCTGGCTCTGAATGCCTTAAAGAGAGTGCCGGAAGCCGGTGAAGCTGCGCTGAAGGCTTTCAATCTGGATCCGGAGAACGGGGCTATTCTGTACGATTTGGCCAGGGCTTATGCCCGGCAGAATGATGTCCCCAAAGTTTTGGAGATTTTGAAGAAAGCTTTCTTGACTCCGCTTTCCCCTACCCCCCAGGAGGCGTGTAAGGATCCGCATTTTGAGAAGTGGAGGGAAAATCCTGATTTTAAGGCGCTGTGCCAGAAGTAGGGCATTTCTTTCTCAGAGGTTGCCTGTCGGCGGAACTGTCCTCAGGCCGTTCCTCTCCTGAAAGAAATGGGTGCAGACAGTTTTCGTTTAATAAAGTGAGCGAATTAATTGCCCTCATTCTTCAAAGATTATCTGTTCCCGACCCAGAAAGATTAAAGAGATTATTCCCGATAAGACTAAGACAGCCCCTACCAACAGGTCCCAAGTTACCTTTTCGTCTTTGACCAGCCATCCCAAGACCAAAGCCACAATCGGCGTCACAAAGGCAATCAGAGATAATTTAGTGGCATCCGTGGTTTTCAACAGATGAAAATAGACCGAGAAAGCTAAAGCCGAGCCGAACAAAGATAGGTACAAAAGCGCTCCGATGGATTTATTTGTAATTCTGAAACTTGCCATATCCTCCACTGTAAATCCGACAATCAATAGTAATATCATCCCGACCAGCATCTGCTGGGCCGCGATTACAATCGGGTCGACATGATGTAAATCTCTCTTAGTTCTGACTCCGGCGTAAGCGGCACTGGCCCCGCTCCCCAAGAGCGCCAGCATCCCCAGAATCGTCTGGGTTGAACCGCTGAGTCTCAGATTGTCCCAGAAGATTAAGACAATGCCGGAAAAGCCGACCAAAAGACTCCCCAATTTAATCCAGGTGAATCTCTCATTCGGCAGCAGCAGATGCGCAAAAATTGCCACCCAAAAGGGCAAAGTGGCAAATAGTAAAGCCGCTAATCCAGAGTTAATATGCTGCTCTCCCCAGTAGACCAGACTGTAAGATAAAAAGTAGGCAAAGAGTCCAGGGATGATAATATTTTTCCACTCCTTGGGGCTGGTGGCCAGCTCTAATCTTTTCCAGCGGACTAAAGCAAATAAGATGAGGCAGGACAAAACAAAGCGAAAGCCAGCCCCCAAAAAAGGAGGGGAATCTTCGAGTCCGATTTTGATAGCCAGCCAGGTGGAGCCCCACACCAGGCAGAGTAGAGTCACCAGCAAAAACTTGATCATAGGGCTTTGACAATCACCAGGGTGATGTCATCGCTCTGGGGCTGTAGCCCCTGAAATGCTTTTACTTCGCCGACAATTTTTTCGGCAATCTGCTTGGCCGAAAGAGAGATATTTTCGCGCACTACCCTGATTAGGCGCTCCTCTTCAAACTGCACTTCGGTTTCATTGGCGGCCTCGGTTACCCCGTCGGTATACATTACCAATAGATCCCCGGATTTTAGATGGACAAAGCCCTGTTCATAGGGGGCGTTCTCCAGCATCCCTAAAAGCAAGCCTCCTTGGTCTAAAGTCACAAGCTGGCTGCCAGAAAAAAGAATGGGGGGATTGTGGCCGGCATTGACATAGGTAAATCGTTTTTCTTGAGGGTAGAGACAGCCGTAAACCAGGGTGGCAAATTTTCCTTTTTCCACGCTCTGGCACAAGAGCCGATTGGCATTTGCAACTCCTACAGCCGGCTCACAATTGGTCAAGGCTTGACTTCTTAAGGCAGCCTGCAAGTTAGCCATCAAGAGTGCGGCCGGAGTCCCTTTTCCGGAAACATCCGCTATCCCCAGACCAACCTTGCCGTCCGGCAAGGCCAAGAAATCAAAATAGTCCCCTCCTACCTGTTTGCTGGGGGCGGAGTAGCCATAGATATCAAAGCCTGGCACCTGGGGGACCTGTTTAGGCAAAAGCCCCACCTGAATCTCTCTGGCGACCAAAAGCTCTTTTTCTATCTCCTGCAGTTTTTTCTCTTCTTCGTGGAGTCTGGCATTCTCGATTATCTGGGCCGACTGGGAGGCAATGATGGATAACAATCTCTGGTCGTTGGGATTGAAGTCGCCAACTTTGTTAAAAATGCAAAATAGTCCGGTCAGCTTGTTGCGGTTTTTCAAAGGGACCATCAAAAGAGATTTGAATTCAGTTTTGAGGGCCATATTCTGGAAACGATCGTCCGCGACCAGATCGTTTATAATCAAAGGGCTCTGATTCTTTATCATCCAGCCCATCAAAGTGGTGCTGATGTGAATGGGAATCTGGGTGGTGGGGCGCTCTATTTTTCTGACAAAGGTTTTAAAGGGAGAGGTCTGGTCGTCACTGAGCAAGAGCACGCATCCCTGCTCCGCCTTTAGTTTCTTGATGCATTTGGTCACTATCAAATCGGTGATGGAAGCCACGTCTGAGAGGGAGCCAATCGCCACGGCGATCTCATTTAGAAGCGAGAGCTCCTCTACCGCTAGGCGGAGGTTCTGAACTTCCTGATTTAATCTTTCCGATGATTCCATCATCTGTCAGGTCGATTAATAACTCGCAATATAAGCTTACTCCTCCAAATTGCAAATACGCCTGGCAAAATCCCCCCTCTCCTAAGAGGAGAGGGTCAGGGTGAGGTCAGTTCTTATCTTTTGTAGCGTCCGAGCTTGCCTCGGACGAATAACGCCCTGGGCAAAGCCAGGGCGCTACAAAAACAGGTTGCAGCCCCACCTTGCCCTTCAGGCTGAACCCTCAAGGTGGGAAAAGCCTTTACGATACCGACAGCCAGTAGCTGATTTTAATCGCCAGAAAATTATCCCCGCTGGCCTCTATGGCCTTCCACAGATTGCCGGGCCTCACTAACCGGCCCGGGTCTTTATGCCCACTTCGGTCCTGCTGCCAGACCAAGTACAAGGTGCTCCCCGGCCTGAATTCCCAGCGCAGGACTAAGTTACTCCGGAATGACAGTGCACCAAAGTCGTCACCATTTACATTCCTGAAGCTGAAACTCCCTGACGAGTCAGTCACTGTGTAAGAACCATCCGGATTCTTGGCAATGGTGGTCCCATCTTCTCCATACCGGCGCAATTCCCTCCCCCCGGCCTCTTTTAATTCGCCGAAGCCGTAGTAATGCCCGCTGGCAGAGAATGGTTCCGCATACAGCTCCAGGCTTAAGTCCGGGGTAAAGAAATAGCTTAAACGGAACTGGGTTGAAAGGGTACTCTGGTCAATAAAAGAGAAGATATAGCGTTTGTCAAAGGTGGCTGGACTGCCGCTGTCTATGGTGGTGATGTACTGCCGGTTGTAAACTCCCCTAAAATAATAAGGGTTAGCTGAGAATTCTAACCTCTTTCCTAAGCGGGTGGAAAATTCAAAACCGATATTGTAATCCCAGGCGCCGAATTCATTCCCGGAAGTATAAAATTCCCAGCCATAGCGGGTGGAAGCCGAGAAATTATTGGAGGCTTCTGTCCCGGCCCACCAGCCAGAAGGGGTTCCCACCAGGGGTCCTCCCCGGGACAGGTCGTCACTCAAGGCTCTGCCCTGCAGTCCAAATGCTAAGTAAGTAAACCAGTAATTTTTCCAGGTGCCGTTGAATTGCAGACTCCCATAGGTGAACTGTCTTGCACCCCCAAAATTGTAGCCGTCGTTCAGATAAAGCGCTAAGGTATACTCCCGGAATAACTTCCCCGGATTGGTCTCCCGGTAGCGCAGATTCCCCCAGGTATTAAAGTCGTCGGCAGAACTCAAAATTCCGCAGTCATTGAGCTCAAACCCAGGAGACTCGGCCCAAAAACCTGCTCCCCACAGCCAGTGCTTGCCGCTGTTTTTGTTTATTCCAAGAGCGCCAGTATAACCTAAAAGTGAGGTGCGGTTAGAATCCAGCTCCACATGCCCGGCATCCGGCCTTTGAAAATAATGGGCGCTAGAAGTTTGAGTTTTCAACACGGCCTCTTTATCCCCCTGAATGAAGCTAAACCCTGCATTCCCATTCAATTCGTAGGCCCCTCCCTTGAAGCGCAGGTTCCAGTCAGCCCCGCCGCTGTAGGCTCTCTTTCTGAGTCGGTCAGTCAAAGCAGAATCGTCATTGGCAAAGAAGCGGTTGACTCCGGTTAAGATAATCCCGGCGGTAGAGGAATTAGGTCCAAACTCCTTCTGTAGTCGGACCACACCATATCCGGTCACCGGCTCAATTTTAGTCTGGCCGTAGATACCACTGCTCTTTTGGTAAGTCCGGGCAGATTCATCTCCGGTCAGAGCCGCCAAGGTACCCCCGGAAAGGCCGGATTTCAAGCGTCCGGTAATTTTGGCTGCGCCCAGGATGGTGGTATTACCAGGTGCATCCACGAAGTCTCCAGAGGCATCCCCATGCGGAGGTGCACCTATCCTGCGGGAGTAAAAATAAGTCGGGCCGGAAGCCTGAAAAAGCTGGCTTCCTTCTATAAAGAAGGGTCTTTTTTCCTGGAAAAAAGTTTCGTAGGCGGTCAGATTTACTACCGCCGGGTCAGCCTCAACCTGCCCGAAATCCGGGTTAAAGGTGGCATCCAGAGTCAAGTTGGGCCCCAGTCCCATCTTTAAGTCTCCCCCCAGCCGGCCTGAGAATTCACTGCCGTCCTGGAAGGGATCCCCGGGCTCTACCTCCCCTTTGAAATTGCCGTCACTGGCCAGATAGGGTAGTAGCTCTAACCTGCGGGAGGCCTTTATCCCTTCTAGACCCAGCAGATCGCCGAACCGTGAGGCCCAGCCGGTCTGGTCCCGAGGGGTGTAGATCCAGAAATCATCTTCTCTTCTAGCTGGAATCCAGCGGTTGAAATTGACCCCCCACACCTGTTTTTCTTGATTGTTGAAGCGGAGCTGGGAAAAGGGAATTCTGAATTCCGCGGTCCAGCCTAAAGAATCTATATGAGAATGAGCATCCCAGACTGCGTTGTAGGAGTAGTCAGTTTCGTATTCAAAATCAACCGGATGATAGCGGTCGAATCTCACCCCGGAAGAGGTGACCCCAAAATCATAGGAGGAGCGCCGATCTAAGTAGGTGTCAAAGGATAGAATAATCATCTCAGCCTGGCCGGGGTTGTCTCTCCGGCTCAAATAGGTGCGCACGCTCTCCGGGTGGGCACAGTACATCCGGGCACCGACGTAGACTGCTTCCTCATCATAGATAATGGCCACCTTGGTGCTGTCCTGCGGCACAGTCCCCTGATTGGGTTCCTTCTGCAGAAAATCGGAAATGTAGTAGGCCTGCTGCCAGACTGCCTCGTCCAGTTTTCCATCAATCTTGGGGGCCGGTCCGTTTAGGCGGAGTGCCTGCATTTGTTTTCTCTGGCCTTCTGGTAGGTCTTGTCCGGAAAGAGGATTTGTAAACCAGAAGGCTGAGTGCAGTATCAGAAATAGGATTATCAACTGAAACTTGGAAGATGTAGGCACTATTCTCATTCTTGGACACTCCAACATCTGTCACCTAATCTCAAACTAACCCAGAAGGACTTCTAAAGCCAGTTATGCTCTCTTATACTGTCTGGCGGTTGTCAGAGTTTCAAGGATATAGCCAAGATTGATCCCTATTCGAAATAGTACGTTCAGCCCTTGCAAAAAGGGATCATCTCTATATATTTTTGTTAATTATTAGTGCTATATGCTCCCTTTTCTGGTTAAGTTGAAAGAATATGAGACAATTCGCAAGTTGAGTTAATCGAAAGAAAGATAGCATTCATCTCCGCAAAAAGAAATACCTAGCTAAAAGAGAGCAAAAGACAAAATTAAGGAGGAGAGATTATGGCCAATCAGACTACACCATCAGCGCGCAGTCAAGTAAGCATCTGGATGCAGGCGGTGCGAGCTTTTTCTTTTACGGCTTCGATGACCCCGGTTCTCCTGGGGACTATGTTAACCCTTTCCTATCCAGGTGATGTGGCCTGGCAGCTATTTCCTTTAGTAATCATCTGTTCGCTTCTCTATCATGCCGGCACCAATCTTATCAGCGATTATTTCGACTTCAAAAGAGGGGTAGACCGGAACTACACCTTTGGCTCCAGCCGGGTTTTAGTAGAAGGGTTTCTTAAGCCGGGACAAATCTTGGCCGCGGCCTGGATACTCTTCGGCATCGCCACGATTCTGGGATTCATCCTGGTTGCTGTGCGCGGTCTGCCTATGTTGATTTTGGGAGGGGTGGGGCTTTTAGGGGGTTATCTCTATACTGGCAGACCGATCGGCTATAAGTATGTGGCCCTGGGGGACTTTTTGGTCTTCACCCTGATGGGCCCTCTGATGGTAATCGGCTCTTATTTTGCTCTTACCGGAGCCTATAGTAACACCGTCCTTTTTGTCTCCCTCCCCATTGGTTTCTTGGTGGCAGCCATCCTGCATGCTAATAACTTAAGGGATATCTCTCACGATGCGCAAGCCGGTGTCAAAACTTTAGCCAATCTGATAGGCCACAAAGGGGCTAAAGTAGAGTATTTCTTCTTAGTCTCGGCCGCCTATTTAAGTGTGCTAATAATGATTCTCACCAAGGTTGTCTCCCCCTGGTCTTTACTGGTCTTCCTTAGTCTCCCCCCCGCCCTGAAAAACATCAAGAGCATAGCCGCCAGCCAGCCAGAAAAGCCGGAGGCAATTGCCTTAATCGATGTTCAGACCGCCCAGCTGCATTTACTCTTTGGACTTCTGTTAACTATCTCTATCATCGTTCGGGCAGTTACCTCTTGAAGAATGTACTGGCTCTCTTTCTTCTGGCAGCAGTTTTCTGGTTTTTAATATTTTCTCCCTGGACCTACCATTGGCTCAATTTTTGGGTTAAAATCCTGATTGCCTCTGGGGTATTAGCTTTTTCCGGTCTGTGGGTCTCTCGAAAGAATCTCTGGTGGCTTCATACTTTCCGGCCAAGATATATCCTGGTCGGCATAGGCTCGGCTCTGCTTCTATATTTGATTTTCTGGATGGGTAATTCAGTCAGCACGGCGATTTTTGCATCTGCCCAGCCGCAGATTGCCAGTATTTACGGCAACAAGACCCAGGCCTCTCCGCTTCTCATTGCTCTTAGTTTATTGCTTGTAATTGGACCGGCTGAGGAGATTTTCTGGAGAGGTTTTGTTCAGGGTAGCCTGAGTTCAAGATTAGGAGACCGTAAAGGGTATCTTTACACTGCTGTCGCTTATGCCGCCATACACATCTGGGCCTTCAATTCTATCCTGCTGGCAGCCGCTTTAATCTGCGGCCTCTTCTGGGGAGCAATGTTTATGCATTACAAATCAGTCTGGCCCTCGCTTATGTCACATTCAGTGTGGGACTTAGCTGTCTTTGTTCTGTTCCCTTTTCAGTAAGACCCTGGCTCAAGTTATCTCGCAGCAAGAGTGCTCAAGATTGAGTGCAAAGGAGTATGGAGAAGATGGAGAGAGTCTTTACAATCTATGATTCAGAACTGAATCGGTTGGAGTCTGGGAAAAGCTTACCTGACCCCGCTAATAAAATCCTGACTCATCAGAACCAGTTATTCTAGTTTAGTGCGGTGGTACAACTGCCGCAATAGTGCTATCGACCTTTTACCTCTGTACCAGATCATCCCCAAGATAAAGTAATCTTTAGCTTGGGACTCGATCAAAATCTGGTTGACGGCTCACTTCTTTGGAGAGTATACTCCTCTTCGTGCAGAGAGTCTTAATCACCGGGGCTAATGGGCTTTTGGGCCAAAAATTGGCCACTCATTTTTCTAAGTGGTATGAAGTCCTATCCACAGGCTTAGAGCCGGAAAGTTTTCTGGCCACCAAGAATCTCCAGTACGCCCGGCTGGACATCACCGATTTTTCAATGCTAGACGAAATCGTGGCAGATTTCCAGCCTGAGCTCATCCTCAATGCAGCCGCCTACACCGACGTAGATGGCTGCCAAGAAAACAAAGAAAAAGCCTGGCAGGCCAATGTGGAGGCGGTCAGAAATTTGGCTTCTTACTGCCAGAGAAACAAAATCGGTTTAGTGCATTATTCCACCGATTACATCTTTGACGGCCAAAATGGCCCCTATTCTGAGGAGGACAAACCCAATCCTTTATCCTATTATGGACAAACCAAACTCCTCTCCGAAGAGATAATCCAGGAATCCGGAGCCGAGCATTTGATCATCCGCTCCAACGTGATCTACGGCGTGGGGGAAAAAATTAAAAACAACTTCTTTGTGTGGGTGTATGAGAAGTTCAAGGCCGGCCAACCTTTCGGGGTAGTAGATGACCAGTTCAATAATCCGACTTTGGCTGATAATCTGGCTCTGGCTACCCTGGAGGCGGTGGAGAGAAATCTGAAAGGGACTATAAATATTGCCGGGTCAGAGTATCTTTCTCGGTATGAGTTTGCCAACAAAGTGGCAATGGTGTTTGGTTTTGAGGCCGATTTGGTTACTCCGATTAAGAGCTCCGGTCTGAAACAGAAGGCGGTGCGGCCGATGCGGGGAGGGTTGAAGATAGATTTGATTAAATCGCTGATTCAGCTGCCGCTATTGGATGTGGGGACCGCGCTGGAGTTTATAAAGACTTATTATGATTGGAAATAAAAGAGGGAGCCTCGAAGCTCCCTCTGTGACTTTAGCAATCAGTCTTTAACTACAAACAGCACACGCCAATCGGCAAAGCATTCCAGGGCCCACCCGGCTTGTTGAAAATATAGTTTACTCCCCGAATCACATCGGCCAAGGTCACGGTGCCAGAGCCGTTCCAGTCACCCCGGCAGAGTAAGCCGGACAGCCAGCACAAAGGTAAGGGGCTGCAGCCAGGCTTATTGAAAACGTAGTTGACGATGGCGATGGGATCGGAGAGGGTGTAAGTGCCGCTGGCATTAGCATCACCTGGCTCGGCATAGCAGTCCACCCTTGTACCTACAGGCAACGTATACTCATCACTCTGGCCTACCAGTGGAACCGGCTGGTCAGCGGCCAAAATATGGTCGGGTGTTCCGTCAATGCGAGCCTCGATGGTATAGGTCGTATCGCCAGACTGGTCTAAAGTATCCTTGACTACTTTTATCCTGTAATCACCCGGCCGAACCTCAGGAATGTGAATACTATCATTAGGTATGCTATAGGTAGCCCCTGGGATAGTGTTGAAAGAAACCCCGATGCTATCGCCAGCCGGGTCTGTCACAATTAAGTCAACTGGAGAAAAAGCTTTAATAATCAGAGGTGTCGGACCGAAGCCCACCAAGGTAGGCACTATCCCTTGTCCAGTAAGATACCTCATAAATAACGGATGGTTGTTAGGATTCAATGCCAGGGTATCTATCTGTACGATGCGGTCAACTGTGTCCGGGGAAATAGATATCACAATGGTTGCCAAAGTATCGCTGCCAGGATTGAGTGTGTAAGTATATTGCCATTGAGCTCCGAGGTTGATAGTGCCGGCGACAGTATCCACTGTGGCAGCCTCTAAAAATGCAATAGAGATACTGGTGTCAAACACGACGGTGTCAATCAGTGGTACCAGACCGGCCACACTCACCTTGAGTGGCAGAGCAAATGCATGGATGTAGCCAGAGTTTTTGTATCTGATTGGTATGCTTAAAGAGTCTTGCCCGGCCGGAAGAAGGACTGCCGGAGGAATACTAATCGTATCGGCTGGTTCCAAAGTGGGCTGGTATTCCGGAGAAGCGTAAGGACAAGAAAAGGGCCAGCAAGGGGTCTGGCCAGGCCCACAATTAGGGGGTCTATACATGTTAAAAATGTAGTTATTCATCCAGTCGCAATCCCTGATGTTGACATTCTGGAAACTGTCTATGTCAGCCTTTTCTATTCCACAGGAATCAAGAAGCCAGCAACGGAAGTCATTGAATGGACAAGCAGGCCAGCCTGCCAGTTGGAAAGTGTAATAAAACACCCTAATCCAATCTCCGACGGTTATTACTCCAGATCCGTCTACATCTCCACAGCGCTTAGAACAGGGATCGCAGGCATTCCCCAGGCCATCTCCGTCAGTATCTATCTGGTTGGTATTGGAATCAGAAGGGCAGTTATCGCAGGAGTCAGGTACGCCGTCATTATCTGTGTCTAGAGAAAAACCATACACGTACGCACGGTTGCTGTTCGGGCCGCCGATGATGATATCGCCATAGCCGTTGTTGTCAATGTCCTCCGCTCCGGAAACCCATTCGGACTGTGTTCCTCCAAAGTTGGTGGACTCAGGTCGAGATGAGAAATCAGAAAGCAGAGCGCCGTTGCTACCTGAATATAGATATTTCCCTATCATAAAATCCGCAAAACCGTCGTTATTCACGTCTCCTGCATCTGCAACCGGATAACCTCCTCGGTTGATGCTATAAAGGCTATCCCCATTCTGGCCGGAGTAAACTTTAGTCCTGCCGGTGCCTGAAGATAAGCCCACAATCACGTCAGAATAGCCATCATTGTTTATATCTCCGCCGCCTGAGACCCACCGGCCCACCGCGCCAGTACCAGAGAAGGTGTATAATTTGGAACCGGTTTGACCAGAGTAGACATACGCACGTCCGGATCCAACACCTGAATCGTAATAATAAGGCACTCCTACTATGATGTCGTCATAGTTGTCATTATTCACATCCCCGGCAGCAGAGACTGACATACCTAAGTACTGGTCAACGGAATCATCACAAAAAACTGGGCTACACTTACCGGTAAATGTGTAGATCGTCGCGCCGTTCAACCCAGAAAAAACATAGGTCCGGCCTACTTCTAAGTACAGGCCAGAACTGTCCCATGTAGGTGCACCCACTATCGGGTCGGCGTGGCCGTCATTATTGACATCAACACTACCTGAAACAGACCAGCCGAAATTATCATCCAGATGCTCGCCAGTGAAAGTATATAACAAAGAGCCGTTCTGGCCCGAATAGACGTACGCCCTGCCAGCATTGCTTCCTGCAGCATCGTTATACGGTGCTCCAATGATTACATCGTCGTAACCGTTGCTATCCACATCCGCTGCACCTGAAACCGAGTAGGCGAACTTATCCCCTGCCGCCTGACCGTCAAATATGTATAAAAGAGCTCCGCTGAGACCAGAATAGACATAAGCTCGGCCGCGGTCCGTACCGGCTGAATCATGAGACGGCGCCCCAATAATAAAATCAGGATATCCATCGCTATTTACATCACCGGCGTCTGAAACGGAAAAACCGAACTGATCACCGGACACTTCTCCTGTTAAGGTGAAGTACGGTGGGCATTGAGCCAATGAGTTGACCCCAACAAAAAGTATGATGAAGCAACCCACCGTGGCGAATAAATGCCTAAACCCTCTCAACATGACGACCTCCTTCCTTCGGATTATCATGTCCGAAGAAGTAAAATGTTCCAATACTTGGATAGCCTCTTGCCCGCACCGTCAGTACTGTTTCTAAGCTAACCCCCCCCCTTAAGCTTGTCAAGGAAAATCTACGCGTAACTCGTTATTGCATAGCTAATTGCAGACGATTCTCATTATCTATTGGAGAAGTACAGGTCATACAAACAAAAAAACCCGGCTTTTCACCGGGTTCTGACTGTAAATACTCTGATAATAACCATAAGACCTTATAGGCAAGAGGGTTATATACTAATCGGCCCCCTTTAGGATAAAAGAGAGATTCAGAGTCTATTTCTTGGTCTGACTGGGAAAAGATTGACCAGTGGAGAGGAAATAAACTCACACTTTTCTGATTAATCCACTTAGTCCGCTGTCTCTTTAATTTATTGTCTTCTAACTGGTTATGTCAGTGTTCAATCTATTGGCACTGGCCTTGCTCAAAGACGGAACAAATAGTTTTAAAAAAAGCTAAGAAAGGATGCAAGGCTTTCAAAAGAAGGCTGCTAGAATTGATTGACATACATACACATATCCTGCCCGGTATTGACGACGGGTCGAATTCTCTGGAAACTAGCTTAAGATTACTTGCTAGTGCCGAAGAGATCGGGATAAAGGCCGTATTTGCCACGCCCCATCTCTACTTTTACAATCGGGCACAGGAACTGTACAGCACAGCGCTCCAGAGACTAGACCAGCTTCGCCAAGCTACCCTTCAGAAATCTCTTAACATCCAGATTCAATTAGGGTTTGAGCTCTTTCTGCAGCCTAATCTGCCTGATATGCCAGATTTAGGCCAACTGACCCTGGGTCAAAAAGGGGAATATCTGTTAGTGGAACTGGCCCTAGGGCAGATTCCTAACTTCGCAGAGAAAACCTGTTTTGATCTGATCCTAGGAGGCATCACACCAATCTTAGCTCACCCGGAGCGGAATCTGGTCTCCTCTTCCCAGCTTTCTATTCTGGAGAGACTGGTCAGGCAAGGAGTGAAATTACAAATCGAGGCGGCTTCTCTTGTAGGGCAGAACGGCCCCGAGTTAAAAAAGGCCGGTCAACTCCTCCTGCAAAAAGAGCTGGTTAGCTTTGTGGCCAGCGATGCCCATAATCAGAATAGAAGTTTTGAGCCTATGCAGGGGGCCTACCTCTGGGTGCAGAGACAATACGGCGAAGAGAAAGCAGATCAACTTTTCACGGAAAACGAGCAGAAAATTTTATCATCCCAGGCAGTTCAGACTCATCTGAAATTTCAGGCCGGAAAGACCTGAGAAGGAGTAAATATGAGGAAAGGAAAAATCACAATCGGAATTTGTTGGACAGTCTTACTGGCCGCTCAAATCGGTCTAGGTCAGCCAGAGCAGAATAACAATCCAGAATCTGTCTCCTTAGTCTATTCCCAGAGCAATCCGGCTTACCAGTACTATATGTCTCCCGGGACTGATAACCAGCTGATTATGAAAGTAAATATCTGGGGAGAGGTGCAGAGACCAGGAGTTCTGGAAGTGCCGGACCGGACTGATTTACTCTCGGTTTTATCCTTAGCCGGAGGACCCAAGGAGGGAGCCAAACTCTCCAAGGTTAAAATCATCCGAGGGTTTAACGGAGAGAAGAAAAGCTGGGAGGTAGATCTTAAGCAAGTAGTCAAAACTGGAGATCTGGAAGAGGTGCCCCTTTTGCAACCTGGTGATACGGTCATAGTCCCCAGAGGGGGCTTTCGGGTCTTCTCTAAATTTCTAACCGTAGCCTACAACTTAGCGGTGATAGTCACGGCCAGCGCCCTGCTTTTAAAATAAAAACAGAACAGGGAAAAAATGAATCCTCAACCCCCCAGTTTACAGCACTACTTAGCCATACTGCTTCGCCGTCGCTGGATAATAATCTCCTGCTTTATCCTGGTGATGGCCGGGACCACTCTGGTCACATTCACCACCACCCCGGTATATGAATCCTCCACCAAAATTATGTTAGATGAGGAAAGGGGGATTAAAAAGGAGGTATTTGAAATCTCCTCTTTTGTGAAACAGGAGACCGTGCTTAAAAACCAGGTGGAAATCCTCAAGAGCCGCAGCTTAGCCGAAAAAGTCTTAGAAGAGCTTTTGAATTCCGGCTACCGGCCCCAGATTCTGGCCTGGGTAGATTACAAGACCGTTCCCCGGCGAAAAGAGGAGCTTTTGCAGCAATTGGCAAAACGTACCAGGGTTTCACCGGTTCGAGAAACAGATATCATCGAAATCAAAGCCCAGGCCAATCTGCCAGAGCTGGCTTCGTTTATGGCCAACACCATAGCGGACAAATACTACCAGCAGAGCCTAAGCGCCAGTAAAGGAGAGATTACCGAAGTGCGGCAGTTTTTGGAAGGTCAGCTGGAAAATGTTCAGAAAGAACTGAAAGTCTCAGAAGAAGCCCTGAAAAACTATCAAAAACAAGAAGAGGTGGCAGCCCTATCTGAAGAGACCCAGGAGTTGGTCAAGCAGCTGGCCACTTTCGAAGCCCTGCATAAAGAGGCTCAGACCGACTACCAGGTTTACCTGCGGCGGCTGGAGTCGATGAAGAGCCAGCTCTCAGAGAGCAAAAGACATCTGGTTGAAAATGTTTCCTCTATTTCTACTCCGGTTATCGTCTCTTTACGCCAGAAGCTGACCGAGTTGGAAACCATAAGGGCTGGCTACTTAGCTCAAGGTTTCTCCCCGGAACACCCCAAATTGACACAAGTCAGTCAGAGGTTAAAAGATATCAAGCAGAAATTGGCCGAAGAGGCAGGCCGGGTACTCTCCACTGAATATCTCACCGAGGATCCCTTAGCCTATTCCCAGGGATTAGTGACTCAGATACTGCAGCTGGAGATTGAACTGGAATCTAGACAGGCTCGCCAGCAAATCTTGGGCAAAATTGTCTCCGAGTACACCGACAAGATGAACAGCCTGCCGGACAAAAGTTTGATGTTAGCCCGCCTGGAAAGAGGAGCTAAAGTAAATGAAAATATCTACCTGATGCTCAAAGAAAAATATGAAGAAGCCAAGATTCAGGAAGCCGGGCAAATCGGGATGCTGAGAATTGTAGATCCAGCCTATCCAGCCGGTGATCCAATAAAACCTAAAAAGAGACTCAACTTAATTGGAGGAGCTTTCTTGGGACTCTTCTTAGGTTGGGGACTGGCTCTGTTTAAAGAGAGGCTGGATACCTCGGTCAAGACCATGGAAGACCTGGAGCAGTTGGGCTATACCGTGCTGGCCAATATTCCGGTTATCCGGGGGAAAAACGGATCTAAAAGCAGAAGAATTGGAAAAGAAATCAGCGAAGAAATTCAAGCCCAGCAGATAGCCTCCTCTTTGGTTACTCATTTTGAGCCCAAGTCTGCGGTCTCGGAAGCCTATCGCACCTTCAGGACTAACATTCAGTTTGCCCAGTTAGATAAGCCGGTCAGAGCCATTTTGGTGACCAGCCCGGGTCCCAGTGAAGGGAAATCTACCACCATTGCCAACTTAGCCATCACCTTAGCCCAGCAGGAAATCAAGACCGTCTTAATTGACGCCGACCTGCGCAAGCCGGTGCTGCATTCGGTCTTTGGGCTGAGCCGGGAAAAGGGGTTGACTCACTATCTGATGGGAAAAGCTGCCTTGGAAGAGATTATCCAGCCCACCGGAATTGAAAATTTGAGCTTGGTCAGCTGCGGAGCCTTGCCACCTAACCCGGCCGAACTCTTAGGCTCGCAAAAGTTGAAGGAACTGTTGGAGAGAATGAAAGCCCAATTTGAAATGGTTCTGTTCGACTCGCCCCCGGCCATGGCGGTCACCGATGCGGTAGTCTTGTCCACTCTTCTAGATGGAGCAGTCCTGGTAGTCTCCTCCGGGCAGACCAACCGCAATTCGCTCAGGTATGCCACTTCAGCCTTGAAAAATGTGGGAGCTAATGTACTTGGCGTAGTCTTAAACAAAATCAGAATGGAGAGTCTGTATGGTTCTTATCATTACTACCATTATTATCACTATCGTGCTTATGAGTCTGAAAAGAAGTCCGAAGTGAAGGCTTAAGATGGTGTCACCGAGTAATCTTTTACCCAAAATGTTCCGCAATCTCGGTTTTGCCAGCCTGGCAGTGCTGGTCTCCAAGGTCACCCAGCTGCTCTTGTTCGTTCTGATTGCCCGCTGGCTGGGAGCCGAAGGATTGGGACAGTATACCTATGCCCTTTCAGTAGTCCTCTTAGCAGGAGTGCTCTCTGACTTAGGGATCACACAATATTTAGTCAGCCAGGTGGCGGCCACGGGGGAGAAGAGCGACTGGTATTTGAAACATACCTTTACTCTGCGGCTGGGACTTTCTATATCCGGGTTGATTTTGGTTTTCCTGCTGGGGTTGTTTCTGAATTTGTCACCGGAAAGCAGGATTTTACTCTACCTGCTGGGAGTTGGACAATTCCTGGTAAATGTTACCTTGGGCTGGCGCTGGATCTTCCAGGCTAAACAGAAACTGCAGTACGAGACCCTGCTCATACTCATATTTGGTCTGGTTTATTCCTTAAGTGGTTTAGCCTTTTTATCCTGGCAGAAAAAAATAATCTGGATTGGACTCAGTTACTCTTTTGCCGGCCTGGCCTTTTTCCTGGTTTGTTATGGGATAATCAGGACTCGTTTTACCAGAGTCACTCAAAAATTTGACTTTTCGGCCTGGAGAAAGATTCTCTCCGGCGCCCTTCCTATTACTCTATCCATCATCTTTATGTCGGTTTATCTCAACTTTGACACCATTCTCCTGACTGGGTTCCAAGGTGAGCGCGCCAGTGGCTTATACAATGCCTCCAATCGCATCATTCAACAGACCAGACTGATACCCGCTTTATTGGGGCCTGTTTTTCTGCCGGCTCTGTCACAACTGGCCGCCTTTGATCCAGCTGGCCTGTCCACTCTTTTGAAAAGAGGCCTTTTCTATCTTTTTACTCTCCTTCTCCCGGTAGTCGTTCTGGTCAGCTTTGCGGCTGACAAAATCATTTTTCTTCTCTACGGAGCTGGCTTTTCTGCTTCAGCCGTTGTTCTGCAGCTGCAGATCTGGTCGGCTCTTTTTATGGTCCTGTATATGTTTGTATTCAATGCCTTAATGGCAGAAAAAAGGTTCCAGTCCTTGGCAATCTTAACTGGCAGCGGGGCCGTGGTAAATATTGCTCTTAACTTGATTCTGATACCCCAACTCTCTATCAAAGCACCTGCCCTGGCTCTTTTCTCCAGTGAGTTTTTAGTCCTAGCCGGAACAATCTGGGTGCTGCAAAAACAATTTGGCTTAGGCCTGGGGTTTTTAGGCAAGCTTTTGGCGGCTCCAAGCGGTGCTGGCTTGATAATGGTTTCCTGTTGGGTTTTCTTCTCCGGCTGGAACTGGGTCATTTTGGCAATTCTATCCAGTGCGGTCTACTTTTTGGCTCTGGTTTTACTTAAGGGAATCCCCACAGAGGAGTGGCGAATCTGGAGAGGTTTATTGAGGCTAGAGAAGAAGAGCAGTTGGCTGGAGGCTAAAAGTGAGACTTGAGAAAAACGGGCTGGCGAGCATTCTGCCCGGGCTAAATGTTGTGGATTTGGGTCTGGTCCTACTGAGCTCCCTGATTTGCTTGATCTTAATCTATTATTCACCTCTGATAGCCCTGTCCACGGTCCTGGGTTTAGCCGCGGTGTTCTACTTCAGCAACCGAATTGTGCATTTGCTTTATTTCTTAATTCTCTACCTCCCTTTGGAGGAATTTGTGCTGAAATGGGTGGATTACTCCATCTATCCGGCCCTGCGGTACGGGGTCGAGCTGGTAATTTACTTGGTTCTGCTTAAGACCATCTCCGAGAAGCTGGTCCGAAATGAGAGATTGGTATCTTCGCCGATTGACCTTCCTCTACTTCTTTTGGCCGGCTTAGGACTGATTTCTTCTTTTGTCAATGGAATGCCAATCCTGGCTGGATTATTGGGTTTGAGACCACTCTTAAGATATGCGGCGCTTTTCTACTTGATTCTCAATTCAGATTTCTCTGAACAGAGCCTGCCCCGGCTCTTTAAGGCGGTAATGCTGATTGCCTTGCTCGAAGTTGGAATCGGGCTGGCTCAGTATGCCTTAGGCGAGCCGGCCAATCTTTTCTTGCGGCCTAAAGATTCTGTCGTAGCAGACAGACTGGTCAATGCTCTATCAAACAGTCAGGACCTCTTTGCCGGTCAAAAGGTATTTGCTACACTGGGCAGGTACAATCTCTTGGGGGCCTTTCTAGCCTGTGTGCTGCTTTTGCTTTTGGCTTACAGATTCGAAAGAGGTGTCTTAAGTCCTAAGCTGAAACTCCTCTTGCTGGGAGCCTTTCCGGTGTTTCTCTTGACCTATTCCAGATTGTCCTGGGTCGGCTTTTTGGCCGGCTTTATTACCCTGCTTTTTATTAGGAAAAAATCCAAGCTACTTCTGGCGTTTGGGCTAATTGGACTGATCTTTGTGATGGCTTTCTCATCCGGAAATACCTCCCTTAAGGAGTCCGAAGTCAAAGGGAGCCTGAAAGACCGCATCCTGGGACCTTTCACCAGTGATTACTGGAGCGTGAGCAGCTCTTCCCAGAGGCTTTTTGTAGTCTCCCAAGTGACTTCCAATATTTCCGGGGCAGGGCTTCTAATAGGATATGGACCAGGCACGATGGGCTCTTTACTATCAAAATTAGAAGAAGGGGTTTCCCGCTTAGGTGAATTAGGAGATCCTAAACAATTGTTTATCGTGGGGGACGTAGGTTGGATTAGCCTGATGGGGCAGGTGGGGGTTTTAGGTCTAGCACTGTTTGTGTGGCTTATAATCGCTCTGTTCAGAGCCACGTTACTGAGTTACCACAAGACCAACCACTTTTGGGTAAAATCTCTGACTTTGGGCCTACTCGGCTATGTGATGGCTATGGTGGTAATGAACTTCTTTGGCTCTCCGTTTGAGACCAGAGTGAACTCGGCCTATTTCTGGATTCTCTCCGGAGTTGTCTTAAAAAGATATGAACTCTCAGAAGATTAAGAAAATCCTGATGTTAGTCAACTGGGATGTGCATCGCCATCTCAACGGCCAACTGCTGCAGGCCCCGAATGTCTATTTACCAGGCCAGCCTTACTGGTTTTTTAAGCACTAGCC
>Ga0209641_10000858_pt1 | contig 27939 bp, 28 predicted proteins | sample RifCSP16_1_FD_184022 | JGI IMG/M metagenome (GOLD analysis project Ga0209641, IMG submission 184022) | Soil microbial communities from Rifle, Colorado - Rifle CSP2_sed 16_1 (SPAdes) (version 2) | ecosystem: Environmental > Terrestrial > Deep subsurface > Rock core/Sediment | place: Rifle... | reverse complement strand
TTATTATGACTGAGCGTATGACCTATAAAAAAGCCGGTGTAGATATAGATGCCGGCAACGAATTCGTCCGCATGATTAAACCGTGGGTGGATAGCACAAAGCGAAGCGGCGTCCTTGGCGGGATCGGCGGTTTTGGCGGCCTTTTCCAGTTGGACACAAAGAAATATAAAGACCCTGTCCTTGTATCCGGAACCGATGGTGTCGGCACCAAGCTTAAGGTGGCCTTTATGATGGACAAACATGATACCATCGGCATTGACCTTGTGGCCATGTGCGTGAATGATGTGGTCGTATGCGGTGCAGAGCCGCTCTTCTTCCTTGATTATATCGCAACCGGCAAGCTCCATCCCCCTAAGTTTGCAGATGTGGTGAAGGGGATCAGCGAGGGGTGCAGGCTTGCAGGATGCGCCCTGATCGGAGGGGAGACGGCTGAGATGCCCTCGCTATATCAGGATGGTGATTATGACCTTGCAGGGTTTGCCGTGGGTGTAGTGGACAGGGAGAGGATTATTGATGGAAGAAATATTAAGCCCGGAGATAAAGTCATTGGGCTTGCATCCTCGGGGCTTCACAGCAATGGCTATTCCCTTGCCCGGAAGGTGATCTTCGATAAGATGGGATTCCTGTTCACTGACCGGACAGATATACTGAATAAGACTATAGGGGAGGAGATCCTGATGCCAACCCGGATCTATGTCAAGACGGTCCTTCACATGAGAGAGCGATTTGACATAAAGGGGATCGCACATATCACCGGCGGCGGGTTGACTGAGAATATCCCGAGGGTCTTGCCGGAGGGGACAAAGGTGGCGCTCTATCCGGGGAGATGGAATGCCCATGCCATCTTCTATCTGATCGAGAAGTGGGGGAACATAGAGAGAGAGGAGATGTACAGGGATTTTAACATGGGGATAGGGATGATATTGATTTTACCGGAGGACCAGTCAGAGGAGGCATTGAAGGAGCTTGTAAAGTGTGGAGAGGAACCGTACCTCATTGGAGATGTAGCAGAAGGGGATAGGTCTGTAGTGTATGAGAGGGGATAAACTCAAACTCGGCGTCCTCGCCTCCGGCAGGGGTTCCAATCTCCAGGCGATCATAGACGCCTCGGAGAAGGGGGAGATCGAGGCAGAGGTGGCTGTGGTGATCAGTGACAGGGCGGATGCCTATGCCCTTGAGCGGGCAAAAAAGCATGGGATTCCGAACCTCCACATAGATCCAAAGAGTTTTAAGGATAAGGCAGAATATGAACTGGCCATAGCAGAGAAGTTGAAAGGCTATCACGTCGGACTCGTTCTCTTAGCCGGCTATATGCGGTTGGTCACAAAAGTTTTAATTGATGCCTTTGATGGCAATGTTATGAACATCCATCCGGCGCTTCTTCCCTCATTTAGGGGTTTACATGCCCAGCGTCAAGCGATAGAATACGGGGTGAGATTCTCCGGGTGTACCGTACATTATGTTACAGAGGACGTGGACGGGGGGCCGGTTATTACCCAGGCCGTTGTCCCTGTGTATGAGACGGATACAGAGGAGACCCTCTCAGAGCGAATCCTGGAGAAGGAACACCGCATCTATCCTGAGGCGGTAAGACTCTTTGCCGAGGGGAGACTGAGGAGGATGGGGAGAAGGGTGTTTATATTGTAGTAAGAAAATAAGAAAGGAGGGTGATTATGGAAGACCGGAGAGAAAATAGACGGTTAAGAATGGTCTCACACCTTGAGGTTATGTTCAAGGATGACGGTAACCGGATCAATGCCTTTACAACCAATGTCAGTAAGAATGGACTTGGATTCTGTACCGGAAAACAGGTTGAGGCGGGGCGTGACGTGGAGATCAAGATCTACTTTGACCAGTCCCCGGAGAAACAGATTGCAGAGACTGTTTCAGCCAGGATTCAATGGGTAAAGCAGATCAGCCGTATCTATGAGGCGGGTGTCCAGTTCCAGGATGCTGATCTCAGGAAATACCCTGCACTTGCTCAACATGTTCAGCACATAACGGCCGTCTAATCACATGGGGGGTTAGCTCAGTTGGGAGAGCGTGGCGTTCGCAATGCCAAGGTCGCCGGTTCGATCCCGGTACCCTCCACCAATTACATGCCTTACTCTGATAAAGGAAACCGCTATGTCCTGCTACTTTCGGCACATGAAAAATGTCTTTGAGGAGCTTGGGATTAATGTTACCAGCGAAAATAAGAAGGCGCTGGATCAGGCTATCCATAACTTAGTGTCAATTAGATACAAAAACTGTTCGCCCGCGTGGAAAGAGGTGAAAACCAGGATCAAAGGAGACCCGGAAGAGCGAGCGGCTTTCCTCAAAGCATTAAAAGATATTATCTCACCCTGACCCTATCAATAAGCTAAAAGCTTGTGTCTTCCATAAAGTTCAAATAAACCTGGGGAGGTATGATTTTAATTGACAGGGAAGGGCTCTATAGGTTACGTTATGGCAGTTGACTATGGGACTGCTTACAGGTAAAAAAGGTTTAATATTCGGTGTTGCTAATGAGCGCAGCATTGCCTGGGCCATTGCAGAGGCCCTCTATAGGGAGGGGGCTGAGCTTGGGTTTGCCTATGCCAATGAGATATTGGAGAAGCGCGTCAGGCCGCTCGCAGAGGGGATAGGAGCCAGGGTGATCGGGCGCTGCGATGTGGCAAGGGATGAAGAGATAGAGGGGTTGTTCAATAGGGTCAGAGATACCTTTGGCACACTGGATATTCTCGTTCACTCCATTGCTTTTGCAAACAAGGAAGAGTTGCAGGGTGAGTATCTGAACACATCCAGAGAGGGATTTCGTATTGCGCTGGACATCAGCGCCTATTCACTGGCTGCGGTTACGAGATATGCCGTTCCTTTGATGATCCCTCATGGAGGGAGTATCATCACCCTGACCTATTATGGGTCAGAGAAGGTAGTGCCAAACTACAATGTCATGGGTGTAGCCAAGGCGGCCCTTGAGGCGAGTGTCCGGTACCTTGCCGCTGATTTGGGGCCTAGAGGCATCCGGGTGAACGCCATCTCCCCGGGTCCTATCAAGACCCTTGCGGCCGCAGGGATCAGTGGCTTCCGGGACATGCTCCATCACGCCGCCGAAAAGGCCCCTTTGAGGAAGAACACTTCAGTCGAGGAGGTTGGAAAGACCGCCCTTTATCTATGCAGTGACCTTGCCAGCGGGGTAACCGGAGAGGTCATCTATGTAGACGGGGGGTATCACATCATGGGGATGTGATGATCTGTACCTCTTTATGTTCAGTCTCTTTTCTTGATCCTATCGAATTGGCGCAATAGGTACACATGTAGTCAAAGAGTTTCCCATCAGGGAGGATTAATAAAAGCCTCTCCCTTACAGGGACTGCCTCTTTACAGCGGGGGCAGAAGAGCAGCGATGCCCTGAATTGTTCAAATTCTTTCATCGTCTTCTATAAAGAGAGCATCCGTTCCAGAGCGAACCTTGCCCACTGTTTTACATCCTCTGCTACGAGGATCTGATTTACAACCCGTCCCGCTGTCAGATTTTCTAATACCCAGCACAGATGCTGAGGGTCAATCCGGTACATGGTAGAACACAGACATACCGTAGGGGAAAGAAAAAAAATGGTCTTATCAGGGTGTTCTTTCTTAAGGCGATTGACAAGGTTGATCTCTGTACCAACAGCCCAGACTGTGCCGGCAGGGGCCTCCCGCACGGTCTTTATAATATACTCTGTAGAGCCACAAAGGTCTGATAATGCCACCACCTCCCTGCGGCATTCGGGGTGGACGATGATATGGATATCTGGATATCTCTCCCGGAAGTATTCGACATGCTTGGGCAGGAACAGCATGTGGACGTTGCAGAATCCGTTCCAGAGGATAATCTTCGCCCTTTTTATCGCCTCCTTGCTGTTCCCTCCCATAGGCTCATCCCTGTGCCATACGATCATCTCATCCTCAGGGATGCCTATCTTGAAGGCGCTGTTTCTTCCCAGATGTTCATCAGGGAAGAAGAAGACCTTTTCGCTCTGTCCCAAGGCCCACCGCATCACCCTTTCAGCTATAGAGGACGTACAGACGGCGCCATTTTTCTTACCGCAAAAGGCCTTGAGGTCTGCAGAGGAGTTTATATAGGTTACCGGCAGTAAGTGATTTTCACCCACGACATTCGTGATATCTTTCCATGCCTTTTCTACCCTGTACAGGTCGGCCATGTCTGCCATTGAGCAGCCGGCAGTCAGGTCCGGGAGTATCACCTTTTGATGCCCGCCTGTGATGATGTCCGCAGTCTCGGCCATAAAATGCACGCCACAGAAGACAATGTATTCTCTGTCACTTCTAACTGCCTCTTGTGAGAGTTTCAAAGAATCTCCCCGAAAATCAGCAAATTTGATCACATCATCCTGCTGGTAATGATGGCCCAGGATAAGCAAACGCCTGCTTAGGGTTTCTTTTGCTGAAATTATCCTCCGGTCGAGTTCATCCGCGGGTAAATCCAAATAATATTCTATTGGGCGGGGCTGTAGGGTAACCATGCTTTATTATAGTATACTAACTCTAATGAAATCAAATAGTTTTGATATTTTAGGATATTCAGGTGGCGCCGATATGATATTGCTGCCATGGAGGGGAGCATAAATCATGCGACAGAGACTAAAAGGTTTTTTGATTCTCATTTCAATAAGTTTCCTACTCGCCTATGTTGCCTCTGAATATTATGCCAGGAAAGTGGATGCAGAGGTTGAGATATCCAGCCAGAGGCTCAACGTCCTCTATAATACCCATGAAGTCTCGTATCATATAATAGCCATCCAGGAGGGCCTTTACAGTCTTCTATCCGGGACAATTAAAGATCCTGATTTTGTATCTGAAAATCTTCCGGACTTGGAGGAAGGGGTCAAGGCCCTATCGATTTCAATAAGTTACATATACTATGCTGGCAGAGATGATGCCCAGTTCAGGACTTACAGCCATCACGTGGAGGTCATTGATGCGCTCTATCCAAAGTTTATTGATAAGATAAAAATTGCTGTTGAGGCGAAGGAAAAACGCGAGAGGGAAAGATATTTACAGGAGGCGATAGAGACGGGAGAAGGACTGGAGGTCATAGTCCGCGAACTTGATAAGTTTTTAGAACAGGAATATAAAAAGATCAACGGTTCATTTTCTATAGTACCCCAGAGAATGAGATGGATCAGGAATGTCACCGGGGGGCTATTTTTTTTGGCAATAGTTATCTTATCTTATCTGATGTTTTCCTCATACGTTTCTTTTAAAAAGACGCTGCGCCCTTTTCTAGAGGCTGTAAAGGCCGGGGATTATGCGGCGGCCAGCAGGATGAAGGGAGAGGATGATGGCTGTTCTAACGAGATAATCTGCGCCTTCAAAACGATTATAGATAAGATAACAGAGGATGAGAAGACATCTGAATCCTTAACAATAACTGATTCACTTACAGGGGCCTATAACAGGAGATACCTTGATATAAGGCTTGCCGAGGAGATGAACCGGAGTATCCGGTATGGAACCATATTTTCAATCTCTCTTATAGATATAGACCACTTCAAAGAGGTCAATGATACGTTTGGACATCAGATAGGGGATTCAGTACTTAAGGAGATTGTCATGCTGATGAGAGACAATTCACGAGAGACAGATATCGTGGCACGCTATGGAGGAGAAGAGTTTCTCATTATATACCCCTGCACCCCGAAATCAGGGGTCCTAACCCAGGTAGAGAGGTTAAGGGAGGTCGTTGAGAGATACAAGTTTAAGGAGTTAGAACGGCCAGTAACTATAAGTATCGGTGTGTCTGATTCTGCCGGGAAGATGACTGCCAAGCAGGTGGTCCAGGAGGCGGATAGCAACCTCTACCTGGCAAAGAACAGGGGCAGGAACCGGTGCGTTATTACAGGGGTTACTGCATAGAATTTCTTTTGTCCCCTCACTATTCCACATTTCCTTAAATTATGCTAAAGTTGGGTCATGTCCGAGGCAGCATTCAAGTCCGGGTTTGTCTCAATCATTGGCAGACCTAATGTCGGGAAATCTACCCTCCTGAACACCATCATCGGCGAAAAGATCACTATAGTATCTGACAAACCTCAAACGACACGAACTAAGATACTCGGAGTCAAAAACCTCCCAGGGGTGCAGATCGTCTTTATGGATACCCCGGGTATCCATAAGCCAAAACATAAACTGAACGAGTATATGGTAAAGACTGCCCTCAGTACGTTTGATGAAGTGGATATCCTGCTCTTTATGATAGAGGCGGGTGAGCCATCAGGCCCTGGTGACAGGTACATCCTGGAGATGTTAACCGGGGTCACAAAACCCGTCTTTCTCCTGATTAATAAAATAGATAGTTTACCAAAGAATATGGTGCTGCAGCAGATCGAAGAATACCGGCATCTCTATCCATTTAAAGAAATTTTTCCTGTCTCAGCCCTCTGTGGAGACAATATTAACAGACTCCTGGATTCTATTATACAAGAACTTCCCGAAGGTCCCCAATATTTTCCTGAAGATATTGCGACTGATCAGCCTATGAGATTTATTGCCTCCGAGATTATCCGGGAGAAGATATTTCAACTGACATATCAGGAGATCCCCTATTCGATTGCAGTAGGGATTGAAGATTTTAAAGAGGCGGAAGACAGAAATCTTGTCGTTATCAGGGGGATCATATTTGTGGAGCGGGATTCTCAGAAGGGGATCATCATAGGCAAGGGAGGCGCCATGCTAAAGAAGGTTGGCCAGCTTGCAAGAGAGGAGATTGAGGCTATTATGGGAATCAAGGTTTTCCTGGAGCTATGGGTCAAGGTGAAGGAAAAGTGGCAGAGCGATGATCAGGTATTGAAGATGCTGGGGTATAAGGCATAAAGAGATGTCGTTAAGCAAAACGCGAGGTATCATCCTTAACAGCCGTCCACTGGGAGAATGGGATAGGATCGTAGAGGTATTCTCCGAGGATATGGGCAGGATACAGGGGGTCGCGAAAGGTGCTAGAAGTTTTAAGAACCGATTTGGCGGTTCACTGGAACCCTTCACCTATTGTAGATTAAACCTTTTCAAAAAAAGAAATGGGACCTTATACCGTATAGAGTCTGCCGATATCATCGAGTCTTTTCATAAGATACGGGATGATCTGTCACTCCTTTTGCATGCCTCCTGTGTTATCGATGCCTTGAGAAAATTAGTACCCTTTGAAGAGCCCAATAAGACCATATCCTCCCTCCTGTACGAATCCCTCCAGAGGATCGTATCCGGAGATCCTGCAGACAAGATTTTATTTTATTATCAGATCCGGCTGTTGCAGATATCCGGAGTCGGCCCCCGTTTAGAGGGTTGTCTCAAATGTAACAGAGAAATAAAAGGGGCGAAGGTCATTATTTCTATTCTTGATGGTGGTCCTGTATGCCCATTCTGCAGTGTAAAGACAGGCGGAAGACATATCGTAGTCACAGGGGGGACCATCGCTGTGATACGGAGATGGCAATGTATCTCCCTATATCATGTTAATAGATTCATTCTTACAGACGGGGTCAAGGAGGAGATAAAGGAGATGCTTGATAAGTACATCTCTTATGTTACAGGGAAGAAGTTATTGAATATGGAAGGATATCTTTCTTAGTGACTTTGTTGGCCTTTACTCTCCTGATTGAACAAATCCAGGAGTAATCTCTCTACCTCCTGCAATCTAAAAGGCTTTCGCAGGAAGGGTACGGTCGCCTTTATCTCAGGGGGTAGTTTGTCGAAGCTTGTGTCGCCACTCATGGCGATCAACTTAAGATCAGGTCTTGCACCGAGCACCTTTCTGATAATTTCAGCCCCAACGATACCTTGCATCTTCATGTCTGTTAATACGACATCGGCCGGACTGCTTTCTAATGCCTTTAAGGCATCTTCCAGCCGGCTGTAAGATGCGACCTTATATTTCTTTAGTGAGAGAAAACTCCTCAGGAGGGCGCATACTACCGGATCGTCATCTATTATAAGAATGGTTTTCATGACCGTCAAATCTTTAGCCATATTGTTATATATAGCCCTGTAATCGGGTAAAGTCAACAAAAAGTTGACTTCCCAAAACTCTTTGTTTTATTCTATGGACTATGCTGTTAGAGAGTTACTACTTATCTCAGCTCCCCTTTAAATATATTCCTGAGACTCTGTGGATGGATTCTGACGGGTTTATCTCCCATTGTCAGACACAAGAAGTCCCGCCCCTGATCAGATTAACGCTCCTCTCCGATGGCTCCTTAGTTAAACTTCTGAAGGCAGTATATTTATCAGAAATCACCGTAGACGTTAAGGCCCAACGCCAGATGGTTATGGGGATCGAGATGGCAAAATTTCTTGATGCCGCAGAAGGATCGGATGCGATTGGCCGCGACGCATGGCTGTGCTGTAATGAAAAGAGGTTGGTCTATGCCCATTCAGTCATTGATGTCTCTAAGATGGGAGAGATAATCCAAAAGGAGATCAATAAGAAGAGTATACCTGTAGGAATGCTGCTGAGTGATTATGGCCTGCCCCTCCTGCGTGACCAGTTGTTTTTAATGCAGCTAAGGAGCGACCATTTCGCAAAAGAGTTCTCTGTGAGCGGGAGTCTATTCTGGGCCAGATGTTACCGCCTCCGGGGTGGAGATGGGTTTAATGCGGCCATATTAGAAATATTTCCAGCAGATATGTTTGTCAGCGGGCATTAAAGATGGGGAAATTGAAGGCCATTCTGGATCTGATACGTCTGGACAAACAGTATGGCACCCTTCTGCTGATGATGCCGACCCTCTGGTCACTTGTCCTTGCTTCGGGAGGAATACCGTCAGTGAAACACTTTCTTATATTTGTCTTTGGTTCTTTTATCACACGGAGCGCCGGATGTGTGGTAAATGATATGGCTGACAGGAATCTTGACCGTTTTGTAGAGAGGACACGGGAGAGGCCACTGGCTTCAGGGCGATTGAATATGATGGAGGCAAGCCTCATCTTAACTGTGCTTCTGCTCATCGCCCTTATGCTTGTGCTGATGCTGAACAGACTGAGTCTTTTATTATCTTTTGGGGCATTGATATTGGCCGGGGTATATCCACTGACCAAACGATATATCCAGGTTCCTCAACTATTTTTAGGGGCTGCCTTTGGATGGGGGGCTGTTATGGCATGGGCGGCGGTACGAAATGAGGTGGCATTACCCGCGTTCCTGTTCTTTCTGGGCACCCTCTTCTGGGCTACGGGTTACGATACCATTTATGCCCTTATAGACAGAGAGGATGATATAAAGGTGGGTGTCAAGTCTACGGCCATCCTCTTCGGAGACTACACGTATATTGCCCTGGCCATTCTCTTTCTGATAACAGTGGTTATTCTCCTGACAGCGGGTGTTATCGCAGGACTGGGACGTCTCTATATGTTTTCCATTATGTTAGTCACTATCGGGCTTTTATATCAGGTGGTTCAGGTAAGGCGAGGTATAGAGCGGGCCGGGTTATTCCGTCTTTTTAAGTCGCATGTGTGGATTGGAGTTATTATCCTGATTGGTATCGTGTCTGATATTCTGGTAAGATGAGAAAGGTGTATTCATATGCCATATAAAGACTTAAGGGATTTTATAGATACCCTGGAAAAGAAGGGAGAGCTTGTCAGGATAAAGACAGAGGTGGACCCCTGCCTGGAAATTACGGAGATCCTCGATAGGCTCCTTGCCGTAAGGGGACCGGCTGTTATATTTGAAAATGTCAAAGGTCACCATATCCCTGTCGTGGCAAACCTGTACGGGACTGTAGAGAGGGTGGCCCTTGGCCTTGAATCGGATGAGGAAGGTCTTGAGGAGATAGGGACATTCCTTGCATACCTCCAGCAGCCGGAGCCGCCCAAAGGGTTAATAGAGGCTGTAAAGAAATTGCCTTTTTTTGCAAAGGTGATGAATTTGACGCCGCGGGTGGTCACCCGCGCACCCTGCCAGGACGTGGTAATCCAGGGGGATGATGTAGACCTGACAAGGCTTCCTATCATGACATGCTGGCCGGGTGATGCTGCCCCACTGATTACATGGCCGCTGGTAGTTACCCAGTCCCCTTCAGGGGGGCCTTACAATGTCGGGGTCTACAGGATGCAGGTCATAGGTAAGGATAAGACGCTGATGCGCTGGCTCAAGACAAGAGGCGGGGCTCAGCATCACAGAGAGTGGAAAGAGAAAAACATGCCTATGCCTGTGGCTGTGGCGATAGGGTGTGAACCAGCAACGACTATTGCCGCTGTGACACCAGTGCCTGAGAGGATCGGCGAATTTCACTTTGCCGGATTGTTGCGTAAAGAGGCTATAGATCTTGTCCAGTGTAAGACCAGCAACTTGATGGTACCGGCTGCCAGTGAGATTGTGCTGGAAGGAGAGATAGTGCATGGTGAGGAGTCCCGGGAAGGCCCTTTTGCAGATCATACAGGATACTACAATGCAGAGGAATCATTTCCTGTATTCAGGATAAAATGCATCACTCACAGGAGTTCTCCCTATTATTTGTCGACGATAACAGGCCGTCCCCCAAAGGAGGACGCCATCATTGCGCTTGCATTGACCCGCATATTTCTTCCCCTCCTGAGGAATCAATTCCCTGAGATTTCAGATTTCCATCTCCCGATGGAGGCCGTTTCTTACAGGATCGCCGTCGTATCCATAAAGAAGGAGTTTCCAGGACATGCAAAGAGGGTCATGATGGGACTCTGGGGTTTTCTGAAGCAGTTCCTGTATACCAAATATATTATTGTGGTGGATGATGATATCAATGTTCGCAACTGGGATGATGTGGTGTGGGCTATCTCCACGCGGGTTGATCCGGGACGGGATATCACTATTATAGAAAATACCCCTTTCGATTACCTCGATTTCTCAACACCGGTGCCGGAATTGGGGGCAAAGATGGGGATTGATGCGACTATGAAATATCCGCCCGAGGTCAACAGGGCATGGGGAAAGAAGATAGAGATGTCCATGGAGATTAAGGAGTTGGTTGATAAGAAGTGGCCATCTCTCGGTATTCCAAATCCCCCTAAATCCCCCTTTAGAAAAGGGGGATAGGGGAAAAAGAAATTACTTCATGGCTTCATAGACGCGGCCAACGATCTTTGCAGAGGGCTTTAAGGTCTTTTCTCCCTTGTGCCATGCAGCGGGACATACCTCATCCGGATGACCGGAGAGATAGATATTGGCCTGCACCTTTCTCAGGAGTTCCTCTGCGTTCCTGCCGACATTGTAGAAGTTGACCTCCGAGCCGATAAGCTTTCCTTCAGGATTGATAATAAATGTGCCCCTTAGGGCCAAGCCGGTATTCTCATCGTAAATCCCAAACAACCTCGAGATCTTACCGGTAGGGTCTGCGCCCATAGGATATTTAACCCCTGCCAGGAGTTTTTCTGACTGATGCCACGCCATATGGGAGAACTTGGTATCCGTACTTACTGATACCACCTCGCAGCCGAGGTCTTTTAATTCCTTATACTTGTCCGCTAAATCGTCAAGTTCAGTAGGACAGACGAATGTAAAGTCTGCAGGATAAAAGAAGAGTATCAGCCACTCCCTCTTCCCCTTAATATCCTCAAGGTTCAACTTTCCAAAATCCCCCTTTGTAGGATCATAAATCTCTACCTCCATATTGGGTACTATTTGCCCGATTGATAGACACTCTGTCATTTTTTGCCCTCCTTTTTAAATGTGAAATTATTAAGTCAGAAACTTTAAATTTAGAACTCTTAGCGTTAATTCTCACCCCCCTTCTTTTATTGACACTTTCTGCATACACCGTGGAAAGTTACATGATTCCCTACCGGTTTGAATTCCTTCAATAGATGGGAAGGGAGCTTTAAGACACCTGAATAATCCATGAAGACATCCATTATCTCATTGCATTCGACACATACAATGTGATGATGCGGGGTTGTGTTTGGATCGTAATGTTTCCGTGTCGGATCTATGGTAATTTCTAAGAGTTCCCCCCTTTCCGTAAGGGTCTGGAGGGTATTGTAGACGGTTGCAAAGGAGAGGGTGGGATAGCTCCTTTTGATCCCCTTGTAGATGTCCTCTGCTGTAGGATGGTCAGTATTGCCCTCTAAGAACTTCAGGATGGCAATCCTCTGCGGTGTTAACCTGATCCCCCTGTCTCTATATTTTGCAATAATCTTTTCCATAGCGCACTACATTAGAATCATTCTAATTTAGAAGTAATTCTAAGTTAATATAGCTGACTTGTCAAGAACTTTTTTTAGTTTCTTTTCTTTTTGTTTCTCCTGTTTGATGAATTATCCGGTATATGTTATATATAGAAAAGTTTCTTATATAAGGAGGTTCTTATGGAATCCTTGGAGGGTAAGGTGGCTTTAGTTACTGGAGGCGGCAGTGGTATTGGCTTTGCAATCACGAAGATATTACTGGCAGAGGGGATGCGTGTGGCCATCTGTGGCAGGGATGAGGAGAAACTCCGGAAGGCAGAGCAAGGACTAAAGACATTCGGAAAAGGTCTTATGACCATGCCGGCAGATGTATCTATGCGTTCTGATGTAGACCGGTGGGTCAATATGACGGCGAAACAATTTGGAAGGATAGATGTGCTGGTAAACAATGCGGGTGTGGCCTTATGGGCTGAGGTAGAGAATATTACAGATGAACACCTCGACTATCAGATTAACGTGAATCTACGTGGACCTCTTTATTGCTCTCAGGCAGTCCTTCCAGGGATGAAGAAACAGCAAAGCGGCTATATTATCAACATCTCGTCCATATGCGGTAAATTTAGCTTTGCCGGGACCGCGGCGTATAGTGCCAGTAAGTTTGGTCTTATGGCCCTGTCAGACAGCCTGCGGGCAGAAGGGGCATCCTGCAATATCAAGGTTACAGCCATCTGTCCCGGGTATGTTGCAACCCCATTAGTAGCAGACGCCCCGGTTCCACCAGAGGAAATGATCCAGCCTGAAGACATTGCAAGGGCCGTCGTGTTCTTATTGAACCTGTCTGAACATGCAGTCGTTAAGGAGATTGTGATCACCCGGAAGGGGGAAACTTAAAAGGGGCATAATATATTCCTAATCCCCTTTTCTGCGATTTCCTTTGATTGCGGCATGCTGTTTCTCGTAAGATTCTTCTATGATCCTGACCACCTCCTCAGGATCATTGGTTATACAGAAAAGATTCATGTCTTCTTTGCTTATGGTACCCGCAGGTATGAGGGTATCTTTCATCCATTTGAGGAGGCCATCCCAGTAGTCCTTGCCAAACATGATGATAGGGAACCTCCGTATCTTGCCTGTCTGCATCAGGGTGAGGGCCTCAAAGAATTCATCCATGGTACCAAATCCCCCCGGGGTAATCACATACCCCACTGAGTATTTGACAAACATGACCTTTCTGGCAAAGAAATACCTGAAATCCAATCGTTTATCCTGATATTTGTTAGGGGTCTGCTCCTTTGGTATTTCTATATTCAGTCCTATGGAGAGCCCCTTTCCCTTTTTGGCACCCCTGTTGCCGGCCTCCATGATGCCAGGTCCCCCTCCGGTTATGATCGAAAAGCCCCGTTTAGATAAAAGCTCTGCCAACTCCATGACGGCCTTATAGTGGTGACTGTTTCTTGACGTCCTCGCGCTTCCGAAGATAGAAACGGCGCGCTTGACGTTGCTGAGTTCCTCGAACCCCTCAACAAATTCGCTCATGATCCTGAATATCCGCCATGTCTCATGGCCTCTGAGATCTTCCATATTCTCCATACCTCTGTCTTCGAAAATCTTATAGTCCTCTAATCTCTATACTTAATTATAGACTTATATATAGCCGAGAATATATGGCAGTTCAGTATACAGGAAAAAAATAAAAATGCAATTGGGGTTTATCAGGAAGAATTTAGAAAACAAGGAGGTTTGCGAATGAATAGTATAAAGGGTCTCTTACTCAAATATTTTGAGTCATTATTAGTAGTTACAATTATCCTCATATTGTTATTTATCGATATGTTTGTTATCAACAAAGTGGCCTTCTTGAATTTCTACTTCTTGCCTGTCCTGTTTGCAGGTTATTATATAGGCAAGAGAGGGGCTACCCTGACAGCTGCCATGACCGTACTTTTGGTAACCCTTAGATTCCTGATCTCGCCTGAAACTTTTGTTGTTTACTCAAAGAATCTTATTGATCTATATTTTCAGATTGCCACATGGGGGGGATTCCTTGTCCTTTCCAGTTATGTAGTAGGAAAGCTGTATGAAGAGAAGGAGACCCAATATCAGAATCTGCGGCAGTCTTATTTTGGTGTGATAGAGATCCTCGTGAAGTATATAGAATCTGTAGATAAATATACCAAGGGACACTCCGTCAGGGTAGCAGATATCGCTATGGATATTGCAATGTCGATGGGACGTTCAAGGGAAGAGTGTGAGAATGTCAGAGTTGCCGGTCTCCTTCATGATGTAGGTAAGGTAGATATCAGCATGGATTTGATACGAAAGGCGGCAGCCCTTACAAAAGATGAGCGGGAAGTTATGAGTAAACATACTGAGCGGGGGGCAGATATCCTGTCTAAGGTAGGGAATGTATTAAGCGAGGCTGTCCCCATTGTCCTGGCCCATCATGAATATTTCAATTCCCACAAAAATGAAAATGATCTTGATAAGGCAGAGGAGGTACCTCTGGGTGCCAGGATAATAGCGGTAGCAGACACGTATGATGCCATGGTTACAGACAGGCCTTATCGCAAGGGTAAACTTCCATGGCAGGCATTGGAAGAGATAGAGAAGTTTTCCGGCACTCAGTTTGATCCTGGAGTTGTTGAGGCATTCCGCTTTGTAGTAAATAAATATGTAGAAAAGGAGCATGTCTCACTGTAACAGAGGTAAGTCCTTGCTATCCACACGCCACCATCTTAAAAACTATCCGAAACTGTCCTAAATTATTTGACTTTCCACCCACAAGATACTATGATTTAGTGATATTTTGACGCCTATTGTAAGAAAGGACCTATCTTATTATGATTATTGAAGAAAAGAGTGAAAACATAAACTTGGGGGATCTTACAGAGGAGGAGCTTTTAGAGCTTATGGACCGGAAGCATCTGCCGGCACACATTGCTATCATTATGGATGGCAATGGGAGATGGGCAAAGATTAAAGGGCTTCCCAGGATAGCTGGTCATCGTGAGGGGATTAATTCAGTCAGGGATATTGTAACATGCTGCCGTGAGATAGGAGTACAGGTCCTGACCATATACGCCTTTTCTGCAGAGAATTGGAAAAGACCTGAATTGGAGGTCAACGCCCTCATGATGTTCCTTGAGGAATATCTCCAAAAGGAATTAAAAACACTGATGGATAATGATATACGATTTATGACAATAGGACAGACTGATAAGCTGCCGAGATCGGTACAAAAATGGGCACAAAAAGTAGAAAAGGCAACGGAGAAAAACAGTTCTATGGTGTTAAATATAGCCCTCAGTTATGGCGGCCGTACCGAGATAATAGAAGCCATAAGGGGTATAGCAAAAGATGTAAAGGAGGGGAGGGTTGGCTCTGAGGATATAGACATGACACTGTTCTCAACATATCTATATACCAGAGGTCTTCCTGATCCAGACCTTATGATCAGGACAAGTGGTGAGACCCGCATCAGTAATTTTCTTCTATGGCAGATAGCCTATACTGAATTGTATTTTACAAAAACCCTCTGGCCGGATTTCAGAAGGCATGATTTGCTCCTTGCCATCCTCGATTATCAGCATAGAGAAAGAAGGTTTGGCATGGTAGAGGAGCAGATATCAAGGGCAAACTGATGGGAGGTATGAGGGTTGTAACGGCTATTGTAGCCATTCCGCTGGTTTATCTGCTCGTCAAGTACCTGAACCCCTTCTATTTCTTGTTTATTGTAGCTATTGTGGTTTTAATGGGGCAGTATGAGTTTTATAGATTTTTTTATAAGAAGTTTAATAATTTTGCTCTCTTAGGTTTATCCTTAGGGTTCCTGTTGCTTCTGGCCTTTTACAGGGAAGATGGTACTTCTGCTGTCAAAGAGGCCGCATTAAGTATGGTAATTGTTATAGCCCTGTCAGGGTTCTTATTTTTTAAAAAAGATCTGCAGGATGCCCTTACAGGAGTTTCGGTGTTAGTCTTTGGTGTACTCTATGTAGCATGGACATTAGGTCACCTGATATCATTGAGGCACTTCTTAAATGGCAGGAACCTTATATTTTTTATCCTCATTGTGACGTGGGGTGTGGACACAGGGGCCTATTATGTTGGAAGACTTGTTGGTAAACATAAACTGGCTCCCCAGGTAAGCCCCGGTAAAACCATAGAAGGGGCAATTGGGGGTTTAATAACTGCCCTCGGGGCCGCCTTCCTTGCGAGATGGTGGTTTCTGCCGGAACTTGCAACAAGAAATGTGGTAACGATAGGGCTTTTATTGGGTGTAATCAGCCAGCTTGGAGACTTGTCAGAGTCATTACTCAAACGGAGCGCGGGGGTTAAGGACTCAGGTGGTCTGTTCCCGGCCCATGGTGGTATGCTGGACCGGGTGGACAGTCTTATCTTCAATATTCCGGCATTTTATTACTATTTACTCTATATTGCTCCGGAGATGACGCGGGGTTCTTCTATTTTTATATGGTAAAAAGGATCTCAATATTAGGTTCAACTGGTTCCATAGGGACCAGTACTCTTGAGGTGGTTTCCCTCTTTCCTGACCGGTTCAAGGTTGTTGGTCTTACTGCCGGCGAAAACATAGACAAGATAGAGACGCAGATAAGACGCTTTAAACCATCTATTGTCTCTTTGGCCAGTGAAGAGGCTGCTAAGAATTTGAGGGATAGGTGTGAGGATATTAATGTAGAGGTCCTCTCCGGCATGGAAGGGCTTATCCGCATTTCTACGATTCCAGAGGCGGATATCATAGTCTCTGCAATAGCCGGATCTGCAGGCCTTATCCCCACTTTTGCGGCCGTAAAGGCAGGGAAGACCATCGCCCTTGCGAATAAAGAGACCATGGTTATGGCAGGAGAGATCATAACGCAGGAGGCCAAGGGAAAAGGGGTAGAATTATTACCGGTAGATAGCGAGCATAGTGCCATATTTCAGGTGATGCAGGGGGAAAGGTGGGAAGAAGTACATAAGATTATTCTCACCGCCTCAGGGGGCCCTTTTCTTAAAACATCGTCTGAGGAAAAGAGAAAAGCAACGGTCAAAGATGCGCTCAAACACCCCAATTGGAATATGGGAACAAAGATTACAATAGATTCGGCTACCCTGATGAATAAAGGTCTTGAGGTGATCGAGGCGCGGTGGTTGTTTGATGTTTCTATAAACCAGATAGAGGTGCTGATACATCCACAGAGCATTATCCATTCTATGGTTGAATTCAGAGATGGTTCGGTAATAGCACAGATGGGGGTTCCTGATATGCGGATACCGATCGCCTATGCATTGAGCAATACGGAGCGCTTAGACCTGATCATGCCGAGGCTGGACCTTGCCAAAATAGGGATGCTTACGTTTGAGAAACCGGATCTTAAGAGGTTCCCCTGCCTGTCTTATGCCTATGATGTTGTGAGAGAAGGAGGGACAATGCCGGTCGTATTGAACTCTTCAAACGAGGTGGCTGTGCGTGCATTCCTCCAGAAGAGGATAGGATTTCTGGATATAGAGATATTAGTAAGAGAGACGATAGAAAGACACAAGGTAAGTCATGCCAAGACGATAGAAGATGTATTAATGGTAGATAAATGGGCCAGGGAAGAGGCTGAAAGGATTGCAGGCAAAATCGAAGGCAAAAGGAAGTAGAAATAGAAAATTAAGGGGGGTTCCATTCAATGTACACACTGGTGATTTTTATTATCTGTATAGGGATCTTAATATTTGTTCATGAACTGGGTCATTTTGTAGCGGCCAGGATGAAGGGAATACGGGTGCTAAAGTTCTCCCTTGGTTTTGGACCAAAGATAATCGGTAAGAAGGTAGGTGAAACCGAGTATCAGATATCTGCTCTGCCCCTTGGGGGATATGTAAAGATGGCTGGAGAAGATGTGACCGAAGAGACGACGATGGGACCTGATGAGTTCCCTTCCAAAAGTATCCTGGATAGGGCAACTGTCGTACTTGCGGGTCCAATAATGAATATCATCGTTGCATTCCTCTTCATGCCGTTGGTGTTCTTTATTGGAATAAAGATGCCGGCCTTCTTAGAAGAACCACCTATAGTCGGATTGGTAGAAGGGGGGTCTCCGGCAGAGATTGGGGGGATCCAGACAGGAGATCGGATAGTAAAGATAAATAACAGCCCAGTATCAAACTGGAATGATGTGGCAACAATGTTAGCTCTAAGACCTGAGCTTGGAATCAAGATTGCGGTAGAGAGAGAAAAAGAGATAAAAGAACTCTTCCTGGAAAAAGGCACAGGAGCCCCATATAGTGGTTCTGGTTATGCAGGGATACTCCCGGATATACCACCTGTTATAGGAAAGGTAAACAAAGGATATCCCGCAGACCAGGCAGGTCTGAGAGAGGGGGATAGGATTGTAGAGATTGACGGAACAGCTGTTGGGAATTGGTATCAGGTGTCATCTTATATAAGGTCTCATGTTGAAAAAGAGATTGCCGTTGCAGTCATGAGAGGTGATGAGAAGATGATAGTTACTGTCAGGCCTATCAAAGACCAGACCGGTGGTTATGGTGTTATAGGCATCATCAACAGGCAGGAAACTGTGGTGAAAAAGTTTGGAATTATTGAATCCATACGACATGGTATGTCGCGGATGTATGAGCTTACCGTGCTTACATTTGATGTATTAAAGAGGTTGTTCTCGTTTAATCTATCGATAGAGACCTTAGGCGGACCCATAATGATAGCAAAGCTTACAGGGGAGGCGGCACAATCAGGGATATCTGATCTCATAGCCTTTGTGGCTTTTATGAGTTTGCAGCTCGGCATCTTAAATCTTCTTCCCATCCCAGTATTAGACGGCGGCTGGGTGATCTTTCTCTTGATAGAGAAGATCAAAGGGAGTCCCCTGAGCAAAAAGACCATGGAGGTCGCTCAGACCGTTGGGTTTGCCTTGCTCATTACCTTGATAATTATTGTCTCCTACAACGATATACTGAGGGTGTTTAAATAAGGATAGCTCATGGTTGCTCGCAGGAAGACGCGGCAAATAAGGGTTGGTAACGTGGTCATAGGCGGGGATGCGCCTGTTGTTGTCCAGTCCATGACCAATACGGATACTCGGGATATTGATGCCACTGTAGCACAGATAAAGGGCCTTGAAGGGGGCGGGTGCGAGGTGGTGAGGGTGGCTGTCCCTGATAAAGAGGCAGCAGAGGTACTTGGCCGCATCAAGGCTTCGATTGGGATCCCGCTCATAGCAGATATACACTTTGATTATAGATTGGCCCTTCTGTCCATTGAACAGGGAGTTGACGGTTTGAGGCTCAATCCTGGGAATATAGGAGATAAAGAAAGGACAGAGCATGTTGTGAAGGCCGCTAAAGAGCGGGGAATTTCTATCAGGATAGGAGTCAATGCAGGGTCGCTTGAGGAGGATCTCCTTGAAAAATATGGACATCCGACACCCGAGGCTATGGTAGAGTCGGCGATGAGGCATATACGGATATTGGAAGAGAATGACTTTCATGATATTAAGATATCCCTTAAGGCATCTAATATCCATACGACAATACATGCCTATAGGCTTATTTCAGATAAAGTAGATTATCCATTGCATGTAGGTATATCAGAGGCAGGTCCGCTCTTGTCTGGCACTGTGAAGTCTGCTATCGGGATAGGTATTCTCTTGTCAGAGGGTATAGGGGATACCATAAGGGTATCACTGACAGCAGATCCTGTAGAGGAGGTAAGGGTAGCCTATGAGATATTGAAGGCCCTGAACCTTAGGCACCGCGGGGTTAATATCATATCGTGTCCGACGTGTGGAAGAATGGAGATTGATATAGAAAAAATTGCGGCGGTTGTCGAGAAGAGACTTTCGCATATCACGTTACCCCTTAATATCTCCATTCTTGGATGTGTCGTGAACGGTATCGGAGAGGGGAAGGAGTCTGATGTGGGGATCGCCGGCGGCAAGGGAAGCGGCCTTTTATTTAAGAATGGGAAGATGGTGAGGAGATTAAGAGAGTCTGAGCTTGTAGAGGCCCTGATAAAAGAGGTAGAGGATTTGGCCAGGGATAAATCTGTATTTTGAGATCTGAGGTTATCACATGTACTATTCGAAGCTATTAATACCAACCCTTCGTGAAGATCCAGGAGAGGCTGAGGTAATAAGCCACCGGCTTATGTTGCGGGCGGGTATGATCAGGAGGCTTGCTGCAGGTATCTATAATTACCTCCCCTTAGGCTATCGGGTTATAAGAAAGATTGAGGCCATCGTACGTGAAGAGATGGATAGAGCTGGGGCCCAGGAGGTGTTTTTCCCTATGGTGCTTCCCGCTGAGCTCTGGCGGGAGACTGGGCGATGGGATAAGTATGGCAAAGAGCTTCTGAGACTCAAGGATAGGAGTGATAGGGAGTTCTGCCTGGGGCCCACCCATGAGGAAGTGGTTACGGATTTAGTAAGGCGAGAGGTTAAATCCTACCGGCAGCTTCCGCTAAATCTCTATCAGATCCAGACAAAATTCAGGGATGAGATAAGACCGAGGTTTGGGTTGATGCGGGGCAGGGAATTTATCATGAAGGATGCCTATAGCTTTGATGTCGATGAGGGTGGGGCAGAGGTCTCCTACAGGAAGATGTATGATGCCTATATGGCCATTTTCAGACGGTGCGGGCTTACCTTCAAGCCTGTTGAGGCAGACACCGGTCTTATAGGTGGTAGTTTCTCCCATGAGTTTATGGTTTTGGCTGACACGGGTGAGGAAGCTACTGTTTCCTGTAATGCATGTGGTTATGCCGCGAATATGGAAAAGGCGGAAGGGAGAAGTCAGGAATGTAAATCCGGCAGTCAGAGACTGGAAGGGATTCTACCGATTGAAAAAAAGACAACACCAGGCAAAAAGAGTGTAGAAGATGTGGCGGACTTTGTTGGAGTCGGGAAAGAGAAGCTGGTTAAGACGCTGATTATACGCGGAGGAGAAAGGATCGTTGCAGCTCTTATCAGAGGGGATCATGAATTAAATGAGATAAAGCTTGCAAAACTTTTAGGCTGCACAGAAGTCCAGCTTCTTTCACCTGCGGAAGTTGAAGAGGTTACAGGTGCGCCGTCAGGATTCTCTGGTCCGGTTGGGTTGAAAAAAATACCGGTTATAGCAGATCTCACCATTAAAGAAATGGCTAACTTTGTAGTGGGAGGAAATGAGTCGGATATACATTTTCTAAACGTGAATCTCCGTAGAGATTTCTTACCAGAGCAATTCGCTGATATACGAAAGGTACGGGAAGGCGATGGATGTTTGAGATGTGATGGGGGGAAACTTGCTATCGTGAGGGGTATAGAGGTGGGGCATACCTTTAAATTAGGGACGAAGTACAGTGAGGCTATGGGGGCAACCTACTTAGATGAACATGGAAGGCCCCATCATACGATCATGGGGTGTTATGGTATAGGGATAGGAAGGACAATGGCCGCGGCTATAGAACAAAACCATGACAAGGATGGTATTATATGGCCACCGTCTATCGCTCCATTTAAGGTTATCATCCTCCCCCTGAATATGGATTCAGAGAAGATAAATGATGTGGCAGGGTCCATCTATAAGGGATTTGTAGAAAAGGGCATTGAGGTGCTCCTGGATGACCGTGATGAGCGTGCAGGGGTAAAATTCAAGGATGCGGATCTTATAGGTATTCCTTCTCAGGTCATTGTTGGGGAGAAGGGTATAAAGAGGGGAATTGTTGAGATAAAAGACAGGGTGACGAGGGGTGTAAAGGAGGTGGATGTAGAGAGCTTGATATTAAAGGGCGAATTATGATAGATCTTCCGGGGGCTAAGCCCCAGGATACACTTTCTTCCCAACGATAATCTGTGTCAATTGTAGTGAAAAATACTTAGAACGACTCAGATCCTCCAGTTTTATCTTCATTGGTTTATCTTTTCAGAATTCAATGTTCCTGTAGATCTATTTTCCAGAAAAATGGCGATTTTTCAAGTCGTTATAAAACAACACCGATATGGGAGTACACTATTTATATAAGGGATTAAGGATGAAAATTTCTGAGATATTGAAACCGCTGAGTGAGATGATACCTGTCGCTGATTTCACAGGAAAGGGTGAGAAGAGCCGGCATGCCCCGGTCGATCTCCAGTTGATTGATAAAGGAAAGATTAATTCAGAGAGTAGTGAGGAGACTATCTCAAGGCTTCGTCTCACAAACAGGTTATTAGCATATAATGTCAGTAAATTTGAGACTGTCATAGATAATCTCAATGATGGAGTCATTATCCTGGACTCCTCTAACCGCGTCCTGGCCATAAATCATATCATGGAGCAGTTGCTTAGTCTAAAAAGGGATGAAATTAAGGGGAAGCATATTAAAGAATGTATAAGTAGGAATAAGATTTTTACCTTTATCATGGAACATTATGAGTCTATAGATAAATTAGTAGAAAAGACAGCAGATCTCAATGTTGGTTTAAGTAATCTGCGGGTTTCTTATAAGACCCTTATAAGGGGTGATGGTAATTCATGCGGGAGTCTTCTGATAGCTAAAGATATAACTTCTCAAAAACTGGCAGAGCAGGCTAAGGTAGAATTCTTATCCCATGTGTCGCATGAACTAAAAACACCTATCAATACTATAAAAGGTTATACGGAAATGTTAGTTAAGGGTGAGGTGAGTAACAGGGAGACCCTGCTGGAATTCTATAATACTGTCAATGAAGAGGCTGATCGGCTTGCAAGTCTCATAAATAATCTTTTAAATCTGTCTAAGATCGAGATGGGAAGTTTAGCTCTTTCCAAATCCATGACAAGGACAAAGGAGTTTCTGGAGAATATATTTAAGATGGCAGCATCCCAAGACAAAAAAAATATACACTATGAGCTTATTCTGTCGGAAAAAATTCCCCCTTTAAACATTGACAAAGAATTGATGAAGACCGTTTTAATAAACCTTATAGGTAATGCGGCAAAATATACGCCAGAGGGGGGGAGAATAACATTACGGGCAGAAGAAAGTGGAGATAAGTTCATGATGCATGTTATTGATACAGGAATTGGTATTTCTGAGGAGGATATGCCTCATGTCTTTGAGAAATTTTACAGATCTTCTGATGAGCAGGTCAGAAAAAAAACAGGTCATGGACTTGGTCTTGCGATAGCAAATCAAATCGTGGATCTCCATAACGGCGAGATTAAGGTAATAAGTAAAAAAGGTGATGGGAGTCAGTTCTCTATAGTGCTGCCAATAGGAGAAGGGTATTTCCTTGAGTAATATAAATAACTTCGTGGGCAAGAACGGGAAGATACTGATCGTTGACGATGAGCCTTATAATACCCGGGTATTGAAACTAAAATTTGAGAATGCAGGGTATAAAGTTGTTACAGCTTCGAATGGTCTGGATGGATTAAACAAATTCAAAATGGAATATCCAGATGTAGTCATAACAGACATCAGGATGCCTGTTATGACTGGCTGGGAGATGTGTCTATCTTTAAAGGAGTCTATGAAAGAGAGGCGCTTTCTCATCATAGTCATTACCGCTACAATAGATAACACTGAAAGATTATGGGTAAATGAGATAAATAATGCCAACCTTGTAGAAAAGCCTATAAGCCCAAATTACCTCCTTACATTAGTAGAAGATTACTTAAATGAGCCTGCCTAACGGATATAATACAGAAGAAGATAATACCCTTCAACAGGAAGTTAACAGTCTCGCATCAGAACTGTCCAATCGATACGAAGAGCTTAATCTTATTTATCGTGTCTGCGATAACGTTACAGGGACAAAGGACTTGGCTGGCACCATAAAGGACATCATTCAGGACGCATCAAATATTTTATTGGGGGATGCTATTATCCTCTCAGTTCCTGATAAAGGGATATTTGAGTATGTATTGGATGATGATAAATACACGTATCACGACTTATTCCATATTCTCGAGAAGATAACCTATAAATATAGTTCTGGAAAGACTCCTATTGTAGTAAATAATCTTGCTGAGTTTAAGAATTATGGGTTCAGAACCAGAGACAGGTTCAAATTTATTACCACATCGGTAAGGATCAAAGATGAATACAAAGGGGTACTAACGATTTTAAATGATGCTCAACAAAAAGATTATAGCACAGGTGATCTTAAGTTTCTTAAAGTTCTTGCTGCTCAGTTATCCATAATAATTACTGATAATGAGCTATATCAAAACCTGAAAGATTTTCTCCTCAACCTCGTAAGGAGTATGGTTTCAGCAATTGAGGCAAAAGATAGTTATACGAGAGGACATTCTGAGAGGGTTAATAGTATTTCTATGGTGATTGCAAGGACGATGGGGCTTTCTGATAAAGATGTGGAAAATACAAGCTGGGCAGCAATCCTGCACGATATAGGGAAGATAGGGATACCTGAGAGTGTACTAACAAAACCTGGCAGACTTACTGAGGGAGAATGTGCAATCATTATGACACATCCCAGGAAGGGGTATGAGATTCTGGAACCTATTGTACAGCTTAAAGATGCACTGCCGGGCGTCTTGTATCATCAGGAAAAATATGATGGCAGGGGATATCCAGAAGGACGTAAAGGGGAGAAAATACCTCTTTATGCAAGAATTATCGCTGTAGCAGATATGTATGATGCGATTACCAGTTCAAGGGCATACAGGGCGAGAAACACTCATATCAATGCAATGAAAGAGATAGAACGGGTATCCGGGAGCCAGCTTGATCCAATGATTGTTGAAATATTCAAAGAGGTTTGTGACAGCCAGCCGGATTTTATCAGAGAAGAAGAGAAGCAGGATGAAGATAAAAAAAACTAAGATAGGCGTAATCAGCTATATAGAACCTGAAATCCCTATCGCGAATGAGGGTGTCCAGGAATTGAAAAAAATTATAGAGGATTGTTATAAGGAGAACGAATTTAAGATTGTTATCAATTTTCACTCTGTCCCATATATCGATAGCGAAGGTTTGGAACTCCTTCTGGATATATTAGGGGAGGTACGAAAGAAAGGTGGGAGCATAAAGATATCAGATCCCAATCCCATCTGCAACGACATCCTTACAGCTACCCGATTTGATACTATCTTTGAACTTTATAGTAGCGCTGATAGGGCGGGGAGGAGCTTTTTATGATAACTTCCCATCGTTCAAAGACAAAGAGATTAGGAGAACTACTTGTAGAAAAAGGGCTCCTCACAGAGGAACAGTGCCGGCATGCCTTAGATATACAAAAAAAGACCGGGAGACGGCTTGGCCAGGCTATTATAGAGCTGGGATTTGTAAAAGAGGAAGAACTACTGCAAGTCCTGAGCAAACAGATGACTCTTCCACATATTTGGCTAAGAAAGGGATTAATAGATCCCAAAATTATAAATATTATTTCAGCGGAGAAGGCGAGGCTACATAAAATAATACCAATGTTCAGGATTAAGAATAATTTAATACTGGCCACTTCAGATCCCCAGGCTATATTTGTTATAGATGAGATTGAAGAGGCTACAGGGTTGGCTGTACAGCCTGTGCTTACACGATCCAATGATATAGATAAGGCTATTGAAGAATACTACGGAGGATCTGTAGAGATACCCGATTATATTGGAAATTTTGATGAGGAAGCGATTCACCTTGTTGAATCCAGGGCTCAGTATGACTTCCAGAAGATTGAAGAGATGTCTGAGGGAAGTCCTATCATTAACTTGGTGAACATGATCATACTCAGGGCAATAAGAGATAAGGCGAGTGATATACATATTGAACCTGATAAAAAAAGGCTTCGTATTCGATACCGGGTGGATGGGATACTCTATGAAGCAATGACACAGAAATTAGACTATCACCCTGCCGTTGTTTCACGGTTAAAAGTTATGGCTAATCTGGATATAGCGGAAAGACGTATGCCACAAGATGGCCGTATACAGGTGATGGTCGAAGGAAGGACAGTTGATCTTAGATTCTCATCTATGCCCGGAATTCTTGGGGAAAAGATTGTGCTTCGTATTCTTGATAAAAGGAACGCGATTCTGGATTTAAACCATTTAGGGTTCTCTGAAGAGACATTGTCAACATTAAAGAGATTTATCAAGCGCCCTTTTGGACTCATCCTTGTAACAGGTCCTACAGGGAGTGGAAAAACAACGACACTCTATGCAGCCATAAACCATCTGAATTCACTGGAAAAGAATATTGTTACCATCGAAGATCCGGTTGAATATCAAATGGAAATCGTTAACCAGAATCAGGTGAAGGATTCTATTGGTCTTACCTTCTCTGTAATCCTCAGGCATACCCTGCGCCAGGATCCGGACATCATCATGGTTGGAGAAATAAGGGATAAGGAGACGGCAGAGATCGCCATTCAGGCATCACTTACAGGTCACATGGTTTTATCCACCCTCCATACTAACGATAGTCCCAGTGCAATCACACGACTATTGGATATGGGGATTGAACCGTATCTTATCTCATCATCTCTCACAGGGGTCATCGCACAGAGATTGGTCAGGACAATATGCCCAAAGTGTACGATGCTCTATTACCCATCAACTGCAATACTGGAACGATATGGGTGGAAAGAAGAACGACATCTGCAATTAGCCAAAGGTAAAGGATGTCCGGAGTGCTATGACTCCGGCTATAAGGGTAGAATGGGCCTGTATGAATTATTGGAAGTGACCGAAGATGTGCAATCTCTTATCCTGACCAATCCATCGCTTGAAGAGATAAGAAGACATTTGAAAGGCAAGGGAAATATAACTATGGAGATAGAAGGGGTGAAGAGAGTAAGAGAACAGTTAACAACATTTGAAGAAGTCTCAAGGGCTGTAACATTGGGGGGAGTATAATGGCAATTTCTTCAGCAGGGAATAAGGCGCTTGAACGAAATTGGTCCATAAGTGAAATTGCGAAGGGCATACAGTGGTCTTCCATTGTTATTGGCAGGGGAGGGAGGGTGTCCCCTGGCGAGATCATCTTTTTCATGGACCAGCTCTCCCTTATGTTGGAGACAGGTACGCCTGTGAATAAAAGTATTCAGGCCATCAGTTTTCAAATCAAGAACAAGACATTTAAAAATATCTTAAAAGAAATAGAGCAGGATATAGAAGAAGGTCGCTTACTATCCGATGCGATGACCAAACATCCCCACATATTTTCCAATGTTTATACCAGCATGATCAGGGCGGGAGAGAGTGGCGGCTTCCTGAAAGAGATGCTTGAAAGAATAGTAGCCTTAGAGGAAAAACAGCAAAAACTTTTGGCCACAGTCCGGGCCGCTTTGTTTTACCCGGCATTTTTAACTCTATTTGCCGTCTCAGTTGTGTTATTCATCGTCGTATATGTATTCCCAAAATTTGGAGATATGTTTGCAGAGATATATGACAGTCTCCCCTTTACCACCAAGGTCTTGATGGCGGCAAGCCATCTATTAACCTCATACTGGTATCTTATCCTTTTCTTTATAGGTATGGGTTGGTTTATAGCCTATAGGTTCATGACCACAGATAAAGGGAGAATGTATATAGACCTTCTTAAGTTAAGACTCCCATTATTCAGAAACTTTTTCATGAGGATATACATTTCAAGACTCATGAGGACCCTCGGGTCGCTGATCAGTAGTAATGTGTCTATACTTGATTCCCTTACAATCTCTGCCGGCGCTATCGGGAATAAAGTTTTTTCAAAATTAATCGATAAGATACGCAGAAGTGTTGAAGATGGAAAGCCTCTTTCTCAGCCTATCATTGATAGTCCATTCTTCCCAGAAACCGTCAAACAGATGATCAGGACAGGTGAGGATACAGGGACTCTTCATAAGGTAATGCCCAGAC
>Ga0209641_10000854_pt1 | contig 27990 bp, 22 predicted proteins | sample RifCSP16_1_FD_184022 | JGI IMG/M metagenome (GOLD analysis project Ga0209641, IMG submission 184022) | Soil microbial communities from Rifle, Colorado - Rifle CSP2_sed 16_1 (SPAdes) (version 2) | ecosystem: Environmental > Terrestrial > Deep subsurface > Rock core/Sediment | place: Rifle... | reverse complement strand
CCCCGCTGCCGAGGAGGAGGGGCTGCGTCGGCGGCTGGAGGAGCTCGAGGGCGAGCTCGTGGCGACGAAGCGCGCCGAGCGGCAGGAGGGGCTGCTGGTCACGCTGGCGCGGACCCTCCAGGCGGGGACGAGGGGGCTCAGCTGGGCGGGCTTGGCGCGGATCCAGCGCGAGCTCTTCTTCGCCTGGCACTCGAAGGAGACGGACGAGTTCGGGAAGGATCCCCTCTTCGCGGAGACGCTGGAGCCGTTCTTCCAGTTCCTGTATGCGATGTGGTGGCGGGTCGAAACGACGGGGATCGAGCACGTCCCTGCCGCGGGCCCCGGCCTCATTGTCGGCAACCACTCCGGGGTCCTGCCCTACGACGGGCTCATGGTGCAGCTCGCGGTGCGGCACGAGCACCCGGCCCGCCGCGTTTGTCGCATGCTCGCCCTCGACATGTTCGCGCTCCTACCCGTGCTCGCTTCGGTTCTCGCCAAGTCCGGCTCCGTGAGGGCCAACCCCGAGAACGCGGAGCGCCTGCTCCGGCGGGGCGAGCTGGTCGGGGTCTTCCCGGAGGGTGTCAAGGGGGTCGGGAAGCACTACCGGGAGCGCTACCGGCTGGCGCGGTTCGGCCGGGGCGGCTTCGTGCGGATCGCGCTCCGGACGGGCACGCCCATCATCCCCTGCGCGGTCGTGGGGGCGGAGGAGATCCACCCCGTGATCGCGAAGGCAGATTGGGTGGGTCGCCCCTTCGGCTTCCCGTACTTCCCGATCACGCCCACGTTCCCGTGGCTGGGCCCGCTGGGCTTCGTCCCCCTGCCCACGAAGTGGTCGATCGACTTCGGCGACCCGCTCGATCTCTCGGAGCACGAGCCGGAAGCGGCGGACGACCCGATCCTCGTCAATCGTCTTGCGGAAGAGGTGCGGGCGACGATCCAGCGGATGATCGACGGGCGGCTCGCCCGCCGCCGCTCCGTCTGGTTCGGGTAGCTCGGGGGTCGCGCTCGCGCGCTCGGGCCTGACCGACGCGGACGGAGTCGGCATTCATCGATCACGAGCGCGCTCCCGCGCGACCCCCATCGCTTGGAGAGAGGCTGCCACCCAGACCGGCCGTCACCGGAGCCGCAGGCGGGAGTCGAGGCGGTCGAGGGAGGAGTCGAGCGTCCGCGCGAGCGTCGAGCGGTGGGGATGCTCGGCCGGGGCCACCGGCAGGCGCGCAGGGTCCCTCATCTTGATGCCGTGCCGGGCGAACAGCGCGCGGTGGCGCGCCCGATGCCGGCGGAGAGAGGCGATCGCGGAGCGGTACCCATGCTCGGCCACGGTTCGCCGGGCGTCGTAGCGCATGATGTTGTAGCTGAACATGCGCGTGTCGTCGCGGGAGGGCTCGATGACGACGATGTCCACCTCGGGGTGCTCGCGACGGTAGCGCTCCAGGCCATACTGCATCCGGCCGTGGAGCATGATCCGCATGACCTGGTCGAGGACCCAGGTGAGCCCACGATTGCTGAGGTGGCCGCGCAGGGGGCCGGAGGTGGTGTCGTTCAGGAAGGGGACGATGGGGTTGACGCAGATGACGAGATCGGCCCCGTTCTTGATGGCCAGGTTGATGTGGGCGGTCTTCTTGACCCCGCCGTCGACGTAGTCCCGACCGTCGATGCGGACGGGCTGGTAGAGACCGGGTAGGGCGGTGGAGGCCTGGACGGCCCGGGAGACCGGCACGTGGCGCCAGCCCTTCCCGCCGAAGGCCACCGCCTCGCCGCTGTCGAGGTCCACGGCTACGACGAACAGCGGGCGCTTGAGGTCGTCGAAGCCGTCGCCGCCAAGGCGGGAGCGGAAGACGCCGTGGAGGAACTCCTGGACTCCGGAGGTGTCCATCAGGCCCGGGGGCAGTAGCTCGAGGACGGAAAGGGCGACATCCGAGAAGGTCCTTCCCTCGGTGTTCAGGGCCGCCATGAGCGCCTCCCGGAGCAACCGGGGGGCGCGGAGCGAGCGCTTGAGGAGCGCGGACACCCCGAGCCGGTAGATGGGGACCGTCGCCACACCGAACGGGGTCTGCGTGCGGCACGTGGCTTCGTCGTACATCTCACGGGGAGAGACCCCGGCGGCGAGGAGCGAGGCCACGAAGGCCCCGCCGCTGATGCCCACGTAGAGGTCGAGGTCCAGAACGCTGCGGTCGAGCACGTCCTCGAGAGCACGCAGGCAGCCGATCTCGTAGACGGCGCCGGTAACGCCGCCCCCCGCGCATACGAGAGCGACCCTCGATGGACGGTGCCTTTCTTCCCGGCGCGGTCGCGGCACCCGGTCTCTCCGGCAGGAGTGTATGCGAGGCCGGGACCCCGCGTCACCCCGGGACCCCGACGGTGTCAGCGTCGGAAGCGGTCGATCTTGCGGGAGAGCTCGTCCACCTTGCGCGTCAGCTCGTGGACCTCCCGCCGGCTCGGGATGTTCAGGGAGGCGAGCGCTCCCTGTACACCGTCGTCGACCAGACGGCCGATCATGCGGCGCTCGCGGCGGGCTCGGGTCTGCAGCTCGGCGAGGCGGCTTTCGAATTCTCTCTTGGCCCGGCGACGCTCGCGCTCGAAACGGGCGTTCCATTCCTTGAGCCGTGCGCGCACCTCGCGAGGATCCACCCCCGCCCGCCGGGCGAGGGCCTCGAGCTGCTTCTGCACCCTGGCCTCGGCGGTCGTCAGCGCCCCGCGCGTGTCCTTCCACGTCCGGGCGAGACGGTTCCGGGCCCGCCGTGCGGCGGCACTCGTCCTCTGAATGGCACTCGGCGTCCTTCGCCGCGCGCGGGGGTGAATCTTCCGTCTCCTTGTGGCGGCCATGATGCCTTCCTCCTCACTTCCTCCGGGGGGCCCGCCTGCGAGGTGCGTCGGGCGTCCGGCGGGGCCGCGCCGGTGGCCGACCGAGGTGGCGGTCGAGGGATTCGAGACGATCACGAAGGACGGTCAAGTAGAGTCCGGCGCCGGCATCTGCGCGCTCGAGCAGGTGGCGGAGGCGGGTCTCGACGCCCGCCTGGGCGTCCGCCACCAGACGATGAACCACGCCCGCCACCTCCTGGCGCAGGGACAGGGCGTCGTCCAGGCTCAACCGGCGACGGCTCATGAGCCCGCCGACCACGCGCTCCACCTCGGCGCGGGCGCGTGCGGCGGCTTCGTGCGGTTCCGGCCAGTCTCCCCAGGCGGGCGAGGGGCGGGCGGCGAGACGGATCAGCCGGCAAAGGACCGAGCGGGGTATGCGGGCGGTCCGACGCTTGATCCCGTCGAGCAGGACCTGGGCCAGCGTGAGGCCGGTGAGGTCGCGTCCGTTCCTGTGGTCCACAACCTCGACCTCCTCGCCCCGAGCGACGAGGGAGGCGATCTTGTCCAGGGTGACGTGCCGACCGTCGGCGGTGTCATAGAGCTTGCGGTTTCCGTAGCGACGGATGATGCGCGGGGGGCGGAGGCCGCCCACGGTCCTCATGGCATGTATTTAACGCGTCGCGTCAACACGATCAAGGGCTTAACGCGTCGCATTGCTGGACCGAGCCGCCTTCAAGCGGGGGGCGCACCCCCGGACGGCAGAATCAGGCCCGGGTGTCGAGGTGGAGAGAGGTCTCGTCCAGGGGCGGCGGGAGGAAGCGCCGTCGCCGACGGATGAGGACCGCACCGAGCATGCCTCCGAGGGCGAGGGCGGCGAGAACGATCAGGCCTGTAAGCTTGAGGGAGGAAAGAACGACGCCGATGAGATCGAAGGTGGGCTTCTCGACCTTGATCCAGGTTACGAGGGGCGTGGAGGCCATGGCTCAGCGGGAGGCGTCTCTCTCTGCCACTGTAGACCGCGGGGGGGAGGTGGTCAATTGGCGCATGCGGTTGCGGTCGAGGGAGTCGAGATAGGCGCGCACGCCTTGGCCAAGGCTCTCGGCGATGGCCTCGCGGTAAAGCGACCGGCGCAGCCGCTTCTCGTCGTCGGGATGGGTCACGAAGGCGATCTCGGCCAGTATGGCCGGCATGCCGGCGCCGATGAGGACGTAGAAGGGTGCGGTGTGGACCCCGCGATCCTCGACGGGGTGATGAGGCTTGAGGCCGGCCACCATCGCCTCCTGCACGGAGGAGGCGAGGTCCCGGCTCTCGTCGATCTTGCTGTTGAGGGCAATCGCCCGCACGAGCTCTTGAAGGTCCTTGAGGGTTGCCTGCGAGATGGCGTTCTCGCGGGCGGCCACCGCCTCTGCGTGGGCGGTTCGCGCGAAGCTCAGAAAGTAGGTCTCGATTCCGCGGGCGCGGGCGTTGCGGCTCGCGTTGGCGTGGATGGACAGGAACAGATCGGCGCCGCTGGAGTTCGCGATGGCGGTGCGCTCTTCGAGGGGCACGTAGACGTCGGTGGAGCGCGTGAGGAGGACCTCGGTGCCGAGCTCGGACCGCAGGCGTCGCGAGAGACGAAGGGCGACATCGAGGACGAGATCCTTCTCCTGAAGGCCCGTGCGGCCGGTGGTTCCGGGGTCGTGGCCCCCGTGGCCGGGGTCGATCACGATCCGCCGCGCCCCCAGGCCGAGCTGGCGAGCCAGGCTGTAGGAGCCGGCGCGATTCGTGGCCGGGGGGCGCGGAGGGGATGCCTCGGCCGTGGAGGCGGCGCCGGACGGCGCGGGGGCGGGAGCGGCCAGCTCGTCCACGCGCCGCATGGGCAGTGGATGCGCGTCAACAGTCGGGGGCGTGGTTGGAGCCTCGATCGCACCCCCCGCCTCCGCGACCCTCGGGGTTGGCGACACGGGCCCGCGGACGTCGATGACCAGGCGGGGCGGATCCCCGAGGTAGACGACACTGTGCCCGGAGACGGCCTTGAAGTCGAGCACCACCCGTACCGCGTCCGGGCGGTTCTGGGCGATCCGAACCTGCTCCAGCAGGCCGTCGCCGACGGGGAACGTCCGCCGGCGCAGGTTGGGATGCAGCCGCGTGCCGATGAGGTCGATCCACAAACGATCGGGATTCGACACGCGGTCGGACTCGATGCGGACCCGACGCTCGAGATCGAGCACCACCCGGGTGGAGGACTCGCCGCTCCAGGCTCGCAGATCGAAGACACGGGCGAGGCCAGGGGGAGGCGGGGACGGCAGGGGAGCGGCGGGGGCGCGCCGGCGCAGGAGGGCCTTGACCTCGCGCGTGTGGGGTCCGTCCGGGAAGTTGTCCAGGTAGGCTTCGCCCGCCTCGGCAAGGGGCCGGCGGTCACCGCCGTCGCGCGCGATCTCCACCACCGCCCAGAGGGCGTCGTCGGCGAGCCGGCTCGAGGGGTATTCCTCGACCAGCATGCGGTAGGCGGCGACGGCGTCGCCGCGGTAGTGGGGAGCCCGAAAGCGACCCGCGATCTCCCGGTAGAGGTTCCCCACCGCGAGCAGGGCATTGTCGCAGTAACCGCTGCGCGGGTAGCGCGCCACGACCCGCCGGTACAGGAGCACGACCTTCTCCCATTCCGCGCGGCGGGCCTGGTGCCTTGGCGATCCCCGCAGCGCCTTCTCTGCGCTCTGCGCCTCGCGATAGAGGGCGGCGTCGGGTCGCCGGGGCGCCGCCCCGACGAGGTCGGCGGCAAGGACGAACACGCTGAGGGAGGCGGAGAGGATCAGAGGTCCCACCCGACTCCGCGCGCGCTCGGGTGCCGTCTTCACTTGGGCCAGCTGTCCACCGCTTGGTAGTTGTCTCTCGGCACCAGGATCTCCCGCGGCTTCGAGCCATCGGCGGGGCCCACGATGCCGTCGCGCTCCATCATGTCGATGAGGCGCCCGGCCCGGGAGAAGCCGATGCGGAAGCGCCGCTGGAGCATGCTCGTCGAGGCCTGACCGTTGTGCACCACGAAGCGGGCGGCGTCGTCGAAGAGGTCGTCGCGGTCCGTGACCTCCGCGGCCTCCGAGGACTTCTCGACTCGGCCCACGCTCTCGTCGTAGTCGGGACGGGCCTGCTTGCGCAGGAAGGCGGTGAGACGGGCGATCTCGTGCTCGGTGACGTAGGCACCATGGATCCGGATGAGCCGCGCACTGCCCGGGGGCAAGAAGAGCATGTCGCCGCGGCCGAGGAGCTGCTCGGCGCCGATCGAGTCGAGGATGGTCCGGCTGTCCACGCGGGCGGCGACGCGAAAGGAGATGCGCGAGGGGAAGTTCGCCTTGATGAGCCCGGTGATCACGTCCACCGAGGGCCGCTGCGTGGCGAGGATCAGGTGGATCCCGACCGCGCGGGCCATCTGGGCGAGGCGGGTGATGGACTCCTCGACCTCGTGGGAGGAGACCATCATCAGGTCGGCGAGCTCGTCGATGACGATGACGATGTAGTGGAGGGGGCGTAGGGGCTCGCCCGTCTCGTCGTCGCGGGCGTCCTTCTCGGCACGGATGATGTTGTTGAACTGCTCGATGTTCCGCACGCCCTCCGAGGCGAGCATGCGAATTCGGCGCTCCATCTCCGTGACCGCCCACTTGAGCACGTTGGCGGCGACCTTGGCGTCGGTCACGACCGGGGTGAGGAGGTGAGGGATCTCCTCGTAGACACCGAGCTCGAGCCGCTTGGGGTCGATCAGGATCAGCCTCACCTCCTCGGGCGCGGAGCGGAAGAGGATGCTGGCGATCATGCAGTTGAGCCCCACGCTCTTCCCGGTCCCGGTGGAGCCGGCAATGAGCAGGTGAGGCATGGCGGCGAGGTCGGTGATGTACACCTCCCCATTGACGGCCTTGCCGAGGCCGAGGGTGAGGCGTCCCGACCCCCGTCGAAAGGTGTCCGACTCCAGGATCTCGCGCAGGTAGATGGTCTCCCGGCCCTCGTTCGGGATCTCGACCCCGACGTTGCCCTTGCCGCTGACGCGGTCGATGCGTATGGATTCCGCCTCCAGGGCGAGGGCGAGGTCGTCGGCGAGGCCTACGATCTTCGAGTACTTGACCCCGGCATCGGGCTTGAACTCGTAGGTGGTGACGACGGGCCCGGGGTGGATCTCCTTGACCGCGCCCAGGACGCCGAACTCGCCGCACTTGGCCTGGAGAATGCGTCCCTTCTCGAACAGCCGGTCGTTGTCGATGCCCACGCCAGCCTTGGCCTCGTCGAGGAGGCCGATCGGCGGCAGCGTGTGGGCCCCGCGGGGCTCGGCCTCGGTGGCTCCGACACGACGGCGCCGCGGGGCGGGGAGGGGCCCGGGCGGCTCCGTCTCGCCGCGCGCCGTCTCGGGCCGTTCGGGCTCCGTCCCGAAGGGCAGCTGCCTCTGGGCGGAGGCGGGCGCGAGCATGGGGGCCGGGGCGTGGAGCGGAAGGTCGACGAGCGCGCCCCCGTCGGCGGATGTCTCCGTCCCCGCTCTCACCTTCCGGATGTGGGGCCGGCCGCCCTCCTCCGCCGTCGGCTGGGTGTGCTTGCGGATCACGTCGCGCCGCAGGCGCTCCTTGCGGCGAGACTCACGATAGTGCGCCCAGGTCGTGCGCAGCCCCTGCGCCCGCTGGGCGACGCGGCCTGTGACCGCGCGGAGCAGCGCGGCGAAGGAGAACTGGGTCGACAGGATCAGGGACACGAAGAGGGCGGTGGCGACCACGATGAAAGCGCCGGTACGGCTGAACTCCGCGACCAGCATGTCCGCCAGGAGCTGCCCGACCGCGCCCCCGGCGCGGACGTGCTCGCCCTCGAAGGTGACGGTGGCGAAGGTCAGGGCGAGGAAGGCGGTGAGGGACAGCAGGAGGGCGAGGTTGCCGACCGCCTTCGTGTACGGTGCCTCGATCGGTCGGCACCAGAACAGCTTCCAGCCCAGAAGGCCGAGCACGAGGGGAAGGAGCAGGGCGGCGACGCCGAACAGCTGCGGGATCAGCAGCTCGGCGACGAAGGCGCCGAAGGGGCCGATGAAGTTGCGTGCCGATCCCTCTGCCCCCGCCTTGAAGAACGGGGCGGGATCGCGGGGATCGAAGGTGGCGAGGGCGACGAGCAGCAGCAGGGCGAGGGCGAAGGCGACGAGCCCCAGGAGCTCCGCCCCCCGCGTCGATCTGGGAGCCGCGGTGGCCATGTGTCTTAGACCTCCATCACGACCGGGATGACCATGGGGCGCCGCTGCGTGCGTCGTCGGAAGAACCGCCGCAGCTCCTGACGCACCCGTTCGCGCGTCAGCTCGATGTCGAGCCGCTCCTCCACGGGGCGCCCGTCCATCGCCCCCGCGAGGAGTCGCCCCGCCTCCTCCATCAGCTCCGCCGCCTCCGTGGCGTCGACGACGCCCCGGGTGACGATCTCGGGCGGGGACTCGAGGTGTCCCGTTTGCCGGTCCACGATCACGATCGGCACCACAATGCCCTCTGCGGAGAGGTGGCGGCGGTCCCGCACCACGAGGTCCTCCACTTCCCCCGCGCCGCCGCGGTCGAGGAGCACGCGGCCGGCGGGGACGCGGGCCTGACGGCGCGCGCCGCGCGCGGAGACTCCCAGCACCTCCCCGTCCTCCAGCACGACCGCATCTTGGACGGCGAGGCCCGCCTGTGCCGCCAGACGCGCGTGCTGGGCCAGCATCCGATACTCACCGTGGATGGGGACGAGGTAGCGGGGGCGCACGCGTCGCAGCAGCTCGAGAAGATCGGCCTGGCTCCCGTGGCCGGAGACGTGGACCTTCGCCGTCCCCGGGTGCACGACGTCGCAGCCCAGCCGAAAGAGGTTGCTGATCAGCCGTGATACCGAGCGCTCGTTGCCGGGGACGGCCCGGGCCGAGATCACGACCGTGTCGCCGGGACCGGCGGACAGCTCCCGGTGCTCGTCGAGGCTGACGAGCGAGAGGGCGGAGAGCGGCTCACCCTGGCTCCCGGAGACGAAGACGAGAGCGCGCCGCGCGGCCTCGTCGGCGAGGGCGGTGGAGGGGAGCAGGGCCTCGTCGTTCAGTCGCAGGAGCCCGAGGTCCATCGCGACGCTGGCGTTGTCCACCATGCGGCGGCCGAGAAGCGAGAGCGGCCTTCCGTGCCGAAGGGCGAGGTCGGCCACGCGCTGCATGCGCGGGATCGAGGTCGCGAAGCAGGACACGAGCACGCGGCCCGGCGTGCGCGCCAGCACCTCATCGAACGCGGGCACGACGTCGTCCTCGCCGCCGGTCAGGCCTGGCTGCTCGACGTTCGTGCTGTCGGAGAGGAGCAGGAGGACGCCCTGGTCGCCCCAGCGGGAGAGGGCGTCAAGGTCGGTGCGCTCGTCGGGTGGGGCGCCAGGGTCGATCTTGAAGTCGCCGCTCGTCATCACCACGCCGGCCGGGGTCTCGATGGCGAGGGCGAAGCTGTCGAGGACGCTGTGCGCCACGCGGATCGGGTGGACGCGGAACGGTCCCAGCTCGACGGGCTGGCCGGCGACGAGGGGGCGGAGATCGGCCGTCACCCCGCGCTCGCGCAGACGCTGCCGGGCAAAGCCCAGCGTCAGCCGGCTGCCGTAGACCGGAGCCGGTGCGGCGGCGAGAGCGAACGAGAGGGCGCCGATGTGGTCCTCGTGGCCGTGGGTGAGGAGGATCCCCCGGAGGCGTCCGGCGCGCTCGGCGAGATACGCAAAGTCGGGGACGATCGAGTCCACCCCCGGCATCTCCGCGCTCGGGAACAGCATCCCGGCATCGAGAAGAAGAACCTCGTCCTCCCACTCGAGGACCATGGCGTTGAGGCCAAACTCGCCCAGCCCCCCGAGCGGCACGAGTCGGAGAGGCCGGTCGTCCGTCGGGTTGGGTCGGCTCACGTTCGTGTCGTTCCGCTCCCCAGGGCCCGGGACAGGGCGGCAAACTCCACCACCGATAGCGTCTCCGCCCTCCGGGACCCCTCGAGGTTGAGCAACCTCAAGTTTTCCTTGAGGTTAGGATAGCTATCTCGCAGGTTGTTTTCAAGGGTTCGCCGACGACGGCCGAAGGCCCGCTCCAGGAGCCGTTCGAAGGCCCTGGCGTCGGGGACCTCGGCCCGCGGCCGGTCCAGGAAGCGAGCGCGGAGCAAAGCCGAGGCGACGCGCGGCGGCGGCCGGAACGCGCCCGGTGGGAAGCGGAGGGGCAAGTCCACTCGAGCCCACAGCGCGTAGAGCACCGAGAGGATCCCGCACTCGCGCGTACCCGGGGGAGAGGCCACACGGCGGGCGACCTCCTCCTGCAGCATGACGTGGGCGTCGCGGAGGTGGTCGTGAAGCTCGAGGATGCGCCGCAGGAGCGGGCTCGAGGCGTAGTAGGGCAAGTTGCCGACCAGGCGGCTGCCGGGCGCCACCAAGCCACGAAGGTCGACCGCCAGGGCGTCGGCCTCGACGATGACGAGGTTGGCCGGGGCCGAAGCGCGCACCCGGGCGGCGAGGGCGGCGTCGATCTCGACCGCGACGATCCGTGCACAGCGGGCGGCGAGGGGGAGGCTGAGGGCGCCTTCTCCGGGGCCGATCTCGAGGAACACGTCCGCCGGTCCGGGGGCGACGACGCGCAAGAGCCTCTCTACGGAGGCGGGACGGAGGAAATGCTGACCGAGACGGCGTGGCACTGCGTCGAGCGTAGCACCGACGCCGTCACCTCCCGCCTTTGAACAGCGGCGGGGCTGCGTGCTAGCCTCAGGCCCTTGCCGCGACGGACCGCCCCGAGCGACGCGCTCCACGTCGCCTTCCCGACCCCGGAGATGGCCCCCTGGGTCAAGACCGGAGGGCTCGCCGACGTCTCGGCCGCCCTCCCCAAGGCCCTCGTCCGACTCGGTCATCGCGTGACCGTGATCCTGCCGCGTTACGCGCCGATCCCCTTCCCGCCGGGAGAGTTCGCGGGCTCGGTGCATGTGCCCGTGGACGGCGTCGCCCGCAGCGCCGGCTTCTACCGGCGAACGACGGAGGCAGGGGTGGAAGTCGTCTTCGTCGAGCACCCCCCGTTCTTCGACCGCCCGGTGATCTACGGCGACTACGAGGACAATCGCCTGCGCTTCGCCTTCCTCTCCCGCGCCGCGCTCGAGTATTCTCGGAGCCGGGGCGAGCGGCCAAGCGTCTTCCACGCCCACGACTGGCAGACCGGCCTCGTGCCGGTGTACCTCAAGGCATTCTACGGGGACGACCCGACGCTCCACCGCCTGCCAAGCGTCTTCACCATTCACAACGTGGCCTACCGGGGCCAGTTCCCCCTGGACACGCTGGGGCGGCTCGGCTTGCCCTGGAACCTGGGAACGTCCCAGGGGCTGGAGTACCACGGCACGGTCAGCTACCTGAAGGGCGGGACGCTCTTCGCGGAGATGCTCAACACGGTCTCTCCGACATACGCGCTCGAGATCCAGCGCCCGGAGCACGGCCTCGGCTTCGAGGAAGTCGTGCGGTCACGGGGGGCGGATCTGGTTGGGATACTCAACGGGGTCGACTACGACGAGTGGGATCCTCGCCACGATCGCCACATCGCGCGACCCTACTCCGCGAAGGACCTCTCGGGGAAGCGGGAGTGCCGAGCGGATCTCCTGCGCGCCTTCGGCCTCCCGGAGGCTCCCGGGCTTCCCGTCGTCGGGGTGACCTCGCGCCTCGTGTGGCAGAAGGGGTTCGACATCGTGGCCGCGGCCTGGTGGGACTTCCTCCACCGCCCGCTCCGCATGGTCGTGCTCGGGACCGGTGACCACTCCGTGCAGGAGGGGCTGCGCCACCTGCAGCGACGGGACCCCACGCGGTTCTCGGTCCGCTTCGCCTACGACGAGGCACTCGCCCACAAGGTCATGGCGGGGTCGGACATCTTTCTCATGCCCTCGCGGAGCGAACCCTGCGGGCTGACGCAGATGTACGCGCTGCGGTACGGGACGGTCCCGCTCGTGCGGTCCACGGGCGGGCTCGTCGACACCGTCGATCCCTGGGACGCGGGGACGGGAAGGGGCACCGGCTTCCGCTTCGACAACGCGGACGGGACGGGGCTCGTGTGGGCGCTGGACAAGGCTCTCCGCGCCTACCGTGACCGCGCGGCCTGGGCGAAGCTCATGCGCAACGGCATGGCGCGCGACTTCTCCTGGGAACGCTCCGCGCGAGAGTACGTCGCGCTCTACCGGCGAGCCATCGGCAGGACCTAGCACTGGAGGATTCAGGAAGAGCCATGTCCGACGAGATCGAGGTCTTCACCGACGAGAACTGGGAGGAGGAGGTCATGGGCTCGGACAAGCCCGTGCTGGTTGACTTCTGGGCCGAGTGGTGCGCGCCCTGCAAGGCGATGTTGCCCGACCTCGAGGCGACGGCGCGGCACTACGCCGGTCGGGTGCGTGTTGGAAAGCTGAACGTCGAGGGAAACGACTCCGTCCCGTTCCGTTACGGCATCACGGCCATGCCCACCCTGATCCTGCTGAAGGGGGGCAAGGTGGTGGACCAGCGCGTGGGCAAGATGAGCCGGGAGCAGCTCTCGAAGTTCCTCGACCCGCACTTGGCCTGATCTCCCTCAGAGCGGGACTGGCCTGGGGCTCGCGTGCACCCCGTCTGCGGGCGCGCAGCCTCGAAGAGCAGCGGCGTCCTCGCCGGGGCCCCGCCCGCCGAGCCCCTCGCCGCGTGGCCTGCCGCATTCACACGACGTTGGTTCGGGAACGCTCTAGCGATCCAGCATCGGGATGCGGACGCCGCGCTCGTGGGCAACCGCGATCGCCCGCTCGTAGCCGGCGTCGGCGTGGCGCATGATCCCGGTGCCAGGGTCGGTGGTGAGGACGCGCTCGAGCCGCGCCGCCGCCTCCTCCGTCCCGTCCGCGACGACGACCATCCCGGCGTGGATCGAGTAACCCATCCCGACCCCGCCCCCGTGGTGGACGGAGACCCACGTGGCGCCCGCCACCGCGTTGAGGAGGGCGTTGAGGATGGGCCAGTCCGCCACCGCGTCCGAGCCGTCCCGCATGCCCTCGGTCTCGCGGTTGGGCGAAGCAACCGAGCCGGAATCCAGATGATCGCGCCCGATGACGATCGGGGCCCTGACCTTCCCTCGGCGGACGAGCTCGTTGAAGACGAGGCCCATCCTCGCCCGCTCCCCGTAGCCGAGCCAGCAGATCCGCGCCGGCAGGCCCTGGGGCTTCACGCGCTCGCGGGCTAGGCGGATCCAGCGGGCGAGGGAGCGGTCGTCGGGAAACGTCGCGAGCACAGCGTCGTCGGTGGCCCTGAGGTCGTCGAGCTCGCCGGAGAGGCAGGCCCAGCGGAAGGGCCCCTTGCCCTCGCAGAACAGCGGGCGGATGTAGGCGGGCACGAACCCCGGGAAGTCGAAGGCGTTCTCGACCCCCGCCTTCTTGGCCTCCGCCCGGATGTTGTTCCCGTAGTCGAACACCACCGCCCCCCGGGCCTTGAGGTCGAGCATGGCGCGCACGTGCTCGCCCATGCTGCGACGGGCCTCGACCATGTAGCGCGACGGGTCCTCTCGGCGGAGCGCGAGCGCCTGCTCGTAGCTCATGCGGTTGGGGACGTAGCCGTTCAGGGGGTCGTGGGCGCTCGTCTGGTCGGTGACGAGGTCGGGGACGACACCCCGGCGGACGAGCTCGGGATGGACGTCGGCCGCGTTGCCGAGAAGCCCGATGGAGAGGGCGCGACCGTCGCCCCTGGCCTCGCGCGCGCGGGCGAGCGCCTCGTCGAGCCCCTCCGCCATCACGTCCAGGTAACCCGTCTCCAGCCGGCGCTCGATGCGACGGCGGTCCACCTCGACCGCGATCATGACGCCCTCGTTCATGGTCGCGGCGAGGGGCTGGGCCCCGCCCATGCCACCGAGCCCGGCGGTGAGGACGAGCCGGCCCCGGAGGCTGCCGCCGAAGTGCTGGCGGGCGGCCTCGGCGAGGGTCTCGTAGGTGCCTTGGAGGATCCCCTGGGTGCCGATGTAGATCCAGGAGCCCGCCGTCATCTGGCCGTACATCATGAGGCCCCGGCGGTCGAGCTCGTAGAAGTGCTCCCATGTGGCCCAGGCCGGGACCAGCATCGAGTTGGAGATGAGCACCCGTGGCGCTTCTCGGTGTGTGCGGAAGACCCCGACCGGCTTGCCCGACTGCACGAGCAGCGTCTCGTCGTCGCCCAGCTCGCGCAGGGAGCGCACGATGGCTTCGTAGCACTCCCAGCTACGTGCGGCCTTGCCGATCCCGCCGTAGACGACCAGGTCCTGCGGGCGCTCGGCGACCTCGGGGTCGAGGTTGTTCATGAGCATGCGGAGGGCGGCCTCCTGCGGCCATCCCTTGCAGGAGATCGCGCTGCCGCGGGGCGCGCGAACCGTCCGGGGCGCGGCCGCGGTCGTCACATCAGCCACCTCGGCGTCTCCCCGTCGTCGTCACGATCGACCCCGCCGTTGCCGCGCCGTCCCCGCAACAGGCGGAAACGCGAACCCCCCGGGGTGGTGCGATGACGCCGCGGAAGGGGGCGGCTCTGCCAGAGCCGCTCGAGCCCGCCCGCCAGCACGAGCAGGCCCGCGGCGAGGCCCGCGTAGAAGGGCCAGTACCGAGAGCCGAGGCGCAGGGCGAGCGTTGCCGTCGCCACTGCGACGAGCGCGAGCAGCAAGGCGCCGGCAAGCCAGGGGGCCCGATACAGCCGGTCGAGAGGACGTCCGCGCAAGGCTGCCTCCTACTGCCTGCTACTCCAGCGTACCGCAAACCGCTTCCGCGGCGTCCAGGATCTCGCCCGAGGCGACGAGGGCGGCGATCGTCTCGATCTCCGGACCGAGGACGCGATCGCGCTCGTGGGCGGCGACGGCCTGCCGCACGCGGGCGTGGATGGCCTCGAGCGGGGCCGAGGATCGCAGCGGACGGCGGAACTCGAGCGCCTCGCAGGCGGCGAGGAGCTCCACCGCGAGGATGCGCCGGGTGTTCCCGACCACTCGCGCCGCCTTCCAGGCCGCGGTCGGGCCCATCGAGACGTGATCCTCGCGGTTGGCGGAGGTCGGGATCGAGTCGACGCTCGCCGGGTGCGCGAGGGACTTGTTCTCGGAGGCGAGGGCGGCGGCGGTCACATGCGCCATCATGAGCCCGGAGTGGAGCCCGCCCTCGCGGGCGAGAAAGGCGGGAAGACCCGAGAGCGCGGGGTTGACGAGCCGTTCCGTGCGGCGCTCGCTGATCGACCCCAGCTCCGCGGCGGCGATGGCAAGAAGATCGGCGGCGATGGCGACCGGCTGCCCGTGGAAGTTGCCTCCGGACAGGATCTCGCCGGTTTGCGCGAAGACCATGGGGTTGTCGGTGGCGGCGTTCATCTCGATCTCGCACGTCTGTCTCGACCAGACGAGGGCGTCGCGGACGGCGCCGTGGACCTGCGGCATGCAGCGCAGGCTGTAGGCGTCCTGGACACGGCCGCACTCGCGGTGCGCCTCGCGCAGCGCGCTCGCGGCGAGGAGTCGGACGAGGTTGCGGGCGGAGGCGGCCTGCCCCGGATGCGGGCGGGCGGCGTGGATGCGCGGATCGAAGGCCACGTCGGTGCCCTGGAGGGCGTCGAGGCTCAACGCCCCCACGACGTCCGCGGTGCGCGCCAGGCGCAACGCCTCCGCGAGGGCGAGGCCGCTGAGGGCGGTCGTGAGCTGCGTGCCGTTGATGAGGGCGATGCCCTCCTTCGGCTCGAGCGTCAGCGGGGACAGCCCCGCCGCGCGCAGCGCCTCCGCCCCGCTCATCCGCCGGCCGCCGAAGACGCACTCGCTCTCGCCGACGAGGGCGAGGGCGAGGTGGGCGAGGGGAGCGAGGTCGCCGCTCGCACCGACGGATCCCTGCGAGGGGACCACGGGATGGACCGCGCGATTGAGCATCTCGACGAGGAGCTCGAGCACGGCGAGGCGAACGCCGGAGAAGCCCTTGGCGAGGACGTTGGCGCGCAGGAGCATCAGCGCGCGCGTCTCGACCTCGCCGAGGGGAGCGCCGACGCCGGCGGCGTGACTGCGAATGAGGTTGAGCTGAAGCTGGCGAAGCTGATCGAGGGGGATGCGGACGTCGGCGAAGTCGCCGAAGCCGGTGGTGACCCCGTAGATCACGGCCCCCCGCGCCACCGCGTCGTCGACGACCCGGCGCGCCGCCACGACCGCTCCCCGCGCCTCGGGGGTGAGAAGCACCGTACGATGCTCGAGTGCGACGTCCTCCAGCGCCGCGAGATCGAGCGAGGCGCCGTCGATCGGGAGCGGGGCGGGCTGGACGGGAGCGGGCATCCGCGCGCGGGTGAGGGGACGCGCGGAGACTATAGCATGCGCCCGGCTTGCCGCCCCGCCCGAGACGCGGCTAGAATGAACGCTTTCGAGCCCGAAAAGCAGGGGGCGCTGATGGCGGACTGGGCGTTGGTAACGCTGCAGGTCAGGGGCAAGGTTCGTCGCTTCGTCCAGGCCAACGTTGTCGCCCAGGACGCGGAGACCCTCCTCGCCGCCCGACGGGGGGACTGCAATCGGTGCGGGGCATGCTGCAAGATCCTGTTCCGCTGCCCGTTCCTCGCCACCGACGCCGAGGGCCAGTACGTCTGCCGTATCTACGAGAAGCGCTTCGCGCAGTGCCGGCTCTTCCCCCTCCACGCCCAGGACCTGCTCGAGCTCGAAGGAGAGTGCAGCTACAGCTTCGAGGCTGAGCCGTCGCTGCCCGCCCCCGCCGTCTCCCCGGAGCCGGCCCTGGAGTAGCGCTTCCGGCGGGCCTCGCCGCGCATGCCCAACATCGTGATCGCCGGCGCTCAGTGGGGCGACGAGGGCAAGGGGAAGATCGTCGATGTCCTGACCGACCGCGTGCAGGTCGTGGCCCGCTACAACGGTGGCCACAACGCCGGGCACACCGTGCACGTGGAGGGCAGGAAGTTCGTACTGCACCTCATCCCGTCCGGCATTCTTCGCCCGGGGGTGCTCTGTGTGATGGGCAACGGGATGGTGATCGACCCCCAGGCCCTCGAAACCGAGATGGGGGAGCTCAGAAAGCAGGGGGTGGAGATCGGGGAGAACCTCGTGGTATCCGACCGCGCGCACCTGATCCTGCCGCACCACAAGGCGCTCGAGGCCCTCTCGGAGCAGATGCGGGGCGTCCGGCGGATCGGCACCACCGGGCGCGGGATCGGGCCCGCCTACGAGGACAAGGCGGGCCGCCGCGGCATCACCGTCGGCGATCTGCGGCGGCCGCGGTCGCTGCCGGAGAAGCTCGAAGAGGCGCGGCGGCACTACGAACACGTCCTGCGGGGTGCGGGACGGTTCCCCGAGGTGGACTGGGAGCGCCTGGCGGACGACCTCGCCGCCTTCGGCGAGCGCCTCCGTTCCCGCATCGCCGACACCTCGCTCGTTCTCCATCGCCAGCTCGCCGCCGGCTACTCCGTGCTCTTCGAGGGCGCGCAGGCGACGCTGCTCGACCTGGACCACGGGACCTACCCCTTCGTGACGTGCTCCTCCGGAGCCGCCGGAGGTGCCGCTGCCGGGTGCGGTGTGCCTCCTTCGCGGATCGACGGGGCGGTGGGGGTGGCCAAGGCCTACTGCACGCGCGTGGGGACGGGGCCGTTCCCGAGCGAGATGAGGGACGAGGATGGCGAGGCGATCCGCGCGCGGGGGAGCGAGTACGGCGCCACCACCGGTCGCCCGCGCCGCTGCGGATGGTTCGACGCCGTCGCCGCGCGGTACGCGGCGCGCGTGAATGGCTTCGATGCCCTCGCCCTCACGAAGCTCGATGTTCTCGACGACCGGGACGAGATCCCCGTGTGCACCGCCTATCGCTTCGAGGGGGAGACGATCCGCGAGCTTCCCTCCGACGCGTCGGTGCTCGAGGCCTGCGAGCCCGTCTTCGAGACCCTCGCCGGCTGGAGGACCCCCACGGTCGGGGTCAAGGAGTGGACGGCGCTGCCGGAGAAGGCGCGCCGATACGTCGAGAGGCTGAGTGAGCTCGCGGGGGTGGAGGTGGGGCTCGTGTCCACCGGGCCGGAGCGCGGCGAGACGATCCTTCGGACGCGCAGCGCCCTCGCGTCCTGGTTCGCCTGAGGGGGGCTCGGGGGTTGCGCTCGCGCGCTCGGGCCTGACCCGCGTGCTACCATCGGTCGAGCCGCGCCCGTAGCTCAAAGGTAGAGCGAGAGCCTTTTAAGCTCGGGGTTGCAGGTTCGAGTCCTGCCGGGCGCACAACCTCGATCTCGCAGGAGGCACTTGGAATGAAGCTGAGCCCGCTTCTGGTCGTGGCCGTGGCCGTGTCCGCCGCTGCCGCTCCGCCCGTGACGAAGGCCTTGGCGGTGCTGAGTCCGCTCGGGGGCAGCGGCGTCTCCGGAACGGTCACCTTCGCGAAGGTCGAGGGCGGCGTGAAGGTCACGGCGCGCGTCACCGGACTCAAGGAGGGCGCCCACGGCTTCCACGTCCACGAGTTCGGCGACTGCTCGGCGGCGGACGGATCGTCGGCGGGGAGTCATTTCAACCCGACGGCGGAGCCGCACGCCGGCCCGCACGACGCCCAGCGCCACACCGGGGACCTCGGCAACATCGCCGCCGTCGCCGACGGCGTGGGCGTGCTCGAGTACGTGGATTCGCGGGCCGCGTTCGAAGGACCGAACAGCATCCTCGGCCGCGGGGTCATCGTCCATGTCGGCGCGGACGACCTCAAGACGCAACCCACGGGCAACGCGGGAGGACGGCTGGCCTGCGGAGTCATCGGGGCCGCAAAGGCCGAGTAAGAGTCCAGCCTTTCGCCTCCCGGTGACCGGGCCCGGCAAAACTTTCGCCGACTCGCGGCGAGAAAGCCAGAATCCGGCCCGCCCGCGGCGCGGAGCCGTGGCGAGGAGTTTGCACCCCTTGAGCGCTAGAAAGGGGGCACAGGCATGCCCACGGCCGTGGAAAAGCCCAAGCCCGTTCTCCTGCCGCAATACTGCAAGGGCTGTGGGCGCTGCATCGAGGCGTGTGCCCGGCACTGCATCGAGATGGGCACCGAGATCAACCCCCAGACGGGGCTCGTCCCGGTCGTCCTTCATCTCGAGAACTGCTCCGCCTGCGGGCTGTGCTTCAGCGCGTGCCCCGAGCCCTATGGGCTCGCCCCGGCGCTAGGATCGGACTTCGACCTTCAGGACCCGGCAGCCCTGTTCGGCCCGCGGCCGATCCCACCCGAGAAGCCGGAAGCCATCCCCGAAGTTCGGCTTCCGCTTCCGGCGACACGCCCCCTCGTCACTAAGGGCACGTACGCCTCCGCCATCGGTGCCCTTCTCGCGGGCTGCCGGCACTTCTTCGGCTACCCGATCACGCCCTCGACGGAGGGGGCGGAGCTCATGGCGAAGCTCCTGCCCGATCTCGGCGGGGTGTTTGTTCAGGCCGTGAGCGAGGTCGCGACCGTCAACATGATCTACGGCTGCGGCGGGGCGGGGCTGCGGTCGATGACGTTCACCTCGTCCCCGGGGTTCAGCCTGATGGTCGAGGGCATCTCCTACATGATCGGGTCGGAGGTCCCCGGCGTCTTCGTCGACGTCATGCGCGGCGGTCCGGGCCTCGGCAACATCGCGCCCGAGCAGGCGGACATCAAGCTCGCCTGCCGCGGGCTGGGCCACGGCAACACCCACGCCGTGGTGCTCACCCCCTCGACGCCGCAGGAGATGCTCGACCTGACGATGCTCGCCTTCGAGCTCTCGTTCAAGTACCGCAACCCCGTGGTCATATTGGCCGACGGCTACCTCGGGCAGATGACGGGGAGGGTCGAGCTGCCGCGGGAGACGATCCGACCCGGGCTGCCGGAGTGGGCGGTGTGGGGCGACCGCGCCCACCGGCGCAACCTCATCTGCTCCATCTACCTCTCCGAGCCCGATCTCGAGGCCCGCAACCTGCACCTCGACCGCAAGTACGCCGAGATGACGGCGAACGAGCAGAGGGCCGACCTCTTCTGCTGCGAGGACGCGGAGGTGCTCGTGGTCGCCTGCAACACCCCGGCGCGCATGGCGAAAGGGGCGGTCGAGACCCTTCGCCAGAGGGGTGTCAAGGCCGGGCTCTTCCGGCCGCTGACACTGTGGCCCTTCCCGGTCAAGCCGCTGGCGCCGCTGCTTCGGCGGGCGGAGCGGCTGGTCGTGGTGGAGGCCTCGAGCGGGCAGCTCGAGGACGAGCTGCGGCTGGCCCTGAGCAAGGCCTCCCTCGCCCACGCCCCGATCGAGAACGTGCGCCATCGCGGCGGGGTGCTGCCGCAGCAGGCGGAGATCGTCGAGCGTGTGGCCCCGGCGACCCGCGCGGCACGGGTCCCCACGGGGGTGCCGGCATGAGCGTCTTCTACGAGCGGTTCGAGCGGCACGACCACGGCGTCGACCTCAAGGGGCAGAGCACGCACTACTGCCCCGGGTGCGGTCACGGTCTGGCCCACAAGTACATCTCTGATGCGATCGAGGAGCTGGGGATACAGGACCGTACGGTCGCGATCTCGCCCGTCGGTTGCAGCGTCTTTCTCTACTACTACCTGGACGTGGGGAACTCGCAGGCGGCGCACGGCCGCGCCCCGGCGGTGGCCCTCGGCCACAAGCTCGCCAACCCCGAGTCGATCGTGATCAGCTACCAGGGCGACGGGGACCTCGCCTCGATCGGCCTCGCCGAGATCGTCTCCGTCGGCCAGCTCGGGATCCCCCTCACCGTGATCTTCATCAACAACGCGATCTACGGGATGACGGGCGGGCAGATGGCCCCCACCACGCTCATGGGGCAGAAGACCAGCACGAGCCCAGAGGGTCGGACGCGCTTCGCGGGCGAGCCGATGAAGATGGCGGAGCTGATGGCGGGTCTGGATGGGCCCGTCTACGTCGAGCGGGTGGCCCTCTTCGACGCCAAGAACCGCGTCAAGGCGGCGAAGGCGATCAAGAAGGCCATCCGGCTGCAGGTGGAGAACAAGGGGTTCGCCTTCGTCGAGGTGCTGGCGGAATGCCCGACCCATCTCAAGCTCACCCCGCTCGAGAACGAGAGGTGGGTCAAGGAGAACATGCTGCCGGTGTTCCCCCTCGGTGTGAAGAAGGATCTCGCTCGCGAGGAGACGTGGCCACTGCCGCCCAAGCCAGACTTCTCGACGGAGCGCGTGGCGTCGGTCGTGGGCGGCTCCACCCATGTCGTCGAGCGGTTCTGTCACGGCTTCCCAAGGACGCCCTACGGATCGGACATCGCGATCAAGCTCGCGGGGGCGGGAGGGGACGGCGCGCAGACGGCGGCGCTGCTCCTCGCCCACGCCGCGATCAACGAGGGGTTCGACTCCACCCACATCCCGAGCTACGGCCCGGAGTCGCGGGGCGGGACCTCCTACGCCGACGTGCGCATCGCCGAGCACGAGGTGCTCTCGCCGGCCGCCCCCGAGCCCCACGTCCTCGTCGCCTTCAACGCGCCGAGTCTCGCCAAGTTCGGCCCGCGGGTTCTGGAGGGCGGCGTCGTCGTCTACGACCGCTCGGTGATCGCGGAGGTGCCGCCGCTCGCGGCGGGGGTTAAGGTGGTGGGGGTTCCCTTCGCGCAGCTCGCGGCCGATCTCGGCCGCATCATCGTCAAGAACATCGTGGCCCTGGGGGCACTCGCGGAGGCGACGAGCCTCTTCCCCGCGGAGACCTTCGTCACCGCGATCCGGCACGCCCTCGCCGACAAGTGCGCGCTCGTCCCTCTCAACGAGGAGGCCTTCCGCCGGGGTATGCGCTCCGCGGTGGAGGTCGGAAAGGGGGAGTCGTGACGACGACCGAACTCGAGGTCCTGAGCGTGGACGAGAGGCAGCTTCTCTGGGCGCTGCGCGAGATCGCCCCGAGCCCGCTGCGCGACGCCCTGGCCGCGCTTCTCGCGGAGTTGGTGGACTTCGTGCGGGAGCCCGGCTGCGCCGAGATGCAGGCCGACGGCGTGCCCTGTCCCTCCGCGCAGGCGGCCTGCGAGGAATGCCGGCGGCTCGCCGCCGTCATTGAGGACGTGCGCGCGCGGCTCCGCCCGGCCTAGGCGGGTGCCCCGTGCCGCGGGTTTGACCGGAGGCGGCTTCATGGACATCGGGATCCCGAAGGAGATACGGGCCCGGGAGCACCGCGTGGCGCTCACGCCCTCGGGGGTCAAGTCGCTTGTCCAGCAGGGGCACCGCGTCTGGGTGGAGACGGGAGCCGGCTCCGGCGCCGGCCATCCCGACGCCGACTACCAGTCGGCGGGGGCGACGATCGCCTTCTCTCGCATGGAGGTGTTCACGAGGGCCGCGCTCGTGGTCGGCGTGCAGGCGGTGGGGCCGCGGGAGTACGACGTGCTCCAGCCCGGCCAGATGGTGGTGTGCTTCTGGGGCCTGCCCGCGGTGCGCCCCGAGGACTTCCGCACGCTGCAGGCCCGCGAGGTGACGGCGGTGGGCTCGGAGGCCATCGAGGACGCGCAGGGGCGGGCCCCCGTCCTCACGTGCATGTCGGAGATCGCGGGGAGCCTGGCCGTCACCGTGGGCGGAGGCCTGCTGCTCAACGAGTTCGGCGGGAAGGGGATCCTCCTCGGCGGGGCGCCGGGCGTCCCCCCCGCGCATTTCGTCGTCCTGGGGGCGGGCGTCCTCGGCCGCGCCGCCGCGCGGGCGGCGGGCGGGGCGGGGGCCCAGGTCACGGTCCTCGACCGCAGTGTGGACAGGCTGCGCGAGGCGGCGTTGGACCTGAGGAGCCACGCGACAACCATGCTGGCCACGCGCCCGAACATCGAGAAAGCCCTGGGCTTCGGCGACCTCGTGCTGGGAGCGGTGGCCGTCCACGGCGAGCGCGCGCCTCTGCTCGTGACGCGAGAGATGCTCCGGCTCATGAAGCCGCGCAGCGTGGTCATGGACCTCTCGATCGACATGGGCGGCTGCTTCGAGACATCGCGTCCCACCTCCTTCCCGACCGCCACCTACGAGGTGGACGGCATCATCCACTTCTGTGTGCCCAACCTCCCCTCGGTGGCGGCGCGCTCCGCGACCCAGGCGCTGACCAACGCCCTGCTGCCCTACCTTGCCGAGGTGACCGACGGCAGCGTCGAGAGCGCGCTCGAGCGCCTGCCGGACCTGCGCCGGGGCACCTACCTCTTCCGGGGGCGCTGCGTGAAGGAGTCCCTGGCCCGGGCGTTCGGCGTCCGCTTCGAGCCGCTGCCCGGCGACGCCGCATGAACTGGACCGACACCTACCGCCGGCGCGTGACCACCGCCGAGGAGGCCGTGCGCTCTATCCGCTCCGGCGACCGGGTCTGGATGCACGCCGGCTGCAACAACCCCGAGGAGCTAATCCGGGCGATGGTGGCCCGCCACGAGGAGCTTCGGGACGTCGAGGTCTGCCACCTGCTGACCTTCGGCGGCGCCGAGCATGTCGATCCGCGCTACACGGGCTCCTTCCGCCACCGCGCCCTCTTTGCCGGGCCCAATGTCCGTGAAGCGGTGAATGCCGGCCGTGCCGACTGGGTGCCGGTGTTCCTCTCCGAGATCCCGGGCCTGATCAACTCCGGCATCCTCTCCGTGGACGTGGCCCTCATCCACATCTCGCCCCCGGACGAGCATGGCTTCTGCTCCTACGGGGTCGGGGTCGAGTGCACGAAGGCGGCGGCGGAGCGGGCGGCGACGGTGATCGCGCTCGTCAACCGCCAGATGCCCCGCTCCCTCGGGGACTCGTTCATCCACGTCTCCAAGCTGACCCACGTGGTGGAGGTGGATCGCCCTTTGATCGAGCTGCCCCAGGCGACGGAGGTGGGGGAGGTGGCGCGCTCGATCGGCCGGAGCGTGGCCGAGCTGATCGAGGACGGTTCGACGCTGCAGATGGGCATCGGCGAGATCCCGGACGCGGTGCTGCTGTTCCTCAAGGAGAAGCGCCACCTCGGGATCCACACCGAGATGTTCTCGGACGGCGTCGTGGAGCTCTTCGAGAGCGGGGTCATCACCGGGGAGGCGAAGACGCTGCACAAGGGGAAGATCATCTCCTCCTTCGTGCTGGGCTCGAAGAGGACGTTCGACTTCCTCGACAACAACCCCTTCGTCGAGTTCCACCCTTCGGACTACGTCAACGACCCCTTCGTGATCGCGCAGAACGACAAGATGGTGGCCATCAACTCCGCGATCGCCGTCGACATCACGGGCCAGGTCTGCGCGGATTCCATGGGCCGCTCCATCTACTCCGGTTTCGGGGGGCAGGTGGACTTCATCCGCGGGGCCTCGCGCTCGCGGGGCGGCAAGCCCATCATCGCAATGCCCTCGACGGCGAAGGGCGGGAGCGTCTCCCGCATCGTGGACGTGCTCGAGCCTGGCTCGGGCGTCGTGACGAGCCGTGCGGACGTGCACTACGTGGTGACGGAATACGGGGTGGCGAACCTCTACGGACGGTCGCTGCGGGAGCGGGCCAAGACCCTCCTCGACTGCGCGCATCCGGACTTCCGGGATGAGCTGCGGGCTGCCGGGCGCTGTCGCAAGCTGCTTTGAACGAAGTCGCGCGCGAGCGCGACCCCCGAGCCCTCTACCAGATCCCGGTCTGCAGGTACTCGTCGATCGAGCGGGCGGCCTTGCGGCCGGCTCCCATCGCGAGGATGACGGTGGCCGCCCCAGTGACGATGTCGCCCCCGGCGAAGACGGCGCGCTTGGAGGTCCGCAGGGTGTTCGGGTCCGCCGCGATGTAACCCCGGGCATCGGTGGCGAGGTCGAGCGTCGTCGACTGGATGAGCGGATTGGGTCCCGTCCCCACGGCGACGATCGCGACGTCGAGCGCGATCTCGTGCTCGGAGCCCTCGACTGGCACCGGACGACGACGCCCCGACTCGTCCGGCTCGCCGAGGGCCATGCGGACGCACCGCGCGCCGCGCAGCCACCCGCCATCGGTCCCCAGGAAGGCGACGGGGTGGGTGAGGGTCACGATCTCGACGCCTTCCTGCCGGGCGTGGTGGATCTCCTCTGCCCGGCCTGGCATCTCCGCCTCCGAGCGGCGGTAGATGATCCGTGCCGTCCTCGCGCCGAGGCGCACCGCGGTCCGGATGGCGTCGAGGGCGGTGTTGCCACCGCCTACCACGGCCGCGTTCTTTCCTCGACAGTCGTAGATGGGCTGGTCGTACTCGGGGAAGCGCCAGGCTTTCATCAGGTTGACGCGGGAGAGAAACTCGTTCGCGGAGTAAACGCCGTTCAGGCTCTCGCCGGGGATGTCGAGGAAACGGGGCAGACCGGCGCCGGTGGCGAGGAAGACGGCGTCGTAACCCTCGGCACCCAGCAGCTCGTCGATCGTCACCGCCCGGCCGACGATGACGTTGGTCTCGAAGCGCGCGCCCATCGCGCGGAGGTTGTCGACCTCGCGGCGGACGATTTCCTTGGGCAGACGAAACTCGGGGATGCCGTAGACGAGGACCCCGCCGATCTCGTGCAGGGCCTCGAAGACCGTCACCTCGTGGCCGCGGGTCAGGAGATCGCCGGCCACGGTGAGGGACGCGGGGCCACTGCCGACGCAGGCGACACGCTTGCCGGTCGCAACGTCCCGCGGCGGCAGGGCGAGCTCGCCGGTCTCCGCCTCCCAGTCGGCGATGAAGCGCTCCAGGTGCCCGATGGCGAGAGGCTCGAACTTCTTCCCCAGGACGCAGGCGCCCTCGCACTGGTCCTCCTGGGGGCACACGCGGCCGGTGATGGCGGGGAGCACGTTGTCTTCGCGCATCTTCGCCGCCGCCGCCCGGTACTCACCCGCGAACACGAGGTCGAGGAACTCGCGGACCTTGACCCCGACCGGGCATCCCGCGGCGCACGTGATCCGGGCGCACTCGATGCAGCGCGAGGCCTCGTGCGACGCCAGCGAGGCGTCCAACCCGAGGTTGACCTCGTCGAAGCCGTTCCGCCGCCGTTCCGGGTCCCGCTCCGGCATACGCACGCGGGGGAGCTTTACACGCTCCTTCGGCGGCAAGCGGCTCACGCCCGGCCCCCGTCCTCCGCCGCGGATACGAGAACGCAGGGGTGGTCGTGGCCGGGCACGAGCGTGAGGTCGGTCGCGGGGTCGTCGAGGAACCGGCGGAGCGATTCCGCCTCCGCCGTCCGGTACATGGCGTTGCGGTGGCCGAGGACGTCGAAGTCGACGAGGTGGGCGTCGAACTCGGGGCCGTCGACGCAGGCGAAGCGGCTCCGGCCATCGACAATCACGCGACAGCCACCGCACATGCCGGTGCCGTCCATCATGATCGAGTTCAGGCTGACCACGGTCCGGATGCGGTGCGGGCGGGTCAGCTCCGCCACCGCCCGCATCATGGGGATCGGCCCGATGGCGAGGACGTAGTCGACACCCTCGCCCCCCTCGATCAGCGTGCGCAGGCGATCCGTCACCAGGCCTCTCTCGCCGCAGGTGCCGTCGTCGGTCGTGACGTGGACGAGGTCGCTGGCGGCGCGGATCTGGTCTTCGAGGACGATGAGCGAGCGTGTGCGCGCGCCGAGGATCGAGATCACCCGGTTGCCGGCGGCGCGCAGGGCGACCGCGGTCGGGTAGACGATGGCGGCGCCGACACCGCCCCCGACGATGCAGGCGGTGCCGAAGCGCGCCACCTCCGAGGGCCGGCCGAGCGGACCGACGACGTCGGAGAGGGCGTCGCCCGCCCGGAGCGAGTTCAGCAGCTTCGTCGTCTTGCCGACGCCTTGCACCACGATCGTGATGTCTCCTCGCTCGGGGTCCGAGTCGGCGATGGTGATCGGTATGCGCTCCCCGCGCTCGTGGACGCGGAGGATGACGAACTGCCCGGCCTGTCGCTTGCGCGCGATGCGGGGGGCCTCGATCCGGAGGAGCGTGATGTCCGGGGCCAGGGGGCGTGTCTCGAGGATGATGTACATGCCCTACCCCGAGCGAAGCACGAACCGGGCCAGTTACGCCCACTCCGGGAGGGCAAATCGCGACAGTGGGTTTCGGCGACGGTCGGAGCGGCAGCGGCGCAAACCGTGCCGGGCGTGCCGCCGACCTGTGCACGGACAGCGCGCCGGCACTGGGTATGGCACGAAAACGGCCACGAGCCGCGTAACCCTCGTGTTTGAGGCACCTAGGGTCGGGTATGCGCTTTGCGTACTACACCCGCCGATGAGGATCCTGCGCCACCGACCGACACGGCACTTCGTGGCCCTGCTCGTCGCCTGCCGCTGTGGTGAGCGCTTCCTCCATCGCCTCGACCGACGCCTCGTCGGCTGCCTCTCGTGCGGCCGTGTCGAGGATCTCGCCCGCATGCTGCAGAAGCTCCGGCGGGGCCGAGGAGCCGAGCGCCGCCGCACCCCGCGCGCGGCGCGCCTCGCCCGCGCCTGATCCCGCCGCCCGCGACGAGGGACGACTCGCGCGGTAGAATGGTGGACCCTTCGTGTCCTCCCCGTTCGAAGACAAGGTCGTGCTTGCGCCTCTGACCTTCGGGGGCAACCTCCCGTTCCGGAGGCTGTGCGTCGAGTTCGGAGCCGAGGTGACGGTAGGGGAGATGGCGGTGGTGCGGAAGCTGCGCTCGGGGAGCCCGAGCGAGTTCGCGCTCCTGCGGAGCCATCCCGACGAGCCGTTCTTCGGCGTCCAGCTCGCCGACCGACGGGCGGAGACCCTGGCCGAGGCCGCGCGGCTCGCCGAGTCGCGAGGCGCCCGTTTCGTGGACCTCAACTGCGGCTGCCCGATCAACGAGATCACGCGGCGCGGGCTCGGGGCGAGCCTGCTCCGCAAGCCCTCGCGGCTGGGCCGGCTCGTGGAGGCGATGAAGGGCGCGGTCTCGGTGCCGGTGACGGTCAAAGTGCGCTCGGGCTGGAGCGAGGGCAAGCCGAACGTTGCCGAGGTGGCGCGGGTTTGTGAGGAGAGTGGCGCGGACGCGATCGCAATCCACGCGCGGACCCGCGAGCAGCGCTACAACCGGTCCGCGGACTGGGACCTGATCGGACGGGTCGCCGCGGGGCGCCGGATCCCCGTGATCGGCAACGGCGACATCCTCACCCACTACGAGGCGCGCGAACGCATGGCGCAGGCCGGCGTGCGCTCGGTCATGCTGGGCCGCGGGGCGCTGATCAAGCCCTGGCTCTTTCGCGAGATCCGGGAGGGCCGGGTCTGGCAACCCACGCCCGAGGAGCGCTTGGCCGTCCTCTGGCGGTTCGTGGAGCTTCTCCGGGACCACTTCGGGCCGGACGAGCGCGGACGATCCCGGGCCCTGCGCTTCCTCCCCTGGCACCTCAACTTCTTCTGTCGCTACCGATCGCTCCCGGAGGAGGAGTACGCGGCGCGCGCGCGCGAGCATCCGCTGATCCAGTCGCGGCTGCCGGCGGGACCGTTCCTTTCGCCG
>Ga0209641_10000849_pt1 | contig 28062 bp, 27 predicted proteins | sample RifCSP16_1_FD_184022 | JGI IMG/M metagenome (GOLD analysis project Ga0209641, IMG submission 184022) | Soil microbial communities from Rifle, Colorado - Rifle CSP2_sed 16_1 (SPAdes) (version 2) | ecosystem: Environmental > Terrestrial > Deep subsurface > Rock core/Sediment | place: Rifle... | reverse complement strand
GCTGTGCCGAAGACCATAAAGACCAGAAAGAATGTCAAGAGAAGCTCGATAAAAATGCCAGAGCCAAAGCCGATATCCGGTCCCAGACTGGGGGTTCCCAGGTTTACTTCCTGCCAGATGTCGGTAGGGAAAATCCAGGTCAAAAACAGGGCTCCTACAACTGCCCCTAAAAGTTGAGAGATGAGGTAAAGCGGGACCTCCTTCAGGGGGAACTTCTTAGAAACCCATAAGGAGATAGTTACGGCCGGATTAAAATGCCCGCCGGAAAACCTCATCAGGGCTGAAATCAAAAGAGCCAGGACCAGGCCGTGGGCCAAAGCCACTCCCACCAACCCGACCGAGCCGGAAGACATAGCGTCCGTACAGATTGAGCCGGCTCCGATGAAGATTAAACCGAAAGTTCCTATAAATTCAGAGAGATAAGCTTTAAGATTCTTCATATTCGATCACCTGCCCTAAGTTGTGGTGCTTTGTTTCTTGCCAAAAAACATGGTATCCAGAGAGAATCTGCCTCCCCCGCAAAGGACCAAAGCTAAGGCCATGAAAAAAAGCGCGAAAGCTTGTTCCATCCCCTGGGGGAGGAAAAATCCGTGACTTAAGTGTACTGTAAATATAGCCACCGCCATGACAAGCATTATTAAGAAGGTGGCCAGACGAGTTAAGAGTCCGAGCAAAACCAAGATGCCACCTCCAAACTCGGTAAGGATTAAGATGGCAGCAAATAAGCCGGCTAAAGGGTATCCCTGACTAGACAAAAAGCCGCTTACTCCGGCCAGTCCAAAGCTGAAAAGTTTTTGACTGCCGTGGGCCAGGAAGACCACACCCAGACCCAAGCGCAAAAACAGGAGCCCCCAGTCAATTGACTTTGGGTTCACAAATCCCTCCTCTCTTTATGAGCATTGCTTTCGGCAAAGTTTTTCTAAGTAAAGTTGCAGCATAGGGTTTGTCAAGCAAAAAGCTCCTCTCTGAAAACTCAGATTTCAGAAGGAGACGAAATCCAATTCAAGCTGGCATAGTCGGCAAGTTCTTTTCTCTTTTGATCTTGACTTAGTTGGGCAATCAGCTCATTTTTTGCCAGAATCAGAAGCAGTTTCCGCCTGAATGACTATCTAGAAGGATATCTTTAGGTTATAAAAACATTGGGTTTACGGTTAAACTCGACTTTATTGACCCCTAAAAGAGAGAGAAGATGATGAGATCTAAGGAGTTAACCTAGGAGGAGCAACATACTTGTGCAGATTCTGAAGATTGAATCTACGGTATCGTATTAACATAGAAGAACCTAAGAAAGAGAAGAATGAATCCCTCTCAAATTCTTTCATTCTTTTTGTTCCTGACGGGAACTCTTAGCAAACAGCCGTGGTTAATAAAGTAGTGAGCAAATGGCAAGGAGGAATGTTTGTAGTTATGGCCTTATTGCCCGTGACTTTAGCAGTTAAAGAGCTCTCTTCAGCCCAGCAAAAAGAGATAGTGGAACAAAAAGTGCCAATTTCCTTCACAGCGGACATACAGCCCATCTTTACTGAGAACTGCGCAGTACCAGAGTGCCACAGCGGACCTAAGCCAGCCAAGGGGATGATTCTCTCGGAAGGAAAAGCTCATCATAACTTAGTCAACGTGAAATCTAAAGAATCCCCCAGACAAATGTGAGTCTTTCCCGGAGACTTAAATAAGAGCTACATCTATGACAAGATTACTGGCAACCAAAATGAAGGGGACCGGATGCCCCCCAAGAAGAGCTTGGCCAAAGAGAGTATTGAGTTGATTAAGGCCTGGATTATGGCTGGTGCCCCGGGTGATTCGCTTGGCCTGGTTGAGGATTCAGATTCTACTAAGGTAGCAAAAGAGACTACAGAAGGCGAAAACTAAGGGAGGTTGTATGAAAAAAGTATGCTTGAGCTGGGCTTTAAGCCTAATTTTCTTTTTTAGCGCAGAGGCAACTATCCGCAACGTGTCAATATTTGATTTTGGGTTCAACCCAGCCAGTATTACAGTCTCTGAGGGAGATACTGTGAAATGGACGAACACCGGCTCCTCTACTCATACCTCTACCAGTGACGATGGTTTCTGGAGTTCACCATTTCTTGGGGCGGGAGCGACGTACCAAAGGCAGTTTGATTCCAGTGGCACTTTCCCGTACCACTGTGTGCCCCATCCCTCTATGATGGGAACAGTCCAGGTCGACCCCACTGACGTCAAAGACGAGCTGTCTGCGACGCTTCCGAAGGGGTATGAACTTTTTCAGAATCATCCTAACCCATTCAACGCCAATACAGTTATAAGCTACAGGCTGCCTTTTCCAGCTAGTGTAACCCTCACTGTTTTCAACATACTGGGACAAGTAGTCAGGACCTACAATCTGGGACAGCAGTCTGCAGGTCTACATTCGACTGTCTGGGACGGGACTAGTGAAAGTGGCATCCAGGTCGGTACTGGGATTTATTTATACAAGCTTAAAGCCGGAGAATTTGTGCAAGTTCGAAGAATGGCTTTGTTAAAATAATAACCTATAATCCAAACCAGATTCCACAGGGAGGAAGTCTATGTATAAGTTTAGTCAAGTAGTATTAACTGCACTGGTAATCCTGTTAATAGCAGGGTTCATATCAGCTCAGGCCACAGTAGTTAACGTCAGCATAGTTAATTTTTCCTTTTCCCCGGATACTGTAACTGTTGATCCGGGCGACACCGTGCGGTGGACTCATAATGGCACTTTCTTACACACCACTACCAGTAACACTCTGATTTGGGATTCTGGACCTATGAGCAATGGTAATGTATTCCAGTGGCAATTTAATAGTGCCGGTAGTTTTCCTTACCACTGTGATTTCCATCCGCTCAGCATGAATGGAACGGTTATCGTAAACGGACCGAATGTAGCGCCTAATTTGGTAATACCTGGTACCCAAAATGTGACCGTACCAGGGCAAAACGTCAGTTTCCAAGTATCAGCTACAGATGCCAATCCCGGAGACACAGCAAACATATCCTTCTTAGGGCTGAATCCGACTCCTGTTTCGACTACTCCCAGTTATACTGGCAACAACCCGGGAACCCTGGATTGGTCTCCTATCTGCGCTGAGGCTGGAAGCTATTATGCCAAATTCCTGGCCGATGACGGTAACGGAGGAACTGACACTGACTCAGTTCTGGTAAATGTCGCCTGCCTGACTCACTATGTAAAGATGATTGATCTGAAATTTGTCCCGGAGGTAGAAACAATTGGGCCGGGGGAGCAGGTCTGCTGGGTACACGAGGATACTCTCTGTCAATTACCTTGTTACCATACTAGCACAAGTGACAGCGGCGTGTGGGATTCAGACACAATGGTTACCAATGACACCTTTTGTTTCATTTTCGATTCCGTGGGAGCATTTCCCTACCATTGCACCACACACGTGGTCTCAGATACTATGATAGGAACCATCGTAGTTGCAACCACACCCTGCCTGGCTAAACCAGGAGATGCCAATGCCAGCGACACTTATACCTTAGCTGACGCTATCGCTATTGTGAACTACGTCTTCACCAAGCCGGGCTGTTTACCCTTGCCGACCTGCTGGTTAAATGGTCTGCTCTGTCGAGGAGACTGGAACGGAAGCGGCACAGTCACCTTAGGAGATGCCATCCGGGCCGTAAACTTCATTTTCAACAAACCCGGTGGACCTTGGAATGCGATTCCCATTGGAGAATGCTGCTTGGTGGCTGCAGACTAACTTGTAAAGCAAGTCAACCGAATGGGGAGCCCGGATAAAGAAGCCGGGCTTCTTTTTTGGCTCAGATAAAACGGATCAGTTGACAAGAAAGGATCCAAGACCTAAGCATTACCTTCTCAGAAAACCAATTAAAACGCTCTCAGAAGGCGAGCCGGAGTGATACCGGTGTGGTAACCGGGCTGAATGAATTTAACAATCCTCTGAGGCGTGACTCCAACCAGAGTGGGATAAGTGGACAGGCTGAAGTATCCTACTAAGGTTCCGGCCGGATCAGAATAGAGAGGAAAATTTATCTGCTGTTCCTTAACATATAGAAGCAGCTCCGCAGGTCGATCCGGAGAAATTCCTATAACCTGAAAAGGGGGTTGGAGTGAAGGTAAGTAAGATTTCCATCGTTCTATTTCGTCTGAGCAGGGCTCGCAAGTGGGGGATATGAAAAGAATAACTGTATTCTTCCCCTCTAAGAGCTGGTCTGCCGGCACGACTTTGTTGCTGAGGTCTCTTAGAAAGACACTCGGGAAGGGCTGGGAAAGTCGGGAGGCATCAGCCGGTTGATTCTGGGGGGACTGGTCAGATTGCTCTTGACTGATTTCCTTTGAGGCCTCTTTCTTCTGGGTACAACTTAGTCCTAGCAATAGGCACATCAAAAGTATCCCCAGCCAATAAAGGCCCCTGAGAATTTTTCTCCAACTCGTCATTACTCTTAAGATAGAATCAAATCATTTGGGGGTCAAGCGCAAAGAAAGGTTTAACCTTTGGCTTTTCCAGAATTAGTCTCTTTTTCCCCTGAAAATTCTCAAAAAGACCGCAGGTCTGTTTACTGGCTCTATTTTCCATGTCTTTGGTTAGGGCAAATTGTTGAACAGAATCAGGCTGTGAATCAGTGCGCCCTGTCCAAAGTGTAGTTGACATTGGATTTTAATATTTTATTTTGATGGAATTAGAAATGATGATGCTTTTTTCTGGGTGATTTATTAAGGAGGAAAAGCAGTGAAGGATTTTGGTACCGAGCAGGTCAGAAACCTAAGTCTAATTGGCCACGGCAGTTGTGGTAAGACCTCCCTGGCCGAAGCTATGCTTTTTTCAGCCGGAGTTACTACCCGATTAGGTAAAATAGAAGAGGGGAACACTGTTTCGGATTACACCAGTGAGGAAATCAAAAGAAAAATCTCCATCAGCCTGGCGGTCCTGCACGCTGAATGGGCCGGTCATAAACTCAATATCCTTGATTTGCCTGGGTACGCAGATTTCGTAGGTGAGACCAGCGCTGGTCTAAAAGTGACCGAAACTGTAGTAGTAGTGGTTTCAGCCCTGGCCGGCATAGAGGTGGGGACCGAGCAATCTTGGAAACAGGCTACGGGCTGCGGCAGCTCCCGTTTCTTCTTCATAAACAAGCTGGATAAGGAGAATGCCAAATTCTACCAGACCCTGGAGAAGTTGCAGAAAAGATTTGGGAGTGGGGTAGTGGCGCTGCAAATCCCGATCGGGGAAGCTTTAGACTTCAAAGGGGTGGTGGACTTAATTAATCTGAAAGCTTACACATTTCAGAAAGGGGGCAAATCCAAAGAGGGGGAAATCCCACCTGAATCAAAATCAGAGGTGGAGAAATTCAGAGGAAAGCTAATGGAATCTGTCTCTGAGGCGGATGATGCTCTGATAGAAAAATACTTAGAGATAGGAGAGTTAACTACCGAAGAAATCAAGGCAGGGCTCAAGAAAGGGTTAGCCAGCGGCAAGGTTTTCCCGGTAGCCTGTGGAGCGGCTACTGAAAACTGGGGGATGTCCAATCTGTTAGATTACCTGGTTGAATATTCTCCCTCCCCTTTAGACCGCCAAGAAGTTACCGGCACTGATCCCAATCTTGGCAGAGAAGCCAAAAGAAAGATTTCCGGCAGCCAGCCCACGGCCGCCTTTGTATTTAAGACCGTCTCGGAGCCCCATGTGGGGGAATTGTCCTTTTTCAAAGCTTATGCCGGCAGAATCACCCAGGGTGAAGATTTACTCAATCCTGGCCGGCAAGTGACCGAACGGATCGGACAAATCTATGTGATGAACGGAAAAGAAAGAAAGGAAGTCGGCAAGATAGAAGCAGGTGATATCGGGGCTTTTGTGAAACTTAAGAACACCCACACCAATGACAGCCTGTGCGACAAGAAAAGCCTGTTCCAGTTACCACCCATCGATTTCCCCAAGCCGGTAATCGGAATGGCCATCAAACCCTTACATAAGGGAGATGAAGAGAGAATAGCCAACGGCTTTTCCAAATTGCATGAAGAAGACCCCACTTTCATAATGGAGGTCAATAGCGACACCAGACAGACCATTATCTATGGTCAGGGAGAACTGCATTTAGAAGTAATGGTCTCAAAGCTGCAAGAGAAATTCGGAGTGGGAGTACAGCTGGAGGACCCCAAAATCCCTTATCGGGAGACCATCCGCGGAAAGGTTGAGATCCAAGGTAAGTATAAACGCCAGTCCGGAGGCCGGGGCCAATACGGCGACGTCTGGTTGAAATTGGAACCTCTCCCTCGAGGAACTGGCTTCCAATTCGAGGATGCCGTTGTGGGAGGAGCAGTTCCGTCAAAATACATACCCGCAGTTGAAGAAGGAGTCCAAGAGGCCATGGGGGAGGGGGTCTTAGCCGGATATCCAGTGGTAGATTTGAAAGTCTCCCTTTATGATGGCACTTACCATGTAGTCGACTCCTCAGATATGGCCTTTCATATAGCCGGGTCAATGGCGCTCAAAAAAGGGACTTTGGAAGCCAAACCGGTTCTGCTGGAACCAATCTACAATATAGAGGCCATCGTTCCAGAGGAGTTCATGGGGGCTGTGATGGGTGATATCTCCTCCCGGCGGGGGAAGATTATGGGAATGGAGGCAGACGGAGTTTTCCAAAAGATAAAAGCCCGGGTCCCCTTGGCTGAGCTAAATAAATATTCTACATCATTGAGGTCAATGACCCAAGGTCGGGGTTTCCATACCCGTTCATTTTTCCACTATGAAGAGGTTCCCCACGAGATTGCCGAAAAAATAATCAAGCAAACCCAGGAAGCCAAAGACAAGGTCAAGCAGGAGTGAGATTATCCATACCAGCCCGGAAAAGCAAACTAATCAAGGCTTTTTTGGTTTTCATCTTGATTTATTCCTTCTCAGATGGTCTGGCTATGTCCAGAAAAGGACAGATTGGAATAACCGGTTCAATCTTAAGCGGTTTTCCCAGTGGAGAGTTTGCTGATTTGACTAACACCGGGCTGGGGGTGGGATTGGAGCTTGAATATGCTGCCTGGCCGCAAATATCCTTAGGAATTCTGGTGAACTATTTACCTTTTCAAGGGGCAGACCAGGAGAGTTTTCTGGTTCTGTCAGAGGATTGGGCCACTTTAAGCTATGGTGCTTTTGGCAAATACTGCTTCAATCCTGAAAAGGAATTAGTCCCCTACTTCAAAATCGGAGCTTTAGTAACCTCCTACGATACGGATGTGTTCCGGCCAGAAAGTCCCGCTTCCGACACCGACCAGACCCTGGACACAAGTTTTTCTGGCTCTGGTAAACTTACTGCCACAGGAGGGGTGGGGATACGCTGGGACATTTCCGAAAGGGTTGGTTTAGCAGGGGAGTTACTGTTCACCAGGTTTTTTGACGTAGTCCATGACGTACGCGGTATTCGTAGAGAGGTGAATACCCAATATGTCAGCTTCAATCTGTCGGCTGCGCTGTATCTGGGCAAGAGAAAGGAACTACCTGTCAAACAATAGAGTACAATCAAGTAGGAAAATCGATTGGTCGAAGAAACAAATAAAGCTTAATCAGGAGGGAATGTGAAAAAGCTCTTGGTCTTAGTCTTGCTATTAAGTCTATTTGGCTGGTCAGCCGGGGTGGAGAGAAAATCGAGAAAAATCCATTCAGAAGGGGATATCTACTACCAGCATCTGGCCCTGTCAGGATCATTTGGGCTGGGGATACCTTTAGGGGATTTCAGTGACTCTAAATTAGGCAATGCCGAGGCTGGGGGAGTAGCCGGCTTAGGGGCAGAATACTATTTCACGGAAAGCTTTTCCTCTGGCTTAAACTTCAGCAGCGGGATTTTTGAGGACGATGACGACCCGAATTTTACCAGCTGGGTCAATAACTACCAGTTATTCTGGAGATTCTCAGCCCCGTTAGAGGGAAGGGTCAGACCCTACGCCAAATTCGGACTGGGGTTTTCGACCATAACCTATGAGGAAGACTTTTCGGTCTTGGGGAGACTGGTCTCGACCTCGGATGCAGGATTCTCCCTGGCTCTGGCCGGAGGCGCAATCTGGAGAGTCTCAAGGCTGGTCGGGATAAGTACCGGGGTAGGCTACGATGTGGCTTTCTTGGAAGATACTGAGGTTGAAGATTCAGGAGCAGTAGTCGGCTACGATCCCAATTATTTTTCGATCAATTTCGGAGTGAGCTTTTTCTTCAGACCCTAAGTAAACCTCTGCCTTTTACAGAAGAGTTTGGCAAAATGACCCAAAGGCTGCTACCTTTGGGTCATAGTATGTAGACTGAGAAGACGCAGATTAAAATTATGCTTTCATTATCTACCAGCTGGAATGCCTTAAGACATTCGGATTGCTCAACCCTAGTGTCGGAGATCAAAGGATTGGGCTTCCAGAGCATAGAAGTAAACTACCAGGTGTCCCAAGAACAGCTTTCCCAAATCCAGCTCCTCCAAGAAAAGGGAGAGATCAGAATCTCCAGTCTGCACAACCTGGTCCCTTTGCCCCAGGGGGCCGATCCCAATACTGCCCATCGTCTGTATCCTTTTACCTCCCCTAATCCTGAAGTCAGGAAGACTGGGGTGGAGCTGACTAAGAGGTCCCTTGATTACGCTGCCAAATTGGGGGCTAAAGCGGTGGTCTTGCATCTGGGAGAAGGCTGGGACGCTCCCCTGGTGGAAATGGAAAGGTCTTACGTCAATGCCAAGCTGAAGTCTCATCAGACCAAAGAAAGAATCGAGGAAATGAGGGTAAAGCTCATAAAACTGCGCAGGACTTACAGCGAGCAAGGATTGGAGAGAATAACTGAGTGCCTCAAGCCACTAATACCACATGCCGAGCAGAAAAAAATTCAATTGGGCTTTGAGAATCGCTACTGGTATACTCAGTTTCCGAATTTAGAAGAGCTACGGTCCCTTTTGAACGAGTTCCAGTCCGACTGTGTCGGACTGTGGTACGACGTAGGACATGCGGCGACCCAGGAATATCTCGGCTTTCAAAAAAAGAATGAAATCTTGGAGAACTTTTCCCATAGATTGATAGGAGTCCATCTGATGGACTGCATTCGAAACAGCGACCATCTGGCGCCCGGCAAGGGGAATGTCGATTTTGCATATCTAGCTGGTATATTAAGACCTGACACAATCAAAGTTCTGGAGATGGCGCTCTATGTTCCGGCCGATGATATCCGCCAGGGTGTGATTCTTTTGCAGAAGATAGGGATAAGTTGACAATTTAATGATAATTCATAAATTTAACTACAGAACTGAAGGGATGAATTAGAAATGTCGGGACATTCGAAGTGGAGCACCATAAAGCGTAAGAAGGAGAAGACTGACACGGTGCGGGGCAAAATCTTCAGCAAGATTGGCAAGGAGATCAGTATTGCGGCTAAAATTGGAGGGGGGGACTCCGAGGCAAATCCACGACTCAGAACAGCCGTTCTGGCTGCCAAGGGAGTCAATATGCCAGCTACCAATATCGAGAAGGCCATCAAAAAGGGGACCGGAGAATTGCCAGGGGTTAACTATGAAGAGACTACCTATGAGGGATACGGGCCCGGGGGAGTGGCGGTCTTTCTGGAAATAACGACTGATAACAAAAACAGAACCGTGGCAGAGATTCGATACTTATTTACCAGATACGGCGGAAATCTAGGAGAAACTGGCAGTGTCAGCTGGATGTTCGAAAAGAAGGGGGTTATCTACAGTGAGAAGAAAACAATCAAAAGTGAAGACCAGCTTTTGACAGTGGTTCTAGAGGCAGGGGCACTGGATATGGTTTTAGAGGGAAACAATTACGAGATTACAACTCCACCTCAGGGTTTTGAAAGGGTTAAACAGGCTTTAGAAAAAAATCAGATCCCCTATAGCCAGGCTGAGCTGACCTTTCTTCCCAAATCCCAGGTGAAATTGGAAGGCAGGGAGGCCGAGCAAATGTTAAAGCTGATGGACGCCTTAGAAGAGCACGACGACGTGCAGAAGGTGTATGCCAACTTTGACATAGCTGAAGAGATTATGGAGAAAATGGGTGTCTCCTAAGACCAGAATTCTGGGCATTGACCCAGGGATTTCAGTCACCGGGTACGGATTGATAGATTACCAAGCCCAGCAGGCCAAATTAGTAGAATGCGGAGTTATAAAGAGTAAAACCAACCACAGCAGTGCTGAAAGATATCAACAGATGTATGCAGGTATCAAAGAGGTCATAAAGAATCATAAGCCTGAATGTTTGGCAGTGGAAGATAGTTTCTTGGGGAAGAATTTCAAATCAGCCAAAATCTTAGGAGGAGCCAAAGCGGTCATACTTTTGGCCGGAGCAGAGAGCAAACTGAAGACCTGCGAATACTCTCCCAGAGAAATAAAAATGGCAGTAGTGGGAAGAGGAGAGGCCTCCAAAGAGCAGGTCAATTATATGGTCAGCAGTATACTAAAGCTAAAGTCGGCTCCTCATCCAGAAGATGCCTCAGATGCCCTGGCAGTGGCTCTGTGTTGTGCCTTCAGGTCTAACTTATCTCGAGGTAGGTAAGGAAATTGATAGCCTATCTGGAAGGGATTCTCTCGGAAAAGAGATCAACTCAAGCGGTGATTGATGTGAATGGGGTGGGCTATTTTGCATTTGTCCCCTTATCCACTTATGAGAGGCTTCCTGAAATCGGCGAAAAAGTTCGGCTCTTGACTCATACCCATGTCCGGGAAGACGCCTTCGTTTTGTATGGTTTTGCCACCCGAGAAGAAAGAGAGCTGTTCGAATTGCTCTTAGGGGTAAATGGCATCGGCCCCAAATCAGCCCTGATGGTCTTGTCTTCCATTTCAATCGATCAATTTCAGCGCTCTATTCTGCAAGAGGACTTAAGCTTGCTAACCAAAATCTCCGGAATAGGCAAAAAGACTGCCCAAAGATTGATTGTGGAGTTGAAAGAAAAACTGCAAAAATCAGAGGCTCTGTCGGCTGAATCTATTAAGTTCAAAACCGGCAATAACACAGCTGAGCAGGCCCTGGCAGCTCTCTTGTCTCTGGGATATGACCGAGGGGAGGCCAGAGAAGCGTTGCAAAGAGTAACTTCGGAAAAGAAAAAAATGTCTGCAGAGGAACTGGTCAAAAAGGCATTGAGTAGCAACGTTTCTGCGAAGTTAACCACGACTTAGGCTTATGCCAGACAGAATCACCCAGCCCATCCGCTTAGAAGAGGAAAAGGAATTTGATTTAACTTTAAGGCCGCTATCTTTTTTAGAATTTGTGGGCCAGGGAAAACTAAAGGAGAACCTGAAGGTCTTTATTGCCGCAGCCAAGAAGAGAAAGGAGCATTTGGACCACGTGTTGCTGTATGGGCCTCCAGGTTTAGGGAAGACTACCCTAGCCTACATTATGGCCAAGGAATTGGGGGTCAATATAAAGAGTACTTCCGGGCCAGTCTTGGAGCGCCCGGCTGACTTGGCTGGAGTCCTGACCAATTTGAACGACCGAGAAGTGCTCTTCATCGACGAGATTCACCGTATGAATCACGTGGTGGAGGAATTTTTGTATCCGGCCTTAGAAGACTTTCGCCTGGATATTATGATTGACAAAGGACCGGCGGCCCGGTCGATGAAGCTGTCACTTAAAAAGTTCACTCTTATTGGGGCCACTACCCGGGCCGGACTTTTGACCTCTCCTCTGCGCTCCCGCTTTGGGGTGGTGGGGCGGCTGGACTACTACCAGGCAGAAGATTTACTTAAGATTGTGCTTCGCTCAGCCACAATCCTAAAGATAAAAATAGATCAGGCCGGAGCAGAGGAAATTGCCAAACGCTCCCGAGGTACGCCGCGGGTTGCCAATCGCTTGCTGCGGAGAGTCAGGGATTTTGCTCAAGTGAAGGCCACCGGAAAGATAGATAGAAAAGTAGCCCAGCAGGCCCTGGCCATGCTGGAGGTCGACGAGCTGGGCTTAGATGATATGGATACGAAGATTCTGAACACGATTGTCCAAAAATTCAAAGGAGGGCCGGTGGGTGTGAATACCTTGGCGGTGGCAGTGGGAGAGGAAGCCGAGACCATTGAGGAGATCTATGAACCTTTTCTCATCCAGGAGGGACTTTTGGCCCGCACCCCGCGCGGAAGAACCGCAACTCCTAAGACATACGAACATTTAGAAATTAAGAAAGAACAGACTCAACAGAGTCTGCTCTGATATAGTGGCCGAGTATTTATTCTTTAAGCATGCTGCCACAGGTAGGAAGAATCCTGATCTTGTTCGGTGTAGTAGCGGTTCTATTGGGTGCCGTCTTGCTTCTAGCTGGAAAAAGTCCTTTGATCGGAAAGCTGCCGGGGGATATTCTCATCAAGAAAAAACCTTTTAGCTTTCATTTCCCTTCAGGAACATCTCGGTTGTTAAGTCTGGTTCTCTCCCTGGCTGTAGCTTTATTTGGGCACTTGTTTCACAAGTAAATGAAGAGAAGGCCATTCATTTCAGTGATAGTGGTGGGGGCCGGGGCCGGAAAAAGATTTGACCACAAGCTGCCCAAGCAGTTCGCCAATTTAGCCGGCCGACCGGTCATAGTACACTCACTGCAAAAGTTTGATCGAATCAAAAGCGTCAGCGAAATAGTAGTGGTATTACCAAAAAGGTTTCTTAATTATTTCCAGACTGAAATCTGCACCAAATACCAACTTAAGAAGGTGTCTCGAATCATTGAAGGAGGATCGACCAGGCAAGAGTCAGTTTACCGCGGCCTGGCAGCGGTCGATAAGCAGACTAACTTAGTTCTTGTTCACGACGCAGTGAGACCCCTAGTGACAGAGGATGAGATTCTAAGACTGATTAAAGTCGCTTTGAAGACCAAGGCAGCCATATTAGCTAAGCCTCTAAGAGATACAGTAAAGCAAGTCCAGCAGAGTAAAGTAGTGAAGACTCACCCCCGGGAAGAATTCTGGCTGGCTCAAACTCCCCAGGCATTTGAAATCCAACTTCTCAAGAAGGCTTACAGAAAAGCTATGGTAGAGGGCTTTGAGGGAACAGACTGTTCTTCTTTAGTTGAAAGATTGGGAGTGAGTGTAAAAGTGGTCGAAGGGAGAAGCACCAATCTGAAGATTACGCAAAGGGAGGATTTAATCTTGGCGGAAGGGATGCTAAAATGCTCAAGATAGGGATTGGCTACGACGTTCACCCACTGGTACCAGGCAGAGACCTAATCTTGGGAGGGGTGAAGATTCCTTATGAGAAAGGCCTATCTGGCCATTCCGATGCAGACATAGTTTGTCACGCTGTGGCAGACTCTCTGTTAGGAGCAATGGCCCACGGGGACTTAGGTAAACACTTCCCAGATTCCGATCCCCGATTTCACAATATCTCCAGTCTGTTGATATTAGAGAAGGTAAAAAGTATTTTGACAGACAAGAAAGGAAAAGTGTCAAACCTAGACCTAACCATAATTGCAGAAGAACCCAAGCTGTCCCCCTATACGACCCAGATGAGAGAGAATTTAGGGAGAGTATTGCAGGTTCCGGCTCAGGCAATTTCAATAAAGTGTTCCAGCAATAACGGCCTGGGATTCATAGGAGAGGGAAAGGGGATGGCTTGCCTGGCAGTCAGCTTGGTCGAGGTAGAAGTCTAATGGAGTACTCCGAAATGGCAACTCGAGTCACTAATTTTCTGGTCAATATGGCCCATAATCATGCCTTTTGGGTATATGTTTTTATCTTTTTCAGCTGTGTCTTGGAGAATATCTTCCCCCCCTATCCAGGAGATGCGGTAATCTTCGGGGGAGCATTTTTAGCTGGAACAGGAAATTTATTTCTACCCCTGGTCTTCGCGGCCACTTTCTTGGGGAGTATGAGTGGGGCTCTGCTCTTATATTCCTTAGGCAAAAGAGGTGTGCGTAAATTATTCGTATTTCACACTGGTATCTTTTTCAATGACGCTCAGTTGCATAAGATCGAAAGCTGGTTTAAAAGCTACGGCGAAAAAATTCTTTTGGCCAGCCGATTTATAGCCGGGGTCCGCTCTGGGATCGCCCTGGCAGCTGGCATTGGAAATATCGACCTCAAGAAAATGCTCATCTATACCAGTGTGAGTGTCCTGTTATGGAATGGCATTCTGACTGGGGTGGCTACCCTGCTCAAAGAAAACTACAGTATGGCGTATCGATTCTTGACCACGTATAATAGTGTAGTTTTGTCTTTGCTTGGCCTAGCCATAATTTACTGGTTGTTCAGACTGGCGCGTAGGAAACTAAAGAAAGGACGAATTTGAAGATCTTGGTATTGATGGGTGGGGATTCACCAGAAAGAGATGTGTCATTAGTCAGTGGGGCTGCCATTGCCGAGGGGCTGAAGCAAGCCGGACACCAGGTCTTGGCAGTTGACACGGCTGATTCCTGGAAGGCCTTAACATTAAAGTCTGAATCCTTACCCAAGGGAATCAAAACAGAACCTCCGCCAATCAATCAGCTGGAACGTCTGGATTCAGTCCGGGCCTTGAAGAGTTTTGAATCCTCTGACTTAAAGGATATAGAAGTAATTTTCCTGGCTCTGCACGGTGGCAAAGGAGAGGATGGGACTATACAGGCTCTGCTTGATTTGACCGGCAAGCCTTACACCGGTTCCGGAGTCTTGGCCAGTGCCTTGGCAATGAATAAACATATGTCCAAGAAAATTTTTCAAAGAGAAGGGATTCTGACGCCTAGATGGAGTTTCTGGGATGGCCGGGATTCAAGCGACTGGACAGGTTTGACTGCCTCGGCCCAAAAGATAGGCTATCCCCTGGTAGTAAAGCCGAACAACCAAGGCTCAACCGTCGGAGTCTCTATAGTTGACGAACCTAGCCAGTTGCCCCGGGCTATGGAATTGGCTCAGGACTACTCCCGCCAGATTATCATAGAAGAATTTATACCAGGCAGAGAAATTACCGTGGCAGTCTTGGATTATGATCCGCTTCCAGTCGTAGAGATTGTGCCAGAGCATGGAATCTACGACTATGAGTGTAAATACACTCCCGGAAAGAGCAGATATATCTGTCCGGCCCAGCTTACCCAGAAGCAAACAAAAGAAGTGCAGGAAGCTGGATTGAAAGCCTTTCAGGCTTTAAGTTGTCAGGGGTATGCCAGAGTAGATTTCAGAATGAGCAAAGAAGGTAGGTTTTACTGTCTGGAGGTCAATACCCTGCCGGGAATGACCCAGCACAGCCTGGTTCCCAAAGCGGCTCAAACCGCAGGGATTAGTTTTTCCAAGTTGGTGGAGAGGATCGTCGAGCTGGCAGTAACAAAGAGGAGCTCCTAAAAGAGGCTCTGAGTATAAAGGAAGATGAAGAAGATCATGTTTATTTGCACAGGTAATTCTGCCAGGAGTCAGATGGCTGAGGGATATGCTAGGACTGTTGGTCGAGGTAAATGCGAAGTCTATTCGGCTGGGTTAGAGCCTTCCCAGGTTAGTCCCTATGCGATCCAGATTATGAAGGAAATTGGAATAGATATTTCCCAACAAAAATCTAAGGAGCTTGACAATGAGCTTCTTCGCCAAATGGATGTGATTGTAACCCTGTGCGATAATGCCAAAGAGAGCTGTCCGGTCACACCACCTGGAATTTATGCCCTTCACTGGTCTTTGCCTGACCCGTCTGAATTGGCTGGTTCCAAAGAAGAAATTCTGAAAGGTTTCAGATTCATAAGAGATGGAATCAGAGACAAGATTGAAGGATTACTAGAAGTACTGGGAACAGGCAGCCGAATTCAAAGTGATTAATTGTGAAAATAAGATGGCAGCAAAAATGAATAAAAACTTGCTCGATGAAAGACGTAGGTCAGACAAACTTGGTCAATGCATAAGAGAGGTTAGACGTATTGGGAGACACATAGAGTGAATAAGAATGCTTAAAGGAATACTTTTTGATTTAGGGAGTACATTGATTGAGTTTGATAATACGGAGTGGTCCGAGTTGGAGCAGAATTGCCTCCGTTCGGCCTATGAGTATTTGTCAAGCCGGCAGAAGGTCCCGGCCTGGGAGGAGTTTGCTCCACAATTTTTCACCAAGTTTCATATGGCCTGGCTGGAGGCGGATCGGACTCTCAAAGAAATCAGGTTTGCAGATTGGGTGAGCGATTATCTGCAACAGAATGGAATGATAAGTCAAGACGGAATCGGACCAGAATTCTTGAAGCGATATTACCAACCCATAGCCGATCAAATCTCGCTGATTGAGGGCGCTCCCCAGATACTGGAGGAGTTTAAGAGGGAAGGATTGAAAATAGGATTAGTCTCCAACTCTTCTTTTCCGACCGAATACCATTTAAGAGAGCTGGAACTATTCGGGATTAAGCCCTATTTTGATTTTATGCTCTTTTCCCATGATTTCGGATATCGCAAGCCTTTTGCCGGCTTATTTAAGCTGGCGCTGGCAAAGTTAGAGCTAAAACCAGAGCAAACCGTGTTCATTGGAGACCGTCTCAGAGAGGATATAGCCGGAGCCCAGCAAGTGGGGATGAAAGCGATCCTAAGATTTAAGCCGGGCCGAGATTACTCATACAAGGCAATTCCTGATGCAGTGATTCATCACCTAAGTGAAATCCCCAAGGCAATCCAGAAACTGGTTTAAGGATGACCCTAGTTTTCTACAATACTCTGACCCGCTCTAAAGAGGAGTTTATCCCCCTTCAGCCCGGGAAGGTTAAGATGTATACCTGCGGGCCGACGGTCTACGACTATCCACATATTGGCAATTACCGCACCTTTATCTTTGAAGATTTGCTGAGGCGCTATCTGAAGTACAAAAATTATCAGGTGTACCAAGTCATGAACTTAACTGACATAGATGATAAGACCATTGCGGGAGCACAGAGAGAAAAGATTCCCTTAGATACCTTTACCGAGCGGTATAAGAAGGCCTTCTTTGACGATTTGGATTCACTGAATATTCAGAGAGCGGAAATTTATCCGGAAGCCACCGAACATATACCGGAAATGCTTGAGATTGTAAAGACCCTTCTGGCAAAGAAACAGGCCTACCTCAGCGATGGTTCGGTCTATTTTAGAATTAGTGCCTTTCCTGAATATGGCAGACTCTCCAACATGAATCTCTCCGAATTGAAGATTGGTGCACGTGTCGCTGCAGACGAATATGAAAAGGAAGAAGTCTCTGATTTTGCCTTGTGGAAAGCCTGGGATGAGAAAGATGGGGAGGTCTATTGGGAGACTGAGTTAGGAAAAGGCAGGCCGGGCTGGCACATCGAGTGTTCAGCTATGAGCATGAAATATTTGGGTCAGCATTTTGACATCCACACCGGAGGAGTGGACAACATTTTTCCACACCATGAGAATGAAATCGCCCAGTCGCAGGCAGCCACAGGGCAAAAGTTCGTTAACTATTGGCTGCACTCGGCCCACCTGTTAGTCGAGGGCAGAAGAATGGCGAAAAGCTTTGGAAACTTTTACACTTTAAGAGATTTGTTGAATCAAGGGTGGACTCCAGTGGTGATTCGCTACCTCTTAATCGGCACTCACTACCGACAACAGTTAAACTTTACTTTGGAAGGATTAGAGGCCAGTAAGAATGCTCTGCAGAGGTTGTATGATTTTATGGATGAGTTAAAGGATGTTCAAAGAGTGGGTGGCAAGAATCCAGAAGTGGAGAACATTGTCCAAACAGCTAAGACTAAATTTGAAGAGTCGCTAGATGATGATTTGAATATCTCTGGTGCTTTAGGCGCGCTCTTCGACCTGGTTAGAGATATCAATAAACTCCTAAGAGAAAATCAGGTTTCTAAAGTGGACGCGATGATGGTATTAGAGCATCTGTGCAAGATTGATGCGGTACTTGGCGTCTTAAGCAAGCCTGAGGTAGAGTTGGAGGAGAAAGCAATAGGATTAATCAAAAGGAGAGACCAGGCCCGGAAGGAAAAGAACTGGAAGTTAGCTGACCAGATCCGACGAGAGTTGTCCAATATGGGCATCATCTTGGAAGATACTCCTTCCGGCACCAAGTGGAAGAAGAGTATTTGAGATTGACAGTCCTGGCTCAAAAAATATATTGAAACTGGTTTGTTTGAAATTGCTGGAGTAGCTCAGTCGGCAGAGCAGGGGTTTTGTAAACCTCAGGTCGTGGGTTCGAGTCCCTCCTCCAGCTGAAGGTGTGGGATTTGGAGAGGTACCGAAGTGGCCAAACGGGGCGGTCTGTAAAATCGCTGGCTTTGCCTTCGGTGGTTCGAATCCACCCCTCTCCATTTAGTCTTGTTTGCATCGGCCGGTCTCCCAGGACTCGTATCTGACCGGTTTTCTTTTCAAACCAGCTTACTGGATAACAAGCTAATCGGATTAGTCTTAGATTGATCCAGACTTGGAGATTCGAAGGAGCAAATCGGCTCACTCAGAAGTCAACTGCTTCTGTAAGAGTCGAGATTGCCAGGGAGGCGTCTCTCCGGTCCAACGGGTAACGGTAGTGTATCATATCTTGTGTAAATAAGTCCTCATATTCTACTGTTGCAGAGAGTGTTTGCTATTTAGTTAGAAGAATTGTAGTAAATGAAGAATTCGGGAGTTGAAAGGCCGGAAAGATAAAACGGCTTACGCGACTCCCGATTGCTTTTTTTCTGCCCAATGCTTTATAGCTGCAGATTCAAATCCATTTGCACCTGGGTAATCCTAAGATGGGAACTGCTTGATACTTCTGGGGTTACTTATGAAACGAGCAAGCCGAGGCCTGGTCAGGTGATGTTTAAATTCAGACCTGGCCAGACATTTCCACACTATATGGGGGAGTGCTTGTTTACCAAAACAGAATATGCAGACTGAATTTTCGTCTCCCTGGTAACAAATGCAGACCGCAAAAGAGTCACTTCTTTTTAATAGGTAAAACAACATCCAATCTAGTCTCCTTACCTTTGTCTACCTTAACTTCCTGCACAAATTCCCCCAAGGTCTCATGCCAGAACTTGACCTGATATTTGCCGGGAGGGACGTCAGAAATTTCATACCAGCCATCTGGCTTAGTAACTGCAACATAAGGATGTTCTGTAACCCAGAGGTAGGCTGACATCCAACTATGCACATCACAGGTAAACTTAATGAGCTCTGGGACCGTAAAAGGCTTTATCTCTATTTGCTTTACACTTCCTGGTTGGGCAAAGTTTATGGGTGGATTTTTTACCGAGTGGGAATGGATGTTATGTAGGATTCCATCGCTGTTCAGCACTTTTATTTTCTGGCCAATAGGCATTGCCATCACGTGGGGGCTGTACATACAGCCGTTCTGATTCAAAACAGCATCACTCTCAACCACCAGGGGCTTGCCCTTGGTTATGTTTGCCAGAGTTACAACGGCATTTTTTACTCCTGCGGCTGTATCGATAACCAGGTCTTCAGAAAAGATCGGCCCATGCGCACTACAGGTGGCTTTGTCTGTGTCCGGCACTATCTTCTTGGCGGCAGGCGGAGTTCCAGAGTAAGTGACTTTCCCTGATATGGTACCGCCGTTTGTCACCGAATAGCCGGTATACTTTTGGGACCAAGCACTCCCTATCCAGAAAACTAGCACCAACGCTGAACAGAATAGTTTTTTCATGATTCCTCCATTACTTCTTTGGTTGCTGACTATTATCCTGTTATTAAAAGGTATACGAAAATCTAGAGAGATTTCCAAAACTAAGCGTGCCTTACTTCTGGTATCTCCAAGATTACACTTAGTTCCTTCCCCTCGGTTACTAGTTTTGCTCTACCCAAACTCGGTTGGAAAGAGGCAGGGAGGGATAGTACCTGAGAGTTGTCTTTCTTGACAGACTCATGCTTGTGAGCAATGTTGAGATTACTGACTCTGGGCGGGGTGCAGGAGAACTCAGAATGGAAAGTCCTTGACACTCCGACAGGTTACCTATAAGATTAGCAAAGTCGATGCCTTATCAGTCGGTACTTTGAAAGTTTTCCGTTCCAGACGAAGCACAATCCGTCTAATTCTCAAAGAGGAGTAGTCGCTTCGGAGAATCAAGCTTGACGCGGGAGTAACTCAGTTGGTAGAGTCACAGCCTTCCAAGCTGTTGGTCGCGGGTTCGAGTCCCGTCTCCCGCTTTTTTACCCGCTTGGGGGCTAATTAGATAGTAATGGAGAAGCTGTATTTGTTTCCACTTTGTTTCCAAAACGGAGCACTTCTACAGCTTTTCTGGTGTGGGAAGGACAAAGGTGGGAATACTTCTCAGTGATGACCACACTGGAGTGGCCCAGCAGTTCCTGGACAGTTCTGATGTCAACCCCTGACATGATTAAGTGGCTGGCAAAGGAGTGTCTTAGAGTATGCAGATTAGCGTTCTTGACTCCGGCCCTCCGCAGTATCTGGGTGAATTAACCAATGATGAGACGGGATAGGCACTCATCTCCTTAGCCGGATAGGGGACTAATAATTTACTCAGCTTGGCCGGGTCAACAATGCTCAAATCTAACCATTCATCCTCAGCTTCCTTCCTAAGAATGACTGGTATCCTGTCGTGAATCGGCTTCATGAAGCTATTGGCCTCACAGGGGATGATAGTGCAGGAATTCACAGGTTCACCTTTCGGGTTTTTATTCCAAGCATCCCATAGCCCAGCAAAAACGAGGGGCTTGTTATCTTTGAAAGTTATTCTGAGCGGAACCTTTGCTTTTCCATTTTTCTTCCACTCGTAAAACCCGTCGGCAGGAATTAGGCATCTTTTCTTGGCCAGTGACCTTTTGAATGATGGTTTTTCTGCTACAGTTTCAGCCCTGGCGTTTATCATCCGGTTGCCAATCTTGGGGTCATCAGCCCAGGAGGGGATAAGGCCCCATTTCATGGCAGTTAGGACTCGATTGCCATCCTGATCGTAGACTATGACGGGTATATTCTGGGTAGGGGCTATATTGTAGCGAGGTTTGTGGTCAGCCAGAAAGGTTTGGATTTTGAATCTCTTCTTGGCTTCTGCTTCGACTATGGTAAAGGTGAAGCAGCCACACATAAATGAAATATAATTGGACTCTGAGTCTCCCCGCAAGATTCATTCCACTGAGTAACGGAGACAACTCCCTTGCAACCACTTCTGACTTGAATTGACAATAGCGGGGTGGAGTGTTATTGTAGATTGGAATCTAAACTGCTTACATTTTGTATATCTCAACAGGAGGAACAAATGCCTGACAGTATTCGCAAAGTTGATTATTTCAAAATCATGGTCCCAAACAAACGAGGGGAGGCAGCAAAAATATTAAAAGCGTTACGAGATGCTGGTGTAAACTTACTAGCTTTTAGCGGCTTCCCCAGAGACCGACGTGCCCAGCTGGACTTCATCCCTGAAGATACTAGGGCTTTTGCAGAGGCTGCCAAGGAATCCGGAATCAGACTGGGCCAGAAAAAGAGCTGCTTTTTGATCCAAGGAATAGATAAGCCTGGAGCTATGGCAGATCTCCTTTCTAGACTAGCCTATGCGAGGATAAACGTTACCGCCTTGGATGGGGTTTCTGCTGGACAGGGCCGCTATGGAGCTATCCTGTGGGTGAAGCAGACGGACATTGCTAAAACGGCAAAAGTTCTCCGCACCACCTAGTCAGACTAGATGGAATGTTAGGTATCCTAATTTTGCAATTCACCGTGCGCTCAGCGAGTCCAGATTTAGACTAAGTGGTCTGCCAGGTTTTGAAACCGAACATTGCGGATGTCCCCAAGACTAATGGGAGCCTCTTCATCTTCAATACCCTCCAATTCATTTTAATTCCCTGCCTACCGGCTAATCCCCTGAAGGTAAGTACCAATAATATAGCCTATCTGGGAGGAAATCAACCTGGGAAAAGTTGAAAAATCTCTCTGGGGCTTTTTGAAAATAGGCTGCCTAAACAAAAAGAGGGGTACCCTATCCCCTCCCCTATTATCGAATTGTTTACACTATCCTCAGCTTGTTTTACAGACTCTGAAGCCGAACACTCAAATCGCTAAAGGTATCCAGCCAGCTTCAAAGCCAAACTTACAACCCTTAGTCTGGCCCTCCAATCAGGATATTCTGTCACGATTTTTCCCTTCCAGATATACTATTTTTTTGCCTCTAAACCCCCTGCAATTGATTTGGCAAGCTTATCTGTCGATAATCCTGCTACTCTTCCAAGGTAGCTACGAACTCAGGGTGATTCTTGAGCCGGTTTATCACATGGCAAGCGTTCTTGTTTGGTTGGGCATATCCGGCCTTTCTGGCAGCATCGGTATTGGAAGGTGAAGTAGGGAGGAAGTGGATAAATCTACGCTCCTTGAGAGTTAGCGGTCTAACTGCTACACTACCGTTTTTTACCGTATTGGTCACTTCGGGAAATATACGCTTTTCTCATGGCCTTGTTTTGAGACTTCTGCTTGTTTAGACACAAGTCCCTACACTGCAATACAACAAGCCCGAATTTCAGTTTCAGAAATTCAAAAAAATCTCTCTGCGACTTTGGAACTGAATAAGGGGTCGAGAAACCCCCTAGGTATCCCCCCCTGTTTCCATTAACTATTGAATGATCGAGAATAAGTTGAAACCTAACAGTTCAAGTTACGCCCAGATAAAGCAATTGTAGAATCAAGCTTTGTAGCTATTTCGTGTGCAGCCAACTCCTCTTTTTCCCTCTCAAGCATCCGCAGAACGTAACCCTTATTAGACCAAGCCAAAGCCTTTGTCGGATCACACTCTGTAGCCTTATCAAATGCCTCTAGCGCCTCCTCATATCTCTTGAGGTCAGCCAGAGTACACGCCTTGTTGCACCAAGCTGAAGCATATTCAGCGTTAAGTTCCAGGACCTTGTCGTAGGCTGCTAACGCCTCCTCGTTCCTCTCGAGTTTTCCCAGAACACAGCCCTTATTGAACCAGCCAGCAGGGCTCATCGGGTCAAGTTCTATGGCCTTGTCAAAAGCAATTATCGCCTCCTCATGTTGCCCAAGTTCCAAGAGGGCATCACCTTTGTTATACCAAGCCGTAGCGAACTTAGGGTCGAGTTCTATGGTCTTTTCATAAGCTACTAATGCCTCTTCGTGCCTATCAAGTTCTAGAAATACATTGCCTTTATTGCACCAAGCTGGAGCAAGTTTAGGGTGAAGCTCCAGAGCCTTATCAAGAGCTTGCATTGCTTCCTCATACCTCTTTAGGTTGGAGAGAGCAACCCCCTTGTTGTTCCAGGCAAAGGCGTTTTGCGGTTCTGACTTTATTACCTTTTCGGAAGCTGCTAAATCCACTTCACATCTCTTCTGGGCAGAAGGAGCGCAGCTCTTGCCATGCCTATCCAGGGAAATGTTCGGTTCCAGCCCTGTGGCTTTATCATAAGCTGCAATCGCCTCTTCGAGCCTCCCAAGGGAATAAAGTGAGCTACCCTTGTTGCACCAGGCCATAGCGAGTTCTGGGTCAATTTCTATGGCCCTATCATAGGCTGTTACCGCTTCCTTGTACCTTGCAAGCGAGCGAAAAGCATTCCCCTTGTTATACCAAACTGAAGCATCATTAGGGCCGAGTTCTATGGCTTTATCATAGGCTGCTATGGCTTCTATATTCTTCTGCAGTCTCCGGAGAACATATCCTTTGCTAGACCAGTTTAAGGCCTCCTTCAGGTCAAGTTCTATGGCCTTATCTAGAGTCGCTATAGCCTCTTCATACCTTCCAAGGCTGGAGAGGGTAGTCCCCTTGTTGCACCAGGCAGAACCAAGATTGGGGTCGAGCTCGATTGCTCTTTCATAAGCTTCTAGGGTCTCCTCATACATCTCCAGTTCCGAGAGAACACGACCCTTGTTGTACCAGGCTACGGCATCTGCTGGGTCAAGCTCAATAGCCTTGTCGTAAGCAGCTAGTGCCTCTTCATGCTTTTTAAGGCCATAAAGGGCGTTACCTTTGTTTGACCAGACTGACGCGTTTCCGAAATCAAGCTCTATGGCTCTTTCATAAGCAATCAAGGCTTCCTGATAACTCTTCAGGCCAAATAGACAACTGCCCTTGTTGTCCCAAGCTGAACCATGTTCAGGGTCAAGCTCGATAGCTTTATCATACGCAATCAAGGCTTGCTCTTGCCTCTTGAGACTATAAAGAGCTTTGCCCAGGTTATACCATATTGAAGCTTCTTCGGGATCAAGCTCTAAGGCCTTTTCAAGAACTGCTACTGCCTCGTCATGCCTCTCAAGGCCAGACAGGGCGTTGCCTTTGTTACACCAGGTTGAAGATACGGTTGGGTCAAGCTCTAAGGTCCTATCGTAGGCTTCTATCGCCTGCTCAAATCTTTTGAGGTGGGAAAGAGCATTGCCCTGGTAAAACCAGGCAACGGCATTTCCGGGGTCGAGTTCGACAGCTATTTGAAAGACCTCTAAGGCTTCAGAATACAGCTTCCGCTTTAGAAGCGCCCTGCCCTTTTCTACCAACTCTTCTGAGGATATATAGTTTCGCTCTTGGGTGTCGCCGTAGGGTCTGTAGCCATTGGAATTAGAACTTGACATGCGTTTGGTTACGGTTGTGGTAGTTGGCTTTATTTCTTCTCGCCCGTCTGGGTCTCTTTGTTCTATCCAGCCCGGAGGTAGGCTGAACTCAGGTTTTTAGGACACCTATATTTTTGTCGTCAAGAACGATTTGACTAATTAGGTCAGAATAGAAGATATAATCTTGGTCAAGAAAGCCAGGAGCGAGCAAGGAAAAGACTTGAAAATCTCTCTGAGGGATTTTGAACTAACTGAGCCGGATTTGGAGCGGGGGTATGCCGGGGAGTACGCTGAATAAAGACTGGTCAAAATCTGTTGCTATCCTACAACCCCTAAATGGCGCAGCAGGCTCTGAAAAGAGAACACACTAGGGAAAAAGCGTCGTAGCTATCAATTCTGGCTCAGGTTTAGACTTGTCCGCTTCAAACTGAACATTTACGTGCTGAACGTCAAATTTCTTATCTAAAAGTCGATTGATTTTATCCAAAATCCTCTGACTCTCGCTGATAGAGATATCTCTTACGGTCACATGAGCGGTCATAGAGTACATTCTAGAAGTTATTGTCCAGATGTGCACATCATGAATGTTTACTACTTCCGGAATGTTATCCTTAATGGCAGTAATCACATTGTCAGGACTAATATGTTTCGGGGATGCCTCTAATAGGATGTCTACAGAGCTTTTTAGCAAACGCCAAGACCAAATTAGAATAACAGCTCCTAAGAACAAGCTCAAAAGCGGGTCTATGATGTACCAGTTAGTGTAAAAAATGACGATTGCACCGATAACAATAGCCACTGAAGAGGCCGTATCGGTCAGCATATGCAAGAAGGCGCTCTTTAAATTCAAATTTTCTCTATCGGTCTTACTCAAAACGTAGGCGGTGACCAAATTTATGACCAGCCCGGCTACCGCAACTATAAACATGGGAAGTTTATCTATTGGCTCAGGGGCAATAATGCGTTTATACCCCTCCCAGAATATGTAGGCTGTAATTATCAATAGCGTAATTCCATTGAGTAAAGAGGCTAGAATTGCGCTCCGGTAAAAACCGAATGTTCTGTTCTTGGTAGCAGGTCGGCCTGCTATCAGAATGGCAACATAGCTTACGGCCAAAGCAAAAAAGTGGGTGAGCATATGCCCCGCATCGCTAACCAGCGCCAAGCTATTCACAACTACCCCTGCCACAAATTCAACCACCATCATCGAGCCGGTGATTACAATGGTCAACAAGAGTCTCTTTCTATCCGAGGCTTTATGTCTGATTGAATGAGAATGAGCCTTTTCCACCCCGTGATGATGTGCAGCCGGCTTGGGCCGGTGGATATGCTCCATAAATCAACCTCTCCTTTTCTCTCTCATTTATGTTCTTGGTTTTGGGACCCAAAGACAACACTTCTATTGCTCTTTTTCTACTTCGAACCAACTATACAGAGCCGGCAGGACTAACAAAGTCAATATGGTCGAAGAAAACAACCCACCTACCACCACAACCGCCAGTGGTTTTTGTATCTCAGAACCAACACCAGTGGCTAAGAGAAGAGGAACTAATCCAAGCATTGCTACAAGAGCTGTCATCAAGACCGGTCTGAGTCGGTAGGTACAGCCTCTTATTATGGCGATGTCTTTCATGATCCCCCGCTTTCTCAGTTGGTTAATAAAGGTGACCAAGACTATTCCGTTCAGTACAGCCACCCCGAATAAGGCGATAAATCCTATTGAAGCAGGGACTGACAGATACATGCCAGAGATATACAGCGCTATCACCCCACCAATGAGTGCGAAGGGTAAATTCAAAATCACAATAAAAGCCTGCCTGAATGAATCGAAAGCCGAGAAAAGGAGAAAGAATATCAGACCGATGGCGACGGGGACGATGACCTTTAGTCGGTTCATGGCCCTCTGCTGGCTTTCGAAAGCTCCTCCCCAGGTTGTGTAATAACCGGAGGGGAGCTTGAGGTGCTCTTTGATCTTTTTCTGAGCTTCAGCCACAAAACTGCCTATGTCTCGCTCTTTGACGTTACATTCAACCACTATTCTTCTTTTTATATTTTCCCGGCTAATCTGAACCGGTCCCTGCTGTAAAGATATCTTGGCCAGTTGCTGCAATGGGACAGCCGAGCCGGAGGGAGCGTTTATCAAGATATTGCCAATGGCAGCAATTGAATTTCTCCTTTCTTCGGGGAACCTGACGAAAACATCAACTCTTCGGTCTCCTTCCAAGACCTCTGTGGCAGTCTTTCCCCCAATGGCAATGCCGATTATCTCCTGTACGTCGGAGACATTTATGCCATAGCGGGCAATCTTGCGGCGGTCGATTTCTACGGTGAGATACTGCTGTCCGGCCACCTGTTCAACTCTGAGATCGGTTACTCCCCTGACAGTGGAGACAATCTTGGCCACTTGGTCTCCCTTTTCTTTTAAGACTTCCATATCGTCCCCGAAGATTTTGATGGCTATCTGCGATTTTACTCCTGATATGAGTTCATCCACTCTAAGGGCAATCGGCTGAGTGATATTTAGAGCAACTCCAGGGATACTTTCTAACTCCTCCCTAATTTTTTCCACCAGTTCCTCTTTAGACTGGGCTGTCTTCCACTCTCTTTTTGGTTTAAGGACCACAATCGGGTCGCTGGTATTAGGACCCTCTGGGTCGGTGGCTATTTCGGCTGTGCCTATTTTCGATGCCACAGTCTGGATTTCTGGAAACTTTTTCATCAACTGATGTACAATTTGCTCTATTTTAATAGACTGAGTCAGAGTAATGTCAGGAAGCCTAATAACTTGTGTCGTTAATGACCCTTCATCCAAAGAGGGAATGAACTCGGTCCCCAGATACTGAAAGATGAACAAGCTTCCTATTAGAAAAGCAAAAGCCACCAAGACCGTTTTCTTCTTATGCTTCAAGACCCAGTGTAATGAGGGGAGGTATATTTTTTTGACCACCCTGAGTAGAAAGACATCTCCTTCTTTTCCTTTGGTCAGAAGGATCGAGCTCAATACCGGGGCTACTAGAAGAGAAATAAGAATTGATCCGAAAAGGGCCAGACATATTGTAGTTGCTAGGGGAGTAAACATCTTGCCTTCGATATCTTGAAGTGAGAACAGAGGCAGAAATACTATAATGATTATCCCTACTCCAAATACAATGGGTTTGGCCACCTGTTCGGCTGATTCCAAGACAACCTGGAGTTTGGTTTTATGGTCATCAGGGCTTTTCTCACACAGATGCCGGTAAATGTTTTCCACCATAACTACCGAGCCATCCACAATCATCCCGATGGCAATGGCCAGACCGCCCAAAGTCATCAGATTGGCAGAGAGGTTGATAATTGACAATCTCATCATTATGAAGGTGAAGAGTACCGACAGGGGCAGACTTAAGGCTACAATCAGAGCGCTTCTGAAATTGCCAAGCATCAGAAACAAAGCCACTATAACTAAGACCGCACCTTCTAATAAGGCTTTGGTGACTGTGCTTATACTGGCCTGGACTAGCTCGGTGCGGTCATAAAATGGTTTGATTTGAGTACCACCGGGCAGGATTTTATTTTGGTTGATTTCTTCGACCTTGGCCTTGACTTTATTTACGATTTCCTTGGCATTTCCTCCCCTTAACATCATTACAATCCCGGCCACCCCTTCTTGGCCATCCTTTAGAAAGGCCCCCTGCCTGACTTCCGGGCCTACCTTTACCTGTGCCACATCCCGCAGT
>Ga0209641_10000844_pt1 | contig 28181 bp, 24 predicted proteins | sample RifCSP16_1_FD_184022 | JGI IMG/M metagenome (GOLD analysis project Ga0209641, IMG submission 184022) | Soil microbial communities from Rifle, Colorado - Rifle CSP2_sed 16_1 (SPAdes) (version 2) | ecosystem: Environmental > Terrestrial > Deep subsurface > Rock core/Sediment | place: Rifle... | reverse complement strand
ACCGGGTTGCCGGCGTGCTGCTGAAGATACGGCGAGGTCTCGTTCGCGAGCCGATTAGGCATGAGCGGAAACAAAAACCCCCGCCAGAGCGGGGGTCTTGCGGGCAGCGCCTAGCTTAGCGCACCGGCCTGGTGAACGGAAACACCTTGGTCAGCCCGAGCAGATCGGTGATGAGCAGCACCAGGAACACGAACAGCGCCGCGCCGACGATGGCGCCGATGCCGTCGCCGCCCGCCGGAAGCGCATCCATGCTGCGCGCGAGTTGCGCGACTTCCTCGTCGGTGAGCGCGTCCACGCGCGCCTTCACGTCCTCGGCGTTCGCGCCGTAGGCCTGCAGCTGCGCGCGCACGTCCGAGCGCTCGAGCACGGCCGCGACGCGGCCGCGATCGGCGCTCGCGAGCGCCGAGTCGGTGGCGACGAGCGCGGCGTGCGAGGGCAGCGGCATGCCGAGGCCGGCAATGGAGACGATGAGAAATGCGGCGAGCGAGCGACGAAAGCGGATCTTCATGTGATCTCCCGTTCGATGGGGTGTGCTCGCAGTTCGACCGCCGGTGCGCGGCGGCGTTCTCAGCCTGCTGTAGTTGAACCACGACAAATCCGGCACCATACGCTTGCGATGAACGCGGCGGGCGACGATCGCGCCGAGGAAGTGCTCCGGTTCTGGTTCGGCTCGGGCGCGGACTACGGCAGGCCGCGCGCGCAGTGGTTCGAGAAGAACGCGGCATTCGACGCGGAGATCCGCGCGCGTTTTCTCCCGCTCATCGAGGAAGCGGCCGCGGGCGGGCTCGCCGCCTGGCGCACGGGCGTCCCGGAGTGCCTGGCGCTCGTCGTCACGCTCGACCAGTTCCCGCGCAACGTGTTTCGCGGCAGCGCGCGCGCGTTTTCTTCCGATCACCTCGCGCTCGAGGCGGCGCGCCACGCGGTGGCGCAGGGCTACGACCGCACCATGCTGCCGGTCGAGAAGACGTTCGTGTATCTGCCCTTCGAGCACAGCGAGTCGCTCGCCGACCAGGAGCTGAGCTGCAGGCTGATGGAGCCGCTGGGGGCCGAGCAGCATCGCTACGCGCTGCGGCACAAGGAGATCATCGAGCGCTTCGGGCGCTTTCCGCACCGTAACGCCCTGCTCGGGCGCGCCAGCACACCCGAGGAGATCGAATTCCTGAAGGAACCGGGGTCCGGGTTCTAGCCGCCGTCGGTGATCGCGCCTTCGCTCGCGGTACCAACGAGCTTCATGTACTTCGCCATCAAGCCCTTCGTGTAGCGCGGCTTTGGTTGCTTCCACTTCTTTCTGCGCGCGGCGAGCTCCTTGGCCGGAACGTTCAGCTGAACGAGGCGCTTTTTCGCGTCGATGGTGATCGAGTCGCCTTCCTTCACCAGCGCGATCGTGCCGCCCACGTAGGCCTCGGGCGCGACGTGGCCCACGACCATGCCCCAGGTGCCGCCGGAGAATCGCCCGTCGGTGAGCAGGCCCACCGATTCGCCCAGGCCCTGCCCGATCAATGCGGAGGTCGGCGCGAGCATCTCCTGCATGCCGGGCCCGCCCTTCGGCCCCTCGTAGCGGATCACGATCACGTCGCCCGGCCTGATTCTCTTGGCGAGGATCGCCTTCATGCACTCCGGCTCGGACTCGAAAACGCGCGCCGGGCCGGTGATCGATGTCTTTTTCAGGCCGCTGATCTTGGCGACGCAGCCCTCGGTGGCGAGGTTGCCCTTGAGGATCGCGAGGTGGCCCTGGGCATAGAGCGGCTTGTCGATCGGGCGGATCACGTCCTGGTCGGCGCGCGGCGCCTCCGGCACGTCGATCAGCTCCTCGGCAAGGGTCCTGCCGGTAATGGTCATGCATTCCCCGTGCACCAGCCCCGCCTTGAGCAACATCTTCAGCACCTGGGGCACGCCGCCCGCGGCGTGGAAGTCGGTCGCGACGTAGGGGCCCGAGGGTTTGAGCGCGCAAAGCACCGGCACCTTGCGCCGCACCCGCTCGAAATCGTCGATGTCCCATTTCACGCCCGCAGCGCGCGCGATCGCGAGATAGTGCAGCACCGCGTTGGTCGAGCCTCCGGTCGCCATCACCAGCGCGATCGCGTTCTCGATCGACTTGCGAGTGATGATGTCGCGCGGCCGCAGGTTGTTCTTCACTGCCTCGAACAATACCTTTCCCGAGGCTGCCGCCGAGTCGGCCTTCTCGGCATCGGGCGATGCCATCTGCGAGGAGCCGAGCAGGCTCATGCCGAGCGCCTCGAACGAGGAGCTCATCGTGTTCGCGGTGTACTGACCGCCGCAGGCGCCCACGCTCGGGCAGGCGTTGCGCTCGATGCCGTCGAAGTCCTCGCGCGACATCTTGCCGGCGGTGAGCGCGCCCACCGCCTCGAACGGGGAGACGATCGTCAGCTTCTGGCCCTTCCAGAAGCCGGGCCTGATGGTGCCGGCGTAGACGAAGATGCCCGGAACGTTCATCCGCGCCATCGCCATCATCGATCCGGGCATGTTCTTGTCGCAGCCGCCGGCGCACAGCACGCCGTCCATCAGCTGGCCGTTCACCGCCGTTTCGATCGAGTCGGCGATCACCTCGCGCGACACGAGCGAATACTTCATGCCTTCGGTGCCCATGCCGATGCCGTCGGTGACGGTCGGAAAGCCGAACACCTGCGGCTTGGCGCCCGCGGCCTCCAGCGCGGCGACGGCGCGGTCCACCAGCGCCTGGATGCCGGCGTTGCACGGGTTCATGGTCGAGTGGCCGTTCGCCACGCCGACGATCGGCTTGTCGAAGTCGCTGTTCTTGAACCCCACCGCACGCAGCATTGCCCGGTTGGGCGAGCGCGCGTCGCCTTGTGTGATCAAGCGGCTCCTGCGGTTGTATGCCATGCGCTGTCCCCCAATCGCTAGAATAGGATTCTAGCGTGCTGGTCCATCCGAACTTCGACCCGATCGCGTTCTCGCTCGGCCCGCTCGCGGTGCGCTGGTACGGGCTCATGTACCTCGCCGGCTTCGCCGCCGGCTGGTGGCTGGGCCTGAGTCGCATCTCGCGCGGCCTCGCGCCGATCACGCGGCAACAGTTCGACGACCTGCTGTTTCTCGCCGTGCTCGGCGTGATCCTGGGCGGGCGCCTGGGCTACGTGCTGTTCTACAAGCCGGCCTACTATGCCGCGCACCCGCTCGAGATCTTCGCCATCTGGCAGGGCGGGATGTCGTTTCACGGCGGTCTGCTCGGCGTGATGCTCGCCATGGCGTTCGCCGCGCGCCGGCACGGGGTGGACTGGCTGCGCGTCATGGATTTCGTCGCGCCGCTGTGCCCGCTAGGGCTCGCCGCGGGACGCATGGGCAACTTCATCAACGGCGAGTTGTGGGGCAGGGTGACCGACCTGCCGTGGGGAATGGTGTTTCGCGGCGCGGGCGATGCTCCGCGCCATCCCTCGCAGCTTTACCAGTTCGCGCTGGAAGGCGTGGCGCTGTTCGTACTGCTGTGGTGGTTCTCGGCGAAACCGCGTCCGCGCGGCCAGGTGTCGGCGCTGTTTCTCGCCGGCTACGGCGCATTCCGCTTCGTCGCCGAGTTGGCACGCGAGCCGGACGCCTTTCTCGGCTACCTCGCGCTCGGCCTCAGCATGGGCCAATGGCTGAGCGTGCCGATGATCCTCGGCGGCGCGCTGCTGTTCGCCTGGAGCGGCCGCGGGCGCTGATCAATCGTTCGCACCGTCGGCGATCTCCTTCACAAAGGCGCGGACCAGCTTCACGAGATCGCGCCCCGAGGCGATGAAGCGGCAGCCGGCGCGCTGCGCCGGCGTGCCGTCCTTGAGAACAATTTGCCGAGTGTGGCGGACCTCCAGGTCCGCGAGCGCCGCCCCGCCGTCCGGGAAGACGATCTTGGAGCGCCGCAGGTGCGTGCCCGGCTCGAGGCGGATGCGGGCGTCGTAGACGATCGTCCCGAGCCCGCCCGGGCTGACGTCGACCACCCGCGCCTCGAACGGCGCGCTTCCCGCTCTGTCGGCGATGCAGCGCAGTGACACGCTCGGCGGGACCCGGATGCGCACATGCGCCCGCCGATGCAGCCGCACGAGCGCTTCCGGCATTGCCAGGCGTATCGCGGGACGGCCGTCGTGGAGCGCCTCCTGGGGGGTGCGGGCGACGAACTCGATGTGCGCGGGACCGTCGCTGCAATGGAACGTCACCGACGCCGAATCGAACAGCGAGGCGTTGGCCGGCTTGCTCGGACTGTAGTCGATCAGGATGAACCCCTGCGAGGGGTCCACGAGCAGCAGCCGGCTGACGAAGAACCGGTCCTCGACTTCGAAAGAAACGGTGATGGGCTCCTTGCTGCGGCGGATCTTCTCCAGGATGCGCCCGATCTCGATCCTGGAGCGGATTAATACTCCGGTCGCTGCGGCCTGCGGCTGCATGCGGCGATCCTCCTACGCGAGCGCCCGTGCCAGCACTCGCGCCACGTGCAGCGCTTCGCGTCCCGCGCCGTCGGCGATCTGGTGGCGGCAACTCGTGCCGTCCGCAATGAGAAGCGCTCCCTCCGGTGCACTCCGTACCGCAGGCAGCAAGTTCGCCTCGGCCATCTTCATCGAGATCTCGTGGTGCTCGGCTTCGTAGCCGAACGAGCCCGCCATGCCGCAGCAGCTCGATTCGATCTGCGTCACCTTGAGACCGGGAATCAGCCCGAGCACCCGCTCGACCGAGCCCATCGCACCGAACGCCTTCTGGTGACAGTGGCCGTGCAGCAGCGCCTGTTTCGCGACAGGTTTCAGCTGCAGGTCGAGCCTGCCGGCTTCGGCTTCGCGCGCGAGGAACTCTTCAAACAGAAATGAGTTGCCGGCGAGCGCCTCGGCGCCCGGCAGCATCACGGTGAACTCGTCGCGGAAGCTCAAGAGGCACGAAGGCTCCAGGCCGACGACGGGAACGCCGCGCTCGATCCAGGGCGCGAGCGCTTCGAGCACCCGGCGCGCCTCGGTTTTCGCCTCCTCGACCAGGCCGGCCGAGAGAAACGTGCGGCCGCAGCAGAGCGGCCGGCCCGGCGCAGCCGGCTCTGCGACATGCACCCGGTAGCGCGCGGCCTCCAGAACACGGATCGCCGCGCGCACATTCTCCGGCTCGAACCAGCGGTTGAAGCTGTCCACGAACAGAACCGCCTCGCGCTCGCCGCGCTTCGCCCAGGGGCGATCGATGAAGCGGTCGCGGCGCCAGCTCGGCAGCCGGCGCCCTTCCGAGAACCCGAGCGGAGCCTTGAGAAGATCCGAAGCGACATTCGCGACCGGCGCAAAAGCTGCCGCCCAGGGCGCATAGCGCGGCAGGTAGGCGATCAGCCGGTCACGCAGCGTCAGCCGGTGCTTGCGCCGATAGTGCGCAAGGAACTCGATCTTCAATCTCGCCATGTCCACGCCGGTCGGACACTCCCGCTTGCAGCCCTTGCAGGACACGCACAGGTCGAGCGCTTCTCGCACGGCTGCGTCGGGCTCCGCGCCGAGCTGCCCGGAGAGCGCGAGCCTCAATGTATTCGCCCGGCCGCGCGTGAGATGGATCTCGTCGCGCGTCACGCGGTACGAGGGGCACATGGTGCCGACGTCGAACTTGCGGCAGTGGCCGTTGTTGTTGCACATCTCGACCGCCTTGTCGTAGCCGCCCCATTCCGACCAGTCGAGCACCGTCGCGGGAACGCTCGCCGCATATGCGGGCTTGAAGCGGAACAGCGACCGGTCGTCCATTTTCGACGGCGCGACGATCTTCCCCGGGTTCATCAGGCCCTTCGGATCGAGCCAGGACTTCACCTCGGCGAGCGCGGCGGTGAGCCGCGGCCCGAAGAAGGGCGCGATCCACTCCGAGCGCGCGAGCCCGTCGCCGTGCTCGCCCGAGTACGCGCCCTTGAACTGCTTCACCAGCGCGCACGCCTCCTCGGCGATGGCGCGCATCTTCGCCGCGCCGTCGCGCCGCATGTCGAGCACCGGCCGCACGTGGAGGCACCCCACCGAGGCGTGCGCGTACCAGGTGCCGCGCGTGCCGTGCTTCTCGAATACCTGCGTCAGGCGATCGGTGTATTCGGCGAGGTGCTCGAGCGGCACCGCGCAGTCCTCGATGAAGGACACCGGCTTGCCGTCGCCCTTCATCGACATCATGATGTTGAGGCCGGCCTTTCTCACCTCCCACAGCTCGCGCTGCAGCCGTGCGTCGGTGATCTCCACCACGCTGCCGGCAAGCCCGAGGTCTGCCACCAGCTCCGCAAGCGTCTTCAGCCTGCGCGCCTGCTCGGCCGCGTCCTCGCCCGAGAACTCGACGAGAAGAATCGCGTCCGGCTCGCCGCGGATGCAGGAGTCCACGGTGCTGCGGAACGCGGCGATGCCGCGCGCCAGGTCGATCATCGTTCGATCGACCAGCTCCACCGCCGATGGATCGAGCTTCACGATGTGCTGCGCGCAATCCATCGCGGTGTGGAAGCGCTCGAAATGGCATACGCCGAGCGCGCGCGCGGCCGGAATGCGCGAGAGCATGAGGTGAATTCGCTCCGACCAGGCGAGCGTGCCCTCCGATCCGACGAGCAGGTGCGCGGCGTTCGCGTACGGCGGCCCGAGATGATCGAGGTTGTAGCCGGCGACCCGGCGCGATACGCCCGGAAAGCGCGCGGCGATTTCTTCCTGCTCGCGCTGGTACAGGGAGCGAAGCTTCGCCACCAGCTCCACATAGCCGGCAGGACCCGAAGCCTCGCTCATCGGGCCGAACCTCCAGCGCTCGCCCGACACGGTGAGCGCGTCGATCGCGAGCACGTTGTGCACCATGTTGCCGTAGGCAATCGAGCGCGAGCCGCAGGAGTTGTTTCCCGCCATGCCGCCGAGCGTCGCCTGCGCGCTGGTGGAGACGTCCACCGGGAACCACAAACCGTGCGGGCGCAGCAGCGCATTCAACCTGTCGAGCACCAGGCCGGGCTGCACCACCGCCACCGCGCGCGCGGGATCGAGATCGATCACGCGGTCGAGATATTTCGAGGCGTCGACGACGAGCGCCTCGCCCACCGTCTGGCCGCACTGCGAGCTGCCGGCGCCGCGCGGCAGGATCGGCACGCCTTGCGCGGCGGCGATCGCGATCGCCGCGCGCGCCGCCTCGTCGCTGCGCGGAATCACCACCCCGATCGGCTCGATCTGGTAGATCGACGCGTCGGTCGCGTAGCGACCGCGGCTCGCCGCATCGAACAGCACCTCGCCGTCCACCTCCTTGCGCAGCCGGGCGGCGAGCGACGAATCGCCGCGCCGCGCCTTGGCGAGCCGGACCGGAATGCCGGGAGCGTTCATGGGGCCGAAAGGTAGAATAGCGCATGCCCAGAAGCGCCGGCCGGCACTTCCTGCAGATCCCCGGGCCGACCAACGTGCCCGATCGCGTTTTGCGCGCGATCGATTACCCGACCATCGACCATCGCGGGCCCGAGTTCGCCGCGCTCGGCAAGGGCGTGCTCGCCGGCATGAAGCGCGTGTTCAAGACCACGGACGGCGAGGTGGTGATCTATCCCGCGTCTGGCACCGGCGCGTGGGAAGCCGCACTAGCCAACACGCTCTCGCCGGGCGACGCGGTGCTGATGTGCGAGACCGGGCACTTTGCCGCCCTGTGGCGCAAGCTCGCCGCGCGGCTGGGACTCGAGCCGGAGTTCCTCCCGGGCGACTGGCGCCACGGCGCCGATCCGGAGGCGATCGAGAAGCGGCTGCGCGCCGACGCCGAGCGCAGGGTCAAGGCAGTGTGCGTGGTGCACAACGAGACCTCCACAGGGGTCGCCTCGCGCATCGCCGAGCTGCGCCGGGCGATCGACGCGGCCGGCCACCCGGCGCTGTTCATGGTGGACACCATCTCTTCGCTCGCCTCCATCGACTACCGGCACGACGAATGGGGCGTGGACGTGACGGTCGCCGGCTCGCAGAAAGGACTGATGCTGCCGCCGGGACTTTCCTTCAACTGCGTCTCGCCCAAGGCGCTCGCCGCATCCAAATCCGCCAAGCTCGCGCGCAGCTACTTCGCCTGGGACGAGATGATCGCCAACGGCAGGAACGGCTTCTTCCCGTACACGCCGGCGACGAACCTGCTCTACGGCCTGCGCGAGGCGCTCGCGATGCTCGAGGAGGAGGGGCTGGAGAACGTCTTTGCGCGCCACGCGCGCCACGCCGAGGCGGCGCGCCGTGCGGTGCGCGCCTGGGGGCTGGAGGTGCTCGCGCTCGATCCGCGCGAGTATTCAGCCTCGCTCACCGCCGTGCTGATGCCCGCCGGCCACGACGCCGACCGCGCGCGGAAGATCATTCTCGAGGCGTTCGACCTCTCGCTCGGAACGGGCCTCGGCAAGCTCGCGGGAAAGGTGTTCCGCATCGGGCACCTGGGCGACTTCAACGACCTGATGCTCGCCGGCACGCTCTGCGGCGTCGAGATGGGACTCGCGCTCGCGGGCGTTGCGGTGAAGAAGGAAGGCGTGCGCGCGGCGCTGGAATATCTCGCCGAGTGCCGCGGCTCCAGGCAGCGCGCGGCGGCCTGAGGCGATGCCCGAGGTGCTGCTCGAGCGCGAGGGCGACCTCGCGACCGTCACGCTTTCCAACCCGGAGCGCCTGAACGCTCTCACCCTCGCCATGTGGGAGCGGCTGGGCGAGATCGTGCGCAGCCTCGATGCCGACGAGGGGCTGCGCTGCATCGTGCTCAAGGGCGCGGGCGAGAAGGCGTTCGCCGCCGGCGCCGATATCGCGGAATTCTCCTCGGTGCGCGCGAACGCGCGCCAGGCGAAGGACTACGGCGAGCGCATCGCCGGCACCATGCACGCGATCCGCGACTGCCGGCACCCGATCGTCGCGGCGATCCGCGGCGCCTGCGTCGGCGGGGGGCTCGAGCTCGCCTCGCAGTGCGACCTGCGCGTCTGCGGCGCGTCGTCGAAATTCGGCGTCCCGATCAAGAACCTCGGCCTGGTGGTGGCCTACGACGAGATGGCCGGGCTGATCGCGCTCGCCGGCCGCGCGGTGGCGCTCGAGATTCTGCTCGAAGGGCGCGTGTTCGGCGCCGAGGAGGCACTCGCCAAAGGCCTCGTCCACCGCGTGGTGCCCGACGAGCGGGTCGAGGAGGAGGCCTACGCGGCCGCGCGCCGCATCGCCGAAGGAGCGCCGCTCGTCGCGCGCTGGCACAAGAAGTTCGCGCGGCGGCTCGCCGATCCGCGGCCGCTTTCCGAGGCCGAGTACGCCGAGAGCTACGCCTGCTTCGACACCGCGGACTTCCGCGAGGGCGTGGCGGCGTTCCTCGCCAGGCGCAAACCCGATTTCAAGGGCCGCTAGCTCAGCGTCCGCGGAAGGGGGGATTGCGCTTTTCGGCTCACGCTCCGAGCCGGTCGGCGAGTTCCGAAAGGTCGCCTGTGACGATGTCCCACGCGCCCTCCGGCGCCTGGTCGCGCGTCTGCCCCTCGCCGTGCTCCTTGCGCGGGAAGAACGCGGTGCGCAGGCCTTGCGCTTGGGCGGCCCTGAGATCGTAGTTGTGCGAGGCGACCATCATCGCCTCCTCGGGTCGCACCGCGAGCAGCGCGAGCGCCCCACGATAGGTCTCGGGCGCGGGCTTGTAGCGGCGGAACAGCTCGGCGGTGAGGATGCAGTCCCACGGCAGCCGCGCGTGCTTCGCCATCGCCACCGCCCAGGCGAAATCGTTGTTGGTGAGGGTCGCGAGCACGAACTTCCTCCCGAGGCGGGCAAGCGCGGGGAGTGTGTCGGGCCAGGGATTCGGCCGGCACCAGACGCGATTGAAATGCTCGCGCTCCGGCTCGTCCATCGACTCCAGCCCGAACCCGGGCAGCACCTCGTCGAGGCGCCGGCGGTAGATCTCGCTCACGTTGGTCCAGGGAATCTCGCCGGCGTTCACCCGGTCCATGGCCGGGCGGCGCGCGCTTTCCCAGGCCGCGATGAAGCGCGGCCAGTCGACGCTCACGCCCTTCGCGCGCGCGAGCGCTTCGCCCTCGGCGAGCAGCGCGCCGCGCCAGTCGACCACGGTGCCGAACACGTCGAACAGCAGCGCCTTGACGCGGCCGAGGCCCGCCATGGCCTCAGGCGCTGCGCAGCCGCGAGGCGCCCGCCGGCTTGAGAAACAGCGCGAGCGGAACGGCGAGCAGGATCGTGGCCCCCATCGTCCCGATGGCGAACGATACGCCGAAGCCGTCGCCGAGCAGCCCGTAGCCGAGCGGGGCGGCGATGCCGCACACCGATCCGATCGTGTAGAAGATCCCGAATGCGCGCGGCAGGCGGTCCTGCTCGACGAATTCGCCCACCGTGCCGTAGAGGACGGTGGAGGTGCCCTGCAGCACCACGCCGAGCAGCGGCAGGAGCGCGAACGTGGCCGGCGCGGGGAGTGCGAGCGCGCCGAGGATCCCCGCGGCGGTCGCGATCTCGGTGGCGACGATCATGCGCACCACGCCGAGCCGCTCGGCGAGGTAGCCGCAGGCGAACTTTCCCGCCATGCCGCCGACGAACACCAGCGGCACCGCGGCTGCGGCCCAGCCCTGCGGCAGCCCGCGCTCGATCAGCAGGAAGGCGATGAAGGTGAGGAAAGCGGTGCGCGTGCTCGAATCGATGACCTCGATCAGGCAGATCGCCGCAAAACCCCGGCGATCGCGTATGCCCCAGCCCGCTCTTCTCCGCGCCGGCGCGGCTGCGGCGGATGGTTCCGCGGCGCGCGTATTGGCGATGAGCGCGAATACTGCCGCCGCCATCGCGAGAGCGGCGAGGCCGAACCCGAGCACCGTCGCCTGCCAGGCGATACCGGCCACCAGCAGCAGCGACAGCATCCCGCCGAAGGCGAATTTGCCCACGTCGCCGGCGAAGTTGTAGGTGCCCAGCGCCGTGCGCCGCCCCTCGGCCGGATAGGCATGCGAGATGATGGTGGAGCTGAGCGGGTGCTGCACCGCCGAGCCGACGCCCGCGAGGAACAGCGCGCCGAGGATCGCCCAGAACCCCGGCGCGGTGCCGAGCGCGAGGAATGCCGCAGCGGCGACGAGAGTCCCGAGCGCGAGCAGGTTGCGCTCGCCGAAGCGCTCGGCGACGAGGCCCGCGGGAATCTGGAAGGCGGCCATCGCGGTGCGGTGGGCGCCGCGAATCAGGCCGACCTGCGCGAGCGACAGGCCGAAGCTCTGCGCGAACAGCGGCAGCAGCACGTAGGTGAGGTCGGAGAGACCGTCGTGCAGGGTGTGCGCCGCGCAGCAGGTGGCGAGCGTGCGCTTCTTTTTCGTGACGGCCACGTGACAATCGTAACAGGGCCGCGTGCTAGACTGCCCGCGCCGTGGCGACACTGCTCGACGTCAGGGATCTCAAGACCACGTTCCTCACTTCCTCGGGAGTGGTGCGCGCAGTGGACGGCGTGTCGTGGGACATCGAGGAGGGCGAGACCGTCGCGCTGGTCGGCGAATCGGGCTGCGGCAAGTCGGTATCCGCGCTCAGCGTGATGCGGCTCGTGGACGAGCCCGCCGGCCGCATCGAGTCGGGCGAGATCGTCTACAAGGGCCGCGACCTCCTGAAGCTCAGCGAGGAGCAGATGCGCCACGTCCGCGGCCGCGAGATCGGGATGATCTTCCAGGAGCCGATGACCTCGCTCAACCCGGTGCTCTCGATCGGGCGCCAGCTCACCGAGGGGCTGGAGATCCACATGGGGATGAAGCCCCCCGAGGCACGTTCGCGCGCGGTCGAGATGCTCGCCATGGTCGGCATTCCCGACCCCGAGCGCCGCCTCGGCCAGTACCCGCACCACTTCAGCGGCGGCATGCGCCAGCGCATGATGATCGCCATGGCGCTCGCGTGCAATCCGTCGCTGATCCTCGCCGACGAGCCGACCACCGCGCTCGACGTCACCATCCAGGCGCAGATCCTCGAGCTGATGCGCGACCTCGCGCGGCGCCTGGGCGTCGCGATGCTGATCATCACGCACAACCTGGGAGTGGTGGCGCGCTACGCGGACCGCGTGAACGTGATGTACGCCGGGCGCATCATCGAGCAGGCGAGCGCGACCGAGCTGTACGCGAACCCGCGCCACCCCTACACGCTGGGGCTGCTGCGCTCGGTGCCGCGCCTGGACGAGCCGCGCCGCGCGCGGCTCGATCCGATCGAGGGCCAGCCGCCCGACCTGACGAGGCTGCCCGAGGGCTGCGCGTTCGCGCCGCGCTGCGCCTACCGCGTCGAGCGCTGCGGCGAGGTGCCCTCGCTCGTCGCGCTCGGCGCGGGCCACCGCTCGGCATGCTGGGAAGCCGAGCGCCTGGTGAAGGAGCTGGCGGCATGAGCCAGGCGCTGCTCGAAGTCCAGGATCTGGTCAAGCATTTCCCGGTCGGCGGCGGATTGCTGAAAGGCGCCGCCGGCGTGGTCCGCGCGGTCGAAGGGGTCACTTTCTCCATTCAACGCGGCGAGACGCTCGGGCTGGTGGGCGAATCCGGTTGCGGCAAGACCACCACCGGCCGCTGCGTGCTGCAGCTCGAGCAGCCGACCAGCGGGCGCATCGTCTTCGAGGGAGCCGAGCTGACCGGACTTTCCCAGGACAAGCTCAGGACGGTGCGGCGCCACATGCAGGTGATCTTCCAGGATCCGTATTCGTCGCTCAATCCGCGCATGACTGTGGGCGACATCCTCGCCGAGCCGATCAAGGTCCACCGCATCGTTTCCGACCCGGCCAAGCGCCAGGCGCGGGTGCGCGAGCTGCTCGAGCAGGTCGGGCTCCACGCGCAGCACGCGCGGCGCTACCCGCACCAACTCTCTGGCGGGCAGCGGCAGCGCGTGGGCGTCGCGCGGGCGCTGGCGATGCAGCCCTCGCTCATCGTCTGCGACGAGCCCGTCTCGGCGCTCGACGTGTCGATCCAGGCGCAGATCATCAACCTGCTCGAGGAGCTGCAGGCGCGCTTCGGGCTCACTTATCTGTTCATCGCCCACGATCTCTCGGTGGTGCGCCACATTTCCGACCGGGTGGCGGTGATGTACCTCGGCAGGATCGTCGAGCTGGCCGACCGCCAGTCGCTTTACGACGAGGCGCTCCATCCCTATACGCGCGCGCTGCTCTCCGCGGTGCCCATCCCCGACCCGAAGCTCGAGGCGCGCCGCGAGCGCACGGTGCTGCGAGGGGAGGTGCCGAGCCCGCTCAACCCCCCGTCGGGGTGCGTATTCCATCCACGCTGCCCGATCGCGGTGGATCGCTGCAGTGCGGAAATTCCTGCCCTGAGGGAGATCAAGCCCGGACACTGGGCCGCCTGCCATCTCGCTTGACTGGCGGCATTGACAGATCGCCGCAGTCCCACTTACAAGTAACGCTCCGAAAGCAGAAGACCCCCGGTCCGGGGGCGGTTGGCGAATTCATCGAGGAGGAGGTGTGGCATGAAACGACTCGCGCGTCTGCTGGCCATCGCGGCCGGCGCATTGCTCGCATTCACGGTGCAGGCGCAGGCTCCCCGCTCCGGCGGCGAGCTGGTGTTCCCGGTTCCCTCGGAGCCGCCTTCCTACGACGGGCACCGCGAGGAAACGTTCGGGCTGATCCATCCGTTCGCGCCCTTCTATAACACCCTGCTGCGCGTGGACCCGTTCGACAAGGGCGGCACCAAGCCGGCACCGTCGCTCGCCGAAAGCTGGACGGTCTCGCAGGACGGCAAGACCTACACCTTCAAGCTGCGCCAGGGGGTCAAGTTCCACGACGGCTCCGAGATGACCTCGAAGGACGTCAAGGCCTCCTACGACAAGATCATCTTCCCGCCGGCGGGCGTAGGCTCGACCCGCAAGGGCCAGTACGCGGTGGTGGAGAAAGTCGAGGCGCCGGACCCCGCAACCGTGGTGTTTCGCCTGAAGCAGACTTCGGGCTCGTTCATCGCGTCGCTGCTCTCGCCCTACAACTTCATCTACAAGGCCGACATCCTCGCCAAGGACATGAATTGGTACGAGAAGAACATCATGGGCACGGGGCCCTTCACCTTCGTCGAGCACGTCAAGGGCTCGCACGTGCTGGGCAAGAAGAACCCGAACTACTGGGACAAGGGCAAGCCCTATCTCGACGGCTTCCGCGCGGTGTTCATGCGCGAGTCGGCGGCGCAGGTGGCGGCGATCCGCGGCGAGCGCGCGCAGATCCAGTTCCGCGGCTTCACGCCCAAGGACCGCGACAACCTGAAGGCCGCGCTCGGCGACAAGATCACCGTGCAGGAGTCGCCCTGGGACTGCATCCTGCTGGTCACCATCAACCACGACAAGAAACCCTTCGACGACAAGCGCGTGCGCAGGGCGCTCACGCTCGCGCTCGACCGCCACGAAGGCTCGAAGGCGCTCTCCCAGATCGCGATCGTCAAGGCCGTGGCCGGGGTGCAGGTGCCCGGCACGCCGTTTGCGACGCCGCCCGCGGAGCTGAACAAGCTCGCCGGCTACTGGACCGACGCGGAGAAGTCGCGCGCCGAAGCAAAGCGCCTGCTCAAGGAGGCGGGCGTTGCAGACGGCTTCTCGTTCACCTTCAAGAACCGCGGCATCCCGATGCCGTATGAGCCGCTCGGAGTGTGGATGATCGACCAGTGGCGCAGGGTCGGCCTGAACGTCAGGCAGGAGGTGATCGAGCCCGCGGGCTATTTCGGCGTCATCCGCAAGGGCGACTACGAAGTGGCGATGGACTTCCAATGCGGCTACATCGTCGAGCCGGACCTGGACATGTACAAGTTCCTGTCCGTCGACCGCAACCCGGCGAACTACGGCCGCTACAAGGACCCGGTTCTCGACGACCTGTACGACAAGCAGAGCCGCGCCACCAGCGTTGAGGAGCGCAAGCAGCTCATCCGCACCTTCGAGAAGCGCCTGCTCGAGGAGGAAGCCCACTACCTGATGACGCTGCAGTGGAACCGGATCGTTCCGCACTCGTCGAAAGTGCGCGGCTGGACGATCACGCCGAGCCACTACCTCAACAACACGCTGGACACGGTCTGGCTCGCCCAGTAAGGCCGGCGGCGCGCGGGGGCGCGTAGAGGAGCGCGCTCCCGGACTCCGTTTCTGCCATGGCGTACTACATCCTCAAGCGGCTGCTGGCGATGATCCCGACCCTGCTCGGGGTCGCGGTGCTGATCTTCGTTCTGCTGCGCATCGTTCCGGGCGACGTGGTCGAGGCCCGCTACCTGGGCCAGGGAAGCCAGTTCCAGTCGCAGGAGCTGATGGACCTGGAGCGCAAGAAGCTCGGCCTCGACCAGCCGCTGTGGACGCAGTTCACCACCTGGATGGCGGGGCTCGCGCGCCTGGATTTCGGCCTTTCGATGTGGACCGGCTCGCCGATCACCGAGGAGATCAAGCTGCGCTTCGCCTTATCGCTGCAGCTCGCCATCATGGCGAGCATCTTCGCGCAGCTGCTGGCCATTCCGCTGGGTATTCTGGCTGCCTTGAAGCAGGACACGTGGGTGGACTACGCGGTGCGCGTGTTCTCGATCGCGGGCCTTGCCATGCCCTCGTTCTGGCTCGGCATCCTGATGATCCTGACGATGCTCATCGTCTTCAAGTGGGTGCCGCCGATGGTGTTCACGCCGCTGTGGGTGAACCCGTGGGAGAACCTGGCGCAGCTCATCTGGCCGGCGCTCGCCGTCGGCTACCGCTATTCGGCCGTGGGCACGCGCATGATGCGCTCGGCGATGCTCGAGGTGCTGCGCGAGGACTACATCCGCACCGCGCGCGCCAAGGGCCTGTGGCTGAAGCTGATCCTCGCGCGCCACGCGCTGAAGAACGCGATCCTGCCGGTGCTCACGGTCATGAGCCTGGAGTTCGCTTTCCTGCTCGGCGGCCTGGTGGTGACCGAGCAGGTGTTCAACCTGAACGGGCTCGGGATGCTGTTCGTCGAGGCGATCGCGCGCCGCGACTACACGCTCACGCAGGCGCTGGTGATGCTCGTCGCCACCTTTTTCCTGATCGTCAACTTCGTGGTCGATATCGCCTACGCCTGGCTCGACCCGCGCATCCGCTATCGCTAGCGATGGCCGTCACGCCGCAAACCGTGGAAGAGCTGACCCGGGCCGAGCCGCGGCGCGCAGGCTGGATCGGCGCCGTGCTGGATTTCATCCGCCAGCGTCCGCTCGGGGCGATCGGCGGCGGCATCATCCTCGTGATGGTGGCAGTGGCCGCGACCGCCGGTCTGCTCGCGCCTTACAACCCGCTCGAAAACGACTACGCCGCGATGCTCTCGGCCCCCAACCGGGACCACTGGCTGGGCACCGACGCTCACGGCCGCGACGTGCTGACGCGCATCCTCTACGGCTCGCGCACCGCGCTCATGGTCGGCCTGGGCGCCTCGCTCATCGGCGCCGTGTTCGGCGCGCTGATCGGCGTCGGGAGCGCCTATTTCGGCGGCCGGGTGGACCTGGTCGTGCAGCGCATCATGGATGTGTTTTTCGCTTTTCCGGTGATCATCCTCGCGCTTGCGGTGGTGGCGATCCTCGGCACCGGCGTCGGCAACGTGATCCTCGCCATCGCCACGCCGATGGTGCCGCGCTGCGCGCGCGTGGTGCGCTCGAGCGCGCTCGCGGTGCGCGAAATGCCGTACGTGGACGCGGCGCGCGCCGCGGGCTTCGGCCACCGGCGCATCATCCTGCGCCACATGCTGCCCAACGTCATGGCGCCGCTGCTCATCATGGCCACCGCGTTCCTCGGCGAGGCGATCCTGCTCGAGTCCTCGCTCTCCTTCCTCGGCCTGGGCGTGCAGGAGCCGACCGCGGCCTGGGGCCTGATGCTGCGCGGCGCGGCGGTGGAATTCGCCGAGAGCGCGCCGTGGATGGCGATCTTCCCGGGGCTCGCGATCAGCCTCGCGGTGTTCGGCTTCAACCTGCTCGGCGACTCGCTGCGCGACGCGCTCGATCCGCGGCTGCGCACGCAGTAGCCGCGCGGCGCAATCGGCCGGTGGAAATCTTCCTGCTCGGCCGATTCCAGATCCTCGTTGCAGGGACGAGGCTCGGCGACGAGGACGTCCCGGGGCGCAAGGCGGCGGCGCTGCTCAAGCTCCTCGCGCTCGCTCCCGATCACCAGCTCGCGCGCGACATGGCGGTGGAGCTGCTGTGGCCGGAGCTCGGCGCAGGCGGCACTGCGCAGCTGTACAAGGCGTTGCACCAGCTGCGCAAAGTGCTCGGCTCGTGCGCAAGCGGGTCAGAAGCCGGCAGATGGCTCGCGGCAACCAGGAATCTCATCAAGCTCGCGCCGCCCGACGGCTTGGCAACCGACATTGCAGCGTTCGAACGAGCCGCGCGCGAGGCGCTCGGTTCCAGGCGGCTGGAAGCGCTCGAGGCGGCTGCGGGCCGCTACACGGGCGACCTGCTGCCGATGGATCTGCACGCGCCCTGGGCGGATGCGCCGCGCAACGAGCTGCGGCAGCTCTACATCGACGTGCTGCTCGCGCTGGCCGAGGGGTACCAGCGGCGCGGCGATCTGGCCGCCGCGGCCCAGACCTGGCGCACGGCGCTGGAAAAGGACGCGACGCTGGAGACCGCTCACCGCGGCCTGATGGAGGTCTTCGCGCGCCAGGGGCAGCGCGACCGGGCGCTCAAGCAGTACGGCGTCTGCCTCGACGCGCTAGCCGACGAGCTGGGGGTCGCGCCGTCGCAGGAAACGCGGGCGCTGTACGACCGGATCGAGCGACAGGTATCGGGGACCGAGGGCGCCGCCGCACCCGCACCGCTGCAAGCGCCGGTGCAGATGCCGCCGCTGGTAAACCGCGTGTCCGAGTGCCAGGTGCTCGACGAGTGCCTCGAGCGGCTCGCCGCCGGACGGGGCGGCGTCCTCCTCATCGAAGGGCCGGGCGGCATCGGCAAATCGCGCATGGTGCGCGAGCTCACCGCGCGGGCGAGGCAGCGCGGCTTTCACGCCCTTGTCGGCTCCGCCTACGAAATGGAAGCGGCGATCGCCTACGGCCCGTTCATCGACATCCTGCAGGCTGCGCTGCGCGCCAGCCCCGCGGGCGAGGAACTGATACCGGCCGAAATCGCCGGCGCCGTGATCGGCCGCGCGCCGGGCGCGCCGTCCGTGCCCAACTCGGACCCGCGCGCCGCGCAAACCTACTTGTTCGCCGCGATCGCGGAGTTCCTGCGCCGCCGCGCAGCCGCGGCGCCGCTCGTGGTGGTGCTGGAAAATCTCCACGCGGCCGACCAGGGCTCGCGCGAGCTGTTCCACTATCTCGCGCGGCGCACGCACGAGACGCCCGTTCTGCTCGCCGCCACGCGGCGCGACGAGGGTGCCGCTCCGGACAGGCTCCTGCGCGGCATCGCCGAAGCACTGCCGGCCAGCGTGCTTTCGCTCGCGCCCTTGAGCGAAGCCGACCACCACGAGCTGCTGCGGCAGCAATGCGGCGACCCGTCGCTGGCGCGCGAGCGCAGCGAGCAGATCTTCCGGCTTTCCGAGGGCAACCCGCTGTACGCGCTGGAGCTGCACGGATCGCGCGGCCGGCATTCGACCGCGACGATCCCGCTCTCGCTGCGCACGCGCGTCCTGGAGCAGCTGGAGGCGCTTTCGCCGGGTGCGCGCAGGCTCCTGACCATCGCCGCCGTCGCCGGCGAGGACATCGCGTATCCGTTGCTGGAGGCGCTCTGGTCGGTCGCCGAAGAGCCGAAGGAGGGTGGTGGCCGCCTGCTCGATGTGCTCGACGAGCTGATCGGCGCGCAATTGCTGCATGAGCACGGGGTGCACTACCGCTTTCGCCACGCCCTGCATCGCAGCTGCGTGTATGAGTCGGCTTCGGAAGCGAGGCGCCGGGCGCTTCACGCGCAGGTCGCGCGCAGCCTGCTCGAGCTGGGCGAGCGCGACGGCGAGCTGCCCGTCGAGCGCGTGGCCTTCCATTACCGGATGGCGGGCGACGCAAGGCAGGCCGCGCACTTCCTGACCCTCGCCGGCCAGCGGGCGGCCTCGGTGTACGCGCACGACGATGCGCTGGCGAGCTACCGCGACGCGCTGGCGATGCTCGAGCCCGCCCGCGACGCCATGGTCAAGCGCATCTGCGCCAACCTGCACACCTTGATCGGCGACACCAATCGCGCCGCCGGCTACCTGGGCGAGAGCTTCGCGGCCTACGAGCGCGCGGCTGCGCTGCTCGAGGGTCTGCCGGTCAACGAGGCCGAGCTGACCGAGCTCAACCGCAAGATCGCGCTCGCCGCCATCTTCGCGGCCGACATGCAGAAGGCGGGCCGGCACCTGGCGCAGGCGTGGCGCCATGCGCCCGAGGATGCGCGCGTGCACGCGCGGCTGCACGTGCTGCGCGCGCTCTATCTCTGGCATTTCAACCGCCTCGAGGAGGCGGCGCAGTACGCGCACCGCGCGCTCGAGCTCGCGCAATCGGCAGGCGCCGAGGTGGAGTCGGCCCAGGCCTGCGAGATCCTCGCCATGACCTATCTGCCGCTGGGACGCTGGCAGGAGGGGCTGCGCTACGAGAAGCAGCGCCTGCGGCACGGGCGCTGGTCACCGGAGCTGGTGGTGGCGACCGACGCCCACCTGTGCCTGTGGGAGTACCACGTGCGCGACGACCGCATGCTCGAGCAGGCGTCCGCGTTCATGCGCGAGGTGGCCGCAGAGGCAGATCGCCTCGGCGACAAGCGTTGCGTGGCCATCTGCCAATACGCGCTGGGGACGATTCACCTGTGGCAGGGAGACGCTGCGAGCGCCCTGTCAGAACTGGACGAAAGCCTCGCCCTGCACGAGCGGGTCGGCTCGGCGGCGGGAATGGCCTACACGCTCGCGCGGCGCGCGGTCCTGCACACGCTCGCCGGCGCGATCGACCTGGGATGGCGCTCGGTCGAGGAGGGCGTCGAACAGGCCGAGCGCGCATCCATCCGCGACCACTGCCTGCAGCGCCTGTACGGCGTGGGGATCTGGAACCGCATACAGGCGAAGGACAGCGCGCGGGTCGCCGAGCTGGTCGCGAAGAGCGAGTCGCTTCTCGCCGCGGGCGCATGCCCGTGGTGCGGGGTCGAGCTGTACCCCTGGCTCGCGCTTCATTACCTCGAGCAAGGCGATGTGGCGCGAGCCGCGCAGTGCGCCGAGCGCCTGGAGGGCCTCGCCGCCAAGACCGGCAATCCGGTCGGTGAAACCATTGCCGCGATCGTGCGCTGCGGCGCAGCACGCGCCCAGGGCGACCTGCCCCGCTATCGCGATGCACGCCGGCAGGCGACGGGACTCATGCAGGGCGGGGCGCTGAAAGGATCCGCCTCGCCCATGACGTATCTTTTCGAGCGCATGGCCGCCGCGCCCTGAGCGGAAGATTTCCGGAAGAAGACCGGAAGGGCCGGTCGCTACCGTGGCACACCTCAACCGACAAGGAGGTGCATCGTGACTACGGCGACCGAACTCAAGGCGGGGCTCGACACCGCGAATCCAAACAAAGCGCTGTGGGAAAAAGGAGACTTCACGCGCATTGCGGCGAGCATGAGAGAGAGCGGGGAGGCCCTGGTCCAGGGACTCGGAATCACCAAAGGACTCAAGGTCCTGGACCTCGGATGCGGCGATGGAACGACGGCATTGCCGGAGGCCAGACTCGGAGCCGACGTGCTCGGGGTCGATATCGCGAAGAACCTGGTCGACGCCGGGAACAAGCGGGCAAAGGAGCAAGGCCTCGCGCGCTGCAGGTTTCAGGAAGGCGATGCGTCCAACCTGCACGAGTTGAAGGATCACGCTTTTGACCTCGTCGTGAGCATCTTTGGGGCCATGTTCGCGCCGAAGCCGTTCGATGTGGCCAAGGAGATGGTGCGCGTGACCCGGCACGGTGGCCAGATCGTCATGGGGAACTGGATTCCCAATGATCCGACGTTGGTGGCACAGATTCTGAGAATCAGCTCCTCCTACTCGCCGCCGCCGCCGGAAGGGTTCATCAGCCCGATGACGTGGGGGATCGAGAAGAACGTGATCGAGCGATTTGGCGGCGCGGGGGTTCCAAAAGAGAAGATCTCCTTCGTCCGGGACACGTATACCTTCAACTTTCCAGGCGCACCCTCGGACTTCGTTGCTGCATTCAGAAAATATTACGGGCCGACCATGAATGCATTCGAAGCTGCAGAAAAGAACGGTCGAGCGGATGATCTGACGAAGGAGCTGGAAGCCCTGTTCGAGAGCCAGAACAAGAGTCCAAGCAAGGACGCCACGGCCATTCCCGCAACCTTCTTGCGCGCCACGGTTGCGGTTTGAAAAGAACGCGGGTGTCGACCTGGTGCGCAAGCGCGCCGCGCAGTCGACCCAGGTCGCCCCGCTCGAGCCGCTGACGCTCAGCTTCTGAGGAGGCAGCCGATGGAACAGGCAAGAATCCGCGAGTCGCTCGAACGCGCGAGCGACACCCTCGCGAAGAACCCAACCAAGGCGCGCAGCACAGCTGCGCCGCTCACGGCGAGTCTGATCGACGGGCTCAGGTTCGAAGTCAAAGGCCCCGGAGGAGAAACGGTGCGCACCGACGTGCCGCAGACGGTGGGCGGCGAGGGCAGCGCGCCCAATCCCGTTTGGCTGATGCGCGCCTCGCTCGCGGCGTGCACCGCGACGGTGATCGCCATGCGCGCCGCACGGCTCGGCGTGAGGCTGACGCTGCTGGAGGTGGACGCCGAAAGCGACATCGACAACCGCCGCCTACTGGGCCTCGACGATGCGGCGGCGTCGGTGCTCGCCTTGCGCCTGCGGGTAAGGATCGGCGCGCACGGGGCGAGCGACGATGCCCTGCGCGAGATCGCGGCCTGGGGCGACGCGCATTCGCCCGTTGCATGCACGATGCGCATGCCGCCGGCGATCTCGACCGAGGTGGAGATCCTGCGCTAGCTAGAGCGGAAGGTTTCCGGAAGACGATCGGAAGGGCCGGTCGCTATCGTGGTGCGCACTTCAACCGAGGGAGGTGCACCATGAGCACAGCGACGGCCGCCAAGCCGGGTCTGGACACCGCGGACCTGGAGCAGAAGGTCAAGGAAATGTACCGGGACGTCGCCCGCGACCCGGGCGGCGAATTCCACTTCGAGATGGGGCGCGCGCTCGCCGAGCGCCTGGGCTATCCCCCCGCCGATCTCGACCGCATCCCGGCGGCCGCGATCGATTCGTTCGCGGGGGTCGGCTACTACTTCCACCTCGCGCAGCTGAAGGAAGGCGAGGCCGTGGTCGATCTGGGCAGCGGATCGGGAATGGACAGTTTCGTTGCGGCGCTGCACGTCGGCGCGACCGGCAAGGTGCTCGGTGTCGACATGACCGAGGAGCAGCTCGAGAAATCCGAGCGCCTGCGCGCCGCGGCCGGTTTCGCCAGCGTGTCCTACCAGAAGGGCTACATCGAGCGGGTGCCGCGCGCCGACGGCACGTTCGACGCGGTCATCAGCAACGGCGTGATCAACCTCGCGCCCGACAAGCAGCAGGCATTCAACGAGGCGGCGCGCCTGCTGCGCCGCGGCGGGCGGCTCGCCATCGCCGACATCGTCACCGAAGCCCAGCTTCCCGACGGCGTCACGGAAAAGGCTGACTTGTGGGCCGCGTGCATCGGCGGCGCGATGCAGGTGGATCAGTACCTCGAAGCGATCAAGCGCGCGGGCCTGCGGCTCGAGACCATCCAGGACAACCCGCAGTACCGCTTCATCTCCGACAACGCGAAGTCTGCCGTCAGGAAGTGGGGCGTGAAGAGCGTCTCGCTCCTCGCCGTCAAGGCGTAGCGCCTCGACATCGACTCCCTGGAGGAAGGAATCATGAAATCGACACTCATCGCGGCCCTCGCGGCGGTTCTGCTCGGGGCCGGCGTCGCCCACGCCCAGCAGCCGAAATCGCTCTACGACCGGCTCGGCGGCGCTTATCCGATCTCGGTGGTGGTGGACAGCTTCATCGATCTGCTGCTCGTCAACGATGCGCTCAACGCGAATCCCGCCATCAAGGCGGCGAGAGACCGGGTGCCGGCGGCGGGGCTGAAGTTCCACGTGACCGCGCTCGTCTGCCAGACCACCGGCGGCCCGTGCAAGTACACCGGCCGCGCCATGAAGCCGTCCCACGCCCACCTCAATATCGGCGAAAAAGAATGGCAGGCGATGCTCGCCGACTTCCGGCGCGTGCTGAACAACTACGGCGTTCCGGCGAAAGAGCAGCAGGAGCTGATCGCCATCGTGGAAAGCACCAAGAAGGACATCGTGGTCAGGAAGTGAGGCGAATCGGTTACCCTCTCGGATCATGTCCGTGGAGCGCTTGACCGACACTGCGATTGCGCAGTTCACCAAGCGTATCCAGGGCACGGTCATCAGGCCCGGCGACGCTGACTTCGACCAGGCCCGCCGGGTCTGGAACGGCATGATCGACCGCAGGCCGGCGCTGATCGCCCGCTGTGCGAGCGTCGATGATGTCGAGGCGGCGGTGGAGTTCGCGCGCGTTGGCGAGCTGCTCGTCGCGGTGCGCGGCGGCGGCCACAGCGTGGCGGGACACGGCACCTGCGACGACGGACTGGTCATCGATCTCTCGCCGATGCGGGGCGTGCAAGCCGACCCGGAGGCGAGGCTGGCGAGGGTCGAAGGCGGCGCGATCTGGGGCAGCGTCGATCGCGCCACCCAGATACACGGACTGGCCGTCACCGGCGGGATCGTGTCCGAGACTGGCGTCGCCGGATTGACCCTAGGCGGCGGCATCGGCTGGCTGATGCGCAAGCACGGCCTCACCGCCGACAACCTGCGGGGCGCGAGCCTCGTGACCGCCGACGGGCAACTCCTGCAAGCGAGCGCCGAGGAGGACGCAGAGCTGCTCTGGGGTCTGCAGCGCGGCGGCGGCAACTTCGGCATCGTCACCGAGCTGCGCTTTCGCCTGCACCCCGTCGGGCCGATCGTGCTGGCCGGGTGGGTGCTGTATCCGCAGGAAAAGTCGACCGAGGTGCTCCGGTTTTACCGCGACTACGCGAGGGCAGCACCCGACGAGCTCACCACGATCGTCATTCTGCGGCGGCTGCCGCACCTCGCCAAGCTGCCGCCTTTTCTGCGCGGCATGCCGGTGATCGCGATCGCGGCCTGCTACTGCGGCGTCATCGAGGACGGCGAGCGCGCGGTGCAGCCGCTGCGCGCGTATGGGGCGCCGCTCGTGGACGGCATCGGCTTGAAGCCCTATGTCGACCATCAGACCATGTTCGACGCCGCGCAGCCTCCGGGGCGCCACAACTACTGGAAGACTTCGTATCTGCGCGAGCTGGGCGATGCGGCGATCGACGCGATCGTCGAGAGCACCCGGCGCATGACCTCGCCGCTGTCGCTGCTGGCGCTGTATCAGCTGGGCGGCGCGGCAAGGCTCGGGGATGCGGCCTTCTGTCTCAACATCGCGGCGACCTGGACCGATCCGGCCGAGAGCGACGGGCATATTTCCTGGGCGCGCGAGTCCTGGGCCGCGATCGAGCCGCATTCGAGCGCGGGCGCCTATGTGAATTTTCTGGGCGAAGAAGGCGAGGGGCAAACGCGCTCGGTTTATCGCCAGGGCTACGAACGCCTGGTGGCCCTGAAGAACAAGTACGACCCCGACAACTTCTTTCGCTTGAACCAGAACATCACGCCGACCATCGCTTGATCCGGCGAGGCAACTGAAGTTAGGTCAGATCACCTTGGCCGCGCGCAGCCGCGCGACTTCCACTTCGCTTTTTCCCAAGATCCCGCGCAGCACCTCCTCGGTGTGCTCCCCCAGCAGCGGCGGCGGCAGCCGGTGCTCGACGGGCGTGGCCGAGAAGCGCATCGGGCTTCGCACCAGCGCCACCTTGCCCGCCTTGGGGTGCGGCAGCTCGAAGCGCAAGCCGCGCGCGAGCGCCTGCGGCTCCTCGAACGCCTGCTTGATATCGTTGATCGGCCCGTTCGGAACGCCGGCGGCCTCAAGCGCCTCGACCCAGTCGCGCGTCGTGCGCTTCGCCGTGATCTCCGAGAGGATTCTCGTCAGCTCGGCGCGGTTCTCGACCCGTTTCGCGTTGGTCGCGAAGCGCGCGTCCTCAGCCAACCAGGGGCAGCCCGCAACTTCGCAGAACTTGCGCCACAGGTTGTCGTTGCCGCAGGCGACGATCACGTCGCCGTCGGCGGTGCGGAACGGCTGGTAGGGCACGATGTTCGGATGCGCGTTGCCCAGGCGCCGGGGCGGCTCGCCGGTGGCGAGGAAATTCCCCGCCTGGAACGCGAGCACCGCCACCTGCGAGTCGAACAGCGCGAGATCGAGATGCTGGCCGGCGCCGGTCTCGGCGCGATGCGCGAGCGCGGCGCACACTGCGACGCTCGCGTACATCCCGGTGATGAGGTCGGCGATCGGGATGCCCGCCTTCTGCGGCCCGCCGCCGGGCAGGTCGTCGCGCTCTCCGGTGACGCTCATGAGGCCCGCCATGCCCTGCATCATGAAGTCGTAGCCGGGCCGCTCACGGTAAGGCCCGGTGTGGCCGAAGCCGGTCACGGAGCAGTAGATCAGCCGGGGGTTCACCTCGGCGAGATCGCGGTAGGCGAGGCCGTAGCGCTCCAGGTCTCCGTACTTGAAGTTCTCCAGCAGCACATCGCACTTCGCGGCGAGCTCGCGAACGATCGCCTGGCCCTCGGGATTGGCGAGGTCGAGCGTGACCGATTTCTTGCCGCGGTTGGCGCAGGCAAAGTAGGCCGACTCGGTCGTGTCGCTGCCGTTCGCGTCCTTGAGCCAGGGCGGGCCGTAGGCGCGCGAGTCGTCGCCTTTCTTCGGGCGCTCGACTTTGATCACCTCGGCCCCGAGATCGGCGAGGTTCTGCGCCGCCCACGGCCCGGCGAGGACGCGCGCGAGATCGAGAACGCGAATGTGCGCGAGCGGCCCGGCCATCAGGCCGGATGCTACTTCACCGCCAGCGCGTTCTGGACCGATTTCACTCCCGAAACGCCGCCCGCGAGCTTGCCGGCCCGGGCGACCTGCTCCTTGGTTTCGACGAAGCCGGAGAGCTGCACCCGGCCCTCGTAGGTACTGACCGAGATCGACATCGAGGGAATGCCTTTGGCGGCGAGGAGCTCGGCTTTCACCTTGGTGGTAATCGCGCTGTCGGAGAGCACGCGCTTCTGGTTGTCGTCCACGGCGCGGCGCCATTCCTCGGTATTGAGTCGCCCGTCCCGGTTCGCGTCGAAGCGCTCGAAGCGCTTGGCGAGCTCGCGCTCGCCGCTCGTCTCGCTGGGGGAGAGGAACCCGTCGCCGTTCTTGTCCAGCGCCTTGAAGGCGGAGTCGGCGTCGGGAATGTCGCTTTGGGGTTGCGCCTGCGCCGCGGCCAGGGGCAGGCCGGCGGCAAACAGGGCTATGATCAGGCTTCGCATACGGTCTCCGCTGGAAATCGGGATTGCGCAGGCTAGCGCCGGCGCCGAACTGTGGACAGGAAAAACCTCACGCGGTTCCGGCCGGCCTCAGGTGCTCAGGTGCGCCGCCAGCTCGGCGAAGCCCGCGCCCGAGGCGGCGCGCGTCACGTACTTCGGCTTCGCCGGCAGCCGAGCCTCGAAGCGCCGCACGTTCGCCACGCCGACCGAGTTGTCGAAAAACGCGAACATCGGCGCGTCGTTCGGCGAGTCGCCGGCAAACACGATGCTGCGGTTCGCGGCCGCGAGCTCCATTCCGAAACGCTCGGCGAAGAGCAGCCGGGTCATTGCCAGCTTGTCGTAGTCGCCGAACCAGCCGTTGACGTGGATCGAGCTCACTCGCGCGCTGAGGCCCGCCCGGCGCATCAGCGCGGCAATGCGGTCAGCGGCCTCCAGGGGCAGCTCCGGCACGTCTTCGCAATAGTCGATCGCGAGGTCGGTCTCGCGATAGCGCTGATCTGCGGCGAGCGCGCAGCCCGGCACCTCGGCGAGGATGCGCCGCGCGATCGCTTCCAATTTACTCCGCTTGTCGCTTCTCGCCGGCTCCTCGTCCCAGTACCTGCGGCGAAGCCTGCCCTCGGCGTGCCAGAAATAGAACGCGCCGTTCTCGCCCACTACGGCGTCCACCGGCCACATGCGCGCGATGTGGTCGCACCAGCCCGCCGGCCGCCCCGTCACCGGCACGACGATCTTTCCCGCGCGCATCAGGCGTTCGAGCGCCGCATAGGCTTCGGCGGTGAGCCGGCCCTGCGTGGTGAGCGTCTCGTCGAGATCGACGAGCACCGCCTTGACCGGCCCCGGATCCAGCTCGGCGACAGGCTTCATGCGCCGAGCGCCTCGGCGAGGCGCGCGCGACGCCGCTCGTCCATGTGCAGGCCCGCCTTGGTGCGGCGCCACAGCACGTCCTCGGCGCTTGCCGCCCATTCGCGCTCGGCGAAGTAGCGCAACTCGCGCCCGGTGAGCCCGGCGCCGAAATCTTCGCCCAGGTCGCCCGTTGCGCGCGCGTCGCCGAGCACCTCGTAAGCGAGCATGCCGTGGCGCCGGAATATTCCGCGCAGCATTTCCTGCGGCAGCGCGGCGTAGCGCGCGAAGAAGGCGTCGCGCGCCTGCTCGCGGCTCGAGCCGCCGAAATCGGCGCCGAGAAGGGGCGTGCCGGAGGTCCACTCGCCCTTCATGCCGGGGAAATAAGGCGCGAGCTTCTCGAGCGCATGCTCGGCGAGCCGGCGGTAGGTGGTGATTTTCCCGCCGAACACCGAAAGCACCGGCGCCTCGCCCGGCTCGGCGTCGAGGCGCAGCGTGTAGTCGCGCGTGATCGCCGATGGGTCGCTCGAGCCGTCGTCGTAGAGCGGCCTCACCCCGGCGTAGCGCCAGACGACCTGCGCCGGGCCGACGGGCTGAGCCAGATAGCGTCCGACGGCGCGGCACAGGTAGGCCACCTCGGCCTCGCTCGCCTGCGGCGTTCCCGAATCGTTCTCGAGCGGCACGTCGGTCGTGCCGACGAGCGTATGCCGGTCGCCGTACGGGATCATGAACACCACGCGCCGGTCGTCATTCTGCAGGATGAAGGCGTGGTCGCCCGCATAGAGCCGGGGCAGCACGATGTGGCTGCCCTTCACCAGCCGCACGGCGTCGCGGCTCGGCTGCGCAAGGCGCTCGTTCAGCACGCGCTTTACCCACGGGCCCGCAGCGTTGACGATCGCCAGGGCGCGGATCTCGCGCGCTCCCGAAAGCGTGATGCGCCAGGCGCCGTTTTCGCGCCGCGCCGCCAGGCATTCCGTGTGCGCCAGGATCGTCGCGCCCCGGCGCTCGGCATCAAGGGCGTTCGAGATCACCAGCCGCGCATCGTCCACGCGGCAGTCGGAATACGCGAAACCGTGCCTGAACTGCGGCCTGAGGCCGGAGTTGTACGGCGGCACGTCCAGCCGCACCGCGCGCGAGCCAGGAAGGC
>Ga0209641_10000843_pt1 | contig 28216 bp, 19 predicted proteins | sample RifCSP16_1_FD_184022 | JGI IMG/M metagenome (GOLD analysis project Ga0209641, IMG submission 184022) | Soil microbial communities from Rifle, Colorado - Rifle CSP2_sed 16_1 (SPAdes) (version 2) | ecosystem: Environmental > Terrestrial > Deep subsurface > Rock core/Sediment | place: Rifle... | reverse complement strand
GATCAAAAAGATGGTTGTAACAAATCTTAAGGAAACACTTTCACCTCTTATTAGAGTCCTATTCACTGTTGCAAAAGAGAAAAAAGGCGGCCATCGAGTTGACCTTGAGGATGGAGATATCTGGTTCCAGGATCTGATCGCCAAATATAAACCAGAAAATCGCAAGAAAATCGAAGTTAAACCTGAAGATACTGCCATCTTCCAATACAGTGGTGGAACCACAGGTATTTCAAAAGGCGCCATCGCCATGCATAAGAACCTGGTGGCTAACACCTTGCAGATCATGAATTGGATGCCCAACCTGGTTGAAGGTGGAGAAGTATTATTGATGGCGATCCCACTTTTTCATGTGTATGGAATGGTAGCAGGAATGAGTTTTGCCCTGGGATCCGGCACCACAATGGTCATGGTTCCCAATGCGAGAGATCTTAAAGATGTTCTTGATAACATTAAAAAGTATAAGCCAACCATATTTCCGGGAGTACCTACTCTCTATAATGCACTCAATAACCATCCGGATGTTGTTTCTGGAAAAATTGAACTTTCTTCCATCAAAGCCTGTTTATCCGGTTCTGCACCTTTGATGCGTGAAACCAAAGAACGGTGGGAAGAATTAAGTGGTGGTAAGTTATTTGAAGGTTATGGCTTATCGGAAGCACCGACAGCAACTCACTGTAATCCACTCATTGGAGAAAACCGCACAGGATCCATCGGAATCCCGATGAGCGATGTTGATTGTAAGATTATCAGCCTGGACGATGGAAAGACTTCTTTAGCGATAGGCGAAATTGGCGAATTAATTTTGAGCGGTCCCCAGGTAATGAAAGGCTACCATAACATGCCGACTGAAACAGAAAATACGCTGCGCAATGGATGGTTGTATACAGGTGACATCGCGAGAATGGACGAAGATGGGTATTTCTATATCGTTGACAGGAAAAAAGAATTGATCAAACCTGGTGGTTACCAGGTCTGGCCAAGGGAAGTAGAAGAAGCTCTGTCTGCCAATCCGAAGATCGTTGAAGCTGGTGTAGCAGGTATACCTGATCCGTATAGGGGTGAGACCGTAAAAGCTTGGATCGTTCTAAAACCAGGGGAAACCATGACTTTGGATGAAGTGAAAGCCTGGTGCAAGGAACGATTGGCAGCTTTTAAAGTCCCGACCCATGTTGAATTTCGAAATGAACTTCCCAAAACAACAGTCGGGAAAATCCTGCGCAGGGAATTAGTAAGGCAGCATAACGAGGAAGCAAATTGAAACCCGGTTAAGAAAAATAGAAGTTGTTATTTGGAGTAATAAAAGAACCTCCCATCCTTCAATGGGAGGTTCTTTTATTACAAATTTTCCTGTATGACGGGAGTTCCGCTTTTCTTGGGATCCGGCGGTGGGAACAACTCTTCAAATTCCTCCCTGCTGATCGTTTCGACTTCCAAGAGACGATTGGCGACCAGGTCAAGTTGTTTACGATATTTCATAAGGAGTCTCTTTGTCTCCTTGTAAGAATCATTGACCAATTTTCTAACTTCCTGGTCAATCTTTTCAGCGATTGCTTCTGAATAATCCCGCTGCTCTGAGATTTCGCGCCCAAGGAAGATCAATTCCTCCTTCTGCCCATAGGTCATCGGACCCATTTCTCCGCTCATACCCCAACGGGTAACCATTGTGCGTGCAAGTTTCGTCACTCTCTCGATGTCGTTGGATGCACCTGAAGTTATGTCATCAAAAACGATCTCTTCTGCGACTCGACCACCCAACAATCCGACCAATTCAGCGAGCATCTTCTTTCGTGAGACCAGCATGGAGTCATCTGCTGGAAGGGCTAATGTATAACCGCCCATTTGACCGCGGGAGATAATCGAGACTTTTTGAACTGAGTTCGCCTCCGGTATTGCATTCATAACCACAGCATGTCCAGCTTCATGATAAGCAACTACCTTCTTTTCTTCCTGGCTAATCAAGCGGCTTTTTCTCTCCGGACCAGCAATAACACGTTCAACTGCTTCTTCCAATTCTGACTGACCGATCGCCTTCTTGTTTCTCCTGGCTGCCAGTATCGCTGCCTCATTCATCGTATTTTCAAGATCTGCACCTACGAAACCAGGTGTAGATCGGGCTAACACGCCAAGGTCAACTTCTGCTTCCAACGGTTTACCTTTGGAATGGACTTTAAGTATCGCTTCCCTGCCGCGCATATCAGGTCGGTCAAGTGTCACCCGGCGATCGAAGCGACCAGGACGTAATAAAGCCGGATCGAGAATATCAGGCCGGTTGGTGGCGGCTATAATGATCACATTCGTATCTGTATCGAAGCCATCCATTTCAACAAGTATCTGGTTCAGGGTCTGCTCCCTTTCATCATGAGACCCGCCCAAACCAGCACCGCGTTGTCTTCCCACAGCATCGATCTCGTCTACAAAAATAATGCAAGGTGAATGTCTCTTAGCCTGATCAAATAGATCTCTCACGCGACTTGCACCGACACCAACAAACATTTCGACAAATTCGGAACCTGAGATCGAAAAGAATGGAACACTTGCTTCTCCTGATACAGCTTTTGCCATCAGAGTTTTACCAGTCCCTGGAGGTCCTACAAGCAGAACACCCTTCGGAATCCTGGCTCCCAGTGCAATGAATTTCTCAGGTTCTTTCAAGAATTCAACTACTTCTTTAAGTTCCTCTTTTGCTTCTTCCACTCCAGCAACATCATCAAATGTTACTGTCGGATGATCTCCGGAAAACATTCGAGCTTTTGACTTTCCAAAAGCCGCAGCTGCATTATTAGATCCCTGCGCCTGCCTGAAAATAAACCAGAACAGTGCTGCAAGCAATAAGAATGGAACCACATATCCAGCCAGGGATATAATGCCAACCCACGGACTCGGAGCTTGAATTTCGATTTTCAGATTATCTGAAGTTAACCTGGAAGGGGAAACACCTAGATTCAATAATTGCTCGACTAGGGTTGTTTCAGGTTCTTTCCTTGTGGTCTGCTCGACTAATGAGTTATCACGGTAAATGACAGTAACCGAATTATCTTCACTGACAACCAGTCTGGAAACTGTGTCCCCGCTCTCTATTTGTGTTGCAAGTTCATTCAATGTTAAGGTTTTTTGTGTATCACTTTGTTGATTCAAGCTAAAATATAGCATCGAGGCGATAGCTATAAAAAGTAGCAGGTATATAATATATGATTGGTTACGTGTATTCACGAATACCTCCTGTTAATCGAGAAGATTATACCAACCAATGAGATGATATTACATCCAAATTTAATATCTTATATAAATTTCTAATATATTTACCAAACTGTCTCATGAACCTAATCGTGGTAAACTTCCAACGATAAATGAGCAGATATACAAATAAAATGAACGAAACCTCGAATATCCTTGTCAACGGAAAGCCACTATCTCCTCCCATCCATGCAAAAGTTTGCAAGGATTTTCTAAATCGATTTAAAGGATTGATGTTAAAACGGGATATATCTACTGATTATGGAATCATCCTCGCCCAGAAGAATGAATCCAGGTTGGACTCTTCCATTCACATGCTTGGGGTCTTCATGGATCTTGGAATCATTTGGATCAATTCAAAGATGATCATTGTTGACACTGTCATCGCCAAACCCTGGAGACCATTTTATATTCCATCCCTCCCAGCAATGTATACACTTGAAGTGAACCCAACCAGAATAACAGAATTTCATATCAACGATAAGGTTACTTTTAATGCGATCGCATAAGTTCCAAATCATTTTAACGCTTACTGTCCTAATATTATCAACCTCACCTGTTCATGCAATGTCGAACAACCAGGTTGAAGGACCGGTTTACATTGTCAGTCCCGGTGATTCATTGCTCGAGATCGCGGCAAGGTTTAATGTGTCCCTTCAAGATCTGATGGACACCAACAATATATCTGATCCCAACCAGTTATTTCCGGGAGATGAGCTAGTCATTCCGGGATTGGAAGGAATAACTGGTACCCTTGTTTCAAAGATCGTCCCTTTCGGTGAATCTCAAACCAGCATTTCAAGACAATATCGAATATCCAATGAGCAGTTAAGGAAATTAAACCACCTGATCAGTCCGACAGAATTTTACGCTGGTGCCAATCTCATTATCCCGGACGATGCAGAAAGACAAACCTGGACCTCCCGAACACACCTTGAACATGGCATATCACTTCTGGAGCTATCCATTCAGCAAGGAACTGATCCATGGACCTTATCAGCAATAAATAATATCAGCAAATCATGGTCTGCCATCCCAGGTGATATATTGTTTCTCCCAAGGATTGATAATGAGTCAACTCAAACAGGGCTGCCGTTCATCTTTATCAATAGCAAGGTTGATCCCCTACCCCTGGTTCAAGGAAATACCGTTCAATTAAACATCCAGACGATTCCGGGGGTAACTTTAAGCGGGCAATTAATTGATCATCCTTTAAATTTCCATCCCATAACAACAGACCAATATATAGCCTTGCAGGGAATTCATGCCCTACTCGAACCGGGATTATATCCTCTCCGATTGGATGGAACTTTAACAACTGGTGAACGGTATTCTTTTGAACAAATGATCCTGGTCGAATCAGGATTTTACCCCTCTGAAGTGATAAAGGTTGATCCACAATCCATTGATCCAATAATCACCAAACCAGAAGAGGATTTCATAAATAGTATGACCAGCAATTCCACACCCGAACGTTATTGGAATGGTGGATTCATCAGTCCTGCTATCGAATATGGAGCCACAAGCTACCTTACTTCCAAATATGGCACTCGACGTATGTATATTGGTATTGGCACCGACCTTGAAATCGAAGGTTTTCATTCTGGATTGGATTTTGGAGGAGGAACGGGATTACCAATCACAGCTCCCGCACGTGGAAAGGTCGTTTTTGCAGGACTGCTTGAAATAAGAGGCAATGCCACCATCATAGACCATGGTTGGGGAGTATATTCAGGTTTTTGGCATCAATCCGAGATAAGTGTAAAGGAGGGTGAAATGGTAGAGCCAGGTCAGATTATTGGTCTGGTTGGAGGAACTGGAAGGGCAACAGGTCCTCACCTTCACTGGGAAGTTTGGGTCAATGGAGTCCAAGTGGATCCTTTGGAATGGCTTGAGAAAGTATATCCCACGCAATAAGCCATAACTGAGAACAAACCTGGGGATAAAGGGTTATTTCTAAAAATAATTTTATTAGGGGAGGAAATTGTGATCTGAATTTATCCTATTAGATAAACTTAATTTCATCATGGATTGATGTCTCCAAAATTATTTTAAGTCAACAAATATTCGGTTGGTTATTAATCGCATCCAAACCCCTGTTTTCTGGTTAATCCAATTTAAAGGAAAAGATTAAAAATAGATTAATTTATAAAATTTCCTTGACGATACCCAAGGTTTATTGTAAGATGGAGGTTATTTTACATAGACCGGACACACAACATAGGTCCAATGGAGGTGAATCTATACAAAATACTATTACCAGACACGTTCACCATAAGTAATTTTTTTATCTCACGAGGAGGAAGAAAAATGTCTAAGAAAGTGCTACTTGTATTTACCGTTTTAATGTTAGCCACCTTGGTCTTATCAGCTTGTGGACCCAAGGCAACCGAAGCTCCCACTGCTGGAGAATGGGGTGCAATGACCTTTGCACCTGGAACTGAAGTGAAGATTGGTGTCTCATCGGCACTTGCTGGCGGTTATGCAGTCTATGGCCAGGACATGCTCAATGGCGTCGAGCTCGCCATCGCTGATTTTGGCGACCTGTTGGGATGGACTGTAATCCCCGAAGGTGGTGATGATGGATGTGAAGGCGCTCCAGCTGTTACCGTTGCAGAACGATTTGTAGCAGACCCGGCTTTGCTGGCAGTTGTTGGACCAATGTGCTCTGGATCTGCAGTCCCAGCTTCTGCAATCTATGATGAACACCATGTTGTTTGGGTTTCGCCTTCTGTTACCGCTGTTGTTGTAGCTTCTAGCGGATATCAAAACTTTTTCCGAACAGTTGCCAACGATGCCCTCCAGGCTGAAGTAACTGTAGATTTCCTCTCTGGAGATCTCGGTCTGAAGACTTTGGGAATCATTCACGACAGCAGCATCTACGGTCAAGGTATCGCCGATACTGTTGAATCTGATTTTGAGGCTGCCGGTGGAACAGTGACCGCATACGAAGGAATCACTCGAGGTGACACCGATTTCAGCGCTGTTGTATCCAATATGCTTGCTGGCAATCCAGAGGCAATCTACTTTGGTGGAATGGATGCTGAAGGTGCCTTATTGGTAAATCAACTTCGAACCGCTGGATTTGAAGGTGTCTTCTTCGGCCCGGATGGTCTCAAGTCAAAACCGACATTCATTGAAGGTTCTGGCGGCGCAGCTGATAATGCTTACGTGACGTTTGGCGCTGTTGGTGGAGCGACCGGTTACGCTGATTGGGAAGCACGCTTTACAGAAAAGTATGGTGCCCCAGTTGCATATGGACCTGGATCTTATGATTCTGCTACGATCATTTTGCAGGCAGCTGCTGCAGTTGCCACGATCGATGCTGACGGCAACCTGGTGATCGACCGCAAAGCTCTTGCTGATAAAATCCGCTCAACCCCATTCGATGGTATTACCGGACATCTTGAATTCACAGATACCGGTGACCTGGCTGCTGTTTCAATCACTGTTTTCCAAGTTCAAAACGGTGATTTTGCAGAAATGAAAAAGGTTGATTTCGGTCAATAATTTTTAGATAGCCCTAAACAATTCATGGATGGCAGGGTATCTCTTCCTGCCATCCATGGAAGTACCACAAAACTATCTTTTATTTCACTTATCTAAAGAATATTAGATCAGCAATTAGCTGATGTATGCAGGTAGAATCAGCATGGACATCAACTGGGTAAATTTAACTGAACAACTGGTCAACGGGATAACTGTCGGGAGTTTCTATGCGCTGATCGCCCTGGGCTATACAATGGTTTATGGTGTCCTGAAAATGATCAATTTCGCACACAGCGAAGTATTCATGATCGGGTCTTACTCCGGTTTGTTCGTGTTGAATATACTCACCAATTCAGGACTGTACGAAAAAGCGCCATTATTAGTAGTCATTATCACATTTCTTGCTGGTGTTTTGGGTTCTTCGATAATTGGTGTTTTACTGGAACGATTGGCATATCGACCTTTAAGACGGGCAGCCCGTCTGGCTCCGCTTATCAGTGCGATCGGTGCTTCCATTTTTCTGCAGGAATTAATCAGACTTTTGCCTGATATGGGAAAAGCAATAACCGGGATATCGATCGGTGGTAAGTTCATTTTTTCAGAGAATGCCAGAACCAGCGTCGTTAAAGTCCTTACATCCTTCGGTGGAGCTTACCCGAAAGCATATCCGGGAGTTCTGAATATTGGTGGTTTTATGCTCGGAGATGTGTACATTGCTTATGGCAGAGTCATCGTCGTCATAATCGCAATACTCATCATGGCGTTATTATTCTCATTGGTAAAATATACCCGCTTTGGAAAAGCCATGCGGGCTGTGTCTGAGGATAAGGATTCAGCAGCATTGATGGGTATAAATGTTGATAAGGTAATCTCCCGAACGTTCCTGATCGGTTCTGCAATGGCTGGTGTTGCAGGTGTTTTGGTTGGGTTATATTACATCCAGATCAAAACCAATATGGGCTTCACTCCAGGTATTAAAGCATTTACAGCTGCAGTTCTGGGGGGTATCGGGAACATTCCCGGTGCCATGCTGGGTGCATATATCCTTGGATTAGCGGAAGTCATCGGAGTACAGTTCCTACCTGCAGTATACAAGGATGTCGTCGCATTCAGTCTCCTGGTTCTAACATTAATTTTTAAACCCACAGGTATACTTGGTGGAAAAGAATCCGGTCGACGCATTTAAAAAGGAATGAGAGATGGGCAACGAATCTACTACATCGAAAAGACAAATCCTTAGTAAATCCAATTTACGCTATGCCATCACTTTCATTTTCGCAATTGCATTAGCTACCCTGCCCATGCTTAACTTCCCACAAACTTCTTACTGGGTAAGAGTAGTGGGATACACAGGATTGTATATCATCCTGGGATTGGGACTGAACGTGGTTGTAGGCTTCGCGGGGCTTCTCGACCTTGGTTATGTAGCCTTCTACGCCATAGGTGCTTATACCTTCGCGTTACTGGCAGGAGGTCACTTCGATATCCACTTATCTTTCTGGTTGATCATTCCCATTGCCGGTCTGCTGGCATCATTAGCAGGGATCCTGCTTGGATTACCCGTGCTAAAGATGAGGGGAGACTACTTAGCTATTGTGACCCTTGGTTTCGGTGAGATCATTCGATTGTTAGCCACCAATTTAACAGGATTCACCAATGGATCACAGGGATTATATAATCTTGACAAGCCATCCTTGTTCGGTTTCATACTTAAGTCAGGCACAAATTTTTATTATTTAATTTTTGTACTTGTCCTTATCATCTTTTTTGTTGTCAACCGCTTGGATCGATCACGTATTGGCAGGGCATGGATCGCCATAAGGGAAGATGAAGATGTTGCCCAAATGATGGGGGTTAATACAACTTTTTATAAACTCCTGGCTTTTGCAATTGGAGCACTGATCGGCGGACTGGGAGGATCGGTATTCGCTGCCTGGCAGGGTTCAATTTTCCCTGATAATTTCAACCTCTTTGTCTCGATCAATGTTCTATGTCTCATCATAATTGGAGGCATGGGAAGCATTCCAGGTGTGATCATCGGTTCATTTGCCTTGATCGCTCTACCAGACATTTTGCGTGAATTCGCCACCTACAGGCTTCTGATTTTTGGTTTATTGTTGGTGATCATGATGATCGCACGACCTGAAGGATTCATTCCATCACGCAGGCGGCAGTTAGAATTGCATTCGAAGAGCAATGGTGATCAAACAATATCCTCTGATATTCCGGGGGAAGAAGCATGATCATTCTGGAAGCATGTACAGTAACAAAACGATTCGGAGGATTGCAAGCAGTCGCTGAATTCTGTATTACCGTAGAGGAACGGTCGATATCGAGCATTATTGGCCCAAACGGAGCAGGGAAAACGACTTTCTTCAATTGTGTAACTGGCTTTTATAAACCAGACGAAGGAGAAATCCTTTTCAAAGGTCAACCGATAACCGGAAAATCACCAGATCGCATTACTCATCTTGGTATTTCGCGTACCTACCAAAATATTCGACTCTTTTCCAATATGACGGCGCTTGAAAACATTTTGGTAGGTCAACATTCACGATTAAAAACGAATTTACTGGATGTTCTCTTTCACACACCTAAATATTCTAAAGAAGAAGAATTTTCAAACAAAGAAGCCAGACGTCTGTTAAATTATTTAGGTTTGGAAGGCCAGGGTGACCAACTTGCCCGAAACCTGCCTTATGGCTATCAGCGCAGATTGGAAATTGCCCGGGCATTAGCCAGCAGACCCAACCTTATCCTGCTCGATGAACCGACTGCTGGAATGAATCCGAATGAAACTACAGAAACCATGGCTTTGATCCGACGCTTACGTGATGACTTAGGAATAACCATTTTGCTTATTGAGCATGATATGAAAGTCGTCATGGGTATCAGCGATATCATTTCAGTCATGGATTTCGGACAGAAAATCGCTGAAGGGACTCCCGATGAGATCCAAAAGAATCCCAAGGTGATCGAAGCTTACCTGGGACGAGGAAGTGTTGATAGATTCCTAAACAAGCCTAATACCGTAATAACCGACCAGACAGTTAAGGAATGGAATCAATGACTACCTTAATGGTTGAAAATGTTCATACTTATTATGGAAATATTCACGCCTTAAAAGGTGTGTCTCTCAATGTGGAACAAGGTGAGATCGTGACCCTCATTGGAGGGAACGGCGCAGGAAAAACGACTACTCTTCGAACCATCACTGGCTTGCTGAAACCCCGGGAAGGAACCATTCAACTGGACGGAGAAGACCTTGTAAAGTCAAAGAGCCACGAGATCGTTTATAAAGGTGTTGTCATGGTGCCAGAAGGGCGAGGAATTTTTGCAAGCCTTACGGTTTCTGAAAACCTGGATATGGGTGCTTATAGTCGTAATGATAAAGCTGAAATCGGGAATGACCTGGAGCGTGTATATTCACTTTTCCCCCGTTTGAAGGAACGTAGATATCAACAGGCAGGTACCCTTTCGGGTGGAGAACAGCAAATGCTGGCGACAGGCCGCGGCTTGATGGCTCGTCCAAGGATATTATTAATGGACGAACCGTCCATGGGTCTGGCTCCCATCCTTGTAGAAACGATCTTCGATACCATTCAAAAAATAAACCTGGAAGGGACAACCATTTTGTTAGTTGAGCAAAATGCCCTGATGGCTTTGTCTATTGCCCACAGGGGATATGTAATACAAACCGGGAAAATCGTTCTTCACGACACTGCAAGCAACCTTAAGAACAACGAAATGGTGCAGAAATCCTACCTCGGTGCATAATAAAAACCATGAAAGAAGAAAATGATCTTCAGAAGGTAAAGTTTGCTTTTATTGGCTCAGGAACGATGGCTGAAGCGATGATCAGTGCATTATTAAGGATGAACATCGCCAAACCAGAAAATATTCATGCAGCAGGTCCTCGCTTCGAACGAGGGATGGAATTGCAATCTATTCATGGGATTGTACCTTTCACTGAGAATTCCAAAGCCGCTTCGGATGCAGACATCATAATTCTCAGCATAAAACCACAAAAATTAAATTCTGTTTTAAACACCCTGGAAGGATCGATCAAACCAACGGCATTGATCATAACCATCGTTGCAGGGGCAACCATAAAAAAGATCAGATCTGGTCTCGCCCATGACTCCATTGTGCGAGCGATGCCAAATACGCCAGCCCAGATAGGGGCAGGAATTACGGTATGGACTGCATCCGAAAGTGTTTCCACTGAACAACTGGATCAAACCAGGAAGATCTTATCTGCCCTGGGAGAAGAAATCTTTCTTGAAGAAGAAGCAAACCTGGATATGGCAACAGCTCTTTCCGGGACCGGACCAGCTTACGTATATCTTTTCATGGAAGCCTTAATTGATTCCGGAGTACACCTGGGATTCTCCCGAAGAATTGCAGAACAATTGGTGATCAAAACAATCCAAGGCTCGATCGAGTTTTATACAAAAAGTGACCTTCACCTATCTGCTTTACGAAACGCTGTGACCTCTCCCGGTGGAACTTCTGCAGAAGCACTATATTTCCTGGATAAAGCAGGTTTTCGAACGGCAATATCGCGGGCTGTTTGGGCTGCATATGAGAGGACCCTCGAATTAGGCTCTGATAATCCAAATAATACGCATCAAATCCATAATTGATCAAATCCAGCATATCAATGCAGGCTGAATCAGGTACCTTGTTTTCAGTTTTCAGCCATTCATAGTATAAAAGCAGTAATTGAAATATCTCTCAACCAAGTTTTCCAGGTGCAGGTTTTTTTTCGATATTTTGATAAAATACTGGAATAGGTTTTGTTTCCAGGAGATTAACAAATCCTTCAGACCAGACATGACAATTTGAATTATTTGTAGAATCTCAGTTTTCGTAATCATAGAACTAACTGTTAAAGGTGGAAATAATGAAAGAACTAGTAGATATTCTCTTAATAAATGGATGGGTTCTCACCATGGATGAAAAGCTCAATCAATTCAATCCAGGTGCAGTTGCCATTAAAAACGACAAAATAATTTCAGTTGGGCTGGAAACTGACCTGAAAGATCAATTTGAGCCAAAAGAGACTTTGGATTGTGAAGGAAAAGTCGTCATGCCTGGACTTGTCAATGCCCATACACATGTACCGATGACCCTCTTAAGAGGTCTGGCAGACGATCTTCGATTGGATGTCTGGCTTTTAGGATACATGCTGCCAGTCGAAAGAGAATATGTCTCACCAGATTTTGTCCAGCTGGGAACAAAGCTGGCTTGTGCTGAAATGATCAGATCCGGGATAACTTGTTTCGCTGATATGTATTATTTTGAAGAAGACGTTGCCAAGGCAACAGCGCAGTCTGGTCTTCGGGCTGTATGTTCACAGACTGTGATGAAATTCCCAACTCCGGATGCACAATCCTATGAAGACTCCCTGGCTTCATCGAGAGATTTCATATCCCGATGGAAAGGTCATGCATTAATTGAACCCTCGGTTGCTCCGCATGCACCGTATACATGCACATCAGATATTTTGCGCGCAACAGTTCAATTGGCAAATGAATTTAATGTTCCACTACACACTCACATCGCTGAGACAGCAATCGAGGTGGAGAATATGCGCAAGGAACATGGAATTCCCGTGGTTCCATACGTCAAGAAGCATGGGTTGTTTGAAGCAAAAGTTCTAGCTGCGCATTGTGTCCATGTTGATTCAGGTGAAATCAGAACCATGGCACATGCTGGAGTTGGGATTGCGCATAATCCATCTTCAAATTTAAAACTCGGTTCCGGAATTGCACCTGTCAACGAAATGCTTAAAGCAAAAATAAATGTGGGCATTGGAACTGATGGTCCCGCTTCCAACAATGATCTTGATATGTTTGAAGAAATTCGTTTGACCGCTTTTCTTGCCAAAGGCAGCAGCGGAGATCCCACCGCGGTTCCTGCAGTAACTGCTTTAACCATGGGAACAAGACTGGGTGCACAAGCCATGCACCTTGGCGATATTACTGGTTCGCTCGAGGTGGGAAAACGGGCAGACCTGATCCTTGTAGATATCAACAAGATCCATAATTCACCTCGTTTTCAACGAGACCCAGATAATGCCTATGCCAGCATTGTGTATGCCGGGAAATCGACAGATGTCACCGATGTGATGGTAAACGGTAAATGGGTGATGCAAGATCAGAAGTTATTAAATCTTGATGAAAAAGAACTTCTCTACCAGGCGAGTCAATACGCACATAAGATCGATTCGTTCTTAACCAAACGGGAACAATCAGTATTCTCAAAATTGATCGCCCTTGGCGGGTCAAGTGAAGCTGAATCCTTTGAGATCCAAATAAAAGTTGAGGTTCCTGATATTGAGAGCATAAAGACTGCCGTCGAAAATGGTGAACTTGAGATCATTTACTTTAAGCATTACCATCAGCATGACGCTTACTTCAGTTTCGAGGATACATCTCAAGGAAGATTGAGATATCGTGAAGATGAATTGCTCGATCATAAAGAAGAAATAAAAAGTGCACGGAGTCGATTAACCTTGATTGGACAAGACAGAGAAAATAATTTTGAAAAGGATGTGCTTCTTTCCAGAAGTCGTTACCTCGCCCCGGCAACCAACAGCTTGAGATTTTACAGTGAATACTTCAAACCCAGCAGGGAGATCCTTGTTGACAAGGATCGTCTTCGCTGGCTGGTTAAATATAAAGAAACCGAATTTTATATCAACCTGGATGAATTCATAAATCCAGACATTGGATGTTTCCTGGAAGTGAAAAGCCGAACATGGAGCAAGCTGGATGCTGAGAACAAAGCCAGGTTAACCAGTGAACTGATCATCCTGCTTGGAGGATCATTGGATAAAACATTAACCAAGGATTACATTGATTTCATCCAGGTTCAATCAGTCAGATAAATCTTATGAATTATTAATTCTTAAGAGACTAGAAATTCTGATCGCGGGTTAAGATTTTGAGCAAAGTTCATTGACAGGCATTAGCAAGATGCTGCTCATACGTTTCAGCAAATGAATGCAGGCCTGAGCCATCACATTTGGCACGAAAATACAAGTATGTCGATTGAGCTGGGTACCCAATTGCCTGTAAAGATGTCAAGTCCGGGTTGCTGATGGGACCGGGGGGAATACCCGGATAGAGGTAGGTGTTATACGGAGAATCTATCGCCAGGTCTGAACTTGACAAAGGGTTCTTCCACCAAGTTTTTCCCATAGCATCATATCCCAAGGCATATTGAACTGTCGGGTCGCTATCCAATTTCATGCCCAGGTCAAGTCTATTCAGAAAAACTGATGCTATCATCGATTTTTCTGAAGAAATGATTGCTTCCCTTTCAACTATTGAAGCCAATGTCACTGCCTGGTATACATCCAAGCCTTGTAGTTGAAATTGCTGAATCAACTCAGGAGAAATGTAAAGGGAAGCGTTCTGTATCAACACGGACAACAGATCATCGGATGTGGCATCTCTAGGCAGCAGATATGATCCCGGAAATAGGAATCCTTCGCCTGATGAATCGGAAGGTAAATAATCCAAGGTAATAACCAAGTCCTTTACTGACTGGATAAATTCTACCGGGGTAATATCAAGACCTGATGTTGGTAAAGATGCAGCTATCTCCTCCATGCGCCACCCAGCAAGGACATTAAAGGTAATCTCATCTGGAGTTGAATCCTGCAACTCCCTGGCAATCTGGATCGCATTCATGGAATTTGACAACTTGTATTTACCAGCCTGAACCGAAGTATCCAAACCTGTCCAGATCAAGTAGACCTGGAAGATATGGGAATCAGTTATCAACCCTTCTTCTTGCAAGCGATCAGCAATTTCACTCACCGAATCACCTTCTGCGATCTCAAATTTAATTTCCGTTGAAGGATTTCCGGTTGCTATTGATAGACTTTTTCCATTCATCAAGAGATCAAGGGAATATTTAAATCGTTGAACCAGCCGGAGGTCATTTGAAGGAGAACCGTAATAATTGGACGCGAGCACAGGAATGTAAATGACACTTGCTGCAATCGAGATGATCAATAGGATTATTAGAATGAAACTGAATACTCCAATTTTTCTTTTCATAATCAATTTACCTTCTGAAAACCGAAATCCAAAAAAGATTGCAGGATCACGGTAGCAGCAAGATCGTCGAGATGACCTTTTCTTTTCTTTCGATTTACCCCCATCGCGACCCTCGTATCTCTGGCAATCTGCGTGCTATTCTCTTCATTCCAAAGATTAACGGGAACATCAATTTTTTGAGATAATCTCATTGCAAATCTTTGTGCTTTTCTGCCTTCATAGGTTGGCAAGCCATCTTCGCCGTAAGAACACCCTACAATTACCAGCTCAACATCCCCATCATTAACTATTCTTGCAATTTTATCCGTATCTTTTTCCCTGGATTCATGTACAACAATAGATAAAGGATTGGCTATGGTACCTGAAGGATCGCTAATCGCCAAGCCAATATTCTTTGAACCCGGATCGATCGCTAAAACTCGCATTACATAATCATCCATCGAGATGTGATTCTATAAATTCAGATACCTGATCAAGAGCAATGTCCAATTTCAAAGGATCTTTTCCACCTGCCTGGGCAAGAGTTGGTCTTCCACCGCCAGAACCACCTAAGGTCGGAGCAAGGTAATTCACCAGATCTCCAGCTTTTATTCCTCTTTTTGTTAAATCTTCTGTCACGGCAGCCATGATAATTGGCCTATCGTTTAGGATCGTACCGATTACAGTAACGCCAGATTTAATTTTCTGCCTGAAGTGATCACACATGATCCGAAGCGTGTTAACTTCTGTTCCTTCAAATCTCGAAGTCAACACTGACACTCCCATGACATGAGGAATGTTATACAACAAAGAATCGAACTTCTGAATATCCATTTCTGCCTTCAGTTCAGTTATTTGCCTACGCGCATCATTGTAATCATCGAAAAGGGTCCTGGTCCTTTCAACGATATCATGGGGAGAACTGGATAGAATCTTTGTCATCTGTCTTATTGCATTAACACGTTCTCGTATGATCTCGTCTGATGCGCGACCAGTTACCGCTTCTATCCGGCGAATTCCAGCTGCCGCTGAGCCTTCGCTAAGAATTAAAAATGAGCCTATAGTACCGGTACGTTTCATATGCGTCCCACCACATAATTCGAACGAATACTTCAGCGGTACTTGTTCAACATCATCTTTCTTCATTATTGCAATCGTGCGAACAATATCTCCATATTTTTCACCAAATAGGGCTGTTGCACCTTCAGCGATAGCCTGATCCCGCTTCATTGGAACAGCATCGACCGGCATATCAGCCAGAATAGCTTCATTAACCCTTTTCTCTATTTCTTCCAATTGCACCTGGTTTAAAGCTTCATCATGGTTGAAATCAAAACGTAATTTATCGTGGGCAACCAATGAACCAGCCTGCCTGGCATGTTCACCGATCACCTGGTGTAAGACCTCATGTAAAATGTGGGTTGCCGTGTGATTACGCATGATATCCATTCTTCGGTTTGGGTCGACCTGGGCAATAATGTCATCACCAAGCTTGGGATTCCCTTTTGTTACCTCTCCCAAGTGAATGATCATTCCCGGAGCTGGTTTTCGCATCCCGGTTATCTCAATTTCCCATGTCCCCTGCAAATTGCTGATAATACCAGTATCGGATACCTGTCCTCCTGATTCAATGTAGAAGCTAGTTTCGGGAATGACAACTGCCACAATATCGCCTGTTATTGCCTTTTCTATCGATATTCCTTCGTTAACAATTGCCAGCAATTTTCCCCTGGTATCCAATGATCCGTAAGGGTTATAAACCACTCCTTCCGGTGCCAGCTTACCTTCCTTTATCAGATGCCTGGATAGTTGCGCATAAACCTCAGCATCCTCACCACCGAGATCTCCCATTTCCTTCCCGGCTCCAGAAACCTTGCGGTGTTCCTCCATTGACGAATAGAAACCTTTTTCATCCACTTCATTCCCGGATTCCCGCACAATATCTCTCGTGATCTCCAGCGGTAACCCATAAGTGGCGTACAATTCGAAGGCTTTTTCTCCAGCAAGGATCTTTTTATTTTCAGCTTTGAGTTCGCTCAAATATCCATCCAAGACTGCGGTTCCACTTTCCACTGTTCTTGCAAAGCGTTTCTCTTCCATTGTCAGGTCATCGAGAATTATCTGCCTGTTTTTCACAAGCTCTGGATAGAAATCACGATATACATTGATGTATGCATCTGCTATAGAAGCAAGAAATGGCTCGAATAATCCTATCTTAGTACCGAAACGAGCTGCCCTCCTTATGATCATCCTGCAAACGTAATTTCTACCCATATTTCCAGGTACGACGCCATCAGCGATCAAGAATGCAGCAGCACGAGCATGGTCTGCGATCACCCTGTAAGGTGTGAAATTTGAAAACATTTGGTTTTCATCTTCACCTATAAGTTTTCGAATGGCATCCAATGCAGGTTTGAAAAGGTCAGTTTTATAATTCGAATCGACCTTCTGCAATACAGAGACAATCCTTTCAAATCCCATCCCTGTATCCACGTGGGTGGCTGGAAGCGGATTCAGAATAGTAGGTGATAAGCGGTTGTATTGAATGAACACCAAATTCCACAATTCCAGGAAGCGTTTACAATCACCATTAACCTGGCAAATGTGGTTTTCCACTGTTTTCAGGTCACAATATTCTTCTCCCAGATCTATGTGGATTTCCGAACAGGGTCCACATGGACCAGTTTCTGCCATTTCCCAAAAATTATCCTTTCTGCCAAAGTAGAGAACATGGGAGGAATCCATTCCAGGTTGTACCTTCCAATTCTCAGCGGCTTCATCATCAGAAGGGATATCCCCGATATCATCCTGAAAACATGTTGCATACAGTTTTTCCCTGGGCAATCCCCATACGTCGGTAAGCAACTGCCATGCCCAGGCAATTGCCTCCTTCTTGTAATAATCGCCAAATGACCAATTTCCCAGCATTTCAAAGAAGGTATGATGGGTGTCATCCCGTCCAACATCATCCAGATCATTGTGTTTACCGGCTACGCGCATACACTTCTGGGAATTCACTGCCCGCCTATAATCACGTTTTTCAGTTCCCAGGAAGACATCTTTGAACTGTACCATTCCAGCGTTAGTAAACAACAATGTAGCGTCTCCCCCGGGGACTAACGATGCAGACGGAACAAATTTATGTCCCTGCTCCAAAAAATAATCCAGGAATGTCTGCCTAATTTCCGCTGCGCTAGGAATGTTTTGCATTTACATCTCCGATTCCCACATAATATGAAAGGATTTTCATTTGAGACAATCCTTTTCTCGTGCAATTTACCGCTAAATTATATGCGATGAAAGAGAAACCTTCAATATAAATAGAAATGACCACGCTAAATTGAAGCTATGATTCTATCCAATAGCAGCTTTTCTTCTTCAGGGGAATTGATCTCTCCATCCAGCCAAGCTGAGCGTAATTTATCGATAATTATCTTATACTTCGGTCCTGGTGAAATTCCTATTTGTTTGAGCTCCCAACCTGTTGTGAATGCTTTAACATTACGCCATTTCGTGATATATGAATCAAGGACTTCAGCCATGGAGCGATCCCCCTGCAACCTGACAATAAATATTGATGTCAATGATCTGCCGTTAAGAGTTGAAACAGCTTCAGAAGGTTTAGCGTGTTCCGAAACTTTAAGATCCTTCCTAATCGCTTTTAAATCCAACAAAACCTTCTTACTGGATTTTGGCAATTTCAACCGATCACACACATCAATTAGATGATCTTCCTTTATGGTGGAGAGCCAAAGAAGGTAGATCATTGTGCTTCGGTCTGGAATAATCTGATCATCATTATTCGATTTCCAATCTGCAGGAACCGTTTTCTGGATATGGGAGGATATTTCCGCGTGTAATTCCTTGCTCCATAACAAGGAGGAATGAATCTCCTTGAGAATTTCCAGTTCCTGAAGGCGGGATAAGATCTCAGCAAAGTTCTCTTCCTGCAGAATAAGGTCAAGTTCGTGTCGAATTCGATCACCTGAGAGGTTATTCAGCATACTACGGGCATCGAACAACAACTGCATTGTCCTATCTTCAAGATGAAAACCAAAACGTTGTTCAAAACGGATCGCCCTTAGAATACGAGTTGGGTCATCAATGAAAGATAATGAGTGTAAAACTCTAATAACCTGATTTTTGAGGTCATTCATTCCTCCCCAAAAATCATACAGTTCCCCAAAATGCTTCCCATCCAAACGTATGGCGAGGGTATTGATCGTGAAATCTCTTCTGTGCAGATCAAATTTTATGCTGCTGCGTTCCACAGTAGGCAAAGCAGTGGGTCGAGAATAAAATTCCAGCCTGGCAGTAATAAAATCCAAAAAATCCGGATATTCCTTCCCTTCAAAGGAAGTATCTTTTAAGAACCATTTGGCGGTCCCAAACCTTTTGTGAACTTTCGCCCTCCCGCCATATTTGGATACGATCAAATTGGCTATCTTGATCGCATCGCCTTCAACTACAACATCAAAGTCCATACTTGGCCGGTCCAGCAGAAGATCCCTTACGAAACCTCCCACAACAAATATGGGTACATTGAGAGCTTCGGCTTCTTCAGCGATCAATCTAAAGATCTCCCTGAATTGTGACGGAAGCGCTTTTACCAGTTGCTTTTCAAGGTTTTTGCGTTTTTTGATTTCAGATTTTGGGGTTAGTGTCTTTAGCAAATCAGTGCGAGTTACAATGCCGACCATTTTTCCGGAAGAAGGATCCACAACAGGTACCTGTCCCCATCCACTATCAGTCATCAAGGATTGCAATTGCTGGATGGAATCTTCGGGATACACAAAAATTTCATTTGCATCCATAAGACTACCAACTTTCATCTTTAATTGATGTCCCAGAGCTTTATCCACTACCTTGCGAGTCAACAAACCCACAACCTTTCCATCTTTAACAACTGGATATCCTTCGTATCCATATTGCTGCATGAGTTTGGATGCCTCGGTAAGGGAAGTTCCCGGAGATAGAACATGAGGTTTTACAGACATGATCTTGGAGACTGTAACAGAAGGTTTAATATGTTGTGGAATGATCTTCGCTATCTCCTCGAGAATATGTTCACAGGATTCATCGTTATTTTCAATGTCACTTTTTCGAATCAAGGCTGCTGCTGCCCGATCATGCCCTCCCCCTCCAAAAAGGACTGCTATCGCTCCCACATCAATATTATCTGAAGTTGATCTTGCGACAAGACGAACTCCTTCCTTTGTTGACACAACCACGAAAAGGGCATCCGGATCATAAAATTCCCGCAATTTATGAGCCAGGGTCGATATTTCCTCGTTGAATTCTTCCATATCGCCATAAGTGAAGAGAATTCGATGCCCATTGATCTCTTTTATGCTTGCATTGGTTGATAGTAAGTCAAAGAACTTCCTTTGTTCTACGGAAAGCGGGGGATTCAGGAAATTTGAAGCAACTTCCAAGTCTGCGCCCTGGTCGATAAGATAAGCCGCAGATCTTCCATCTCTGCCGGTTGTGTTCTTATACAATAACGAGCCGGTGTCTTCATAGATCCCCAATAACAACAATGTAGCATAGAGGATGGAAAGTGTTTGCGGTTTTTCAGATATTAACTCCACCAGGTATGTCGTGACAGAACCTGTATCAATATTGATCATTTCCCAGTCTGCGGGAAAATTTTCCCGCAATGGATGGTGGTCGATCACAGAGACTTTTGTCTCCCTGGTCATACCCTTGATGGTTACAAGTGATTGTGTATCGACCAATGTAACTAACTCCACTTTCTCTTGAGGAAGGTCTTGTGGTTCAACAAATGGAAGATCAAATCCATAAAGTGTAACAAATGATCGCACATTGCGGTTCAATTTACGCGGCATGACAGGAATGCTGGTTTCATCCAGCAGAAAAGCACCCAACAATGAAGCGAGTGCATCAAAATCAGCCTGTTCGTGGGTCAAGATCAACCGCATTTAATCACTCCCTCCGTGTGAGATCATTACAAGAAAATGTACATTAATTGTAGCATATTGCGGTTATCACCCTTTCGTGTATAATTGAAAAATGATCACCTTACCTCAACCGTTACCTACAAGGGAATCATATTAGCTGGGTAAGATCTGCTTTTCATCATAAAGCGGCTCCCAGATCCCTGGAGAGTCTTTTTTTTTAAACCACTAATTGGATCAAGAACATGGACATAAAATCACTTACGACCCTGATGAATGAATTTGTAGATTCCAAAGGCTGGTACCTGGAGAACAGCCCAAGGGTCCAATCTGCAAGGAACCTGGCAATATCATTAAATTTGGAGGCATCTGAAGTACTGGAGCACTTCCAGTGGACGGAAAACTTCGAGAAAAAGGATGATCTGGCAAGTGAATTAGCAGATGTTGCATTGTACCTGCTCCAACTAGCTTCCATAACCGGAATCGACCTGGAAAAGGCGATCATCGAGAAATTGTCGTTAAACTCAGGGAGAGAATGGGATTCACAGTCATGAATATCAGCATATTTGGCGGATCGGCGCCTGCCAGTGGAACTCCAGCATACCAACAAGCTTATGAATTGGGGAAAAGGCTGGCTCTGGACGGGCATACTGTTCTGACTGGCGGTTATATTGGAACAATGGAGGCAGTTTCCAAAGGGGCAGCGGAAGCAGGTGGTCATGTGATCGGTGTTACCTGTATGCAAATTGAGGAATGGCGACCGGTCAAAGCCAATTCCTGGGTCATGGAAGAACTACGGAAAGAAACCCTGCTGGAACGATTGATGGAGTTGATAGTAAATTGTAATATCTGCATGGCATTGCCTGGAGGTCCTGGTACTCTGGCTGAGATCTCTCTGTGCTGGAACCTGATGATCATTAATGCCATTCCCGCGAAACCATTAATCCTAATCGGAGATGATTGGAAACAGGTGATGGATAAATTTATAAGTGGGTTTGGGACTTATATTCACCCTTCCCAACAAGCCCGCATACAATTTGCCAGTGGCATAAATGAAGCTTTAATAATGACCAGTGTTTTTGAAAAAACCAGCAAATACTTACAGGACAATTTTGATCCTGCCATCCAATAAACTGAAGTGGTGCATGGAACATTCAGAATTATTTACAACCGAGAGTTAATAGAAACGAAGAATTCATTGATCATATAACGAGAAATAGTTTGGAGAGGTAACTATGGCTGAAGAGAAACTTCCATCCCGAAAAGATGATTATGCTGAATGGTACAACCAGTTGGTCATTAAATCGGAAATGGCTGATTACGCTCCTGTTCGAGGCTGCATGGTCGTTAGACCATACGGATGGGCATTGTGGGAAAATATTCAACAAGCATTGGATAAACGGTTCAAAGCCACAGGACATGTAAATGCAGCATTTCCACTACTGATACCCAAATCTTTTCTTGAAAAGGAAAAGGAACACGTGGAAGGATTTTCTCCTGAATTGGCGATCGTTACGATAGGTGGTGGTGAAGTACTGGAAGAACCTCTCATTGTTCGCCCCACATCCGAGACAGTCATTGGGTACATGTATGCAAAGTGGATTAAATCTTACCGGGACCTTCCGATCCTTATCAACCAATGGGGAAACGTAGTTCGTTGGGAATTAAGAACTAAACTATTCCTGAGGACATTGGAATTTTACTGGCAGGAAGGGCACACCGCCCATGCCTCATCCGATGAAGCACAAGAAGAAACCCTGCGCATGCTGGATGTTTATGCTGATTTTGCAATTACTGAAGCTGCTGTCCCGGTCATCAAGGGGATCAAAACCGAAAACGAAAAATTTGCTGGAGCAGTTCAATCAACCACGATCGAAGCCATGATGGGTGATACTCGCGCGCTCCAATCGGGTACTTCCCATTTCCTGGGTCAGAATTTTGCCAAGGCATTCAATATTCAATACCTGGATATGAATAATACCCTGCAGTACTGCTGGACAACATCCTGGGGATTATCGACCAGATTCATTGGAGCGATTGTAATGACACACGGCGACGACCAGGGCTTGATCTTACCTCCAAGGTTGGCACCCATCCAGTTAGTTATTATCCCCATATACAAGAATGATTCTGAAAGAAGTTCTGTCATGGAAGTCGTTGAAAAACTAAAAACTGAACTATCAGATATTAGAATAAAAATTGATGATCGCACAGAAGTTACGCCTGGTTTTAAATTCAATGATTGGGAAATGCGGGGTGTTCCACTTCGCATGGAAGTAGGTCCTAAAGATGTTGAGAAAAAATCTGTCGCTCTTTCGCGAAGAGACCGTCCGGGCAGGGAGGGAAAATCCTTTGTACCCCAGTCCAATATTGGCGAGACAGTTAAAACCATGCTAGCTGATATCCAGGATTCTCTTCTCGTAAAGGCAACAACATTTCGGGATGACAACATTTACGACCCAAAGAATTATGAAGAGATGAAAGAAATTCTTTCAAATGGATGGGCATATTCCTGGTGGTGTGGAAAGGAATCTTGTGAAATTCGAGTAAAAGAAGATACAAAAGCAACAACGCGATGCATCCCGCTTGACCAGGAAGAAGGTTCAGGTACCTGTATCGTTTGTGGAGAAAAAGCCAAGAAAAAAGTCTATTTTGCAAGGTCTTATTGATAAGAATATTGGATGACTTATTGAGCATATGAGAACTACACGATTATTTGGACAAACCTTAAGAGAAGCACCTGCAGATGCAGAAGTGTTCAGTCACCAATTATTGATCAGAGCAGGTTTCATAAGGCAATTGGGTGCCGGGATATTTAGTTACCTTCACCTGGCAAAGCGCTCGATCAAAAAGATCGAAACCATCATACGCGAAGAAATGGATGCGATTGGTGGACAAGAGATCAGTATGCCTGTCGTTCACCCGGCAGATATTTGGAAGGAATCCAAGCGCTGGTACATGGTTGGATCCGAGATGGGTCGATTCAAAGACAAAAACGATCATGACATGGTATTAGCCATGACCCACGAAGAAGTTGTAGCAGATCTTGTTCGAAGAGAAATCCAATCTTACAAGCAACTTCCTGGATTGATCTACCACATCCAGACCAAATGGAGGGATGATCCCAGGCCTAGATCAGGATTGATCAGGGTCAGAGAATTTACCATGAAGGACAGCTACAGCCTGGATGCAGACCAGAAAGGTTTGGAGAATCAATACCAGGCACATCAGCAGGCTTATTCAAATATTTTTAAGCGATGCGGATTACCGGTTATTTCAATTGAAGCTGATACAGGGATAATGGGAGGTTCGATCTCACACGAATATATGTACCTGACTCCCATAGGTGAAGATACGATCCTGCTATGTAGTAGCTGTGGTTACAAAGCGAATCGCCAGGTCGCCAAGTTTATTAAAAAACCACTTCCAGATGAGAAATTAGAGAAACTCCATAAAGTTTCGACACCAGGCACACATACCATTGAAAGCCTTTCAGAATTTTTGAAGGTACCCAAGGAAAAAACCGCCAAGGCTGTATTTTTCGTGGCTGAAATTCAAGATAAGGAGCAATTGGAGGAAAAATTCGTTTTTGCGTTGATACGTGGAGATATGGATATCAACGAAACGAAGCTTTCCCACGCAATAAATGCCAGAAAATTACGGCCAGCAACAGATGAGGAAATCATTGCAGCAGGAGCAGTTCCGGGATATGCATCTCCAGTTGGATTAATAAACACCCTGGTTGTCATTGACGACATCATCCCTGGATCAAGGAACCTGGTAAGTGGTGCCAACGAAGAGGGATATCACCTGATGAATGTAAATTATCCACGAGATTACACAGCATCCCTGATAGCTGATATCGCCTCTGCGAAGGAAGGATCGAGTTGTCCAGCATGTGGAAATCCTTTATCTTCCTCGAGAGGTGTTGAGGTTGCAAACATTTTTCAACTTGGTACAAGATATAGTGAAATGATGGGATGCTTTTACCTGGACCGTGAAGGCAAACAAATGCCAGTTCTCATGGGTTCCTATGGAATTGGCATCGGCAGACTGATGGCATGCATCGTGGAGGAAAATCATGACCAGGATGGGATCGTATGGCCGGTCTCTGTTTCGCCTTTCGATGTTTACTTAATCCTTTTGAGGGGAAAAGGGGATACTACGAGTGAAACCACTGCCGAAAACATCTATTCCGAATTATCAGAGTCTGGGCTTGATGTTCTGTTTGATGATGGCACAGACAGCCCGGGTGTGAAATTTAAAAATGCTGACCTTATCGGATGTCCTGTTCGCATTACTGTGAGTGACAGGGCACGAGAACAAGGAGGTGTGGAAGTCAAGCTGCGCAAAGAAATAGAACGAAAAATCATACCCATGAATGGAATAAGCAGTTATGTTAAGGAGGAATTAAAACACCTGGATTCGATCAATACCAACTTAAGTACAAGTAATACTTCACATCCAGTCCTTTAATCAAATTAATTAAGCAATCAAAATGCCAGCAATTGATCTGACCAAATTAAGAAACCAGGCACATGAACTGGTGAAACAAGCATCCAAACCTGAACAATTCATAAAAAGCCTGGAAGAGCTGTTCGAATATTATAAGAATTACAGTCTCAGAGTCGACAAAAATTATTCTGGATTAAAACTTCCAAGATACAATACGCCCAAACAGGTCTTGGCAACCATTGAAAAAGAACTTGGCAATTTTTTATCCAATAGTCCGAACCTTGGATTGGAACTGGCTACGTCATTGTGGAATGAGCCCTACCTTGAGACTAAACTCATGGCTGTATCATTGATAAGATCCATCCCTTCCAGTGATGCGATTCAAGTTTTAACAAGAATCCCTGAGATGTCCAAAGATATCCTTGAGCAGGATATCTTCTTACCAAAATTAACCAATGCTCTTGTACAAATCAGGCGGGATAATCCAAATGGATTCACAAAGATGCTCACCTCCTGGCTAACAACCTCAGATCCAGCAGCTCATCACTGGGGTTTGCTAACGATCACCAACCTGGTCGAAAAACCTGATGATAAAGACCTCCCGACTATTTTCGAGTTATTAAAATCACTTCTATGGACGAATGATCCATCAACTCGGAAAGACCTGGTTCAGTGCATTAGATCTTTATATAGTATTTCCCCTTCTGAGACAGAGTATTTTCTCGTAGAATCATTAGAAGACACCAAAGACGAGGGTTCACTTAAGAATTTTTCAAGATTATCCAGGGAGCTTCCGGTTGATTTATTCAAAAAGATCAAGCCCATCCTTCAAACAAAAATATCCTCATTTCAAAACCAGAAATGAAAAACTAAAGGGATGCTCTTTTATTAATTCGGTAAAATCTGGTATAATTGTTCGCCGTGACTGGACCTACGGGTGGTTATAGCTACCTGTCTGGAGACCTGCAAAAACATAAAGGAGAAGCATACGTCATGCCATTAACAAAAGAAGTCAAAACAAAATTGATCGAGGATTTTCATCGCCACGAAAGTGACACTGGCTCACCTGAAGTACAGATAGCCATATTGACCAAACGTATCGTTCAATTAACCGATCACCTGCGAGTTAATAAACACGATGAATCATGCCGGCGGGGACTTTTAATGCTGGTGGGTCAACGAAGAAGGCTATTGGCATATTTAAGAAAAACCAATTATCAAAAGTACCTGGCGCTAACAGAGAAGTTGAACCTGCGCCGTAAGTAATTTACAGTTTACCCTGGTAGATGGGTGATCACCCATCTACTCTTTTTATAATGGCTCGGTTGGGAATTGAATAGTGCTGCCAACAACGGTTGGCATCTCTCTTCAGTCCCCTACTGGGCGGATGAATAGGAGACACAATGCAACCCAATTTTAAACGTTACACCACCACGGTGGGTAACCATACTATTGCCATAGAGACTGGCAAACTGGCTCACCAGGCAGGTGGAGCGGTAACCGTTCATTTGAACGATTCCATCATATTTGCCTCAACTACAATGAGCCCAAAGAAACGTGAAGGTATTGATTACTTTCCATTAAGCGTGGATTATGAAGAACGAATGTATGCGGGAGGAAAAATCCCTGGCTCTTTCTTCCGACGTGAAGGAAGACCACAAGGTGATGCCATCCTGACATCAAGGCTCACAGATCGACCTTTAAGACCCCTGTTCCCAGATGGAATGCGAAACGATGTGCAAGTTATTGTTTATTCAATATCATCTGATGAAAAGGATCCTCTGGATATCCTGGCGATCAATGCAGCATCTGCAGCAATGACAATCTCTGATATTCCCTGGAATGGACCCATTGGTGCTGTCCGTATCGGTCGAATTAATGGTGAATTCATCATCAATCCGACCTTTGAAGAATTGTATGCATCCGACCTTGATCTGCGGCTGGCTGGAACGAAGGAAGCCATATCCATGGTCGAATGCGGAGCCAATGAGGTTCCTGAAGATGTTATGGTTGCTGCACTCGAATTGGGATTTAAATCCATTCAACCAATCATCGAGCTGCAAAACCAGATGGCGCAAGAAGTTGGTAAAACCAAGAAAGAAGTTGAAACCCAGACGCCAGACCAAGATCTTAAAAAGAAAGTTTATGAGTTCTCAATGCAATCATTGATCGATCTACTTAATCAGAATCTCGCCAAACTTGAATTCTATGGCGGGATCGATGAATTGAAAGAAAAAGTGGTTGCAGAATTTTATGATGAGGAAAACAGCACTGGTTATACAGAAGATGAGATAAAGAGTGCATTCTCTGATGCTGAAGCAAGGGTCATTCGCGAAAGAATATTAAAATCCAACAAACGAATTGACGGAAGGACCTGTGATGAAGTTCGACCCATCTGGTGCGAAGTCGGTTTCAGCCCACGTGCCCATGGTTCTGCGATCTTTACCAGGGGTGAAACCCAGGTACTATCTTCTGCTACATTGGGAAGTTCAGGAGATGCACAGACTCTTGATACCCTCAATCCATTAAAATCAAAACGCTATATGCACCATTACAATTTCCCACCATTTTCAACCGGTGAAGTGAAACCTCTACGGGGACAAAGTCGTCGAGAGATTGGACATGGCGCTTTGGCAGAAAGAGCTTTATTACCAGTCATTCCAGAAAAGAGCGAGTTTCCTTATATCATCCGGGTAGTTTCCGAAGTATTGGCTTCCAATGGCTCATCTTCCATGGCATCAGTTTGTGGGTCCACTTTATCCCTGATGGATGCAGGTGTACCAATAACTGCTCCCATTGCAGGTGTTGCCATGGGATTGGTCAAAGAAGGAGATGACTATGCGATCCTGACAGACATCCTTGGAACAGAAGATCATCTTGGAGATATGGATTTCAAGGTGACAGGTTCCACAAAGGGAATCACAGCCCTTCAGATGGATATCAAGATCAGTGGAGTCAGCTCTGAAATCATGTCCCAGGCATTGGAACAGGCACGCAAAGCCAGGCTTCATATCCTTGATAAAATGCTGGCTGTCCTACCGGCTCCGCGCCCTGAACTGAAAGAGC
>Ga0209641_10000840_pt1 | contig 28286 bp, 22 predicted proteins | sample RifCSP16_1_FD_184022 | JGI IMG/M metagenome (GOLD analysis project Ga0209641, IMG submission 184022) | Soil microbial communities from Rifle, Colorado - Rifle CSP2_sed 16_1 (SPAdes) (version 2) | ecosystem: Environmental > Terrestrial > Deep subsurface > Rock core/Sediment | place: Rifle... | reverse complement strand
GCCCTTCCCGGGGGAGCTCTCGACGTGAACGCCGCCGTTGTGGTTCTTGACGATGCCGTACACCATCGGCAGCCCCATCCCGGAAAGTCCCTTCTCCTTCCTCGTGGTGAAGAACGGCTCGAAGAGACGTCGCATGACCTCCTCCGTCATCCCCTCCCCCGTGTCGGTGACCGTAAGGACCGCATAAGCGCCCGGTTTGCCGACATGGTACCGCGTAGCCTCCCCGGCGGACAGAATCACGTTCCGCGTTCGCAGGAAGAGCGTCCCCCCGGACGGCATCGCGTCCCGGGCGTTGATGCACAGATTGAAGAGGGAGTGGCGGAGTTGTTCCGGGTCTCCCTCGACAGCCCGGAGAGCGGGCTCGAGATCGGTCCGGATCGTAACGGACCGGTCGAAGCTCCGGGAGACGATGGCGACGACGTCTCCCACGACGTCGTTGAGGGACAACGTCTCCACAACGGTTTTTCCGACGCGGGCGAACCCGAGAAGCTGCGTGGTGAGCCAGGCGGCGCGCTCGGCGGACTCCTCGATGCTTCTCACCGTCCCCCGGAAATGGTTGTCGGGTTCCATCCGGGACTGCAGGAGGGAGGCGTGTCCGAGGATCGTCCCAAGGATCTTTTTGTAGTCGTGGGCAATTCCTCCCGCGAGGGAGCCCATCGCTTGCATCTTCTGCGCCTGGGTGAGGGTGCGCCGAAGGTGCTCTTTCTCTTCTTCCATTTTCCGGCGCTCCGTGACGTCGACTCCCAGCCCGACGACGCTGCGCACCCCCCCGCTGGCGTTGCGAATCGCCTTGGTGTTCCAACTGATGGTCTTTTCCCCGCCGTCCTTCGTCCGGATGGGGTTCACATACCCCTCCACCTCCTTTCCCGCGAGGACTTCCCGGAAGGTGTTCGTAACCCGCTTCCTCTCCTCTTCGGGAATGAACAGGGGGAAGTAATCCTTCCCGAGGACTTCCGCCTCCGCATACCCCGTGATCCTCTCCGTGGCGCGGTTGAACAGGCGGATTCTCCCGTCATCGTCGAGTTCGACGATGAGCACGTTGATCTCCTCCACGACGGCACGGAACTTCGCTTCGGACTCCACGAGGGCCCGTCTTGCTTCCACCTGCCCGCTGATGTCGACGTTCACGCTGATCCCGAGCTCCACCTCGTCCGAAACGCCCCGGTAGGGGAAGACGTTCGAAAGGAGCCACCGGGTGCCGCCCCCCGCGCACCGGTTCTCCCGTTCCAGGCTGGAGAACGACTCGCCGGCGAAGACCCGTGTCAGGATGTCCGCCGTGCTTTCCCGGTCTTCGGGGCGAACGATCAGCGGATGGACGGGTTTCCCGACCGCCTCCTGGGGGGAGTACCCGTACAGGGTCCGGCAAAGCAGGTTCCAGTGCCGGATGATCCCGTCCCGGTCGAAGGTGAAGCAGGCGGCGGGGATATGGTCGAAGAGCCGGCGGAAACGCTCTTCCGAGAGAGAAAGCTTCCGGAACTCCCGCGCCCACTGGAGGACCAAAGAGGCCTGAAGGGCGAACGCCGTCAGTTCCTCCACCGCCCCGCGGTCGAATGCGTCCCGGGTGTTGGCGTACACGGCCAGGGCTCCCACGGGCTTCCCGGATTCCGTGAGAGGGACGGAGGCCACGGACAAAAACCCCTGCGAGCGCGCGCTCTCCCTCCAGGGGGCGAACCGCCGGGAGCGGAGAACGTCCCGGATGACGTCCGGTATGCCGTTCCGGATTGCGGACCCGACGGGACCGTTCCCGAGGGGGGTGTCGTCCCACCTCACCCGTACCTCGTCGAGGTACTTCCTTTTGTCCCCCCAGCTGGCGACGGGCTCCACCGAGCCGTCGGGGCGCGCCATTCCGATCCAGCACATCTGGTACCCCAGGGAGATCACCCCTTCGCTGATCCCTTTCAGCAGGTCCGGAACCGCCGCAGAACGAAGGAGGGAGACGGTGACGTCCTGCATCTGCTTGAGCCGGATGGTCTGTCTCCGGATGTGCATCGTCTGGGCGTGTCGCTCGGCCAACAGGTCGAGGCGCTCCCGGAGTTCCCGGGCGGACGTCATCTCCGACAGATCGGCGCCGGGGTGGACGAAGGAGAGGTTCTCCAGCGCCCTTCCCTTCCAGATGAGGAAAGGATGGGTTCGCAGGGCGTCCAGCAGGATCTCGGTGGGGAGTTCCTCCATGCCGTACAGGCAGAGGGACAGACTGTCGCTTTCGGCGAGGAAGGAGTGCATCTTTTTCTGGAGATCGAGGATGCGGACCCTCCTCCGTCCCTTCCCGAGGGCGAACGAAACGTCCAGGCAGATGCGGAGCGCGGAGTATTTTTCCACCCGGGCCTGGTGGGCGGCCTTGCGGAAAAACGAGACGAGAGCGTCCGGGTCGAACGACACCTTTCTCGCCCCTCCCTCCCCGGTCCGTGTGGGGAGGATCGCCCCCTTGGCAAGGGCGCTCCCGACGTCGATGCCGTGTTCCCGGAGGCCGGAAAGGATCCCGTCACCGGTAGGAGGATCGCAGTAAAGCAGGCATTTCTCCCGGCGGCCGAGGCCGAGCCAAAGGAAGGGGACCACGGCGGCGCGGAGGTCCCCGGGATCCCGGTGAAAGAGGGCAACGTGGTGATGGGCGGTGAACATCTCCAGGGATTCCCGCAGGGAGGCGGTCACGGGGGATTCCTCCCTTCTGGCGAGTGTTTCGCCCGGTCGTGCGGAGAGGGAGCTCGATATCGGGATCAGCATACCGCAAGACGGTCCGGAATGCGACGGGGGTGTTCCGGGAAGTTCAGCGGGCCGGAGAGGGGGGGAACAGAAGCGCGAACGTGACGATCGAAAGGGCGCACAGTCCCCCGGCGGCGGCGAACCCGGCGGCGAACCCGAAACGGGAGATCACCGCGCCGAGGGTTGCCGCGGAGACCGCGAATCCCCCGTAGATGCACGTGTTGTACCCGCCCATGGCGAGCCCCCGGACGCGGGTGGGGACCGCCTCGGACAAGACCGCGCCGATGGCCGTGAACGCCACCGCCATTCCCCCCCCGATGCCGAAGAAGAGGAGGTACAGGGGAACGGCGCCCCGGAACGCTCCGATGAGGGCGATGCATAGCGCGAAGAAAAGATTCCCGGCGACGATGTACCGCTCCCGCTTCCCCGTCCGGTCCGCCAGGTGCCCGACCGGGATGCGGATCGCCGCGTTGGCGGCGGCCTGGCAAGTGAAGATGAGTCCGGTGTGGGTGACGGAGATCCCCGCGTTGCGAGCATAGAGGGGAAAGAACGCGAACAGCGCGCCCCACGCGTATGTGGAGAAGAAGGTGGCTGTCCAGCAGGCGAGGACGGCCCGGTTGCCCACGATCTCCCGGAAGTCCGCGGCGAGGTCCGTGGTCGCGGGGCGGATGACCGCTGGGGGGGCGGGCATGCGCGGCCCGCCCACCAGGATCCCCGCCGCGATGACGGCCGCTGAGAAGAGAAACGCCGTCCGGAAACCCCCGTCCGCGATCGCGCCGCCCAGCCCCGGCCCGGCCGCCATCCCGAGATAGAGGGAGGACGTATACCAACCGTACGCCCTCCCCAGAAAATGGGGCGGGGATACGTCGCCGACGTACGACATCATGGACGGGGAGAAGCAGGCCAGGCCGACCCCGGCGAAGAGATAGACCGCGCCCACCTGCAGGGGGGTCCGGACCAGGAGCAAAAAAAGCGAGGTGAGCCCGGAAATCGCCATTCCGGAGAGGATGAGACGCTTGCGGCCCAGCCGGTCGGAGACCAGGCCCAGCGGTAACGAGAGCAGCGCCGCGGCGACCATGAAGCCGGCGTTGATCATCCCGACCTGCACGGTGGTCGCCCCGAGGTCGCTGGCGAACAGGGGGACAAGGGGAAGCCGCATGTAGGCACACAGGTACAGGATGAACGAAAGGGCGCAGGCGACGAAGACGGGGGCAGGGGCGGCGAATCCGTTCAAGGGGATAACCGCTTCTTTCTCTTCGAAAAGGAGGCACGGTGTCGGGGGTGCACGACCCATGCCTTGCGTGATTGGGCCGTATTCTACCCCGACCGGCTAGTCGATGGAACAACCGTCTCTTCGGGTGTAATATGGATGACCATGCAGTCCCTCCGGGTCTTGTCGACCAGCAAGCGGATCGAAACCGTCCCTCTGTCCCGCCGGGAGGCGGCCAGGGCGCTTCGGGACGGCGCAGTTCATCACAGGCTGGTGCTCGCCGCGTTCGGGCGGTACTTTACGGGAAGGTTCGATCTGCGCTGATGGACCTGTGGCTTGTTCGACACGGGGAGGCGGTGCCCGAGCGGCAGGACCCCTCGCGCCCGCTCACCCCGGAGGGGGCCCGGGACGTCTCGGCGATAGTCGAATCCCTCGCGGGGAAGACGGGATCCTTCGATCTCGTTGCGGCGAGCGGGAAACAGCGGGCGATTCAGACCGCCGCGATATGGGCGGAAGCGGCGGGGTATCCTGCCGGGAAGATCGCGGAAACCGCCGCCCTGGCTCCGAACGCGACCCCCGAGATGTTCCTCGCATTCCTTGAGGGCTGCAAAGAGGGGGAGCGCCTGTTGTGCGTCGGCCATCTCCCGTCCATCGCCGCGGTCGCTTCGTTTTTTCTTTCCTCCGGCGAGCCCGTGAGGCTGGTCTTCGGCCCGGGGACCGTCTGCCGCATCCGGGTCGAGGCCCTGCGTCGCGGGGGAGGGGAGCTGCTTTTTTTCGTCTGACGGACCCGCAAGACACGAAGGAGGAGGGGATGCCATACGTGAACGTCAGGATCACGCGGGAGGGGGCCACATCGGAGCAGAAGGCGGAGGTGATCCGCCGCATGACGCAGGTTCTCGTGGACGTCCTCAAGAAAAACCCGGAAACGACCTTGGTGATCATCGAAGAGGTCGACACCGACAACTGGGGGATCGGCGGAATCACGGTGACGGAGCGCCGAAGGAAGAAAACGTAGATACGGGTTTCCCCCAAGAATATACAGGATTTTTTTTGACCGCGGCGTTGGTTTATCCTTTGCAAGGGGACCCATCCCGATTTGCCGGACCTCACTGCCTTTAGAAATATGATAAATACAGTTGACAAAATCTTTGTTTCGTAGGGAAGATGGAGATAAATCCCGCATTCGGAGGAATATTTATGGACAAGAGAGTCTTAGTTGAGCTGACGACCGAAATTGTTTCCGCCCATGCATCTGTTAATGAAATGAGCAGGGAGGATCTACTGGACGAGATTCAGGCTGTCTTCCAGAAGTTGAATGTCCTTGTCGGGGCGGAAGGTGAGGCAACGGCCGGCGTATCTGCGGAAGTAAAGCCGGCGATACCGCTGAATGCGGCTTTCGGGGCCGCGCAGGTCTTTTGTATGGAATGCGGGAAAGGGTTTACCACGCTGAAGAAACACATTGCGGTCAGCCACAACCTGACGCCCAAGGATTACCGGAAAAGGTTCAACATTCCCACAAAGACGCCCCTTGTAGCCAAGAACTACTCCGAAGCCAAGAAGAAGATCGCTCAGAAGCTGGGGCTTGCCGAGAAGCTCGCCGCGGGGCGGAAGAAGCGCGGGAAATAGCAGGCCACGGCAAACAGAAAACCCATGCCGTTGTTTACGGAAAGGAGGACATCAATGCCCTATGCGGCCAAGGACTACGGGAAACTCATCGGGATGGAGGGGTTGAGCGAGACCCTGTTGAAAAACCATTTCACGCTGTACCAGGGATACGTCACGAATACGAATAAGGTTCTGGACGCCCTGACTGCGATGCTTTCGGAGGGGAAGACCGGCACCCCCGAGTATGCGGAACTGAAAAGGAGACTGGGGTGGGAGTTCAACGGGATGCGCCTCCATGAGTACTACTTCGAAAACCTGGGCGGCAAGGGGGCTCTCGACGCGGGAGGCAAGCTCGGGAAAGCGCTCGCCGCGGAGTTCGGCAGCGTCGAGAAGTGGGAAACCGATTTCCGGGCTGTGGGTGCGATGCGCGGGATCGGCTGGGTGGTCCTCTACCAGGACGCCACCGGCAAGAGGTTCTTCAACCAGTGGGTGAACGAGCACGACGTGGGTCATCCGGCGGGCGCCACCCCGATCCTCGTCATGGACGTCTTCGAGCACGCTTTCATGACCGATTACGGCCTGAAGAGAGCCGACTACATCGCGGCGTTCTTCAAGAACATCGACTGGAAGGCGGCCGAGGCGAGGCTCAAGTAAACGAAGGGGTTACCGGCACCCGGGGGACGTTTCGGGCTATTCGGGGACAATCCCGGAATAGCCCGTTTTTTTCCGGGAGGAGAAGGCGGGATTTGGATTACTACGCGCAAGGGAGCCTGGTGGCCGCGGTGGTGGCTCTTGCCATCGCGGGATATCTGCGCGTGTGGGCGAAGGAGGACGCGGAGGCACGGGCGTTCGCAAGCCTGTCGTTCCTGATCTTCCTGTGGTGCTTCCCCGAGTACCTCTGGAAGACCCTCGACTCCGTGTTCTGGCACCGGGCCGCCCTGGCGGCGGTCATGTTCATCCCTCCCTTCGTGCTGCGGTACAGCGGTTCGGCGGTGCGGACCCGCCCGAGGTGGTACCCGGTCGCGTTCGTTGCCGGGATATGGATCAGCGCGGCCTTCGCGACCACGATCGCGAGCAACCGCCTGTTCTTCTCCCCCTGGTGGAACGTCGCGGCGCTCCTGTACGTCTACCCCTACCTCGCGCTTTCCCTCCACATCGTCGTCCGTCACGGGTTCCGGGCGAACCCGTCCTCGATCGAGCGGAAGAAGTTCCAGTTCCTTCTCGTGGGGGGGGGGATCGCGAGCCTCGTCGCGCCGCTCAACTTCCTCCCGGGGACGGGGATCTCCTTCCCGCCGCTCGCGTCGTTCGCGATCCTCCTATTCTTCTACTTCATGGCGACGGGGATCCTGCATCTCCACTTCTTCGAATTCCCCGACATCGTGGGGAGGGCGATCATCCTGGTTATCCAGGTGTTCGCCTTCGCCGTCGTGTTCGGGATCCTGGAAGTCGTGTCCGGGCGGAAATTCTGGTTCCCCCTGGCGGGGACCTTCCTGATCTCGTTTTTCCTTCTCACCTTCTACCCCGTCCTGATGCGGAAGCTCGGGGGGATATCGTCCGACCTGCTCGTCCGGGAGTCGCGGACCATCCAGGCCGGCCTGGGCAACTTCGCGAAGAGGTTCCCCGATTCGACGTCGCAGGCCGAGATCGCCCAGATCGTGGAGGAGGGCCTCGGGCAGGTGCCGTTCGTGGCACGCGCCTCCCTCTGGATCCGCCCGGAGGGCGGGACCGACGAGGGAATCGGGTCTCTCCCGGTCCGCCCCGACGAGTACCTGCGCGCACTCGGGCGGTTCTCCGCCCGGTTCCCCATGCTGAAGTTCATGGAGCACGGCGGATCGCGCGCGGCGGACGTCGCCATCTGGGACGACTCCTGGGATGCCTCCTTCCCCATTTTCCTGCGGGGGAGCATGGCAGGGGTGGCGTTGTTCCTTTGGAAGGAAAAGACGCCGTCCTTCCGGGAACTGGAGCTGCTGATCCCCTTCCTGGAAGGGATCGGGCTGGCGGTGGAGAATATCCGCCAGAAACAGAGGATCCAGAGGAAGGAGCACTTCGCCACCGTCGGCGAGCTTGCGGCGGGGCTGGCCCACGAAGTGCGAACTCCGGCCGGTGTGATCAAGGGGGCGGCGCAGTTCCTTTCCCGCGGGGCCTCTTCCCGGGACCGGGAGTTCCTCGACATCATCGTCGAGGAGGCGGACCGCCTGAACGGCGTCGTGACGGAGTTCCTGGAGTACGCCCGGCCCGGGAACCGCATCCCCAAGAGGATCTCCCTGCGCGATCCCGTGGAGCGCGCGGTGGCGCGGCTCACGCGGGAAAGGGCGAACGGGATGAACGGGGTCCGCCCCCACATCCATGTCGGCGAGCCGGTTCCGGAGGTTACCGCCGACCCGTCCGAGATCGAGCGGGTGGTGTTCAACCTGCTGACGAACGCGGTCGAAGCGATGCCCGACGGAGGGGATCTCACCGTGCGGATTTCCTCCCACGGAGGAGAGAGCCGGATCGTCGTCGAGGATACCGGGACGGGGATCGGGGAAGCGGACCGGAAGCACCTCTTCCGCCCCTTCTTCACCACGAGGGAACGCGGTGTGGGGATGGGGCTGGCGATCTGCCGGAGGATTGTCGAGGAAAACGGCGGGTCCGTCGCGTTCGAGACCGTGAGAGGAAAGGGGAGCCGTTTCACGGTGAAGCTGCCGGAGGGATGAGCGGATGAAGGCGACCATTCTCGTGGCGGAGGACGACCGGAACCTGCGGCGCGTGCTGCGGGCGATGCTGGTCCGGGAGGGGTACGACGTGGCGGAAGCGGCGGACGGGGAGGCCGCATCCGCGTGGCTTTCCGGGCGCCGCGCCGATGTCCTGATCACGGACATCCGGATGCCGAAGATGGACGGACTTGCCCTCTTCCGGCACGTGCGGGAGCGGCATCCCGATGTCCCGGTCATCCTGATCACGGCGTACGGGACGATCGGCGATGCGGTGGAGGCGATCCGGTCCGGGGCGTTCGACTACATCTCGAAGCCGTTCGACGAGGCGGAACTGCTGCGCGTCGTGGGAAACGCGGCCCGGACCTCGGTCGCGGCCGCGCGGGAGGGAGCGGGCGGCGGCGGGGAAGGCGGATGGTTCGGCATGGTGGGGAGCTCCCCGGCATGGAGGGAGATCCGCAAGGTGATCGAGAAGGCGGCCGCCTCCCCGCTTTCCGTGATGATCACGGGGGAGACGGGGACGGGAAAGGAGCTCGTCGCGCGGGCGATCCACCGGATCAGCGGGCGGGGGGAAGGGCCGTTCATCAAGATCACCGGCTCCGCCATCCCGCCGCCCCTGTGGGAGGCGGAAGTGTTCGGGTACGAAAAGGGGGCGTTCACCGGGGCCGTCCTCTCGAAGCCGGGGCGGTTCGAGCTGGCGGACGGGGGGACCTTCTTTCTGGACGAGATCGGGGATGTCCCCCTCGCCATGCAGGCGAAACTTCTTCGGGTCCTGCAGGACCGCGCGTTCGAGCGGGTGGGCGGGGTGAAGACGCTCACCGCGGACGTCCGCTTCCTCTGCGCCTCGAACCGCGACCTGAAGAAGGAAACCGAGCGGGGAAGATTCCGGGAAGACCTCTACTACCGGATCAACGGCATCCCCGTCCATCTTCCCCCCCTGCGGGAGCGGCGGGAGGACATCCTTTCGCTGGCGGACTATTTTCTCTCCCGCGCCTGCGCGGAGATGGGAGTCGCCGCGAGGAAACTCTCGGCGGAAACGACGGAGATCCTGGAGCGGCATTCCTGGCCGGGGAACGTCCGCGAACTGGAGAACGCCATCGGGAGGGCGGTGGCTCTCTCGGAGGGCGAGGAGATCACCCCGCCCGACCTCTGCATCGCCCTGGAGGATGCCGGGGAGGAGGTCGCGACGCCCGAGGAGGAGAAGTTCCACGAGTCGGTCCGGGACCACAAGCGGGCGATCATCCTCCGGGCGATCCGCAAGTCCGGGGGGAGCAAGACGAAGGCGGCCGAGATGCTCGGCCTCCAGCCGACCTATCTCTCGCGGCTGATCCGCGTCCTCAAGGTCGAGCCCTGACCGCGGCAACCCGCCTCGGATGGGGCCGCTGGCTCGCGGGGATTCCGCATCCGCTACGCTCGCCTGACCCGGCACCTCGCTCCAAAGGCCGCTTCGCGGAACCCCCCGCATCGCTGCGGGGCCCCGATCCCGGTGCCCTCGACCGGAGGCTCCGCGGTGCGCCGGCTCACTGGGCGAGGTCGGCCTCCAGATCCCTATTTTCTGCGCGGGAATATATCGTTTGACCATTCCACCGGCAGATGTGGTATCTTGAATTTATTAACCTGTTACGTTAATAAAAATTGACGACAGGTGGCGATGGAAATCGTGTTCCGGTCGCCGAAGCTGCAGAGGGCATGCAGTATCGAGCGCGAGTCGAAGCGACAGTGGGGCGCTCAAAACGCCAAGAAGATTCGCCGGCGACTCGCCGACTTGCAGGCGGCCGTTACGCTTGCCGAAGTGAGCACGCTGCCTCCGGTGCGATGTCACCCGTTGCAAGGCGACCGCGCCGGACAATTCGCCGTCGACGTTCAACAACCCTATCGCCTCATCTTTGAGCCTGCGAACGATCCGGTTCCACGGATGGAAGATGGCGGCATCGACCTGACCAAGATCACCCGGATCCGTATTCTGGGAGTGGAGGATTACCATGGCCGCTGAAAAAGATCTCGCGTACTCGCCCGACTACGCCGTTCCGCCCGGGGAGACCCTTCTGGAGACGATCGAGGCGCTCGGGATGACGCAGGCGGATCTTGCCGCGAGAACCGGCCGCACCCTGAAGACGATCAACGAGATCGTCAAGGGGAAGGCGCCGATCCGGCCGGACACCGCCCTGCAGCTGGAGCGCGCCCTAGGAGTCCCGGCGAGTTTCTGGAATAACCGGGAGCGGAACTACCGGGAGGTCATGGCTCGCCGGGAGGAAAGAGAACGGTTGAAGGGTCAGGGGAAGTGGCTCAGGGAGTTGCCTGTCCGGTCCATGGTCATGTTGGGATGGGTTAGTGAATACCGGGACAGGGTCCGGCAGCTTCAGGAATTGCTGAATTTCTTCGGCGTCGCATCGCCCGATCAGTGGCATGGGCTATGGAGCGGGGGAGAGATCGCCTTTCGAAAGTCCGCCGCTTTCCGGAGCAATCCTGGCGCAGTGGCGGCATGGCTGCGCAAGGGCGAGGTGGACGCAAATCGCCTCCGTTATGCCCCCTATGACGAGAGCAAGTTCCGGGCGGCATTGAGCAGCATCCGTGCACTCACGGTAGAATCGCCGGAGGTTTTTCAGCCGGAGCTGGTCCGCCTGTGCGCGGAGGCGGGAGTTGCGGTGATCTTCACTCCCGAGCTCTCCGGTACGCGGGTCAACGGCGCCACTCGCTGGTTGTCGCCCGACAAAGCACTGATCCAGCTGAGTCTCCGGTATAAGACCAACGACCATCTCTGGTTCACGTTTTTCCATGAAGCGGGCCACATTCTTCTGCACGGGAAGCGGGAGGTTTTTCTGGAGGGGGAGAAGAGCGAGGACGGGAAGGAAAAAGAGGCGGATCGTTTCGCTTCGAACGTTCTGATTCCGGCGGGCGAGTATCGGAAATTCGTCGAACGCGGCTTACGAAATCAGGGCGAAATCCGCCGTTTTGCGGAACGGTTGGGGATTGCCCCCGGAATCGTCGTCGGGCGCCTTCAGCATGACGAGATCATCCCGCAAAGCTATTTCAACGATCTGAAAATCCGGCTTGCGTGGGAAAGGCAAAGCGCATAAGAAGGGGAGACGGCGAATTCCATCCCCCGGAAGCGGAGGGAAGAACGATATGCCAAGGGGCAAACGGCAAGGGAGTACCCCCAAGACCGGCCGGCGCGCCGAGACCTACCGCCATTCCGAGGCGACCAATCCTCTCCGGCCCGACGCGGGCACGCAATCGCAGTTTCGAAAGAAGAAGCCCCCCAAGACGTACCGCTACGATTCTTCCCTGTCCCCCGCCCTCGACTGGGACGGACAGAATCTGATGCGCGAACACGGCGAGGCGCTGATCCGGAAGATTCGCGAGGCCGCCACGATCGAGGAGGCAAGGGCCGCCGCCGCGGAACTCGAGGCCTTGAGCAAACCGTTCCTCAACTGGGCGGGGAAGGCCGAGCGTCTCTCCTTCGACGTGCCCACCTTGCCGCTCTTCGTCCACGAGCGCCTGTCCACCAAGGCGATCATCGAGACGCTTAAACGCCATAAGAGCGACAAGCAGCTCGACATGTTCAACCTCTTCGGCGATCCGCGGCACTCCATCGTCGACCAGGTCCTTCGCGCCTACGAGTACCGGGACAAATGGGTAAACCGGATGATCCTCGGCGACTCGCTCGTCGTGATGAACTCCCTCCTTCATTACGAGGGGCTGGGCGGACAGGTCCAGATGATCTACATGGACCCGCCCTAGAGGGTGAAGTTCGGAAGCAACTTTCAGCCCTTCGTCCGCAAGCGCGACGTGAAGCACAACGACGACGACGATATGACCCGCGAGCCGGAGATGGTCAAGGCGTACCGGGACATGTGGGAACTGGGTCTCCACTCCTACCTGACCTACATGCGGGACCGGTTGCTCCTCTGCCGCGATCTCCTCGGCCCGAGCGGAAGCATTTTCGTCCAGATCGGCGACGAGAATCTGCACCACGTCCGGGAAGTGATGGACGAGGTGTTCGGGCCAGAGAACTTCGTATCAATAATCGCGTTCTACAAGACAACGGGCCAGGCAAGCACAATTCTCCCCCAGACAAAGGATTACCTTGTGTGGTACGGAAGGGAAAGAGATCGGCTGAGATTTAGGCAACTCTACATGGAGAAGAAGTTGGATGATGCCTTGGATTCCGCATACGACTGGCTGGAGGACCCAAAAGGTAGTCTACGCCCGATAACGAAATCAGACCGTGTAAACATAAATACCCTCCTTGACGAAGTCCATAAACTATGTGCCTTGAGCGGAATAACTTCATCCGGTGAATTACAGGGGGATGTCATCGACTTCGAGTTCGCAGGGAAAAAATGGAGACCACCAAAGGGATCCCATTGGAAGACAACCATTCCCGGAATGAAGGTGTTGAAGGAAAAAAATCGACTTGCTGTGAAAGGCAACTCTCTCAGATACGTTCGCTACTTCAATGATTTCCCAGTATATAACCTTGATGACGTGTGGACAGATGTTGCCTTCGGCGGCTTCGTGAGTGACGAAAAGCTCTACGTGGTCCAGACCCCGGAACGCGTAATCCGGAGATGCATTCTCATGACCACCGATCCCGGTGATCTCATCCTCGATCCAACTTGTGGAAGCGGGACAACGGCATACGTCGCCGAGCAATGGGGCCGTCGCTGGATAACGATCGACACAAGCCGTGTCCCGCTGGCCCTCGCCCGGCAGCGGCTCCTGACGGCCACATTCCCGTACTACCAGCTCAAGGACGAAAAGCGGGGGCCAGGGAGCGGGTTCGTATATTTCCGGAAGCAGAACAGGAAGGGCGAGGAGGTCGGCGGCATCGTTCCGCACATCACGCTCAAGAGCATCGCGAACAACCAGCCGCCTGACGAGGAAATCCTCGTCGACCGGCCGGAGGTGGAACCGAAGATCACCCGCGTCTCCGGCCCCTTCTGTTTCGAGGCGACCATCCCGACGCCTGTGGACTGGGAGGGGGACGGCGTGGAGGATTCGGGCGCCGGGGCAGGGGAATCCCACGGATCGTACGTGGACCGGATGATCGAGGTCCTCCGGAAATCCCCCGTCCTGCACATCGGGGGCGGAAAGACCGTCACCTTCAAGAACGTCCGGTTGCCGGCGAAGACGCTGTCGCTTTCGGCGGAAGCGGCCGTGGTCAACGGGGCGGACTGATCCGTGGCCATGGTCTTCGGACCCGAGAACGGGGCGGTCAGCGAGAAACTGGTCTACGAGGCGGCCCGGGAGGCGCATGCGAAGAATTACGGCCACCTCTACGTCATCGGCTTCGCCATCCAGCCCAACGCCCGCCAACTCGTCGAGGAGTGCGAGGCGGCCATCGGCGTGCCCGCGACTTATGTGCAGGCCACCCCGGACCTCATGATGGGGGACCTGCTCAAGAACATGCGTTCGAGCCAGATCTTCAGCGTCTGCGGACTGCCGGAGGTAAAGATCCACAAGGTCAAGCCCGAGCGCAAGGGCGATCCCGAAATGTACCATGTGGAACTCCTGGGCCTCGACGTCTTCGATCCGGCGACGATGAAGACGGAACACCGGGAAGGCGATGATTTGCCCGCCTGGTTCCTCGATGCCGACTACAACGGCCTCTGCTTCAACGTCAGCCAGGCGTTCTTCCCCCGGACCGGCGCTTGGGAGAGCCTGAAAAAAGCCCTCAAGGGAACGTACGAGGAGTCCGTGTGGGACCATCTCGCGGGGACGAAGAGTGCGCCCTTCGAGGCGGGGGAGAACGGACAGGTGGCCGTCAAGGTCATCGACGACCGAGGGAACGAGCTCGTCGTCGTGAAGAGCCTACGCGAGGCGAAGCGATGAGCGGCTTCGAAGTCCCTCAACCGATTCTCAATTCCCCCTTCGGGGAACCCAAAGAACACTGGTTCATCGAGGAGGGACGCGATGCGGAGCGGCGCCTGGGACGACGGGACGCGGGATATTTCTACCGAGACCCCCGGGTGCCGGTGGCCGAGGGAGCCGACGACGTTCGCGGCCAATGGGTCCCGCTGGCCCTCGTGAACCTGATCCGGCAACGGATCAAGGAGTGGCGCGGGCAGGGTTATCCGGGGGTCACTCGAACTACCCTCGAACTGCTCCACTACTGGCGCCGGGAGGGTCGCGAACACCGGCTCTTCTTCGCCCAGGTAGAGGCGGCCGAGACGATCATCTTCCTCACCGAGGCCCGCGCCGACTTTCGCCAGGGGATCGACATCCCATCGGACGAACCGAGCGATGACCGGAAGGCCGAAGGGCACGCGGCGTTCCGCCGGTCCGCCTGCAAGATGGCCACCGCGACGGGAAAGACCACGGTCATGGGGATGCTCGCCGCCTGGAGCATCCTCAACAAGGTGAACGGCCGCGGGGACGCCCGGTTCTCGGATGTCGTACTCGTGGTCTGTCCGAACGTGACGATCCGCAACCGGCTGCAGGAACTGGATCCTGCCGGCGGGGAGGCGAGTCTTTACCGGAAGCGGGACCTGGTTCCCCCGCACCTAATGGCCGACCTCAACAAGGGGCGGGTGCTGGTCACCAACTGGCACGTCTTCGAACCCCAGGGGATCCAGACCGGCGGCGTGAGCGCGAAGGTGATGAAGGCCGGGATTGCCGTCCGTGTCCAGGAGACGATCACCATCGGAATGAAGACCACGACGGCCCGCGGGAAGCGGTACCTCACCCCCGCGGAACTGGACCGGCAGGTCGCGGCCGGTCTCATCGAGGTGAAGGCCGAGGACCAGGACAAGCAGGGGAACCTGCGAAAGGTGGTCGTCGAGTCGGTCAAGTATGTCGAGAGCGACACATCCCTCGTCAACCGCGTGCTCGGCCGCGAGGTCGGTGGGAAGCGGAATATCCTCGTGTTCAACGACGAGGCCCACCATGCCTACCGCATCCGCAAACCCGAGCCGGAGGAGATGGAGGGGGAACTTTTCGGGGAAGAGGAGGAGGTCGAGGAATTCTTCCGGGAGGCCACCGTCTGGGTGGACGGTCTCGACCGGATCCACAGGCTGCGCGGGATCAACTTCTGCCTCGACCTCTCCGCGACGCCCTATTTCCTCAGCAGGGTAGGCCAGGATACGAACCGGGTCTTCCCCTGGGTGGTGAGCGACTTCGGCCTGACCGACGCGATCGAGTCGGGGCTGGTCAAGATCCCCCAGCTCGCCGTGCGCGACACGACGGGCGCCCAGATCCCGGGCTATTTCAACATCTGGCGCTGGATCCTGCCCAAGCTGACGCCGGCCGAACGGGGCGGAAAAAAGGCGAACCCCAAGCCGGAGGCCGTCCTCAAGTATGCCTGCACCCCCATGGCCATGCTGGCCGGTCTTTGGGAGGACCTGCGGAAGGCGTGGGAAGAGGTCAAGGACGATCCCCGGCCGCCCGTGTTCATCATCGTCTGCAAGAACACGAAGATCGCCAAGGTCGTCCACGAATGGCTGACCGGTGAGAACACGCCCGCGGGCATCCCCCCGGCCCGGATCAAGGGGTTCCTCAACGGTGACGACGTCCAGCGGACCATCCGCGTGGACACAAAAGTGGTCCACGAGACGGACTCGGACCAGGCCAAAAGCGACGAGATGACCTGGATGCGCCGGATCCTCGACACCGTAGGGAAACTCGATTGGCCACAGGATCGTCAGGGGCGCCCTCTGTACCCCGATGGGTTCGAGGACTTGGCCAAGAAACTCGATCGCCCCCTGCACCCGCCCGGGCGAGACATCCGGTGCATCGTGAGCGTCGGGATGCTTACGGAAGGATGGGACTGCAACACGGTTACGTACATCGTCGGCCTGCGCCCTTTCATGTCCCAGCTTCTCTGCGAACAGGTCGTAGGCCGAGGGCTGCGGCGGTCGAGCTACGAGGTCGGTCCGGACGGGTTGCTCACGGAGGAGGTCGCAAAGGTCTTCGGCGTCCCATTCGAGGTGATCCCCTTCAAGGAGAGCCCGCAAGGTCCTGCCCCGTCGCCCCCGAAACGGCACCACGTCTTCGCCCTGCCGACTCGGGAGGCATACGAGATCAAGTTCCCCAGGGTGGAAGGATACCAGCAGGCGATCCGGAACCGCGTCTCCATCGACTGGAACGCGGTGGCCACGTTGCAGCTCGATCCCATGAAGATCCCGCCCGAGGTGGAGATGAAGGCCACTCTTCCGAACAACCGGGGGCGGTATTCGCTGCGCGGGCCCGGAAAGATCGAGAGCGTGGATCTCAACCCGTATCGTTCCCAATTCCGTATTCAGGAACTGGTCTTCGAACTGGCCGGCGCGCTGACGCGCGACTACGTCTCGCAGCCGAGCTGCCAGGCACCGGTGCACGTCCTTTTCCCACAGATCGCCAGGATCGTGGAGAGATACCTGAGGGAGAAAGTCGTCCCTATTCCGCCGGCCGACATCCGGGACATTTTCCTATCGCCCTACTACGGGTGGGTCATCGAACGGCTCGTGGCAGCCGTCGTGCCGGATGTCTCTCAGGGTGAGGCGCCTGAGGTGCCGCGCTATGAGACTAGCCGGGGGCCGGGCTCGACCGCGGATGTGGATTTCTGGACCAGCCGGGATGTCCGGGAGGTGATGAAGAGCCACGTGAACTTCGTCGTGGCGGACACGAAGCGGTGGGAGCAGTCGGCGGCCTACGCCCTCGATACTCATCCCAAGGTCGACGCCTTCGTGAAGAACGCAGGGCTCGGATTCTCAATCCCGTATCTGCACAACGGCCAGCCGCACGACTACGAGCCGGACTTCATCGTCCGACTGAAGGGGGAAGTCCCCCTCCACCTCATCCTGGAAACGAAGGGGTTCGATCCCCTGGAGGAGGTCAAGGCCCAGGCTGCGAAACGGTGGGTGGACGCCGTGAACGCGGACGGGAATTACGATGTTTGGATTTACGAAGTCGCAAAAAACCAATCGGAAACAAGGAAATGCATAGAAAAAGCAACGACGAGGCAAGAGCGGTGTTCTCCCCCGTAATGAGAGGAGAGAGATATGAGAGGGATATGTTGACAAGCAGCCGTCGGTTGGGTAACTTGAGCTTAGAGCATATCCCCCCTGTCTCCTCGGGGACAGGGCGCGAGGCCGTGCCTTTGGGTGCGGCCTCTGCATTTGTATCCTCTGCATGATGATTACAAACATCTACGTCGACGGCTTCAATCTTTATTACGGGGCCGTCAAGGGAACCCCCTACAAGTGGCTCAATATTGACCGCCTCTGCCGCTTGTTGCTTCCGAACCATTCGATAAACCGGATCAAATACTTCACGGCCAGGGTCAGCGCACGCCCCAACGATCCGGGACAGCCCATGAGACAGGAAATCTACCTCAGGGCGTTGCGAACACTTCCCAACGTGGAGATCATATTCGGTCATTTTCTTACGAACGTTGTAAGCATGCCGTTGGCAGGATGCCCGTCAAGCAAACAAAAATACGCGTCCGTTGTAAAGACGGAAGAAAAAGGATCGGATGTGAATCTGGCGACGCATTTGCTCTACGACGGTTTCAAGGGGAATTTTCAGGAGGCAGTTCTGATCACAAACGATTCTGATTTATTGGAACCGATAAAAATCATAACGGATGAGTTGAAATATCGTGTCGGGATACTCAACCCGCATCCTAAACCAAGTCGTGCGCTGGTCAGGTATGCTTCTTTCATAAAGAAAATCCGCAAGGGTGCCCTTTCCATAAGCCAATTCCCCACGCAATTGCAGGACGGGAAAGGGGTATTCCACAAACCACCGACATGGTGATTGTTGTCCAACCGGGTTATTGTTCTGGATTCTCTGCTTTGGCGAGGTCCGTCTCCTTGGCCCCGGTGAGGACGGCAAGTTCTCCAGGGGTCGTTTGGAACATGTTGTTCGTCTCGCCCGCCGCGGGGTAGATCGTCCCGTAGCGGCGGAGCGAGGAGTCGAGGTAGACCGGCACCCCTTCGGGGAGCGCCACCGGCGAGACGGCGCCGACGGCGAACCCCGTGTGGGCGACCACGTCGTCGGGGCCCGCCAGCCGCACCTTTTTTCCCCCCCGAAGAGCCTTAACCTTCTTGAAATCGATCCGCCGGTCCCCCGAGATCACCACGACCACGGGCGCCCCGTCGACGAGGAGCAGGATCGTGTTGGCGATCTGACCCAGCTCCACCTCGAGTTCCCGCGCGGCGAGCTCCGCGTTGTGGGTCGACTCCTCGAAGGTGCGGATCTCTCCGCGGACGCCGTACGCCTCTAGGCAGGCCCGGACCTCCCGCTCCCCACGTTCCGCCATGTCTCCGCTCCTCCTTCCGGTTCGGTCAGGCATCGATTATAGCGTACCGTCTTGAAAATGCGTCGAGGCTGGCGGGGGACACTCCTCCAACCATACTACCGACAACCTCGAGGAGTGTCCCCCGCCGCTCCTGCGTCCGCTTCACCCGGCACCGGGGACCCCAGGCGATGTGGGGGGTTCCCCGAAGCGGCCTGTGGAGCGAGGAAGAAATCTCGTCGAGCGGAACCGGCAGCGAGCGGGCGAAGGTCGCGAAGCGTAGCTTCAGGGGAAGCCCCCCGCGAGCCAGGGGGCCTGGTCCAAGAAAGGCCGGCCTCCGGGGTCCGCTCCCTCGCAAAGAGTGTCCCCTCTACATGGGGGGATGGAGAACAGGTAGAATAGGGTACTCCATCTCTCCCAGGGGGGTTTGGCGATGGTTTCCCTGTCCGAGTTGGCGGAGATCGCAAGAAGCTGTGGGGCCCCGTTGTGCGGGGCGGCGAGGGCGGGGGGCCTCTCCGCCGACAGGGAGGACATCGAAAGAATCCTTCCCGGCGCTCTTTCCGTCGTGGTGCTGGCGGCGCCTCACTCCCGCAGCGCTCTCGAGTCGCGGGACGTGCAGGCGGCGCAGTACGACACGATCCACGTGTACGGGGAGGCCGCACGGGCATCGCACGCCTTGGCACGGTGGCTCGAGAGAAAGGGGCACCGGGCGGTGGCGGTGCCGGCCTTCATCCCGATCGACATGTCGCCGCCCAAGCACGGGATGAAGGGGGCGGTCGACTGGAGGGACGCCGGAGCCATGGCGGGCATCGGAGGGTACGGCGAAAGCGGCCTGCTCGTGACGCAGAGGTTCGGACCCGCAGTGCGGCTCGGCGGGGTGCTCACGGACGCGGTGATCGCTCCCGGCGATCCCCTTCCCGGGACGCCTTGCACCCGCTGCAACCGGTGCGTGGAGGCGTGTCCGACGGGCGCGCTGTCCGGCGGGGGGATGGTCGACAAGAAGAAATGCGGCGAAATGATCTTTTCCGGCGGGTACCGGGCCTGGCGGAAATTCCTCCTCGACCTGATCGAGGCCCCGCCGGAGAAACGGAGGGAGATGACCGCCAGCCAGATCTCCCTCGAGCTCTGGCAGAACTTCATGACGGGGAACTACTACTACTGCTTCGCCTGCCAGGCGGCCTGCCCGGTGGGGAGGGTTTCGCGTGCCTGAGCGAAGGGAGATTCCCGGGACCGTCCTCGACTCCCTGGCGAGCGGGGTCATCGCGATCGACCGGGCGGGGGACATCGTCGTCTTCAATTCCGCCGCCTCACGCCTCCTCGGGTATCCGAAGGAGGAGGCGCTGGGGAAGAACCTCCTGGCGATCGTCCCGAACGCCGGGCTGGTCAACGTGCTGCGCACGGGGAAGCCCGAGGTCGGGCGGCCCCAGACGATCGGCACCCGCACCGTATTGACCAACCGCTCCCCCATCTTCCGGGACGGCGAGCTGATCGGCGCCGCCTCGATCTTCCAGGACATCACGGAGATGGAAAAGGTCTCCCGGGAGCTCGACTCGACGAAGACCATCGTCCGGACGCTGGAGGAGGTGCTGGCGGGAGCGGGCGAGTGGATGGTGGTGGTGGACGCCGCGGGGGTGATCACCATGATCAGCGAGGCGTACGCCGGGTTCAACGGGGTGACCGTCCCGGACGCCATCGGCAGGCACGTGACCGAGGTCATCGAGAACACCCGGATGCACATCGTCGCCCGCACGGGCGTCGCGGAGATGGGGGAGACCCAGAAGATCAAAAGGAGGGACGTGATCGTCAACCGGATCCCGCTCAAGGAGGGGGACCGGATCGTCGGGGCGTACGGCCGGGTGGTATTCAAGGACGTGGAGCAGCTCCGGGAACTGGCGGGGAAGCTCCACCTGCTCGAGTCGAAGGTCCGATACTACGAGCAGGAGCTCACCCACCTGCGGGGCGCCAAATACACCTTTGCGAACATCGTCGGCAAAGGGGCCGCGATCACGGCGGCCAAGGAGGAGGCGCTGCGCGCCTCGCGGAAGGACTCGACCGTCCTCCTCCGGGGCGAGACCGGGACGGGGAAGGAGCTTTTCGCGCACGCGATCCACGCATCGGGCCCCCGCAACAGCGGCCCGTTCATCAAGCTCAACTGCGCGGCCGTTCCCGCGGAGCTCCTCGAGTCGGAGCTGTTCGGCTACGAGGAGGGGGCCTTCACCGGCGCGAAGAAGGGGGGGAAGCCCGGGAAGTTCGAAATGGCGAACGGGGGGACCCTTTTTCTCGACGAGATCGGGGACATGCCGTCCGCGATGCAGGCGAAGCTGTTGCGGGCCCTGCAGGAGAAGGAGGTGGAGCGGGTCGGTGGGACCGCCACGCGGCTGGTCGACATCCGGGTCGTCGCGGCGACCAGCCGAAACATCGAGGAACTCGTCGGGGAGGGGAAGTTCCGCGCGGACCTGTACTACCGGATCAACGTGATCCCGATCCGGATCCCCCCCCTGCGCGACCGGAGGGAGGACATCGGGGAGATCGCGGACCGGATCCTGGCGAAGCTTTCCTCGGAGGGTGGGGAGCCGAAGCGGGGTCTTTCCCCGGAGCTCAAAAAGATCCTCCATTCGTATGCCTGGCCGGGCAACGTGCGGGAACTGCACAACGTCCTCGAGCACGCCGTGGCGATGTCCCGCGACTCCCTTCTTCTCCCGGAGCACCTGCCCGCGTCCCTTCTCCGTGCCGTCGCCGCAGGCGAGAAGGAGGGGATCCCGGGGTCGCTGGCCTCGGTGAAGGCGGAAGCCGAGCGCGGCGCGATCGTGGCGGCGCTCAAAGCAGCGAACGGGAACAAGTCCCGCGCCGCCTCCCTTCTGTGCATCCACCGCGTCAAATTGTACGAGAAGATGAAGCGGCACGGCATCCTCTCCTCGCCGGGGTGAAGGCCCCCATCCGAATCGGTTTCCATTTTCTTCGTGTACCTAATTCGGTATATGCACCTTTTTTGGTACATTTGCTTCAACGCTTTCTTTCACAACGGGATTTGTTGCAGGGGCCCCACGGGACAGCCATGAGCGTACCTTTTGGGTTACAATATGGCTTTGGATCCCTCTCCCGGCGGTAATGGAAAAAGATAAGCCCGTTCTTTATTTTCTGTTGTTTTCAGCCCCTCGGGCCAACGGGCCTTGCGGGGGCATCGCCTTTGCACAACGGACAGTCACGCCAAGGAAAATGCCGGGGACACTGATGTACGAGGTGGGCCAGTCTGCGGAAATGACCAAGGTCATCACCGAGGAGGACGTCTTCCTGTTCGCGGGTATCACCGGCGACCGGAACCCGGTCCACATCTCGAAGGAGTTCGCGGCGAAGACACGGTTCGGGGAACGGATCGCCCAAGGGATCCTGACGGCGGGGCTCATCTCCGCGGTGCTCGGGATGAAGCTCCCGGGGCCCGGGTCCCTGTACGTGTCCCAGACCCTCTCTTTCCTCGGTCCTGTAAAGATCGGGGACGAGATCACGGCCCGTGCGGAGGTCATGGAGGTGATCTCCGAAAAGCGGCTAAAACTCAAGACGCAGTGCATCAACCAGCGGAAGGAAGTGGTGCTCGAAGGCGAGGCGATTATCGTTCCCCCTCGACCGGTGCGGGGAAAACAAGGGAACCCTTGACGAAAAAAGGAGGGGAAGAGATGAGAAAGACGGTGCTGGTGCTTGGGATGGTTCTTCTGTTCGCGACGACGGGGCTTGCCGCGGACACGATCAAGCTGGGGGGAATGCTCCCTCTTTCGGGAAGGGCGGCGGACCTCGGGATCGCCTGCAAGCAGGGGGCGGAACTGGCGGTGAAGGAGATCAACGCGAAGGGGGGCGTCCTCGGGAAGAAGTTCGAACTGCTCATGGCGGACTCCAAGGCCAACGTGCAGGAACTTTCTTCCCTGTCCAACCGGTACATCCAGAAGGACGGGGTGAACTTCCTCTTCGGCGTGGTCAGTTCCGCGGGGGCCTTGACCGTCGGCGAGATCGCAAAGCGGGAGAAGGTGATTTTCATGGACACGGTCGCCTCCACCGACACGTTCACCAAGGAGAAGTGGAACCGGTACTCCTTCCGTGCGGGCACCTGCAACTCCCAGGAGGCCAACTCCCTGGCGCTCTACGCGGCCAAGAAGTACCCGAAGCTCACCAAATTCTACAACCTTGGCCCCGACTACGAATACGGCCGGACGATGTGGGAGCTGTTCAAGGCACGGACCGCCAAGGTCAACCCCAAGGCGGAGTTCATCGGGGAGCAGTGGCCCAAGCTCTTCATCCCGGACTATACGACGTACATCAACGCGATCCTCGCGGCGAAGCCCGACGCCGTGTTCTGCTCGCTGTGGGGCGGCGACCTCGTCGCGTTCATCAAGCAGGCCAAACCCTACGGGATCTTCGACAAGATGAAGTGGATCATCGCCACCGGCGGGGACATCACCGTCGCCAAGGCGCTGGGGACCGACATGCCCACGGGGCTGATCGTCGACCAGCGGTACTATTTCCACTGGCCGAACACCGAGCGGAACAAGGCATTCGTGAAGGCGTACCAGGCCGACTACAACGACTACCCGAGCGCCTGGGCGGCGGAAGGGTATGACGGTGTCACCTTCCTCGCCGAGGCGGTCAAAAAGGCCGGCTCGCTCGACACCGACAAGGTCATCGCGGCGCTCGAGGGGCTTTCGATCGACGCCCCGCGCGGTAAGGCCACGTTGCGCAAGGAGGACCACCAGCTCTCAAGCGATTTCATGGTAGGGGAGACGGTGTTCGACAAGGCGTATCCCTTCGCCATTGTCGGAAACACCGAAGTGTTCAAGGCCGAGGAAGTCCTCTACTCGATCGAGGAGTGGAAGAAGGCCCAGGAAGCGAACAAGTAATCCGGGACGGGATAAAGGGCCGTCCGCACAGGGCGGCCCGCATCCCTTTTTTTTACGCAGGAGCGGCATGACCGGCTTCCTGGACATCTCCTTCCTCACGGTGCAGGTCTTATCCGCCCTGCGGCTGGCGGCATTCCTGTTCCTCATATCGTCGGGCCTCACCCTGATCTTCGGGGTGCTCAACATCTTGAACTTCGCCCACGGTGCCCTGTATATGCTCGGGGCGTATTTCATGTTCTGGGTGACGTCGCAGGTAACGGGACCCGGCGGATTCTTCCTGGCGATGGCGATGGCGCCCCTCGGGGTCGCCCTCATCGGGATGATCTTGGAGATGGGTCTCCTGCGGCGCATCTACATCCAGGAAGAGATCTATCAGCTCCTGCTCACCTACGCCCTGGTGCTCATCATCGACGACCTGGCTAAGATCGTCTTCGGGGCGGAGTACAAGTCGATCCCCAAGCCGGCTTTTCTGGAGGGGGCGATCACCCTCTTCGGGGGGACGGTGCCGACGTACACGATCCTCGTCGTCGTGATCGCCCCGACCGTGGCGGCCCTCCTCTGGTACCTGCTGTACCGGACGAAGACCGGGAAGGTGATCCGGGCGACTTCCTCGGACCGGGAGATGGCCGACGCGCTCGGGATCAACATGAAGGCTCTCTTCACGCTGGTCTTCGCCTTCGGGGCGGTCCTGGCCGGGTTCGGGGGGGCGCTGGCGGGCCCCGCCCGCACGGTTTTCCCCGGGGTGGGAACCGAGGTCATCATCGAGTGCTTCGTCGTGGTCGTGATCGGGGGCCTGGGCAACCTCTGGGGGGCGCTTGTGGGGTCGCTGCTGATCGGCGCCCTGGAGACGGTGGGGATCATCGTCTTCCCCGAGTTCGAGATGGGTCTGATCTACCTGTTGATGGTGGCGGTCCTCGTGGTCCGCCCCTGGGGCCTGTTCGGCAAGCCCTTGAAGATCAAGGCGCTCTCGGAAAAGAACTTAAGCTTCGAGTCCCAGGAGATCTCGCCGGTCCACTTCTCCTCCCGCCCCTGGCTCTGGGTGATCCCCGTGGTGCTGCTCCTGATCTTTCCGGCGTTCGCGGGGAGGTTCTACCAGTACCTGCTGACGCAAATCTTCGTCGCGGCGCTTATGGCGGTCGCCTTCAACCTGCTTCTCGGCACGACGGGGCTGCTTTCCTTCGGGCAGGCGGCGTTCTTCGGGGTGGGGGCGTACACGGTGGGGCTGCTCCTCACGAAGACCGGCACCGGGACCATGCCCGCCCTCGGACTTTCGCTTTTCACCTCCGCAGTCGCCGCTTCCGTCATCGGGTTTTTCTGCGTCCGGCTGACGGGGGTCCATTTCGCCATGCTGACCCTTGCGTTCGGGCAGCTCATCTTCGCCATCGCGTTCAAGTGGTACGGCTTCACCGGCGGGGACAACGGCATCCAGGGGATCCCGGTGCGGGAGATCCCGCTGGCGGGGCTAGGCCTCCTCGACATCGGTTCGACGAAATCGATGTACTATTTCGTTCTCGTCGTCGCGGGCCTGGCGGTGGCGTTCCTCCGGCGCGTCCGCTCCTCCCCCTTCGGCGCGACGCTCAAGGCGATCCGGGAGAACGGGCAGCGGGCCTCGTACCTCGGGATCAACGTCACGCTGTACCAGTGGACGGCGTTCGTGATCGCGGGGACGTTCACGGGGCTTGCCGGGGGGCTTTTCGCCCTGATGGAAAAATCGATCTCGCCGGAGATCATCCACTGGACAAAATCCGCCGACCCGGTGCTCATGACGATCATCGGGGGGATCTATACGTTCGTCGGCCCCGCCGTCGGCGCCGTGGTCCTGATCGTGCTCAACTCCTACATCGTGGCGTGGACCGAATACTGGGCGCTCGTGCTCGGAATGGTGCTTCTCCTGCTCGTGCTGCTCCTGCCGGGCGGTGTGATCGGGTTCGTGAACGAGAAGGCGCGGGACTACCTGACCCGGAGCGGCTGGATACGCAGATGGCTTTTCTCGAAGTCCGCGACATCGTAAAGTCCTTCGGAGGCCTGCGGGCCCTCCAGGACGTCTCCCTCTCCGTGGAGAAAGGGGAGATCCGCGCGATCATCGGGCCGAATGGCGCGGGGAAGTCGACCCTCTTCAATGTGATGACCGGGCTTCTTTCCCCCGACTCGGGGGACCCCCCCCCACCGCGTCATCCGGAAGGGGATCGGGAGGTCCTTCCAGATCACGAACATCTTCCCGAGGATGTCGGTCTTCGAAAACGTCCAGGTGGCCCTCTTTTCCCACCACAGGGAAAACCGGTCCGCCCTGACCCTCGCGCGGAATTTCCGTGAGGTGACGGACGAGGTCCTCGCGGTCCTCGGGCTGGTCGGCCTCGCCGACAAGTTCGACTCCTCGGCGTCGGTGCTCTCCCACGGGGACCAGAAGAGGCTGGAGATCGCGATCACGCTGGCGTGCCGGCCGAGGCTCCTGATGCTCGATGAGCCGACCGCCGGGATGTCCCGGTTCGAGAGCCGGGAGACGATCGCCCTGCTGCAGAAGATCTCCCGGGAGCAGGGCTTAACCCTCGTCTTCACCGAGCACGACATGGACATCGTCTTCGGCATCTCGGAAAAGATCACGGTGCTCCAGCAGGGGATGGTGATCGCGGACGGGGAGCCGGCGGAGATCAAGGCGAACCCCGAGGTGCGCAAGGCGTACCTCGGGGAGGAGATCGCGGAGTAGGTGGAAAATGGCGCTGCTTGAGCTTGCATCGGTCAACACGTTCTACGGACGCAGCCACATCCTCTTCGACGTATCCCTCTCGGTCGAGAAAGGGGAGGTCGTGAGCCTTCTCGGCCGCAACGGCGCCGGAAAAAGCACCACATTCCGCTCGATCATCGGGCTCACCCCCCCGCAGACGGGAGAAGTGATCTTCAAGGGAGAGCGCATCTCCGGGATGCGGGCCTTCCGGATCTGTCGGAAAGGGGTCGGGTTCGTGCCCGAGGACCGCCGGTGCTTTCCGGACCTGACGGTCAGGGAAAACCTCGAGGTGGCCGTGCGGCGGGAGAAGCAGACGTCCTCCCCCTGGACGGTGGAGAAGGTCTATTCCCTCTTCCCCCGTCTCCAGGAGCGGGAGAAGAACCTCGGGAGCCAGCTGTCGGGCGGGGAGCAGCAGATGCTCACCATCGCACGCACCCTCATGACGAACCCCGACCTGCTCCTCCTCGACGAGCCGTCGGAGGGACTCGCGCCGATGATCGTGGCGCTTTTGGCCGACATGATCATCAGGATCCGCGCGGAGGGGGTGACGGTCCTGCTCGCCGAGCAGAACCTGCATTTCTGCGCGAAGGTCGCGGACCGGGGATACGTGATCGACAAGGGGTCGGTGAAGTACGAGGGGAAGATGTCCGATCTGCTGGGGAACGAGGAGATCAAGGAGAAGTACCTCGCCGTGTAGACTGCCGGGGACTCGATTTCTTCTCCCTCTTCTCCCATGACAGGGTGGCAGGAAAGCCTAGGGAAACGGGCGTCCCGGGGAAGAGATCCTCGCTGCAGGCGAGGGGGAAAATACGAACAGGGTGGCCGACGTCATGATGGGGAGCACGGCGGACCGGGTGTTGCGGCGGTCCAGGAAGCCCGTTCGGTTCGTACGGCGTCCGGAGGGAACGGGGTAACTTCCGTGCAGGACAAAACGGGAATGTGGCTCTCGGGGGCCGTCCCCTGAGCATGGCCCACAGAAAGGAGGGGAATCAAGATGCTGACGGTGGAACCCGGAAAAACCCGGATCGGGTGGATCGGCACCGGTGTCATGGGAGGCCCGATGTGCGGTCACCTCATGGACAAAGGGTATTCCATGACGGTCTACACGCGGGCAAAAGACAAGGCGAAGCCGCTGCTCAAGAAGGGAGCCGTGTGGGCCGATTCTCCCAGGGCGGTTGCCGAAGCGTCGGATGTCGTGTTTACCATGGTCGGTTTTCCATCGGATGTTCGGGACGTGTATCTCGGGGAGCGTGGGGTCCTCTCCGGCGCGAAGAAAGGGAGCATCCTCGTGGACATGACCACGACCGAGCCCAATCTGGCCCAGACGATTTACGCTGCCGCAAAAAGGAAGAGTGTCCACACCGTCGACGCGCCGGTTTCGGGCGGGGACATCGGTGCGCGCGAGGCGCGGCTGTCCATCATGGTGGGCGGAGACCGGGAGGCGGTGGAAGCCGTCATGCCGCTCTTCCAGGCATTGGGAAAGACGATCGTGCATCAGGGGGGAGCGGGCGCCGGGCAGCACACCAAGATGTGCAATCAGATCGTCGTCGCCGGCACGATGATCGGGGTCTGCGAAAGTCTGATCTACGGGCACAAGGCGGGACTCAACCTGGAGGTGATGCTCTCGTGCATTCGCGGCGGCGCGGCAGCCTGCTGGGCGTTGGACAACATGGCTCCCCGCATCCTGAACCGGAACTTCGACCCCGGGTTCTACGTTGACCACTTTGTCAAGGACATGGGAATCGCCCTGGATGAGGCGAAACGCATGAGCCTGGCGCTCCCGGGCCTGGCGCTCGTCCACCAGATGTACGTGGCCCTGCAGGCCAACGGCGGGGGACGCAACGGCACGCAGGCGCTCATGCTGGTGCTGGAGCAATTGGGGAACACAAAGATCGCGCGCGCTTAGAAGGAAGGCGTTCCCCTCCCCTTACGGGTCGGACGGGGAACGAAGAAGAAAACAAAACGGGAGGGGCATGGTTGACCGGTTCCCAAGGCTTTTTCGAGAGAGCGTTTTCCCTTGCCTCCCTCCCTTCCAAACCGGAGGCCCTGCGCGGCATCCGGGTCCTCGAGCTCGCAACACGGATCTTCGGGCCCGCTACGGCGGATTACCTTGGCGAATTCGGGGCCGAGGTGATCAAGGTCGAACTGCCCGGGACGGGCGACCTCATGCGGTACGTCGCCCCGGAAGGGTTCTACTGGCAGGAGATCTCCCCGGCGTTTCTTCCGCAGAACCGGAACAAGCTCCACGTAGGCG
>Ga0209641_10000835_pt1 | contig 28321 bp, 24 predicted proteins | sample RifCSP16_1_FD_184022 | JGI IMG/M metagenome (GOLD analysis project Ga0209641, IMG submission 184022) | Soil microbial communities from Rifle, Colorado - Rifle CSP2_sed 16_1 (SPAdes) (version 2) | ecosystem: Environmental > Terrestrial > Deep subsurface > Rock core/Sediment | place: Rifle... | reverse complement strand
TGATCTTCTGGTGTGAACCGATAAGATCATAGTTTTTTTTCAGTCTTCTGATCTCGTCCTTGAGCTGCCTATTTTCCACCAAAGAGTCATAATATGCCCGCGCGCGGTCCAAAATCTGAAGAAGATGCGGAGGTGAAAAGGGCTTCGTGAGAAAATCAAAAGAACCCATCTTCATAGCTTCAACAGCCAGGTCGATCGTCCCTTTTCCGCTTACCATGATGACCTGGGTCTCAGGCGTGTTCGCCTTTACCGTCTTCAGGAGCTCGTTTCCCGTCGTGTCCATGAGCATCAGATCAGTGATAATGACAGCGAAGTTCTCCGTATTAGTCATCTCCATGGCCTTCCGGCCGTTCTCGGCAAGACTCACCTGGTATTTTCCATCACGTACCACAATTTCGCGGAGAGAATCCAGCACAAGAGGTTCATCGTCAACAAGCAGGACCTTATATTTTTCAATCATTTTTCCACCCCGCACCCGGCCTTAACCAAATAAACACTGAGTAAACCCCGTTAAAGAACAATTTCTCTAACGTCAGCAGATTGTGGCTTTATACCACAATCTGTAAATGTATGATATCAACCACGCCAAAGCCGTGGCGACTTTCTCTAACGGGGGTAAAGCTATCTGATATAATATCACATCTATGCAATTAGTTACAGAAAAATACCAAGACTAAATGAAATTAAGGAGTTCCGGTATCTGTATGTATCAGAAAATCACCAAACGAATACATCAAGTTTCATGACACATAGTTAACAAAAAATAGCACCTTTTAGAATTTACCCCCTTAGAGATCACATCAGGCAAAGCATCTTTAGCGGGGTAAAGCCACATTCTGCTTTCATGAGATAAATTTTGTTCTCTATCGGAGCTTACTTCTCAAAAACATGCTTTTTTCCAAGCCCTTTTTCCTCATAATACAACGGAAGACTGATGGTAAATTTAGTCCCCTCCCCAACCTTGCTCGAAACGTGTATTTCCCCCTTATGTTGATAAATGATATTATAACATATTGTAAGCCCGAGGCCCGTCCCCCTTTTCTCAAAGTTCTTTTTGGTGGTAAAGAAAGGCTCAAATATCCTCTGAAGATTCGCTTCCGGTATACCGATACCCGTATCCGCCAATTCCAGAACAAAATGAGATTCACGGCAGAACGTAGTAATACTGATCGTTCCCCCATTCGCCATAGCATCAAGAGAATTAAGCATCAAGTTCAGCAATACCTGCTGAAGCATCCGCACGGACCCGGAGACATGGTGGGGCCGGCACCGGTAGTCCTTGATTACTTTAACCTGTTTTTCCTGGAGGTATTTTCCCGAGAATTCCAGGGATTCATCTATCACCCGGTGCATATCGAGAGGCACAAAAACATCTATCTGCGGTCGTGAAAATTCGAGGAGATCACGCGTCAAAGCGGCAAGGTTATCAATCCCTGCCTCAATCTTTTTCAAATATTCTCGCTTGCCGAATTCCGGGGGAAGTGATTCGGACAGAAGGTAAAGGTAATTAGTGATGTAGTCGAGCGGGTTGTTTATTTCATGCGCAATTTCAGCGGCAAGGGTGCCGATAGCCGCCATTTTGTCGGACTGCATTAATTTGTTTTCAAGTACCTTCTGGTCCGTAATATCACGGAAAAGATAGACAGCGCCATGCAGCTTGCTCTCCGCATCGAAGAACGGAAAAAGTGAAGTCGTAAAGACAGAATCCCCTATCTGTATCTCCATCACGTTCCGGATCGACTGTTTGGTCTCCATAACAGTACTGAAGGGACACGTTGATGGTGAACACGTTGAGTGAATGGCCTCATAACAACGCGCTCCGAGCAGAGACTCATAGGGTTTTTTCATCCGGGCGCTAAAGGACCGATTCATCCTGGTTATCCGCGCATCTTTATCAAGGATGCAGATCATGTCGGAAATAGAATCGAACGTATTTTGCCAGTCTGCCTTCGCCTTGAGGACCTGCTCATAGAGCTTGTTCAGGTTAACCTCGATATTGGCGTGCTTGGTCTTGTCGTTGTGTTTAATCATACACGAATGTGTTCAAGGCACCCATAAACATTTCAAAAGCGGCGGCTCTCGCTGCAAAAAAACCCCGCTGAAAAAGAAGAAAAGTCCAACCCAGGATCACCAGCGTTATTCGATATCAGTCATTTTCTGGCCTTTGAGAAATTCTATGGACCTGGCATCTTTGATTTCACCAAGTTTTTTGATCACTGTCTGTATACGCATCGCCATCTCATAGATCACTTGAAATTTTTTTCTCACTTCCGGATCGATGTCATCATCCTCCCGATAAATTTCAGCCCAGTTCACGATGACATTCAGCGGATTATTGATCTCATGTTCCACCGCCCTCGTTACCTCGCCGAGAGTGGCCAGACGCTCGGCTTTTATCATCTTATCATGAGAGATCTCGAGGTTATGCCGCGCTTCCGTGAGCCTTTCATGGCACCACCACAAATTGATCCCTATGCCGACCTGTCGGGAGATGGCAATCGCAAGCTGTATTGCTTCATTATTGAACGGGGCGCGTTCCCAGTCCCGTTCCTCTCCAAAGACCATCGCGCCGACATTTTCAGCACCAATCCTGATCGGAACGATAAGCACGGACCGCGTCTTCTTGGTAACAATCGTCCTCAGGTCATTGTCCGTTTCACCCAAATCAAGCCGGAATACCTTCGGCTGTCTGGTTTCGAGCAAAGCGCGGATACCCATAAGCCGATCGGGAGGATAGATCGTGCCGATCAACGGCTCCCAGGTGAGTGTTCGTACGGGACAGGCGATGCGCATCACCAGATTGAGCTTGTCGTCGAATAACAGCACAATGGCGTAGGTTGAAGGGAGATGTTCTTTGAGCCCTTCCGAAAGGGATTCAAGAAGAGCATCCTTTTCCATATTCCTAAGAGTGACGGCCGTAATGGAATATAATTCTGAAAGCTTTGTGTTAAGGTCCTCAAGTACGCTGTTTTTCCTAAGGACAAATCTGGTCACGCCGTAGAGAATATACGTGCCGAGATAAAAGAAAAGAACCGTCACCGCCGATATGGCTATGTGGCGCGAATGCGGACCGTCATAGATATACGGAAGAAGATAGAACAGGGTCACGACAGTGGTTATTGAGAACATCTCAGCAAGGTTGTAAAAATAGGAAAACAATATGATAAGGAAAAACAGCAAACCATAGCTGCTTTGAAGTCCACCGGTAAAATAGACCAGCAGGGCCGTCATGAAGGAGCTCGAGAAGAGATGCACGAGAGTAAAAACACGGGGTTCATATTTGTCCCAGGAAAAGTTATAGAGGAAAACGACCATGCTCAGGGCGAGCAGTGCGACAACAGCGAGACCATACGGCTTGGCTGATGAAGCGTGTGGCAGATAGATGGTGGAGAGAACCAACAGTAGACTGAAAAAATAGAACCGGACGGCCACACGGGCCATCGCCACTCCGATACCCGGAGCAATCCGCGGTGCAAGGAAAGACATCTAAACCTCCATTGAAGCTCCCTGCAGTCCCGCTCTGGCGGGACAGAGAATAACGATTCTCAAGGGAAGAACATAATCGCAATCGCTCGCTAACCCCGCAGCAAGCTACGGGGAATGCGTTCACTCCATATTTCACAGACAATACTGAAATTATACACGAGGTCCGTGTAATGTCAAGTTTTTATGGACTTTTTTTAAAATCTATCTGCTCATTTATCTACGGGAAACGTCTTCGCAAGTACCTTCACGCCCTGCCCGCAAGGCATTCCTCCTTTCCGACAACGTCAAAAGCCGATTTATTCTTCTTGACAATATATGTTACATGTGTTACATTGATAGCATGAGTTACATTAATAGAAAAAAGGAGGATAAAACAATGAAGACCCTGTTAAAAACCATACAGTCTCTGTTTGAAAGGGCTGAGGAGCGGCTGACGGCAGCAGCCCTCGCGGAATTCGGAGTAACGGACTCGCTCGAACTTGCTGTCCGGCGGAAACCTGTACGTACTTTTGCTGAGAACATGGAAGAAAAATTAATCGAGGTCGCTTTTGCGGAAGCAGCCGACTACGAGGACATTCACAATGCCCTGGCCGCGGAGCAACGGGAAGCCGAACGGCTGATAAAACCTGATGATTGTCAGTATGGAGACAATGACCTGTGCTATGCAGACGCGTAGCAAGAGAGGCAGAGAGCATAGTGCGAAGGGTAAAAACGCTATGCTTCATGCCCTATTTAAAAAAAACGGAGAAACGCCATGTCACTCGCTCCTCACAACAAATGGCTTTTGATCTTTTATACCGTACCCTCGCACCCTGTGAGCAATCGGATGAAAATATGGAGGAAGCTGGCACGGTCCGGGGCAGTGCAACTCAAGGGCGCTGTGTACATCCTTCCCCACAATGTTGAGCACTATGAACTCTGCGAGTGGCTGGTCTCAGAGGTCGCGTCAATGGGGGGTGACGGTACCTTCGTAAAGGTACCGGAGGTGGAAACCATGACGGATAGCGAGGTCATAGCCTTGTTCAACGGGCAGCGGGAGAACGATTATCGTAACATGGGAAAAAAGCTTGAGGAACTTGAACGGAAAATAAGCAATATCAGAAAAGGCGGCAGAGGTCAGAACGTCAAAAAACTATCCGAGCAGTTGAACAAGGATAAAAAAGAGTTTGAGGATATACGGAAAGTGGATTTTTTCGCCTCAAAGCACGGTGAGTTATTACAGAAGCGCATAAAGACCATGGAAGACGAGGTAAAAGGCATGTCCACTCCGCCCATCAAAGAACAGACAGCTGTACTCACCCCAAAACGAAGCGCAGAGTATCAGGGAAAAACCTGGGTCACGCGCAAAAAACCCTTTGTGGATCGTATGGCTTCCGCGTGGCTGATCAGGCGGTTCATCGATCCCGGGGCGAAGTTCCGGTTCATCGAGGAAAAAGAATTGGGGTCCCTGGATAAACAGTTTTCCACCTTCGACATCCGCGGAGCAGAGTTCACGCATCAGGGAGACCTTTGCACCTTCGAGGTCCTGGCCAAATCCTTCGGCATTAAAGATAAAGCAATCAAACGGATCGCGGAAATCGTTCATGACCTCGATATAAAAGATGAAAAATATAACAATCCGGAAACAAGCGGGGTCGAGGAAATCCTGACCGGCATCCGAAAAACGGAAAACACCGACGAAACAACTCTTGAGAAAGGCATGGCCGTATTTGACATGCTGTATGCATCGAAAACCTGAGCTCGCAGGATAAGGAGAAAGGCACATGACTCCACCGGGAATATCTTTCGCAGAAGCCTTCCGCTACTGGCTCAAACTGGGGTTTATCAGTTTTGGAGGCCCTACGGGCCAGATAGCGATCATGCACAAGGACCTGGTCGAAAAGAAAAAATGGATAGCAGAAGACCATTTCCTGCAGGCGTTGAATTTCTGCATGCTACTTCCCGGCCCCGAGGCTCAGCAGCTCGCAACGTACATCGGCTGGCTCCTGAAAGGGAAATGGGGCGGTATCATGGCAGGCGGGCTCTTCGTCCTTCCTTCCATATTCATCCTCTGGCTGCTCGCATGGATGTATGCCTCGCTCGGCAGCGTACCCGCGGTGGCGGCGTTGTTCTATGGTTTGAAACCCGCCGTTGTCGCAATTGTTTTTGAGGCAGTGCTGCGCATCGGGAAAAAGGCGTTAAAGACGAAATTTCTCTACACCCTTGCGGCAGCGGCCTTTGTCTGCATTTATTTCTTCAATGTTCCCTTCCCGGTCATTGTATTGTCGGCGGGACTAATCGGGTACCTCTCCGGAACATTCGCGCCGGGTTTGCTCTCAGCAAAGGCGGGAAACACGCCTTCTGCCAGTCCCTCCCCTGCGCCTGCAACGCCGGTGAACGGCGGAAATGGCGTCAAGAGCGGGTGGAGGCGCTCGTTAAAGGTTCTCACGGTCTTTCTTGCCCTGTGGTTCCTTCCGATCGCTGTCCTCGGATTATGGAGAGGCTGGCATGATACGTTCATCGATATCGCGGTCCTGTTCAGCAAAGCCGCGGTCGTGACCTTCGGCGGGGCCTATGCCGTGCTCGGCTATATCAGCCAGCAGGCGGTGGGCCACTACCACTGGATAATGCCCGAACAAATGATGGATGGGCTGGGGTTGGCGGAGACCACGCCAGGGCCGCTCATCATGGTGAACCAGTTCGTCGGATACCTCGCCGGGTATTATCATGCCTCAGGGCTCTCCCCTGCCCTCGGAGGAGCCATCGGCGGATTGCTCACCACGTGGGTGACATTCATACCATCATTCATGATGATATTTCTCCTGGCGCCATACATTGAAAAGCTCAGGAGAAATAAGAGCCTGGGAACAGCGCTCTCGGCCATCACCGCGGCCGTGGTCGGCGTCGTGCTGAACCTCGCCGTCCTCTTCACTCATCATACGCTCGTGCCGGACACCGGCGGTTTCGATTGGTATTCCCTCGCGGCATCGGTGGTCGCCTTTATCGGCATGCAGAGGTTCAAGTGGGGAATGGTTCCGGTCATTGCTGGATCGGCGGCAGCAGGATTCGTGTGGACAATGGCATCACATTAAATAAGGAGGTTTGTCATGAAACAGGTTGCGGAAATGGCGATAAACTTTATGGCCGCATCGGCCAGAACTGCGCCGAAGGCGGGCGGGAAAGACTTTCTCGAAATAGTGGTGGTCACCAAAGACGAAGACCTTCAGAAGATCGCGAACGCAATGAGGGAATATGCGCCGAAGAGCACCAACGAGGCATTCTGGCTCCGGGACGCGTTGAACATCGAGAACTCACAAGCCCTCCTGCTTATCGGCCTTTCCAAGCCCGTCACCGCCGGGTATGACTGCGGGGCATGCGGGTATCCATCGTGCGCGGAGTTCACCAAGAATAAACAGATGAAGGCCAAAGAAATGGGATACACGGGCCCTCACTGCGTCATGCGCATGATGGACATCGGCGTTGCCCTCTCTTCGGCGGCTAAAACCGCAAGCATCCATAATGTCGACAACAGGGTACAACAGCGAGTCGGTGCTGCTGCACGGGCGCTGGGACTAATCCATGCCGAAGTTGCGATGGGCATACCCGTCAGCATCGGCGGCAAGAACATCTATTTCGACCGGCAGGCACCGGCTAAGCACTGAGCGAGAGAGCACGAACATGTCAAAACTGATGTCCCCTTTCGCCGCACTCTGCACTGTGGGCTTCATCGCACGGCTGTCCTATGCCCTGGCGAGAAGCCCGGTGCTGCCCCTCTTCGCCCTCTATCTTGGCGCAGGGCCCGAGGGAATCGGGTTCGCCGTGGGCATATCGACGGTCACGGGCATCTTCTTCAAGCTCCCTGCCGGCGCGCTTTCGGACATTATCGGCAGAAAGCGGACCATGCTCATCGGACTCGTGGTTTTTGCGGTCATGCCCTTCATGTATCTTCTGGTGCGCGATTACCGGCTGCTGATAGTTGTCCGGTTCGTCCATGGCCTTGCTACTGCGATCTACGGTCCTGTTTCGATGGCTGTCGTAGCGGATATCGCAGGGACGAAAAAGGGCGAGATGCTTTCATGGTTTTCATCCATAACGATCATCGGAAATCTTCTTGGAGCGCCCCTGGGCGGATTTATTCTTCACAATATGGCCGATGCGCCGAATCCCGCTTTGCCGGACTTCCAAATGGCCTATCTCGCGAGCGGCGTCGCCGGCATGCTGTCCTTACTCCTTGCCGTGGAAATTCTGCACAATGGCAAAACCGGAGTTGATGGCAAAAACTTGAGAGATGCTTACAAGCGGTTCATTTCCGGTATCAGGGAGGTGATGAGCGATAAGCGCATTGTTATTACTTCAAGCATGGAAGGGCTCCAGAACCTAACAGTGGGTGCACTGGAGGCATTCCTCCCGATCTATGCCGTCACCGTTGCCGGTATGAACGAATTTCAGGCCGGTCTGCTTTGGGGCATCCAGATCGCGGTCACGATAGTTTCGAAACCGGTGATGGGAAGAACATCCGACCGGTTCGGAAGAAAACCGCTCATCGTCATCGGCATGTTTCTTTGCGCCGGAGCATTCGGAGCCATCCCCCTGCTCGGGGACTTCTGGTCCCTGATGGTCGCAGCGGTCTTCTTCGGGCTCGGCGAGTCTTTTGTAACGTCATCATCCGCGGCTCTTGTGGCGGACATCTGTCAGGAAAAACATTTCGGCACGGCCATGGGGACCTTCGGGACGATATTCGACATCGGTCATGCATCCGGCCCCATCCTGGCGGGGTTCCTGATCGCCAGATATGATTACCTTTATTCGTTCTGGATCATGTCGTCGATCCTTGTTGTTGCGATCCCGGTGTTCATGGCAACGGTAAAAATAGAAAAGAACATGATATGATCGTTGCAATCGGACCTATGAAAATTGAGATTGCACAATAATTAACATAGGTATGCCCTCACGGGCTTTCCCTGTCACACCGCCGTGCGTACGGGTCCGTACACGGCGGTTCGGCTGGTTAAGCGTTGCGAGCAACTAATCGCGGAAGTCCGAGCGAGTCAAAATAGGCATTCGGGAACGCCCGCTGTATGGTGGTGGCGTGTCGCGCCATACGCCACGGGCCTTTAGGTGCGCCTGCTGCGACTGCCGCTTGAAAGTGAGGGATTCCCCGCCGCCTGAGTTCCGCGTACCGGGTCATTCCTCGCTTCCATTGTCTCCAGATGATAGAACGGAGCCGCCGCCGTGTCCACGATTCAAGGTCTTGGAGCACTGACGGAGTTTGGCTGAACCCAAAGTAGCCGCGCCGGCCGATGAGGTACTTCGCAAGATTCTTCCATGGGCAAAGTAGCCGTTTGTTGCAGACGCGCTTTATACAATAAAACCAAGTCCGATTATTATAACCACCGAAGAAATCAAGAAACCTTTCAGGCTATCGGATCCTTTGTGTTTCATCATTCTTCTCCTTATGGTATATTTGGTCGAATTGCAACTACAATTGCCTTTGCTCCTTTCACAAATCGTTTTTTAAGTTTCTCTGTTGATCAGATATGAGCTGAGTAACATTATTAGCAGACCCATAACAGTATTATGAGGTTTTGTCAAGTTGCTGCATAGTTTCAATGATCCGTTCATTATCAACTTTATTTCTTTTCACTTCCCTCCTATCGACAGTTCCTTCACGCGCAATGACGGGCTGCCGATCCTGCCCTGGAACCGGAGGTCATTGCCGACAGCGTCGACGTTCTTCATAAGGTCGAGGATATTGCCCGCGATAGTGATCTCCCGCACCGGATACGCGATCCTGCCGTTCTCGATCCAGAACCCTGTCGCGCCCACGGAAAAATCTCCGGATATGGGATTAGCCATATGGGCGCCCATGATCTCCGTGACCTGGAGTCCCTTCGCGGTAGAGCGGATAAGATCTTCCGGTGTCTGGGAGCCGGGAGCAATATAGAGGTTCGTCAGCCCGACACCGGGTACGCCTTTAAATCCGCCGCGCATACCGTTCCCTGTCGAGACAGTCCTGTCTTTTTTTGCCGTGTAGGTATTATAGAGGAATATCGTGAGCCTGCCCCTATCGATAACCGTTTTCTTTTTCATGGGCACAGCCTCATCATCGGACGGCGCGGTCCCGATCCCCCCCTCCAGCAGACCATCGTCTAAGACGGTCAATATTGGCGACACGATCTCTTTGTCCAGCTTGCCGATGAAAAGGGATTTCTTTTTCTGGACATTCTCAGCCGAGAACCCCGAGGCCATGATCGACAGGAATTCCCCGACCACGTCCCGGTCCAGGACCACGGGGGCTTTTACCGTCTCCACGGTCTTGGCGCCGAGCAGGCCGATCGCCTTGCGGGCGGCTCTGCGGCCGATGTCTTCCAGGGAAAGCTTGTGATAGAACCTGTTTACCTCGAACTCCGACCCCGCCTGGGACTCTCCTTTGTCCTCGGCCACCGCTTCTATGCTCGCGTATGCTGCCGTGCCCTGAAAAGAAACAGACGCTCCCCTGCTGTTCATGATCACGGTTTCGGATTCGGAAAAACTGGCCGAGGCCTTGCGAATATGCTTTATCCTCTTGTCGACGGCAAAGGCTTCCCGCTCCATGGCCATGACCCGGTCGATCTTTTCTTTTTCGCTCAGACGGACGAGGGCGGGATCGTGTATATTTACCGCCTGATATGCGCCAACAGGTATTTCGGGAATGGACTGAAAGGGGTCCGGCTCGGTGTTCCGCGCGTTCGTTACCGCGGACTGCGTGAGGGTCTTGAGAGCGCTGTCGGACAGATCGGAAGTAAAGGCGAACCCCATCCTTCCGTCCATGATCACGCGCAATCCGACGCCGGCATCACGCGCCCGGTCAAAGGCCTCGACCTTCTGGTCCTTGACTTCAACGGTGGTTGAAGCAGAGGAACGAATGAAGACCTCGGCGGCGGCGGCGGCGTTTTGCGACATTGCGAGGGAAAGGATCTTGTGGGCGGTCTGTTTGTCCATTGTGAAAATTCAGCTCGTAGCTCGTGGTTCATAGCTCGTAGTAAAAGGTTTTAGCCGCGAGCCACCAGCTACGAACCACGAGCTGTTTTACTCAAAGTAGCTTGCCGACGCCGTATCGGACTCCCAGACAGTGACACTGGCGACATCAAGATTGTCGTTATTGATCTTTTTTACCATGTTGTCGTATATCCACTTGGCCAGGTTCTCCGAAGAAGGGTTGATCTGCGTGAACGGAAAGATATCGTTAAGAAAAGTATGCTCAATCTGGTCAAGGACCTCCCGGAGAAACTTCTTGAGGTCATGAAAGTCCATTGCCAGCCCCTGCTCGTCGAGCCGCTCGGCTGCCACGGCAACGGTCACGCGCCAGTTATGGCCGTGCAACTTCTCGCATTTGCCCTTATAACCCCTGAGCTGATGCGCCGCTGCAAACTTCGATTCTATGACAAGCTCGTACATGGTGAAAAATAATAATTTATACACGCTCAAATGTCAATACATAAAAGCGCCTATTCTCGCCAGAAAGAAACAACGTGACGCGTTATCACGCGGCCGTTTCGTCCCCCGGCTCCCGCCTGAGGGCAGGCGCCGGGCCGGCAACAGATACCCCTTCCCTGCAAAAGGGGCATATAGAATAAAAAAAACTTGCAAAAGACAATAATTTCATATATCATTTTCCCGTAATGGCATTAATGAAAGAGGATACCAGGCAGTCAATCGAACCGTTGTTCCTGTCCCAGGCTCTCGAGAGCGGGGCCAGGCTCCGCGTCGGACAGATGAACAAAACCGAACACGAAGGCGTCATTCGTGACGTCGGCCGTTATGATATCAACGTGGAAGAGAACGGCAGGATCATTACCCTCTTGAAACAGGAACTCTCTTACCTTACCTCCCCGAACCCTTTGATATCCGCTCCTTCCCCGCTTCAGACCGGGGGCGCATCCGCGCGGCCCGCGTCAGCGCCGGAAGCTCCGCCGCTGAGACCGAACATCCAGCAGGAATTCCTGGACAAGGCCATCAAGGAAAACCAGATGCTCACGATCTTTCTGATCAACGGGCAGCGGATCAAAGCAAGCGTGGAGGCATACGATAATTTTACCATTCTTCTCAGAGAAGGCGAGAAGCAGCACCTGTACTATAAACATTCTATTACCACGATCAACCGTTAGAGGTAAGCGCATGGAACAGAACCTCCTCGATAGAATGCTCGACCAATACCAGAAAGAACAGGCCCCGGTAACCATAACCCTTCAGAACAAGGTCCGCGTCCATGGGAAGATCAAGGCATTCGACAGCTATGTCATTCTCATGGACAATCAGAGACACGAGATCCTTTACCGGCATGCCGTCTCCAGCCTGTCCCTCTCTGTCCGGGACGAGATCAGACAGCCTACTCCCTCCAGACCCGTGCAGGCGGCAAAACCATCCCCGAGACCGGCAAAGCCGTCTCCCCGCAGACCGCGTGAAGTTCCGCAAACGCCGAAAATGGCTGCGGCAGGCGGAGAATCCGGTCTGAACAGCGGCATGAAAGATGGTCTGCTGAAGTGGATGCAGACACAGAAAGTGAACAAATAGATGAACCGTCGCACTTTTCTGCTCTCCATTGTTTCAGGCCTCCTTCTCACCGCTTCCTTCCCCCCTTTTGACCTGTATCTCCTTGCGTGGGTGGGCCTTGTCCCCCTGCTCCTGTCCCTGAAGGAACAGGACGAGAAAACCGGCTTTTACCTCGGCGCAATCGCGGGGCTTGCGTTCTTTATCGGGACCGTCTTCTGGGTCACCAATTCGATTCACTTCTACGGCGGCATCCCGCTCCTTCCCGCGAGTCTCATAACCCTGCTTCTCTGCGCATACCTTGCCCTGTATCCCGCGCTGTTCGCCGCGATCATCGTGTGCGGCAAAAGAAAGTGTCCCGCTCTCCTGATCCTCCTGGCGCCCGCCGCCTGGACCGCGCTCGAACTCGCGAGGACGTACGTATTCTCCGGATTTCCGTGGGCTTTGCTCGGTTATTCGCAGTACCGGGTCCTTCCGATGATACAGATCGCGAATATCACCGGCGTCTACGGTGTGTCATTTTTGATCCTGCTTGTAAACATTGCCGTAGCCGATTTTCTCATGGACAGGAAGAAGTACCGGGGTCTCATCGCCGCCGGCCTTCTCCTTTCCCTTGCTCTTGGATACGGGTTCATTCAGCTTCGGGAACCGCAGGGTACGGACGGCATGGAGGTTTCACTGATCCAGGGCAACATCGAACAGGACAAAAAGTGGGACCCGTTGTACCAGGCGGACGTCATCGCCGTCTATAAGCGTCTTACGCGGGAGGCGCTCACGCGAAATCCCGATCTCATCATCTGGCCCGAGACAGCCGTGCCGTTCTTTTTCGGAGGAGACAGGCCAAGCGACAGGGCGCTGACCCAGGACCTTCGTGCATTCGTCAAAAGCAACAGGGTCCCCCTCCTGTTCGGAAGCCCGACGTTTGAAGTCAAACCGGGCAGGGTGGTTCATCTCCGCAATTCCGCTTTTTTCCTTGACCCGAAGGGTGACGTCGAAGCGGTCTACAATAAGATGCACCTCGTGCCTTTTGGTGAATATGTGCCGCTCAAAAGCGTACTGTTCTTTATCGAAAAAATGGTCCAGGCAATAGGCGACTTCCAATCCGGCAAAGAGTATACGCTCATGACGGTCCGTCCTGAGCGGCCCGTCGCCCCCGTTAGAGAAAACCCGTCCCCTGACGGAATAAAACTAAGCACCGTGATCTGTTACGAGATAATCTTCCCTGACCTCGTCCGGAAATTTGTCTACCGCGGCGCGGAAGTGATGACGACGGTCACGAACGACGCGTGGTTCGGCCGAACTTCCGCCCCGTACCAGCATTTCGCCATGGCCGTCCTTCGCGCGGTGGAAAATCGCGTACCTGTCGCCCGGGCGGCCAATACCGGCATCTCCGGCTTTATCGATTCGAACGGCAGAATACTGGAAAAATCCGACATCTTCACCGAAGCGCAACTCACCTCTTCAATAATTCCCGGCCGGAAAAAGACCTTTTATACGCGGTACGGCGATATATTCGCCTACGCCTGCGTACTGATGAGCGTTGTCATGCTTGCAGCAAGACGGCGAAAATGAGCCCCTCGCAGCCCGTCTGTAACCCTTCAGTTATTGGGGTAAAGAATGTCGGGGGGCAGCGGTCCTTGAGCGATAGCCGAGCTTTAAGCGCCCCGCGGATCATGGTAAAATCACGTATCCCAAAGCAGGCACGTGCGAAGCATACGTGCTGCAGGGACAGGACGTATATCCTTGTGCAACCATTGCACAATTTGCGCGTGCGCGGCAGAGCGAAAGGGCTGCTGCCCCCGCAACTGAAGGATTACATCCGTCTTACGATTTTCTTTGACTGTTCCCGTCCGTATGGTATAATCTCCACATACTAAATACCGTTGAGGAGAAGACAAGTGCTTCTGGAAGATCTGAAACAGGAACTCGAAAAAGTAACGCTCCGAATAGACACGCTGCGGAGGCATCTTTGACATCCCTGTCAAGGAATTAAGACTAACTGAACTATCCCGCCTCATGGAATCCCCCGCGTTCTGGGACAATAAAGACAAGGCGAATATCATCCTGAAGGAAAAAGCCGCGATCGAGCGGGCGCTCAAAGACTGGGGCTCGCTCTCAAACCGTCGGAGCGACCTTGAGGCCATGGCCGAACTCGCTTCAGAAGAAGGCGGCCAGTCCATGCACACGGACCTGGAGCGGGAAATAACGGCCATCCAGGCGGATATCTCTTCCGCCGAAGTGGCGGCGCTCCTCTCCGGCGAACACGACTCATCGAACGCGATCGTTTCCATCCATCCCGGCGCGGGCGGCGTTGAGGCGCAGGACTGGGCCGAGATGCTGATGCGCATGTACCTGCGATGGGCGGAGAAACACGGCTGCGGGACGGAGATCCTCGACTATCAGAGCGGCGAGGAGGCAGGCGTAAAGTCGGTGACGTTCACCGTTTCCGGAGATTACCCGTACGGCAGGTTAAAGTCCGAGGCAGGGGTGCACCGGCTCGTCCGTATCTCTCCGTTCGACGCGAACAAGCGGAGGCACACATCATTCGCCTCGATCTATGTGTATCCGGAGGTCGAAGACGACATCGATATTGAGATCGATGAAAAGGAACTGCGCATAGACACATATCGCGCCTCGAGCGCGGGCGGCCAGCACGTGAACAAGACCGATTCAGCGGTGCGCATCACGCACCTGCCCACCGGGATCGTGGTACAGTGCCAGAATGAGCGTTCCCAGCTCAAGAACAAGAATGTGGCCATGAAAGTTCTCCGTTCGCGTCTGTATGAGCTGAGGAAAAAAGAGCAGGAGGAGAAGCTCGACAAGGTCGTGAGCGAAAAGAAAGACATCGCGTGGGGCAGCCAGATCAGGTCATACGTGTTTCAGCCCTATCAGATGGTAAAGGACCACCGCACGGGCATGGAATTCGGAAATGTCACCGCCGTGATGGACGGCGCGATCGATCAATTTATCGAGGCATACCTGTTGTCGCTGGCAAGCCGCGGCACCGCAGAGGACAAAAACCAGCAGACAGAGGTCAGGTAATAGCAGCGGCTTTCGTCCCTCGTCTCTCGTCCCAAGCCTGCCCTCGAAAGATTCTATCGGGGGTCCCTCATCTTCCTCTTCCCTCAATCGCTTCACAAACTCGCCACCTGCGGAGACCGCCCATCAACATATTTTTTAATCCCCTGGAACAGGGCCTCGGCAATGCTCTGCCGGTAGGACTCTCTTCTGAGCAGGGCTTCCTCGTCAGGGTTGCTGATGAATCCCACCTCGGCCAGAATGCTCGGCATCTCTGTGTTGATAAGAACGTAAAAGAACGCCTGCTTCACCTTGGCCTTCAGGTCAGCCGCATGTCTGTTCACCGGCATAAGGTTGTCAACGAGAGACCCCTGTACCACATTTGCAAGCTTCTGCGACTCCTCGAGCTTGTTATCACGGTCAAGGGCGGCAAATATTCTATCAAGTTCCGATTTCAACTGGCTCAACTTCTTTGTCGACATGGCGTTTTCCCTGGCTGCCGTTGCCATGGCATCCCGATCCGAAGCCGTGAGACTCTGGATGTATGTTTCTATACCCCGTGTCTTCCTTTTCCTGTTTGCGTTCACATGTATTGACACAAAAAGATCGGCGCCGCGGGTTTTCGCTATGGCCGGCCTGTCTTCCAGGCCGACATACACATCCCGGTCGCGCGTCATGATCACCTTGCATCCGAGCCGTTCCTTCACCAGAGCAGCCAGTCGTTTCGCAATATCGAGGGTTATCGCTTTTTCCTTTAATCCGTTCTTGCCGATCGCGCCCGGGTCGTGCCCTCCGTGGCCCGCATCAATGGCGATGGTATTTATCTTCAGGCCCATCTGTCGTGAGAGGGAAAGTTTTTCGCCGTCACCGGAATTCACAGGGGACTTCTGAGAAGGCGGTTGTGCCTGCCCGGATTCGCTCGTTTTACCCTGTGCCGTTGGTGTCTTTTGAGAAGACGCGGATGATGTTCCCTCCACCTCACCGTTCACATCGATCACGAGACGTTCGGGGTTGTGCAGCGGGAACGCAACGTAGCTCTGGAGGCTCGCGAGATCGAGCACCACGCGGACGGTGTCCGGATCGAACTGGCTGGCCCGTACCTGCTTCAGGATCCCGTCGTTGACGGGCATGGGATCGTTTTTCAGGGTGCCGGAGATGCTGGCCTTCTTCAGGTCAAAACAGAGTCTGTCGGGGTCCTTGAGCTCGTGGGCCTGGAAGGTGAACGGTTTTTCCAGATCAATGACAATGCGGGTATACGCGCCGCCGGACCAGTGGCGTATGTTCTTCACCGTTCCCCTCTCCAGTGGAGTTTTTGGAGAGGAACGCGCCGGAACCGGCGGCTTGCGGAGTTTCGCTTCCTGTTGCTGATTCTTCGCAACAATACCGAGCCGGGCCCGTGCCCTGCCCGTCCAGGTGCTGCCCGGATACAGGGCTAAAAGCTTATCGAACGACTTGTTCGCTGCCGCCCGGTCTTTTCGGTAGTCCAGATCTATATCGATGACGCGGGCGAGCGCCTCCGGCGCCTTCTCGTGTTTTGGATACGTCGCCTGGCATCGCGTGTAGAGCTGGAGCGACTCCTTTATATCTCGGCGGCTTCTTGCGGCCTGGTACAGGTCCAGATACAACCCCGCGCGCTCAAAACAGGCGTCCCCCGCGCTCGGGCTCGCGGGATATTTCCTTTCGATAAGCTCGAATGTCCGGGCGCAATCCATCCAGTACGAGCGGTATTTCCTCTGTTTTTTGGATTTTTTGACTTCCGCCAGGCGCTGAACGGCGACAGTATACTTATGCCCGGCATCAGAATCAGTGGACGGGGACGGATGTGCGGGTAGTACCAGCAGGAGGGCGCCTGTCATAAAGACCGCACCCCATGAAAGGCCACACCTCACCATCATCATAGTACCTGCTGATATTTAACCGAATTGATTTGAGATGTCAATAGTAAAACAACGGCCCCGATGAACAAACTCGGGGCCGTGCATTTTTTTTTGTGACCTCAATCCTTACGACGCCGTCTTGACGGTTTCAACGATCTTGGTGAAACCCGCGGGATCAGTGATCGCCATGTCGGCAAGCACCTTCCGGTCAAGACCGATGCCCGACTTGGCAAGGCCGGCAATAAATCTGCTGTAGGTCAGGCCGTTCAATCGCACCGCCGCGTTGATGCGCGCGATCCAGAGCCTGCGAAAATCCCTTTTGCGGGCCTTTCTGTCCCGGTACGCGTATTTCAGCGCCCGGTCCACGGCCTCGGTGGCTGTGCGGAACAGTTTGGATTTCGCGCCCCAGTATCCTTCGGCCAGGTTGAGCACCCTTTTTCTTCTCGCCCTTGTCTTCGGGCCGCCTTTTGCTCTCGGCATGTTTCAGAACCTCCTTAAAAAATCAGATGACAGACGCCAGATAACAGACAGCCAGACGAATAAATAATAAGACTTCTCATTTTATTTTTCCCTATTTCTGCATTCTGACTTCTGACTTCTGTATGCTGTTGTTTACTTGGTCCCGTACGGAAGCATTCTCTTGATATTGGTAACATCGGCTTTGGCGATCAACGCCGGCTTGCCCAGCCTTCTCTTCCGGGACGCATTCTTGCCGGAGAGCAGATGGCGCTTCCAGCCCTTGCTCCTCTTGACCTTGCCCGTTCCGGTCAGCTTCAATCTCTTTGCCGCGCTTCTATTCGTTTTTAATTTTACCTTCGCCATACTTTTCCTTTCCGGACCCCGGAGCGTTCAGGGCGTCCTTTACTTCAACACTGATGTATCTATCATCAACCTTTGGACTTCTGTCCAAGGAATATCGACATGTTATTGCCTTCCATCCTCGGCTGCTGTTCCACGGTGGCTACGCCTTCCAGCTCCTTGATAATGCCTTCGAGGATGGTCCTTCCCTGCATGGTGCGGGCCATCTCCCGTCCGCGAAACATGATGCTCACCTTGACCTTGTTTCCCTCTTCGAGGAACCTCTTGATATTGTTTGTCTTGAACTGGACGTCGTGATCATCCGTACGGGGCCTCAGCTTGACCTCTTTGACCGTTATTACGGTCTGGTGTTTCTTGGATTCGTGCGCCTTTTTATTCAGCTCGTACTTGTACTTGCCAAAGTCCATGATGCGGCAGACCGGCGGCTTGGCCGTGGCAGCGACCTCTACGAGATCGAGACCCAGTTCCTCGGCCCTCTTGATCGCTTCCCGGGTATCCAGGATCCCGAGTTGTTCTCCGTCCGCGCTGATGACGCGCACTTCCCTGACCCTGATGCCGTAATTGACCCTTGTCGTAATTCTGCTGATAAACGATCACCCCCTTGATAGTTCGGTTGATATACTTTTGTCTCTGATCTTCTCACTGAGAAGAGCGATAAATTCCTGAAGCTGCATGGCGCCCAGGTCCCTGCCCCCGCGTTCACGCACGGCCACGGTCTTCTGCTCCGCCTCTTTGTCCCCCACCACGAGTATGTACGGGACCTTTTGAAGCGCGGCCTCGCGTACCTTGAAGCCCACCTTTTCGGGGCGACCGTCGAGCTCGACGCGTATACCCGCTGCAAGCAGGCTGTCCCGCACGCCGCCGGCATACTCAAGCAGCCGGTCGGTTATGGTCGCCACCTTCACCTGGACCGGCGCAAGCCACACCGGAAAGGCCCCCGCATAGTGCTCTATGAGTACGCCGAAGAACCTCTCCAGCGACCCCATGAGCGCCCGGTGGACCATGATCGGCTGGTGCGGTTTGTTGTCCTCGCCCACGTAGGTGATATTGAACCGCTCGGGGTTGTTAAAGTCCACCTGGATGGTGCTGCACTGCCAGGAGCGACCGAGCACATCCTTGATCTTGATATCGATCTTCGGCCCGTAGAAAACGCCTTCACCCGGGTCCACTTCGTAAGCGAGCTTTCTCGTCTCAAGCGCGGCCTTCAGGGCGTTCGTGGAGCGCTCCCAGTTTTCAGGAGAGCCGACGAACTTTTCCGGCCTCGTTGAGAGGTATATATCATACTCGCTGAACCCGAAGGTCTTCAGGATGAACAACGTAAAATCGAGCACCCTGAGTATCTCTTCTTCCAACTGGTCCGGCCGGCAGAAGATGTGCGCGTCGTCCTGCGTAAAGCCCCGAACACGCATAAGGCCGTGGAGCACGCCCGAACGTTCATACCGGTATACTGTACCGAGCTCCGCGTGACGGATCGGCAGGTCCTTGTAGCTCCGGAGCGCGGAATTATAGATCATGATGTGGAAGCCGCAGTTCATGGGCTTCAGTTCATACTGGACTGTGTCGATGTCTATCGGCGAATACATGTTCTCCCGATAGAAATCCCAGTGCCCGCTCTGCTTCCACAGGTCCAAACGCGCGATGTGCGGAGAGAAGACGAGTTGATACCCTCCCCGGTAGTGCTCCTCGCGCCAGAAATTCTCTATGATGTTCCTGATGACCGCGCCCTTGGGGTGCCACAGCACCAATCCGGGCCCGACTTCATCGTTCAGGCTGAAAAGGTCAAGCTCCCTGCCGAGCTTCCGGTGATCCCGTCGTTTTATCTCTTCAAGCCGCGCAAGATACGCGTCCAGGGCGTCCTTTGCCGGATACGAGACCCCGTAGATCCTCTGGAGCATCTTGTTCTTCTCATCGCCCCGCCAGTATGCGCCGGCAACGGAGAGAAGCTTGAACGCCTTGATCTTTGCGGTGGAAGCAACATGCGGCCCCCTGCAAAGGTCGGCAAAATCCCCCTGCTCATAAAGGGAGATCGTATCATCGGCAAGCTCGTTGATGAGCTCGGTCTTGTACGGCTCGCCCTTTTTTTGAAAGAACGCCAGGGCATCGGCCTTCGCAAGAACGCGTCTTTTGACCGGGCTGTTCGCCTTCGCCAGTTCATTCATCCTGGCTTCTATCTTTGCCAGGTCTTCCGGCGTGAACGGCCGCTCAAAATCGAAATCGTAATAAAACCCTTCATCGATGGCGGGCCCGATCGCGAGCCTCGCCTGCGGGTAAAGCTGCTTTACGGCATGCGCCAGAAGATGCGACGTGCTGTGCCAGTAGACCTCGCGTCCCTCTTTGGCGGAGAACGTGACGATCTCTACTGCGGCATCGTTTTCAAGGGGGATATTCAGGTCCTGAAGCCGGCCATCTATCTTGATGGCAAGCGCGTCTTTTGCCAGGCGGGAACCAATCTTCTCGGCAACTTCCTGACCGCTGATGCCCCTGGAATATCTCTTCTCGGACCCGTCAGGAAGCCTGAGCAGTATGTCACTCATAGATCGTCATCGTAAATTTAAACCATAACGTATACAACGCCTTATGACAGTTGTCAGTTACCGGTTGTTAGTGATTTTATGGTAGGCTCGCGGGGTATCGAACCCCGGACCTCTACCGTGTCAAGGTAGCGCTCTCCCCCTGAGCTACGAGCCTGCATACTCCATGCGTAACCCTAAATGTATGAAATTTCCGGTCTTTTGTCAAGAACAAAAACCTTTGCGCGGCATTTTTGCGACCTGCTGCAGGTTGGCCGTTGTCGGTTATCAGTTGATTTTTTGGTGCCCCTGGGGTGATTCGAACACCCGGCACGCGGTTTAGGAAACCGCTGCTCTATCCACCTGAGCTACAGGGGCGGGATAAACAAAGTCAAAAGTCAAAATTCAGAATGAAAAATTCAAAATTGTGGGATATATTTCCTCATTTATTTCTACATTTTTCACTTTGCATTTTGCATTTTGAATTTTACTTACAGCATCCCTTCCAGATCTATCTTCTTGCGTTTGGTGATGACCCGGAGCTTGTTGAGCGCCTGGGTCTCGATCTGCCGCACCCGTTCTCTGGTTATGCCAAACTCCTTGCCGATGCTGTCCAGGGTCTTCGGCTCTCCGTCGATCAGCCCGAATCTCATCTCGATGACCTTGCGTTCGCTCGCCGAAAGCTGGGTAAGCCATTCATCGATATGCTCACGCCTGCGAATGTCATCAGAGACGCTCGCCGGAGACAGCGCATTGCTGTCCTGCAGAATGTCCTTGAGCGTGTCCTCTTCCTGGTCTCCGATGAGCATATCGAGGGAATACGTTTCCCGTACCACCTGTGATATGCTCCTGGCCTTCTCGACGGGTACTTTCATCTTCTTGGCTATCTCATCGATGCTCGGCTCGCGGCCGAGCGATTGCGTCAATTGCCGCACCGCGCGCATGTATGAATTGACGATCTCCGCGATATGCACGGGCAGGCGTATCGTCCTTGTCTGGTTCACGATCGCCCGCTCAATGGCCTGCTTTATCCACCACGACGCGTACGTGCTGAACTTAAAACCTTTTTGATACTGAAACTTCTCGACCGCTCTGATGAGACCGAGATTGCCTTCTTCGATAATGTCGGAAAACTGCAGGCCGCGGTTGATATACTTCTTCCCGATAGCGACGACAAGCCGCAGGTTCGCCTCGATCATCCCGGCGCGGGCATCTTGATCTCCCTGGGCGATCTTTTTTGCGAGCGACTGTTCCTGCTCAAAAGTGAGAAGCGGCGTTTTCCGGATTTCCTTCAGATAATACTTGATGGCGTCAAGGCCGCGCTGCGCGGAGGCGTCATCCTTCGTACTTACCCGCTCCGCCTCTTCTTTTTCTTCACTTTCCTCAGTATAGGGTTCAGCACCCATGACGTCATCAACTGATTTTTCCCGCTCGCTCATCAACACCTCTTAGGGCAAGAAAAAAAGTGGGTTCACCGCTTCCCCGTTTCTTCTGATCTCAAAATGCACATGGTTCCCGGTGGCGTTCCCTGTCCTGCCCACCCTGCCGATCACCTGTCCGGCGGTCACTCGAGCGCCTTCTGATACCAGGTTATGAGAATTGTGCCCATACAATGTTTCAAAACCGTCTTTGTGCTTGATCACGACCGTCTTGCCGTAATCTCCTCCGCTCCATCCCGAGCGCGTCACGACACCGTCCGCAGCCGCTTTGATGTCGGTCCCGAGCGCGGCGGTTATATCGATCCCTTCGTGCGGACGGCCGTTCCGTCGGCCGAAGGACGAACTGACCTTTCCCTGGAGCGGCCAAAAAAATCTGATTTCAGCAGAAGCATGGGGCGGGGTATGCTGGTTCGAACCCGCGTCTGGATCAGGCACTGCATATGGGGGGATATTGATCGTTCTTTCAGCATCAGGAATAAAAAGATAAGAATCCGCTCTGATATCAAGTGATTCATCGAGCTGATTGACCTTCGCAAGGCTGTCGATCTCAACGCCGTATGCCCGGGAAATTCTCCAGATCGTCTGGCCGGTTTCTATCCGGTGATAAACGCCCTTTTCGCCGTTCTTTTTTATATGATAGTAGTGCGGCCCGACGCACGTGATCAGGAGCAACGGCGTGATGACCACAGTCCACAATTTCATATCAGGAATTCAACATTCCCCGAGTGAATCACCATGGATGTTCCCGCGTGTTTTTTGAAAATGGTCGGGGCGAGAGGATTTGAACCTCCGACCCCTTGGTCCCGAACCAAGTGCGCTACCAGGCTGCGCTACGCCCCGACGAGCCGTATATTATACCAACTTCTCCTGTCTGTCAACGAACATTCTTCTTTTGTGCCGCAATAAAATTATCGAATGTTTCCTGATAATAATCCTTTTTTTCCTTAATAGAATCAGGGACCCGCTTTTCGTAGAGCCTCCTGCCGTCTTCAATATCTTCCCTTAAAAGCTCATAGAACGTGCCGTTCCTGATGCCTTCCCGCACCGCCTCCTGATTATACAGGGCGATGTCGGAGACAATGATCCTGGCAAACCGCCGCGCTTTTTCCACGGCTTCGGGGTCTCCTGCCTCGACCCGGGGAATATCACTCTCCTGTTTCTGAAAGATCGATGAATCAAGTGAAAAAGATTCCGGCGCAAGCGCGGAACTGTCCTGCATCGGCTGAAGGGAATCGCCCGGCCACGACCGCGGCTCCGGCGTTGCTGCGGGCTCCGTCTGAGTGTCGGACAGGGAGGTCGGCCCGGGAGCCGCCTCCGGCTCTCTTCGCAGCATGACATTCTCGGTGATAAATTCAAACTCGCCGGTCCCCTTTTTCTCGGCGAGCGGCGTCTCAAGAGCGTGATCGGCCGGAGCAGCCTCGCGGGACGCATCTCCGTACTGCTCCGGGTAGAGCAATTTTCGTATCTTGAGCGTAAGGTAGTCGGAAATATGATGTTTCTCGATATAATCATCGGCGCCATAGAGATTCGCCGGCTCACGCTTATACCTGCCGACATCATAGACCGAAGTGAGAAGGATGATCTTGATGGCGCTCGTGTGTTCATCCCCTTTAAGCCGCTCGCAAAGCTCAAATCCGTAGATACCCGGAAGCCCCACGTCGACTATCATTGCCTGGGGCCGCGCGTCCGAGGCCTTTTTCAGGGCCTCTACCCCGTCCGCCGCGGTTTCAACTCCGAAGCCGGCTTCGCTCAAAAGAGCCCGGATCATTTCCCGGACCGCCTCGCTGTCATGCGCGATCAGCACCACGGGCGCCGATGAAGCGGGAGGAGCCGGCTGGTCACAAGACGGGGGCGCAGCAGGCTCAGGAGGCGCGGCTTTTTCCTGAAACAGCGCGGAAGCGGCCGGAGGCCTTTCAACCGTCTGGTCGGCTTTTTTCTTGACGTGCAGGATCGTACTGCACCGGGGACATCGTATCCTCGATCCTTTGTCCCCGATTTTCGCATCGTCAATTTTGAGCTTCGCACCACATTCACACGGGACAATCATAGCTGCCGATATCCCCTCCTGCCGCCGAACGGCACATCGTTCCGCTTAAAAAAACCGATCAAGACCATTCCCGCTATAAATCCTCCAATATGAGCATACCATGCCACCCCTCCGCCGACGCCGGGGGACACCAGGGCGCTCAAGAATTGGAACACGAACCAGAACCCGAGAATGAACATCGCCGGAATCTCTACCATCCGTGCGAAAAAACCGAACACCATAAGAGTAAGCACCCTGGCCCGGGGATAGAGCAGGACATATGCGCCCAACACGCCTGAGACAGCGCCGCTCGCGCCGATCAGGGGAATGACCGACTCGGTGTTCAAGAGGGCATGACTGAACGCGGCAGCAACTCCCGAGAGCAGGTAGAAAATAACGAACCGCATACTGCCCATGGCGTCTTCAATGTTGTTGCCGAATATCCAGAGGTACAGCATATTGCCGGCAATATGGAGAGGCCCTCCGTGCAAGAACATGGACGTAAATATGGTTGCCCATGCGAATGCGGTTCCACCCGGCGCCGCATCTGGAGAAAAGAGCCTCGCCGGGACCAGCGAGAAGGTTGCCACGAACATTTCTTCGGACTGTTTTCCGAGAAGCGCCCCGTAGAGAAAAACCGCGGCATTGACGACAATGAACAGTACCGTCATGAACGGGAATCGCTCCGTCGGATTAATATCTTTTATCGGTATCAATCCTCTACCCCGGCAAAAAACAGATCACTGCTCATGATTATCATGGGATAAAATACAGGAAAAAACAGTGTTTGTCAATAAAATGAAAGCGTCAGGGACCGCAGGGAGGATTTTTCCCGGTGGGGAGGCTATTTGAAATACCTGCTCACGTCTACCGTCAGGAGATTCGGATCGACCGTGCCGATCGCGCTGCGCTTGTATCCGCCCCCGTCCATTTCGACCAGGCTTACTTCCTCTTTTTCAGAGCCGTCGAACGTCGTGAGGAGGAGCACCCGGGGCCTGAGCAGATCGCGCGTCTGACGGATAACAAGCCCCGTTTCACCGGTATTGAGGCGGAGCAGCGTGCCGATCGGGAAAATACCCACCATGTTCACGAATGATTTCACGAGCACAGGGTCAAAGGCGGTCCCGCGCTGATTGAGCAGGATTTTTACCGCCTCGTCGGGGGGCCTTGGTATTTTAAAGTAGACCCTCAATGAGGTAAGAGCGTCATAGGCGTCGGCAATCGCAACGATCCTTGAAAACGGATGCACCGGGACGACGCCCCCTTCCCCCTCGGCCTGCGGATATCCCTTGAGGTCGAAATGCTGATGATGTTCAAAAGCGGTAACCAGCGCTGATCTTCCCACACCCGGCAGGCCTGAGAGAATGAGCGCGCCTTCCATCGGATGGCGCTTCACGATATCCCACTCGGAATCGTTGAGAAAGTCCGGCTTGTTGATGATCGCGAGGGGTATGTTCACCTTTCCGATGTCATGGAGCAGTCCCGCGATACCCAGCGAAGCGATCTGCGCTTTCTCAAATGACAGATAGGACCCCAGGGCGGTCGAGAGTATCGCCACGTTCAAGGAATGGGCGAATGTGTACGCGTCATAGAACTTGATGCTCGAGAGGCCTACGAGCGCATCGCGGTTGTCGAGGACGTTGTCCACAACATCATGTATGAGCGAGTGCATCTTGCGTACATTGATGGCCTTGCCTATCTGGGCAGAATGAATGATCTCTTTAACAACATCCACCCCTTCAAGATAGATTTCAGTGGCCGTCTTCTCGCCGCCCTCTCCCCGCGCCCTTGTCTGCACGCCTCCCGGAACGACCTTGTGGAGCTTGATGCGCGTGATCCCCGCCTGGCTTAGGAGCGCGGCCATGTCGCTTTCGCCGGGCGGCGCGCTTACGGGACGCGCCTGGAGGTAGGCAAACGCAACGAGTTCATCCCTCTTCAGTCCCTGGAGAAAGGTAATTCCACCGATGCCCTTGCCGATTATATTCTCCACTGCCTGCGAGAGCTGTTCTTCCAGAGGAACGGAAAATGTTTCAAAATAAAGTTCACCGGCTATAAAATGGTATGCTGCTTCGCTTTTCCTGGCAAAAAGGTCGTCGAGACCGATCAGGACCTGTTCCGCTGAACCGAGCAGAAAGGGGTGCGCCGCGGGATAGATCGTCGCGTTTTTGAACAGCGCGACCAATTGAAGGAATGTCTTCTTGGCCCTGCTTACGAGCTGCTGCTGGATGAAGAAAGAGGTCTTTCCTTCATTATGCGGGGCTTTCTGATCTTCCGGCATTGCCAGCTCTCCTCTCTATTTCCCTGATGGCCTTTTGCGCCACAGCGCTCAACTCTTCCTGGGGTTTCCGCGCCCTCCACCATCTCACCCGGGTGAATTTGGCAAGGAAGCGGGCCGCCTCGGGGCTGCCGATCTTCCCGAGCGTTTGGATGGTTTCATATTTCAATTCAGGGCCTCCTGCTTTTACCAGGCGGCCCTGGAGAAAATTCATCAGCGCCTGTTCGGTTTTTTCTCCGGATGTCGTCAGATCGCCCAGACCGCGTACGGCCATAAAACGTATGTCCATGTCCTTATCATTCAGAAAACGCAAAAGAAGATCAGCGGCCTTTTTTCCGCCGATGCTCATGAGCGCCCTTACCACTTCCTGCCGGATCTGAAAGTTCTTATGGTTGGCCACCTGTTGCAGGTATTCTACGGCTTCCTCCCTGCGACTTTCTCCAAGAATAGTCACGATGTTCCGCACAAAATACCAGCGCCCGTCCGAGAGCCGCTCTCCGAGAAAGGCGATCTGTTCCTTCCCGAGGTCCCGGAGGATCTGTATCAGGAGTTTTCTGAAAGAACGGTCCTCTTCCTCGGCCAGCATCTCCAGAAGAACGGGCGTCGCGTCTCTATCGAGAAGCGTGAGACAGGCATTGACCGCCTGGGCGTCCGCAGAGCCCCTGGGTATTTCCCGCAGCGCATGGATCAGGGCGATGATGTTATTTTTATCACCCGCTTTCTTGATAGCTCCCGTAAGACAGGAACGGAACGCGGGTTCCACGGGTATCTGAAACGACCGCAGTACGAGAAGGGCCATGCTGTAATCTTTTTTGTCGAGAAGCCAGACAAACATGCTTTCGAGTATGTCGACGATCCCTGAGAACTTCTTCACGGCATCATCCTGGGACGGCGAAGAGCTTTTTATCAAAGGCAGAATATGGATCAGCGTGGCAACGGTGGAAACGAGGACATCCTCTTCCTGGCATGACTCGCACAATGCCTTGATTTCTTCCATCTCTTCAGATGTGTACTCCGAGAGTTCCCGCACAATAACGGGCAGGTCCGGTGAAAGCGGCACCATCGTGACGGCGCCGGACCGGTCGTCCGGCTTTGCAGATGACACCTTCTCCAGCAGGGCGGAGACCTCCGGTACTGTCCAGGAGGATGAAAAGCGGGAAGAGACGATCTCGTGCAGGTCCTGAGAAGTGTTTTCTTCGGTCAGGTGATCCTGAAGGGCCTGCCGATCAAGCTCGGGATAAAGCCGGTTTGATATGAGCCTTTCCCGGAAAGCGGCGTCTATGGAGAATATCGAGCTTGCAAGGGCCTGGAATAATGGTTTACGCTGCTCAAATGATATTTCGAGCACCTGACGCCCGACTTCCCGGTAGACCTCCAAAAGCTGATCACCCTGCATCTCCGGTGTTTGGCCTTCCTGGCGTGAGATCTCGAGAGCCAGATTTCCGAATGACGCGGGATCGCTCGCAAGGTCGGTGAGCATCACTTTCTTCCCATGGACATGTATCTCTTTGTTCTTCAGGCTCTCCTTCAGATCCGCCTTCTGTTCCTCCGGCGCCGGACCAATGGTTTTCTCACCCTGCGCGAACGTTCCTTTCAGGACCTCTTCCAAAGCAGCTTCCTTGATCAGGATGTGAGAGACCCCTTTGTCCCAGAGCAGCATTTCCATGCTGCCCTGCCGTTTGTAGTCTTCCGGCGACAGGGCGATTATGGTATAAACGTCCCGGAGTTCGGCAAGCGTTACCCCGCGGGTAAAGGCAATCTCTCTGATCCCGCGCGCGAACAGGTCTCCCGCAATACCGGCGTAGAGATGACCATCTTTGCTCAGCGGCGCCTGACCGTACAAAAAGGTCGTCTTCTGCACACCTATGCGCAACTCGGGCGCGCCCAGCAGATACCGTTCAAGGTTTTTAAATGATTTTGTAATGGCCTGTGAATAGACCGGATTATTCGGCGGGTAAAGCTTTACCGCCCTGACCGCGGAAAGGATGTCGCGTACGATTTCCTGCACATCGGATGAAACGGATCGGTCTGCGTTCTCTTTGCCCGGCATACATAGAAGTTACCACAGGAAGGCCCGTCTGTCAAAGGAAAGACCATGTCTCTGTTTTTTTACGTGCGGGTTTGTGCACGCCGGGAGTTTATGATACCAAAATCAGAAAAAATTGGGTAACACTTTCCCATTGATGCTAATGGTAATAAAGCCTTTCATCCTCAGCCAGAAACTTTGCGAACTTTGGGGACGTTGTGGCCGAAGTTGCATTATGTATCCCCCATCACGGTATCTACTGCTCTTGCAATCGCGCAACCGCCTTGGCGATGCTGGAGGTCGTCACCCCGACGTGCCGCGCTATCTCTGCCATGGA
>Ga0209641_10000831_pt1 | contig 28391 bp, 26 predicted proteins | sample RifCSP16_1_FD_184022 | JGI IMG/M metagenome (GOLD analysis project Ga0209641, IMG submission 184022) | Soil microbial communities from Rifle, Colorado - Rifle CSP2_sed 16_1 (SPAdes) (version 2) | ecosystem: Environmental > Terrestrial > Deep subsurface > Rock core/Sediment | place: Rifle... | reverse complement strand
TCTCAAAATGTGCTATCATCGGCTCGGACGGCCATGTCTAGACGCGCCTTCACCACAGTGATCACGTTCGCCGCGCTCGGCTTCGTCGTGACGCGCAAAGGTCCGGCCTGGAAGCTGCGCTGGCGGATCGTGCGCGCGTTTCGCCTCGGGCGCAGGTTTTACTCGTCGTATCCTTACCTCGTCAAGGACATCGCCTACGGCGATCGGCCGAGACAGGCGCTCGACGTTTATTGGCCTCCCGATCCCGGCGGGGCGCTTCGCCAGGGCAAGCGTCTGCCCGTCCTGCTGTTCGCGTACGGCGGATCGTGGAGCCGAGGCGACAAGGCGCTCTACTCGCTCGTCGGCGCGCGCTTCACCGCGCTGGGATTCGTCGTCGTCGTCATCAACTACCGGCTTCATCCCGAGGTGACATTTCCGGCATTCGTCGAAGACGCGGCAGCCGCCATCGCCTGGACACGCAGACACATCGACGCCTATCACGGCGATCCCGATCGCATCTTCGTCGCCGGGCACTCGGCCGGCGGGCACATTCTCACGCTCGTCGCGCTGGACGATCGCTACCTGGCCGCGCACGGCCTGCCGCGCAGTGTGGTCAACGGCCTCATCGCCGTCAGCGCGCCGACCGACCTCGGGGCCATGTTGCGGCATCTCCGGGCGCGGCGCGACCACAAAGCGGCGCGAGGACTGCAGACCATTATGGGCGGTCCCCAGGCGCTGCTGCAGGCCGACCCGATGCGCTTCGTGCGCAGCGACACGCCGCCTATCCTGCTCCTGCACGGCGTCGACGACGGGACGGTGCCGATCGCGGCGGCGCGCAACTTCGCATCGGCTTTGGAGGCGGCCGGCGCGCCGGTCGAGCTGTGCGAGTACGAACGGGCAGATCACGCCTCGATCTTACTCGACGGCGTGCGCGACGATCCGGACCGGCCGGCGAGCCTGCTCGCCGACGGCCTGACATTCGTGCAACGGATTGGGGCGAGCCTTGCATCGCGCCCGCAGGTTGACACTCCACGCCAACCCGTTTAAACTCACACCTCTAGACTCTAACTCTCAACCCTCACTCTTACAGAAGGGATGTATGGAAAAGTATCAGCAACTCAAAGAGCGCATGGCCGAAATCATGGATGTCACTATGGCCGCTGCTTTGCTCAATTGGGATCAACAGACGCAGATGCCGCCGGCCGGCGCTGAGGCCCGCGCTCAACAGCTCGGCACGCTGAGCAAGATCGCGCACCAAATGCACGTGGCCGACGAGACCGGGCGCCTGATCGAAGCGGCCGCCGCCGATCTCGACGGCGCCGACTACGATTCGGACGAGGCGGCCTTCGTGCGCGTAGCCAGGCGCGACTACGAGCAGGCGACCCGGCTGCCTCCCGAATTCGTCGCCGAGTTCAGCCGCGTCACCGCTTTGGCGCACGAAGTGTGGGCCAAAGCGCGCGCCGAAAACAGGTTCGAAGACTTCCGCCCGAGCCTGGAGAAGATCTTCGACTTGGCGCGGCAGGCCGCCGAGTATCTCGGCTACACCGATCACATTTACGACGCGCTGCTCGATCAGTACGAGCCGGGGATGAAGACCGCGCATGTACGCGCCATCTTCGACGAGCTGAAGAAAGACCTGGTGCCCCTGGTGCACGCCATCTCCGAGCGACTCGACGCCGTAGACGACGTCTGCCTGCACCAGGAGTTCGACGAGGACAAGCAGCGCGATTTCACGTACGAGGTGATTCAGAAGTTCGGCTACGACTTCAATCGGGGCCGGGTCGATCGCACCGTGCATCCGTTCGCGACCAATTTCTCGATCAACGACGTGCGCATCACCACGCGCTACGATCGCACTTTCCTCAACCCGGCGCTGTTCGGCACGCTACACGAGACCGGCCACGCGCTGTACGAGCTGGGCGTCGATCCGGCGCTGGAGCGCACGCCGCTGGCGAACGGTTCCTCACTCGGCGTCCACGAGTCGCAATCGCGCCTGTGGGAGAACCTGGTCGGGCGCAGCCGGGGCTTCTGGAAGCACTTCTATCCCAAATTGCAGCAGGTTTTCCCCACGCCGTTGGGCGGCGTCAGCCTCGACACGTTCTACGGCGCGATCAACAAGGTGCAGCCGTCCCTCATCCGCGTCGAGGCCGACGAGGTGACTTACAACCTTCACATCATGCTGCGCTTCGAGCTGGAGCAGGAGATCCTGGAAGGCAAAGTGAAGATCGCGGAGCTGCCCGAGATCTGGAAGGCGCGCATGCAGGAGTACCTCGGCGTCACGCCGCCCACCGACGCGCTCGGCGTGCTGCAGGACGTCCACTGGTCGAGCGGCCTGATCGGCTATTTCGCCACGTACGCGCTGGGAAACCTGATGTCGGTGCAGTTGTGGGACAAGGCGCTCGCCGACGCGCCTGACATCCCGTCGCAGATCGAGCGCGGCGAGTTCGACGCGCTGCGCGAGTGGCTGCGCCAGAACGTGCACCGGCACGGGCGCAAGTACATGCCCGACGAGTTGATGAGGCGCGTCACCGGCGAGGGCATCCAGTCGCGCTCGTACATGCGCTACCTCAAACGCAAATATGGCGAGATTTACGGACTGTAGTCAGAAACCCGGTTTCTCACCAGAAACCGGGTTTCTTTTCTATCCACCCAACGACCGGCGCAGGCTGCGACTGTAGACGGATGACAGCCTGCAACGGCGGCTTTATACTCCTGATAGTCCCGCTTCCGAACAGAAAACAGCATGCCTGGTGGCCTGAAAGGGGTGTCCCATGCGTAAAGTCCTAGCCGTACTCCTCATTGCCTTCGTCGTCTTCCCGATGGCGTTGGCTACTCTGAGCACGATCGCCGTCAGCACCTGGGCGCTCGATCGCAACTTCTACACCGATCTGGTCGGCGACCCGCGCCTGTACGATGCCCTGCTATCCGAAGATGTGCCGAACTATTTCGGACGCCGCATCGCCGTGCGCGAGGTCGACGGCGTGCCCGCCAGAGCGCTGAGCCAGGCGCTGCGCGAAGTCGTCACGCCCGAGTATCTCGCCGGCGAAGCGACGCGCATCGTCGATCAGGTCTTCGCCGTGATCGAGGGCGAAAGCAGCACGTTCGTCATCACCCTCGACGTCGCGCCGCTCAAGGATGCGCTGCGCGGCGAAGCAGGAAGGCGGTTCGCGCAAACGCTGGCGGCCAACCTGCCCGCCTGCGCGTCCGGCCAGGAGTCGCGGGCGCCCGGAGGGACGATCGTCCGCTGCCTGCCCTCGAACGTCTCCGTCGAGGAGGCGACCGGAGTGATCGTCAATGCGCTGCCGGCCTATCTCGACGAGGTCCCAGACCAGATCGATCTGGCGCGTGACCGCGTCTTTCTAACTGGCGTCGCGCGCGGGTGGAACACCGTGGCGCTCGGGCAGGGCGCGCTGAACTTCGCCGTCCTCATCCTGGTCTTGATCACGGGCGGCCTGTGGCTCGCCGCCGCGTTTATTGGCGGCGAGGATCGGCGCGAGCGGCTGCTGTGGCTCGGCTGGTCGCTGCTCGTGCCTGCCGTCCTCGTCTTCGCGCTGGGCTTGCTCGTCGGCGCCGACTTCAGCGCCGGGTGGGTGCGTTTCGGGCTGAGCCAGGCGCGCTTCGGCGACTTCGAGGCCAGCGACTCGTTCCGGCTGGCCCTGCAAGACGTCGCGCGCGCCGCGCTGGACACGGTGGCGAACGGCTTCCTGATGGCAGGCGGGGTCGCAGGCGGGATCGCGATCGGGTTGATCGCGTGGGGATACACGACTCCAAAGACGCGGCGCATGGTCCCGGCTGTGGCGCCATCCGCCACGCAACCCGCATTGCCGCAGGAGGCTCCGACTCCGACGCAGAGCGAACCGCCGGCGGGATGATCGTCTGGCCCGGGCGCGTGACACCAAGATTGAAGAAACAACGCGCGCTACTGGCCGTGCGCCAGAGCGTGTGAGAGCGCCACCCGAAAGCCGACATTGTTGTCGAAGTTCGCCGGGTCGTTCCTGTTCCGGCACGCGGCGCGACAGTTCCTACGATTGTTGTTCCACGACCCGCCGCGCACCACGCGCTCCATCAGCCGGTCCCGTTCGACAGTACGCCAATGCCTGATGCGAGGATCCGATCGCACAGTTCCAACCCATCTTCGTCTCGGATCAGGCGGGCGAGCTCGGTGCGGAGCAGTGCATGGTCGATGGATTCGTTGCTTCTTGCCAACTCGCCCGACGGATACAGCCTCGTATGCGGTTCGTGTTCCTCAAGCCTGCCCTGAACGCAGCCGAAGGGTCGCCGGTTTGCGTCCAGCTTCCTCCAGACCTCACCTCACGCTGACGCCCTTGCCTTCCGCTAACGGTTGGTGCAATCCGCCTTCGGCGTCCGTAAGAGTCTTTCACCCTCTAGCCAACGCCCATGCTGGGCGCACAAGAGAAACGCCCGGCTCACCGCCGGGCGTTTTCCATCTGTGGTCGCATTCTGAGACGGGCCTAATGGTGCCCATGCCCCTCCATCGGCACGTAACCCTTTCGGTTCGGGCCGGCGAAATCCTCCGGGCGCTCGTTGAACGTATACCTGCAGCCCGGCGAGCAGAAGTAGTACGTCTCGCCCTTGTACTCCGCCTTGAACTTCGCCGTCTTCTCGTCGACCTCCATGCCGCATACCGGATCGATTGCCATGCTTTCCTCCTGGGAAGATGTGTCGTGTTGTGGGGTAAAGCGTGAAACGTAAAACGTGAAACGTGATCACGTTTTACGCTTCACGTTTTACGCTTTAACCTTCATTCCCCGCAGTCTCAGCGAATTGCTCACGACGAACACGCTGGAGAATGCCATCGCCGCCGCGGCCAGCATCGGTATTAACGCGCCGAGCGCCGCGACGGGGATCAGGATCACGTTGTAGAAGAACGCCCAGAAGAGGTTCTGCTTGATCGTGCGCAGCGTGCCGCGGCTGAGGGTGATCGCCTTGGGCACGCCGCGCAGGTCGCCGGACATCAGTGTCACGCCGGCGGCTTCGATCGCGATGTCGGTGCCGGTACCGATGGCGATGCCCACGTCGGCCTGCGCCAGGGCGGGCGCGTCGTTGATGCCGTCTCCGACCATGGCTACAACCTTGCGAAGGTTCGGAACCTTCGCAAGGTTCCCTTCCTGCAATTGCTTCACCGTCGCCGCCTTGTCGCCGGGCAGCACCTCGGCCAGGGCACGATCGATGCCGACCTCCCGCGCGATGGCTTCGGCGGTGCGCCGGTTGTCGCCGGTGATCATCACGACTTCGATGCCCTGCACGTGCAGCGAGGCGATCGCTTCTTTCGAGCCGGGCTTGACCGTGTCGGCCACGGCGATCACACCGGCCGCCTCGCCGTCGATCGCGAGCAGCATCGCCGTCTTGGCTTCGGCCTGCAGCCGCTCGACTTCCGGCGCAAGCCCGTTGAGATGCACCTGCTGCTCCTGCATCAGCGCCAGGTTGCCCAGCAGCACGCGCCGGCCGTCGACCGTCGCCGAGACGCCGCGCCCGGAGATCGCCCTGAACCCCTGCGGCTCGGAGAGCGCCACGCTTCGCGCGCTCGCAGCCTCGACGATGGCGGCTGCCAGCGGATGCTCGCTGCCGCGCTCGACGCTCGCCGCCAAGTGCAGCAAGTGATCAGTGGTCAGTAGCCAGTGATCAGTCGTCAGTGACCAGTGATCAGTAGACAGTGTCCCGTCATCAGTGGGCACTGCTAACTGATCACCGATCACTGATAACTGATTACTGATTACCACATCCGTCACCTTCGGCTTGCCTTCCGTAATCGTCCCCGTCTTATCCAGCGCGATCACCTGCACCTTGCCGAGCCGCTCCAGCGCTTCGCTGTTCTTGAACAGGACGCCGTTCTCCGCGCCCTTGCCAGTTCCGACCATGACCGCCGTCGGCGTCGCCAGGCCCATCGCGCACGGGCAGGCGATGACGAGCACCGCGACGGCGGCCTTCATCGCAAACTCGAACCCGGCTACAGGATTCAGCAGCATGTGGCCGGCGAAAGTCACCGCAGCGATGGCAATCACCGCCGGGACGAACACCGCCGAGATTTGATCGGCAAGCTTCTGGATCGGCGCTTTCGATCCCTGCGCCTGCTCGACCATCTTGACGATCTGCGCGAGCACGGTGTTCTTGCCGACCTGCGTCGCTTCGAACTTGAGCAGGCCCTGCTTGTTGACCGTCGCGCCGACGATCTTGTCGCCCGGCCCCTTGTCGACCGGCATCGATTCGCCGGTGATCATCGACTCGTCGACGCTCGACCGGCCCTCGATCACGACGCCGTCGACTGGGATCTTCTCGCCGGGACGGACGATGACCGTATCCCCGACGCGCACGTCGTCGATCGACACTTCCATCTCCGCGCCGTCGCGCACGATTCGCGCCGTCTTCGCGCGCAGCCCTATGAGCTTCTTGATCGCTTCGCTGGTGCGGCCTTTGGCCTTAGCTTCGAGGTACTTGCCCAGCACGATGAGCGTGATGATGACCGCCGCCGTCTCGAAGTAAATGTGGCCTTCGACCAGCCCCAGCAGCACGGCCAGGCTGTAGAAGTAGGCGACGCTCGAGCCCATCGCCACCAGCACGTCCATGTTGGCGGCGCGGTTCTTCAGCGCCTTCCACGCGCCGACGTAAAAATCGCGTCCTACGTAGAACTGCACGGGCGTCGCCAGCGCCAGGAACAGCCAGCCCAGCCCGCTCCAGTGGAAGAGGGGTAGCAGGAACTGAGGGATCTCAAGGAAGCCGGCGTGCCACGCGTCGTTCACCATCGACAGGGCGAACAATGGAATCGTGAAGATTAAACCGACTGTCAGCCGCCGCCGCTGATGAGCGAACTCGGCTTCGCGCGCTTTGCGCTCGGCATCCTCGCCCGACGCGCCTTCGGCGACGATCGCCTTGAAGCCCGCCGCCTCGATCGCCCGCCGCAGGTCGCCCTGGCCGACCATCGTCGGCAGGTACTCGACCAGCGCCTTCTCCGTCGCGAACGACACGCTCGCCTGGAGCACGCCGTCGATCTGGCTCAAGGCTTCCTGGACGACCACCGCATCCCGATCGTCGTGCAGCCCCTGAATGGGGATGTCCGCCTCGGCGCGCGCGACGCCGTAACCGATGTCTTCGATCCGGGCGATGACCTCTTGCTCGCTAAGCGCGCCTGGATCGAACTCGAACACGCCGCGCTCGCTGCTCAGGTTCACGTTGGCGGCGACGACGCCGGGCATCTTCTTCGTCGCCCGCTCGATCGTCGCCACGCAGTTCGCGCAGGTCATGCCGGTGATGGGGAGAGTCACTTGTTTCGTTGCCATAATACTTCGTCCAGTGCGTGTGCTCAGTAACCAGTGATCAGTAATCAGTGATCAGTGGTCAGTGATTACTGATCACTAGATTTTCTGCGCCATCTCGAACACGTCGACGATCTCGTCGAGCACCTGCTCGCGGCGCTTCTTATCGTCGCCGCGCACGGCGTCGATGACGCACGAGTTGAGATGCCCCTTCAGGATGAGGTCGTTGACCTTGTTGAGCGCGGCCTGCACCGCCTGTACCTGCTTGATCACGTCGATGCAGTAGGCGTCCTGGTCGACCATGCGCTCGATGCCGGCGACGTGGCCGGAGATGCTCCTCAGCCGCCGCTTGAGCGTGTCTTTGCTTTGCACATCCATCTCCGCCCCCTGGCCTATCCCCTCCCCAGGGGGAGGGGGTGTAGGCCCATTGTATCATGCGCGCGGAGCGGCGTCAAGATGACGAATGTCACGAGTTTCCTACTGCCTGGGATGGCTGCTTAGCGGAGGCGGTCACTCCGACTCACTCGTTTCGGGCGATCTGCGCAGCCAGGAACTGCGCCACGGCGCCCGTCTCGAACGGCCAGGCGTAACGAACCGCCAGGCGCGGATTCCGTTCCCGCGCGCGCTCGATCGCCGCCGGAATGTCTACTTCCGAGTGCTCGCCGCCGCGCGTCATCATCGGCGTGACGACGACGACGCTATCGGCGCGCCCGGCGGCCTGGTCGAGCGCCTCGTCCAGGCTGGGCGCGCAGAACTCGTTGAACCCGGCGATCACCTCCAACCCGGTTGCCCGGCGAAGATGCTCGGCCAGCTCTTGCGTCCCGGCGTGGAAGGGGTCGTTGTATGGCGTGCGCGGCCACGCGCGCATCCGGGCGTCCAGCTCCGCGTAGCGCCGCTCGAGTCCGGCGCGCTCCGGCCCGCCTGCGTGTTCGAGCCGGGCGTGCACCTTCGGCCATGAATTCGGCCATCTCCCGTTCGGGAAAATCCCTGGGCGGGGCGCCGTGCATGGCAAGGATGATCATCTGGCTCATTGTCTCCTCCGTCGAGCTATCGCCGAGATTTCTTCGCGCGCTTTCCGCCGCGCGTCGCCGGTCGCCTCTGCGCCGGATACGCCTTTTGCAGGAACTCCAGCACGACCGGGTCGATTCGCTCATCCGGCTGCCAGCGCTCCTCGAGATTTTCCACGCCGACGAGCCTCTCGACCGCCTTGCGCGTGGCCTCGTCGTAGTCGCCGCTGAGGCGGCCGGTGTAATGTCCGCTCTGCCGGGCGATGCGCTGTAACTCGCGCGCCACCTTTTTGTCGATCGAGAGCAGCGACTCGGGATCGGGCCGCTTGAAATACAAGTGGTGCAGATCGAGCAGCTCGCGCAGGCGAGCGATCGGCCGGGGGTGATCGTCCACGCGCAGATCGACGTATCGGTCGTTGAACCCGGCGTAGCCGCCTTTCTCGCGCACGACGAGCAGCGCCGCGCTTTGCTGGCCGCGCCGGTCGCCGCCGGCTTTTTGCCCGGCCGCCAGCGCCGCGACCAATCGATCGGCCAGCTCGCCGCGCGCCTGCTCGAATGCCTGGGCCATCGCCGAGACCGTCTCTTTGCTGACGAGGATGTTGCCCTGCAGCGCGTAGTGCCGGCCGGTCATACCGCCTGCCCATTCGATGCATTCCCTGCCCGTGAACGTCGTCACATCGCCCTGCGCATCCACCAGGCCCACCTGCCGGTGCTCGCGGCCTTCGTCCTCGGTCAGGAGCCGGTCGAGCGCCTCTTGCGCGCTCAGGCCGGACGCCATGAGCGCCAATCCCTTCGGCCCGAACGACGTGTTGGCATACGACTGCGTCGCCACTGCGCCCGCGCCGGCCTGCGCCCAGGGCACCGCCGAGCCGACGGCCAGGAACTTGCTTTGCGTCGCCACGCCCCACTCTTGCGCATCGGGATCGTAGGCGACCCATCAGCTATTCGAAGGTTGGATGAGTGTGCGCATATCATCTCCTGCGAATAGCTGATGGCGGATGGCAGAACGCCATTTCTTCATTCTACACTCTACATTCTACATTCTACATTCTTCATTTTTCATTCCACATTCGTTCAAGCCCACTCACAGCGTCTCGTAGCGATTCCTCAAGTTCGGGGCCCGACGCGAACTCCCACCAGCCCAGATCGTCGGCCAGCGTCTCGACGGCCTGTTCGCGCAGCCAGACGCCGAGCCGGGTCTTGTCGTTCGGCCGATCGGATCGCCACACTTTCACCTCGAAGCGGCTCGGCCCACCGCCCGAATAGAACAACAATTGCACGTCGACGAACGCCAATACGCCGCCCTCCACGGGCCGGGCGAACCGGTACAATCCGCTGCGGACCTGGATGGCATCATCCTGGAGTGTGTACCCGCGTCGCGCGATGGCATCGCCCGCCGCTTGTAGCAGCATGTCCTTGAAGATGTCAAAAGGAGTGGACACGATCCTCAGGATGCTTGCGTAGGGTGTGTTACTTCAGCTCTGGCAGAGGCACCGGCTGCTCGCGCGGGCGGCATTTGCCGCAATACACGGCATCGGATACGACGATCGCTTTCTGCGTCCCGTCCTCGCCGGCGTACAGGCCCACAATGAAGGGTGATACGGTGATGTGATCCTGGCAGACGGCTCTGCCGCAAAAGCGACAGACGGCGTGTGCCGTGCGATTGCAGTGGATACAGTTCATCGTTAGGCTCCGCTCATCGACAGGCGGCGCGAGCTGGCGCGCGACAGGGCCTGGCCCAGTTGCATGAAATCCATGATGAACTCGTGGAAATACTGGGCTTGCAGACTCAACAGAGTCGAATCGACGCTGGCGGTAATCGTCGCGGTTCGGGGACTGTTTTGCAGCAGGGCGATCTCCCCAACGTATTCCCCCGGCCCGAGACGAGAAAGCTCGACCGGCTGGCCGCCTGCGGCCAGGCGCGTCACACTCACCTGTCCGGATTCAATGATGTAGAACTTGTCGCCTCGCTCGCCTTCACGGAACACGACTTCGCCAGCCCTGAACGTCTCGCGCTGCAATCGCGCGGCCAGCAGATCGAGGTCCAGGCTTTCCAACTCGTCGAAAATGGGCATGGCCCGCAGCAGCCAGTTGCGCCGGATGCCGGCCTGGATGTGCTGCGCCACCGCGAGTTGCTCCCGCACCAGGCGGTCAAAGTTCACGCGGTCGAGTGACAGCACGACGACCGGCGTGTCGGCGCGCACCGTCGCGTTGCGCGGCGCGTGTGATATCAGGGCCATTTCGCCAAAATACTGGCCGGGTCCCAGCTCGCCGACCTTGCCGACCAGGTCCATCCCGTCGGCGTCCGCTTGCCACACGGAGACTTTCCCGCGCTCGACGACGTAGAACTTGTCCCCGGCTTCGCCCTGGCGGATGATGACTTCTCCGGCCGCGAATCGCTCGGCCTGCACCTGGTCGGCCAAATCGGCCAGCTCTTCGTACGTGCAGGCGACGAAGAGCGGGACCCGCCCTAGCGCTTTCTGGCGCTCGGCGCGCTCGTCGGATACGGCCTGCCTCACGCTCAGACCCCACGCCCGGCGGCTGAGGATCAGCTCTGCAACCACCTCCCTGTTCTGCCAGGGCAGACTGTCGATCCCGTAGCCGAAGGTCAGCCTCGCCATCTCGCGCCCCAGCTCGCGGCGGATGAGCCGGTATAACTCGTCGAACGCCACACCATACACTTCGCTCAGCTCGGCCGTCGTGCGGCGGGACAGCTCCGGGTCCGCGAATCGATTGCCGGTGATCGAAAGCGGGACGCCGTGGCGGCGCATGGCCTCGGTGAACTCCTGCCCGAAGCGGCGCACGCCGGGCCAGCCCGTCTCGAAAAAGACCTGGGCGATCACGCGGCGGATGAGAATGGGAACCGAGGCCGCCATCACTTGCTGCGTCTGGCTAGTCATCGTCCCGAATTCGTAAGCGGACAACTGGGGCAGGCGAGCGTGAACCAGGAGTAGCGCGCCGGCCGCGAGCAGCAGCGCGCCGAGCAGCCCGAGGTCGCCAAGTGGAAGAGTGATAACCCAGGACAGCCCGGTGGCAGTCACTCCCGCGCCCAGGAGCGTCACGGCCGGCGCGCGGGCGCTGCCCTGTACGCTGAGCAACGCCCAGGCCCCGGCGGTTCCCAGCGCAGTCATCAGGATCAGGCGCGGATCGGCGAGTGGCAGGCCGGCCAATCGGTTCAGGCCCACCAGCCAGGCGCTGCCCACCAGGAGACCCGCCAGCAGCACGGCACGGATCTTGGTCACCCCCGCCCACGGCAGGCGAGGGTAGGCGGATTGCACGGACCGCGATACGGTGCGCGACGTGACGATCAGGCTCCCGGCCAGCAGCGCCAGCAGCGCCGCCCATTGCAGAGGGTAGGGCACGGCACGGATTTTGGTCACGGATTGCACGGATTCGGGCAGCAGGCGAGCGAGCTGCGCCAAGCCGGTCAGGAACAGGGCGACGGCCAGCGTGATATGAGCCAGGCCGCGCGGCGACCCCTGATAGGGCCGGTTGAAGGCCAACAATTGGATCATCGCCAGCAGCGACGCCAGGAATCCCAATATTGCAGCTGCGTAGGAGGCATCTCCAGATGCCGAAGTGATCAAGGGCAAGCCGAATCCAATAGCCAGAGCGACGCCGGCAAGCGCGAGCGCCAGGCGTTCGTGTCGCGCCCGGATGCCTGATCGACTGAATCGGGCGACGATGATGCGCCCCGCCTGCAGGAGCTGCAGGAAGATCAGGAAGACGAAGGAGATGACGGCGCCGACCAACAGAAGGTTGAGCAGTCGGGCGAGCAGCGGGAAGTCTCCGCTCAACACCACCTGGACGCCGGAACGGACGCGCGTTTCCCAGAAGAAGAAGATCATGTACAGCGCATAGGCCGTCCAGGCCACCGAGAGCAGGCCGAACACGGTGAAGATCCATTCTTCGCGGGTGAGCCTGTTTCTGTGCAGCAAAGCGGCCGGCAGCTTGCGCCGGATGAAGGCCAGCGACTTCTCGCGCAGCGACGGAATGTCCAGCGCGTCGGAGAGCAGGTAATAGCCGTCCAGCTTGAGGAGCGGGTTGACGTTGAAGAACACGGTCAGATAGGCGAAGCCGGCCAGTTTGAACAGGAGCGAGTTGACGGCAAGGTCGGGCAGCAGAAACATGACGAGCGACGCCGCGCCGCCCAGGATCAGGCCCGTATAAGGGCCGTTCCAGGTGACGGCCAGGCGCGCCCGGCGCGGCTCGAGCCAGATGTCGGTCGTCTCCACGAAGGCGGCCGGCATGCCGAAGTACAGCATCAGGCCGCCGCGCGGCACTTCGCGCCCGTAGTGCTTCACGGTCAAGGCGTGCCCCAGCTCGTGGATCACCACCGGCGCGATCGACACCAGCCACAGCACGGCCAGCCCGATCACCACGTCGTCGCCGAGGATGGCGTAGCGCGGATCGCTCACGATGGAGAAGAACGCGAGGAGGCCCAGGACGCTGATCAACAAGAAAACGACCCGCGCCGGGCGAGTGAAGCACAGCCAGCCGCCCGCCCGGTACAACACGCTCACCACGCGATCCATGCCCTCGATGTTGAGACGCCGCGTGAGCAGGGCCTGGGCGGGCGTGCTGATGCGATGAAGCCGGGAACGCCGGTGCAGTTTCTCGCGCAGCTCGCTCCACACCGCGAGCGGCCGATCGGCCAGCATGTGATGCTGCAGCAGCAGGTCGACCAGCCGGACGATCGTGTTGTGCGCGAAAGCGCCGGTGACCATGAAATGCTCGACCACCAGCTCCTGGACGCTGGTCTTGCCGTCCATCCGGCTCCACAAGTCATATTCGGCGGCGGACAATCGCAGGTAGGTTTTCTCGCGTGTATTCTTGAGGACGAAGTACGGAGCGCGCCGGTCTTTCAGCTCCCGCGCGACGACTGCCGGGTCCGGCTGCGGCCGGTAGTCGGCCACCTGAAGACGCCGCTGGAGAGATTCCCAGACGCCGGGTGACGAAGCCGCGCCTCCTGAGTGGAGCCCAGCGGAGTCGAAGGACGGCGCGCCGGCGCGCTCGACCAGCGCGGAGTACCAGTTATCAGTCATCAGTTATCAGTCATCAGTTATCAGTCATCAGTTATCAGTCATCAGTCATCAGTCATCAGTACCAGTCTGCATTCATGTCAGCAGGTTGAACTGTGACCCTTTGAAGTTTGGCTTTTGACTTTTGAAGTTTGGATTTTGAACATATCAACGTCCCCGCTCCTGCACCATCTGCTGCAGGCCGGCCGGATCGACGACGATCAGGCGCGTGCCGTCCACCCGGATCAGGTTCTGCGCGCGCAGCGCGGTCATCGCCTTGTTGACGCTTTCGCGCGTGGCGCCCACCATGCTGGCCAGGTCCACCTGGGTCAACGGGATGCCGATTTCGACCTCGCCCGCCCTGAGCGAAGCGGAAGGGTCGCCGCTCGGCTGGCCGTGCCGTACCGCCAGGCGCAGGATTTCGTGGGCCAGGCGGCCCTGCACGTCCTGGAAGATCATGCCCTCGGCGTGAGAGGTCATCAACCGCACGCGCGCCGCGAGCATCTGGATCATCGCCCGCATCACGGGGGGATGCCGCTCCAGAACTTCTTCCACGTCGGCGCGCGGCAGAATCCACACGACCGTCGGGAGCAGGGTGATGGCCGTGCCCGAGTGGTGCTTGTCGTCCAAGATCGACAGCTCGCCGAAAACCTCGCCTGGTCCGAAGATGTTCTGGGTGAATTCGTGGCCGGTGAGGCCGGCGCTGAACAGGCGCACCTTGCCGCTTTCGATCATGTAGAGCATGATGCCCGGCATGCCCTGGTGATAGAGCGTGATGCCGGCCGCGAACCCGCGCCGCTGAACGTGCCGGGCGATCCCGGCCAGTTGCTCGTCGTCCAGCCCGGCGAAGAGCGAGAGGCTGCGCAGAAAAGCCTGTGCGCCGGGCGGCGGGTTATGGGGATCGGAATAGTAGCTCATAGTCCAGGTCGAGCGTGCTGATCGGCGCGACGGGCGTAACGACCAGCGCCGCGAAGGGGAATCCTTCGCCTTCGCTCAGGACAGGCTCTTCGCCGAAGCCCTGGATGACGAATTCGGCGGTCCGGTCGGGCTGCACCTCGATCCACTCAATTCGAGTGGGCGTGCCCAGCTTGAGCAGCCAGATGATCCAGCGCGCCGGCACAAGATTGCTGCTGCGCACGAATCCCTGCGCGTCCCAGCCGCCGCCGTCGTCCTCCGCGCCGTCGAAATAACCCAGCTCCGGAATCTCGATGTCGTCCAGCAGCAGGCCGTCACGATTGACCGTATAGTCGGTCAGCACTTCGAAGCGAAGCTGGATGACTTGCCCGGCATACTGGCTCAGATCGACCGACTCCGAAAGCCATTTGTTGCTGAACCCGGTGTATCCCGGGCCGAACGCCTGGTCGTAGGGATCGTCCTCGCTGCCGTGCTCGGTCTTCAGGATCGTCCAATGCTCCGGCGCTTCGCGGCCATCGGTAGACACTTCGACGTAGCCGTAATCCCAGTATTGATCCAGCTCGTGCCACACTTTGTACCTGAGCGTGGCGGACCTCACCCCGGTCAGGTCGAAGGAGCGGGTCAGGCTGAACTGGCTTTCGTCGCCGCGATTCGAGTACCAGACGTACCGGCCGCCGGGCGGGTCGGTCGGCGCCAGGCGCGCCAGCGTCGAACCGGTGAAGGAGACCGTGACCGGCCGATCGGCGCGGATTTCGTAGTAGCGCGCGCCGTAGGGCGGCAACTGATCGGCGACCGGTTCCCCCCGAAAAGAGCTGATCATTTCACGGCGTGGCAGAATCGGCCGAATCTCCTTATATCCGAACTGGCCCTGGTCAAGATCGGGCTGGTTCAGCAGGTTCGCCAGCAGCCACGTGGCGTACACGTCGTCGAAGCGCGGCGCGCCGGGCGTCTTGTCCAGCTCCTGCTGGATGGCGACGACGCCGTCGGCCGGGTTCTCGACCAGATTCCTAATGAACTGTGGCCCAAACTGTTCGAGCAAATAGACGGTGAACAGCCGTCCGGCGGCGTAGTGAGCGAAAACGGACGGGTCGTCGCTCCCGTATGTCGTCTCCGGCCAACTGGTCAATTGAATGTCCGGGTTCTCGGCGAACAGTTCGGCGTTCGTCGGCCCCATCGCGCTCGTCGGCTCGGGCGCGCCCGAGAGAAAGGTGGCCAGCTCGCCCAGGGCCTCGTTCAGCCAGAGGTCTTCGTTCGGATCCTGGCTCCAGTGAATCAGGTGCTGATACTCGTGCGCCAATTCGCCGCCAAAGGCCGCCGAGTCCAGCGCGGCGCCTCCCAGGTTGAGGACGAACATCTCGCGCTCGTTAGAGGCCGGATGCACGGCGGTCGGGTATTCGTTGAGAATGCTGAAATAGCCGAAGACGCCGCCCCACTTCGGCTCCTCGACGAGCAGGACGTGAATGCGAGGGTCGTCGTCGATGCCGGGCAGCCACTCCTTGCCGAAGATCAACCGGTTCGTCGGCAGGATCTCCTGTTCGAAGCGCTCGGCGGCGGCGGCGATCTCGTCGTCGTCGACCTGCGCCGAAACGGCGGCCCACCACGCCGCATGATCGCTCAGGTGACGCAGGCGCGCCGGCACGGGCGTGAAGTTGGCGATCAAGTCGGCGTTAATGGTGAACTCCGCGCGGTCGTTCACCTTGAGGTCCGGCGCGCGCGCTGCCGGGGTGAGCGCGTCGGGTGAGACGCCTTGAAGCTGCTGCGCCAGGCGGTAGTGATCGCGAACCGGATGATCGGCCACAAGCAGGGCGGCGGCCGTCTCTTCGGCGGAGGATGGAACAGGATTGCGAACGAGGCCCGCTGGAATAGGTTCGACGGTCGAAGATTGAGACAGGGCGACGGGCGAAGCTGCCGGTGGCAGCGTGGCCGTGACGGGGGTTGAAGCGGGCGTGGATGCAGGCGCACAAGCCGCGGCGAATACGATCAGAATGCCGGACAGGGCCATGTTGGCAAGCAGAACGAAACCGTCGTTCTCAAATTTCATGCAGCGCCTTTCTGACCGGAGATACAGTGTCGCTGATCGTATTCCGCTGCGAAAACACTGCCACCGCGAAGATTATTCACTACGGACGCTTCGCGCACGGATGTCACGGATGGTAGCCCCCCAATATATCTCCGTGTAATCCGTGTCATCCGTGGTTCGTCTGTTGATTATGGCTGGAAGTCATGCCACGGGATCGAAGGCGCAATCGGTGAAACGAGAGCCCTGGCTGATTTGGCGGGGATAATATACACTGGAAATCCTACGCGTGCAATAGTCGGAGCGCTTCTGGCTCAACCTTCAGGCACGGTATGACCTTTCGCCCCACGGCGCTGGGCGTCGCTTAATTTCCATGACCAGGCCATCAGCTGCTGTTCTGCCAGCAGTCTCCTACCAGCACGTGCGTCACTGGTGACGGTGAAGTGCGAAGCTGCTGGGACAATGTGGCCTCATCCGAGTGGATGGTCACTGAAGCGTGAGCGGATGCGACGACGGCCAGCTTCCAGGCCGTCGGGAGCCAGGAGGGCGTGGTATGGTCAACTCGGGTGAATCGCCGATAAACGTCGTGAGCTTGAGCAAGCGCAAGAGGCTGGATGCTTGAACCCAAAGGTACGGGGTCAGGAACAGGTGATGCACAGTCACAAGAGTGAGTTATGAACGCACATCAGCCATCACGTCTCAAACGACCTCGTCACAAAATGCCTGTGTTTGTCCGGCAGGCGCTTCTTCAGCGGGGATTGATGGAAGCCTATCGCCGCCGCCCGCCCTATCAGCAAAACGATTACATCGGTTGGATCATTCGCGCCAAGCAAAGAGAAACTCAAGAGAAACGACTGGCTCAAATGCTTGATGAGCTTGCGCGCGGCGATCGCTACATGAATATGGCTTATCGCCCAAGTGGTGGAGGGCCGTTTCGTGATTGACTTGGAAGGCCGGACGGTCGAGATCGCACCGCGACAGAGGTTTACCGTCCCAAGGGGTGTGATGCATCGGCCGCGGGCCCCAGAGAGAACCGTGATTCTCATGATCGAGGGGGCAGGAGTCGTGCCGACCGGCGACAAGTGAGCGCTGACCGAATAGGCGCGATGAGGGGGGATTGCCATGTCCGATCAGGTTGTCTACACGTCGAAAGTCAGAATCGAAAGAGTGAAAGGCCCGCTGCGCCGCGCGTATCTGCCTGTGGAGCCTGAGCCGATCCGCTTCGGCGTCCACTCCGAAATTGCCCAACACTACGGCGTCAGCCCCGACGTATCGGAGCCACATGCCGCAACGCTGGATTACGTCGTAGCCGCCGCCGCCGGCTGACTGACGGGGACGTTCGGTGGCGCGCTGGAGGCGCGCGACATCCCCGCCGGTGAAGGCCGGCTGACGTCCGAGGCAACGGGCGAAATCGAGCTGGATGGCAAAGTGCTGGTCATCCGGCGCATTCATGTGCGCTATCACCTCAAGATCGACCCGGCCAGGCGCGACACCGCCGAGCGGGTGCTCGGCTTTCACGCCGAGCGCTGCCCGGTGGCGCGCACCATCGGCGGCTGCGTGGCGATCACGACTTCGCTGGAGATGACGGATGCCTGAGGTGGCAGGCTGATAAGAATCTTGAGTGGATGGACGTGTTGAGGTAGAATAGACAGGGTGGTCCACGGGCCTCGCGTGCGGCGAGGTATGATTCGCGTCTCATCGTCGCGCTCCACGGAGTATTTTCGAGATGACGACGCCACTCCTGACGACCAAGCTCTACATTCCACCGCTGCTCCCAGACCGGGTGCCCCGTCTGCGGCTGATCCATCGACTGGACGAGGGGCTGCGTTCAGGGAACAAGCTGACGCTCGTCTCAGCCCCGGCTGGCTATGGCAAGACGACCCTAGTCGCAGAGTGGCTGAGACACCTGCAGGATGCAGACGACGCGGCGCTGGCCGTCGCCTGGCTCTCGCTTGACGAAGGGGACAGAGACCCGGCTCGCTTCTTGGCCTATCTTATTGCGGCATTGCAGATGGTCGATCCGGCCATAGGCAGGATTACTCAGGCGATGCTGCATAGTCCTCAGCCTCCTCCCGCCGAGACGCTTCTCACGGCCTTGATCAACGAGATCGCGGCTATCCCCCGATCGTTCGCCCTCGTCCTTGATGACTACCACCTTGTCGAAGCATTGCCCATTCACCAGCAGTTGACCTTCCTCGTCGAGCACCAGCCTGTCCAGATGCACCTGGTCGTCGCGACCCGCGGGGACCCGCCGCTGCCCCTCTCGCGCCTGCGCGCGCGCGGGCAGACGGTGGAGATTCGGCAGGACGATTTGCGCTTTTCGCGCGAAGAGTGCGCTGATTTCCTCAAATCGGTGATGGCGCTCGACCTTTCTCAAGAGGACATCGCCGCCCTGGAGCGTCGCACGGAAGGATGGATCGCCGGCCTGCAGATGGCAGCCCTCTCCATGCATGGGCGTGACGACCTTCGGGATTTCGTCCTGGCCTTTTCCGGCAGTAGTCGCTACATTCTCGACTACCTGATCGAAGAAGTGCTGCGGAGACAGCCTGCCGAGACGCAGGAATTCCTGCTCAAGACCTCTATCCTCGACCGGTTTTCCGCGCCTTTGTGTGACGCGATCACCGGATGCACCAATAGCCGCGACGTGCTGCAGGCGCTCGAACGAGCTAACCTGTTCATCGTGCCGCTTGACGAATTGCGGGAATGGTACCGGTATCACCACCTCTTTCAGGATTTGCTGCGCCACCAGCTTCGCGCCCAGGGGACTCACGTCGAGGATCGGCTCCACGCGAGCGCCAGCCACTGGTACGAGGAGCACGGCTTTCAAGCCGAAGCCGTGCGTCACGCGCTGGCCGGTACGGATTGGGAACGCGCGGCCGCGCTTATCGAGAATCTCGGCGGTGTTATGCTGTCACGCGGCGAGATCGCCACGCTGATGGGCTGGCTAAAGCAACTGCCCGACGGCGTCATCTGCGCTCACCCGCGCGTGTGTCACGCTTACGCCTGGGCGCTGCTACTGTCAGGCCATTTCGACGCTGTCGATCCGCTCTTAAGCTATGCGGAGCAAAACGCCCAGGATGATCCGCACTTTCTGGGCGAATTGGCTTCCGCCCAGGCGTTCCTGGCGCGAGCCAGAGGAGATGGCCCGCGCGTCATCGAAGCCTCGCGGCGGGCGCTGTCTTTGCTGCCGGAGAGCGACCTGGTGTCGCGCGGCAATGTGGCGCTCAACCTGGGATTGACCTACTGGCATGCCGGCCACCTGGCGGAAGCGGAGCCGGCGCTGATTGAGGCTCAACAAGCTGCCCGGAAATCCGGGAACGCCTACGCCGCGTTGACGGCACAGGTTTTTCTCAGCCGAAGCCAGGCCGTACGGGGCGCGCTGCGCCTGGCCGCGGAGCAGTGCCGAGAGGTGATCGAGGCAGGCGGGCAGATCCCCGCCGTCGCGCTGGCGCACCTCGACCTGTGCACGCTGCATTACGAGTGGAACGAACTGGAGTCCGCCGCGCAGCATCTGGCGCGCAGCGTGGAATTGAGCCAGCGCAGTGGGACGGCGGAGTTTCAAATCTCAGGGGAGATGATGCGCGCCCGCCTTCAGATGGCTCAGGGGAATCTCGCGGCTGCGCTCGAGACCGCTCGGCGCGCGAACGAAATGGCGCGAGACTTCCCCCCGTTCACGCGCGCGCGTAGCGCCGCCTGCCTGGTGCTGATCGCGCTGGCGTGCGGCGACCTGGAGGCAGCGCGGTATTGGGGCGAACAGGCGACCCCGGAAGCTGACGCCCACACCTTTCACATGTTCCTGGGTCTCAGCCGGGCGCGCCTGCTGATCACACAGAACCAGAAAGAGGCCGCCGTGGCCGAGCTGCAAGCCTGCGCCGAAAGGGCTTCACGCGCCGGCTGGGGGTACGGCCTGATCGTCGTGCGCGTATTACAGTCCCTCGCCTCGCAAACGACAGAGGGGGCGCTCGAATTCTTGACGGATGCGCTGAAACGGGCGCAACCCGAAGGGTTCATCCGTGCCTTCGCCGACGCGGGCGCAGCCCTCGTGCCTTTGCTGCACGAGACGGCGCGGCGTGGAGTTGCGCCGGATTACGTGGGAGCGATCCTGGCGGCCATCTGGGACAAGCCCAGACCGAGAGCGCCGGATTCATCGCCGCTGGTTGAGCCGCTGAGCGAGCGCGAGATCGAAGTGCTACGGCTGGTGGCAGCCGGTCTGTCAAACTCGGAAATTGCCAGGAAACTGATCGTCAGCCCGGGCACGGTCAAGAGCCACGTGCACAACATCTACGGCAAGCTGGAAGCCCGCAACCGGGCACAGGCGGTCGCCCGCGCCAGAGAACTCCACCTCATCTGACGATCCACCTCCTTACGCTCTTCCACAGCCATCCGTCGTCATCCTTCATCAGCGACGGCGGATGGCTGTCTGCATTGTTGACCATAAACCCCCGAATCAACCCCCTCAATCCATCATTCGGTAGATGCCACGCCAGTCCCAAACTGGTAAAGTTGAGCAAGTGAGACTTCGCGACAAGCGCATAACAAGGAGGCAAAAATGAACAGGACTCGATTGATCTGGGGCGTCATCTGCCTGGTGCTGGCGGGAATGCTCGCGGTGCTGAACCTCACCCTGCCTCCCGAAAGCCTCATGTTCCAGGTCGGCGATCAAAATATGCCGTGGATTCCGGCGGTCGTTCTGGGCATCGTGGGCATCGTGCTGCTGGCCACCGCCGGAAGCGGCGGGCAGGCAACTGCGGAGGCGAAGCAGCCGGCGGCCGTTCAAAACCCCGAAAAGGTCGCCTTGAACAAACGCCTGGAGAACATCGGCTGGGGGCTGTTCCTGATCATGCTGGGCGGGTTCGCTCTCGTCCCCGACGAATCGGTTCCCAAAGGACTGTGGTCGATCGGCGTCGGCGTGATCATGCTCGGGCTGAACGTGACGCGCTACTTCTACAAGATCAAGATGAGCGGCTTCACCACCGTGGTGGGGATTCTTGCCCTGCTAGGCGGGATCGCCGAATTGATCGGAATGACTTCGCTGGAAGGAGGGCTCCTGCTCATCATCCTCGGCGCCTACCTGCTGCTCAAGCCGTGGTTCGAGAAACGGCAGCTCTTTGGCAAGGCTGAGGAAAGCTGATGTGTGGCCGGTGGTTCAGGCGGGCTCGTTCAGGGGGCCTGCCTGAACAGCCACAACAATGCACGTGGGGAGAACCATTCTGAAGGAGGCCAAAAATGAAAACCGCTTTGGGAAAGATTAGCATCGTAGCGCTGGCTATCGTTCTGGCCTGCGCCGCCTCGCCAGCCATAGCACAGCCTGTCGTCACCTTCAAGCTGCTCACCCGGCTGCCAACGCAACTGGCCGTGGGCGAATCCTACACGATTCAGGTCCGGGTCATCAGCGATGAGCCTTTCCTTATGGCCGTGGCCATGCCGGATGAGTACTACCCCGGACGGGGCATCTTCTTCGACGGCATCGACATGGCAACTCAAGCCACCGAAACCATTCTGAGCCTGGAGGTGACAGGCAAGAATTCCACCGCTGACCTGCCGGCAGTCCAGGACTGGCCCACAACCGAAGACTGGCCCGCTGGGGTGGCGCCAGCCTCTGTTGTGGTGGGCGTGCGCTACGAGGGCGGGCAGGTGGTCAGCCAGCGATTCAACTTCGCCGTGGAAGTGCCCTAGTGCATGCCGATCTATGAAGAAAGGAGTCGTTCCCATGCCTGCAATCCTGGAAGTAGACGGACTGGTCAAGAAGTACGGTGACTTTGAAGCCGTCAAAGGCATCAGTTTTTCGGTCGAAGAAGGCGAAGTCTTCGGCCTGCTCGGTCCCAACGGTGCGGGCAAGACCCAGACGATCTCGATGCTGACCGGCGTGATCGAGCCGACGTCAGGCACCGCCCGCATTGGCGGCTACGATATTCGCTCACGGCGCGACGAAGTCAAGAAGATCAACGGCCTGGTGCCCCAAGACCTGGCGCTTTACCCCACGCTGAGCGCGCGGGCCAACCTGAACTTCTTCGGGCGCATCTACGGCCTGAGAGGCAAACGGCTCAAGGAACGCGTCGACGACGTGCTGCGCATCGTGGCGTTGACCGACAGGGCCGATCAGGCCGTGGAGAAATACTCCGGCGGCATGAAGCGCCGGGTCAACATCGGCGCCGGCCTGCTCCACTACCCCCGATTGTTCTTCCTCGACGAGCCGACCGTCGGCGTGGACCCGCAGAGCCGCAACCAGATCTTCGAGAGTGTGCAGCAGCTCAACCGCGAGCGCGGCATGACCATCATCTACACCAGTCACTACATGGAAGAAGTCGAGCTGTTGTGCAACCGCGTGGCGATCATCGACCGGGGCCAAATCATCGCCATGGACACGATCAAGAACCTGATCGCCATGCTGGGCGGCGGCGTGATCCACATGGGCCTGAGTCACTTAGACGACGCCCTGCTGAATGATCTGTCCGCGCTGCCGGGCGTGAAGTGCGCCAGCCTGATGCCGCAAGTGATGAGGGCTGAAAACGGTGAGGGAGCGGCGGAAGTGAAGGGGCAGATCGTGAAGATCGAGTGCGAGAACAGCCAGCAGGCGCTGGTCAGCGTGGTCTCGTACCTCGGCGAGCATGGGCTGGGCGTCACGTCGCTGGAGACGCTGGAGCCTAACCTGGAAAGCGTGTTCTTGCACCTCACCGGCAAGAGCCTGCGGGAGTGAGCGCCATGAAACTGCTCAGCGTCACGCTAAAGGACCTCCAGGTCTTCGTGAGAGACCGCGGGGCCGTGTTCCTGCTCTTCCTGCTGCCCTTCGCCTTCATCGCCGTGCTCTCACTGGCCACGCAGGGAGTCACACTTGGCCAGAACGGCGCTGACAGCGACCAGGCCCGCCTCCCGTTGACCGTGGTGAACAACGATGCGCAGGGCCAGGCCGCCCAGGAATTTCTAGCCGCGCTGAACGACACGGGCAAGGTAGAAATCGTTCTGGAAGATCAGCAAGCGAAGGTCGAACGGCAGCTCAACGACGCGGTGCTGCGCTATGCGCTGTTCATCCCGTCCGATTTCAGCGCCAAGCTGACCGCGGGTGATCAAGTCAGCGTGCGCCTGGCGCTGCACCCCTTCGCGAACCAGGCCGACCTGCTGACCGTGGAACGAGCGATCGTCCGCGCGGCTCGGGAATATCTCACGATGGGATATCTGAACGATGGCCTGGAGCAGATGGCGGCCATGCAGGCCGCCAATCCTCAGGCGGCGTCGACCTTCTCAAAGGAGCGTATCCAGCAGCAGATTGAAGCGCAGCAGGCTCAGGCGGAGCAGCGGCCCCTGATCACGGTGGCGACAACCACTCCGGCCGTGAAAGGCGAAGGACAGGCAGCGGCAGAAGAGAATCTTCCCACCTACGGCCAATTCCTCGTGGTGGGCATGGCTGTCCTGTTCGTCTTCCTGGCCGCGCAGAACACGGCCCGGTCGATCTACGAGGAGAAGCGCGAGGGAACCTTCCGCCGCCTGATGGCCGCGCCGATCGGCAAGGCTTCTCTGCTGGACGGCAAGCTCCTGCTCAATTTCCTGCTAGTCCTGGTGCAGGTCGCGGTCATCCTCGTCACCGGCGGTTTTGTGATCCAACTATTCGGTCTGCCGCCGCTGAACCTCGGCACGGACTTGCTGGGGCTGGTCGTGGTATGCGTGGCCACGGCTCTCTGCTCGACCTGTCTGGGCATCTTCATCGCCGCGATCGCCCGGACGGAAAGCCAGATCAGCGGATTCTCCACGCTGGTCTTGTTCCTGGCCGGTATGCTGGGCGGCGCTTTCGTGCCGCTGTTCCTGTTTCCGGGTGGCCTGGCAAACCTGTCCAGGATAGTGCCGCACTACTGGGCCGTCCAGGGTCTCTACGGGCTGTTCTTCCGCGGCCAAACGCTGGCGGACGTCTGGCCCAACGCCGTGGCTTTGCTGGCCTTCGCCGCAGCATTCCTCGTCATCGGCGTGCGGCGATTCAAGTTTGAGTAGAGGAGCAGAATCATGGACACGATCCGCAAAGCACTGGCCGTGGCCGTCAAAGAGATTCAGGTCTTCTCCAAAGATCGCGTCTGGATGATCACAATGTTGGCCGTCCCACTGGCGGTAGGGGCCATGAATTCCGCGATGCAGGGCGGTGGCAGCGACGACATCCACCTGCCGGTCATCGCAGTCAATCAGGACGCGGGCGCCTACGGCGAGTCGATCGCCAAGGTTATGGCGAACATCGACCAAATCGATCTGCAGACATCGAACGCACCGGCGGCAGCCGAGGAACAGGTGCGCACGGGACAGGTGCTGGCGGCGGTACTCATCCCGGCGGACTTCACGCAGCGTATTGACGACTACCAGCCGGCCGTGATCACGGTGGTACTGGACCCGGCCCAGGCAGAATTCGGGCGGATAGTCACCACGATCGTGGATGAGATTGCCGGGGCGCTGGCCATTCAAGGCGAGATTCGATACGGAATCAAAGAGGTGCTGGCCGACACAAGCCCTGACGCTATGGCCAACCCGGCTGTGGCGCGCGCCGCTCAGGCTCAGGCCGAAGGCGTTCTATTCACCCAACTGCAGCGCATGGAGACGGAAGCTCCGATCGCGGTGCAGAAGGAAACGCTGGAAGGCAAGCAGGTGCTCGTCTGGGACAATATCTTCAGTATCATACTGCCCGCCTGGACGGTCATGTTTGCCTTCTTCATCGTGCCGGCCCTGTCCACTCAACTGCTGACGGAAAAAGAGGCCGGCACACTGCGCCGCCTGGTGGCCGCTCCCCTACCGCGCAGCGCGCTGATCGGCGGCAAGGTGCTGGCCTTCCTATTGGTAGTTCTCCTTCAGGTGGTCGTGCTCTTCAGCATTGGCGCGATCTTCATGGACATGCCGCTGGGCGAATCGCCCCTGGCTTTGATCCTGACCACGCTCGCCCTGGGGCTGACGGCCACGACGCTGGGTATGATGATCGCCGCCCTGGCCCGCTCGGTCAGCCAGGCCGACTCGATCGGTCTGCTGATCGTCTTCGTGCTGGGCTTCCTGAGCGGCGCGCTGTCGCCGCAGAATCCGCCGTATCGCGGCGAAGGCTTGATGGCGACTGTCTCCAGCCTGATCCCGCAGGCGCAGGCGCAATGGGCCTATCTGACCGTGATGTTTCAGAACGGCGGCGTGGCCGACATCCTGCCGCAACTGGCTTACCTGTTCGGCCTGTCGCTGGTCTTCTTCCTGATCGCCGTGTGGCGCTTCCGCTACGAGTGAGGCCGCCTCAGGTGGAGCCCATGCAACACGTCGAGATTCGGGTGAAAGGGCGAATTGACGAGCGCTGGTCGGAGTGGTTCGCCGACCTGACCCTCACTCATGCCGAAGGTAACGAAACCGTTTTGACCGGTCAGGTCGTAGACCAGGCTACGTTGTATGGCCTTCTGACCAGACTGAGAGATTTGGGGTTACAGCTCATCTCCGTGAGTTGCGATGAACAAGAGCGCCGCGAATGACGGCGCTCGGCCGTATTCCATATAACCGATGCCTGAGTCGGCGGACAGACTGCTCCGGCCCCAAGCGTAAGAGACGCTTGGGGCTTCGTCATGCATGACACCCGATCTTGACCTTTCAGCGACTGGAAGGTGTACAATGCACCCACACTCAGCATTCGACGAGGCTCGCCATGCAGATTCACGAGTTGGCCCAGCGCACGGGCGTCTCTGCGAAGACCATTCGCTACTACGAGTCAATCAGCCTCTTGCCCTCCCCAAGGCGGAGGACAAACAGTTACCGCGAGTACGACGAAGTCGACGTCGATCGGGTGAGGCTCGTCGCCGGCGCGCGCCACCTCGATTTCTCGCTGGACGACATCCAGGAAATCCTCGCACTGCGCGATCGGCGCGAGGCCCCTTGCCGTGTCGTCCTGGACATGCTCGAACGCAAGGCGACTGAGATTCGGCAGCGCATCGCGCAGTTGCGGCAGTTGGAGCAGGAATTGCGTCACCTGCATGCACTCGGTCTGACTTTCCCCACCGACGATGTGGACGGCAAGAACTGCGTGTGCCACCTGGTCAGTCAACGGGCCGACCCATCTGAGTGGTAACCTCTTGGGGCCGTTACACTGCATGGAGTAACTATGATCAGACAAGGGAAAGAGGATGCCATCCATTAATCCCGACCGATTCAGAAATGACTTCGACGCCCTGGCTCAAATCGGCTCGACCGGCGACGGCGGCGTGAATCGTCCGGCGCTGAGCGAGGCGCACCTCGAAGCGCGCCGCTGGTGGATCGCGCGCGCCGCCGAAGCCGGGTTGGAGACGCGCATCGACGGAGCGGGCAACCACTCGGCGATCCTGCGCTCGCCCGATCCGGACGCACGCACGCTGCTGCTCGGCTCGCACACTGACTCGGTGCCGAGTGGCGGGCGCTTCGACGGCGCACTGGGCGTGATCGCCGCGCTAGAAGCGCTGCGCACGATCCAGGATGCGGGCATCACATTGCCGGTGCACCTCGAAGCGATCGACTTCACCGACGAAGAAGGCGCGCTCGTCGGACTGACCGGCAGCGGTGCGCTGGCCGAGCAGCTCACCGTCCGATCGTTCGAGAATCCGCGCAGCGGCCGCACGCGATGGGAAGCGAGCCTCGCTCGCGCAGGTTTGACCGAGGCAGGTATCCTCTCGGCGCGGCGCGATCCGAAGTCGCTGGCGGGGTATCTCGAACTGCACATCGAGCAGGGACCACGGCTCTTTGCCACCGGCGTCGACATCGGCGTGGTATCGGGAATTGTCGGCATCCAGTCGTACCGGGTGACGTATCGCGGCGAAGCAAATCACGCAGGGACGACGCCGATGGAGACACGCCGCGATGCATCGCTCGGCGCGAGCGCGTTCGTCCTGACCGCGCGTGATCTCGTGATGAAGAACTTCCCTGGCTGCGTCGTGAACGTGGGTCAGATGGCGCTCCGGCCGGGCGCGTTCAACATCGTTCCCGGCGTCGCCGAGCTGTCGCTTGAGTTCCGCGCGCCGGAACCGGAGCGACTGGCACAACTGGGGACGGCGCTGCTTCAGCTTGCCGAGCTTGTCGCCTCGCAGTACGGTCTCACGCTGACGGCCGAACCGGCGGGGATGTGCGTTCCCGCGCCGATGAGCACGCGCGCGCAGCAGGCGATCATCGCCGCCGCCGAGTCGCTCGGCCTCTCGCACGCGACGATGCCTTCAGGCGCCGGACACGACGCGATGATGCTCGCGCCATTGACCGACGTGGGCATGATCTTCGTCCCGTCGCGCGGCGGGATCAGCCACTCGCCGCTCGAGATCACCGAGTGGCGCGACTGTGTCAACGGCGCGAATGTGCTGCTGCGCGCCGCGCTGAACATGGCGATCGGGCAGTAGTGATTGATCTCACCACCTGCACCCGCAGCTCGCCCCGGCGCTGCACGCGCTCGGCGATGCGATGCACCCGCTCGGGCAGCCGGAAGCTGGGGTTGATGTAACACGAGACGAAATCGACTTCCTTGACGAAGCCCAACGCTTCGAGCAGCGCCGGATAATACGCATGGTTGTAGTTCATCATCGTCATCGCCGGCCGATGCTCGAAGCCCTCGACCAGAATGCCGTAACCGTCGAGCGGGCCGAAGCCTTTAGGGCCGATCACCTTGTTCAGCCCGCGCGCTCGCGCCCACTCGTAGATGCGCTCGAACAACGCAGACGCCACTTCGCGATCGTCAGTGCACTCGAACAGGTAGAACTGTGCTGCCCGTGCTTGATGGTAAGCGTTATAGGGTCGATTTTCCAGCGCCGCGATCCGACCCACAACCTTGCCGTCGCGCTCGGCGACGAAGAAGTCGGCGCCGGAGTGCTCGTAGAAGAGGTGCCCGTCGCGGTTGAGCTGCAATTCGGCGTCGGGGCGAATCGGCGGCACCCACAGCGGGTGATTGCGGTACAGCATGAACGGGAAGCGCAGGAAGCGATGGCGGTCGGTGCGACAACGCGGATCGATCTGGCGAACGGCGAGCATAATCGTGGTCTTATTCCTCGCCGGTGCGGATCGGGCGCGCGGGGTCGGCGATCCACTCGCTCCACGATCCGGCGTACAGGCGTGCCTCGCCCAGCCCGGCGTGCTTCATGGCGAGGACGTTGTGAGCGGCGGTGACGCCTGACCCGCAATAAAAAACCGCGCGCTCGGCAGGCGCATCACCTAGCAGCGCCTGGAAGCGCGCGGTTTT
>Ga0209641_10000826_pt1 | contig 28473 bp, 25 predicted proteins | sample RifCSP16_1_FD_184022 | JGI IMG/M metagenome (GOLD analysis project Ga0209641, IMG submission 184022) | Soil microbial communities from Rifle, Colorado - Rifle CSP2_sed 16_1 (SPAdes) (version 2) | ecosystem: Environmental > Terrestrial > Deep subsurface > Rock core/Sediment | place: Rifle... | reverse complement strand
CAACCCGTCTTCCCGTTTCTATGCCCAGGGCCGAGGCATCCCCGGGATGAATCTCGAGGAGCGCTTCGGGGGCCAACAGATTGACACCGGGGATCCGGCCGGTCATGGAGCGGGTATGCCACTGCTCGAGCACCCGTCCCGTATTCAAAAGCAGTGGATACTCGGAGTCGGGGAGTTCGGCCGCCTGCCTGAACGAGACAGGATGGAACTTCCCAAGCCCCCGAGTGAACCGAGTCCGATGGAGGAGTGGGGTTCCGGGATGATCGGGAGTCCAAGAGGGCCACTGGATTCCGGCTGGCCCCAGCCGCTCAGGGAGGATTCCGCGGTAGATCGGGGTCTCCTCGGCGATGACCCTGGTGATCGGCGCGGTCTCCGGAAACATCAGGGGATAGCCGAGGCGGGTCGAGAGATCACAGAGGATCGTCCAGTCGCGACGTGCCTGCCCTGGTGGCGGCAGGACGGGGGTCTGCCACTGGACGCGCCGCTCGGTGTTGGTCGTGGTGCCGTCTTTCTCGAAGTGGCTGGTCGCGGGCAAGATCACGTCGGCCATGGCGGCCGTCTCGGTCAAGAAGATCTCTTGACTCACCATGAACTCGAGGCGCGAGAGGGCCTCCCGGACATGGTTCAGATCAGGATCGCTCACCATCGGATTCTCGCCCATGAGATACATCCCCTTGAGCGATCCGTGTGAGGCGGCATTAACCATCTCCACGACGGTAAGGCCCGGCGCCTGAGGCAGGCGGCGGCCCCATCGTTGCTCCAGCTCCGCCCTCACCGCGTCATCACTCACGGTGCGGTAACCGGAGAAGACATCCGGGAGGACCCCCACATCGGAGGCCCCCTGGACGTTATTTTGGCCTCGGAGCGGGTTCACCCCGGTCGCCGGCCGACCGATGTGCCCCGTGAGCAGAGCGAGGTTACAGATGGCGAGGACGTTCTCGGTCCCTGTCGTGTGCTGTGTCATTCCCATGCCGTGAAACATCATCGCCGACTTGGCAGGTGCATACAGGCGGGCTGCCCGCCGGAGGTCCGCGGCCGGAACGCCGCTCAGCTCCTCGACCCGGTCCGGGGTGTATGCGGCAAGCGAGGCTTTGAACGCCTCAAAACCCTCGGTCCGCCCGACGATGAACGCTTCATTATGCAGCCCCTCTTCGAGGATCACATGGGCGAGGCCGTTGAGGACCGCCACGTCGGTCCCCCCCCGCGGTCTCAGATGCACATCGGCCAAGAGCGACAGCTCCGTCCGCCTCGGATCCATCACGATGAGCCTCGCCGTTCCCGCCCTGACCGCCCGTTTGATCGCCCCCGCAATGACAGGGTGGTTCTCAGAGGTGTTGTGCCCAAGGACAAAGATGACGTCGGCCGCGGGGATTTCCTGCGGCGCATTGGTCATCGCGCCCTCCCCGAAGGCCATCTCCATCGCGGAGACGCTGGAGGAGTGGCAGAGGCGGGCGCAGTGGTCGATGTTGTTCGTCCCGAGGGCAGCGCGCGCGAACCGCTGCAGGACGTAATTGTCCTCGTTGGTGCACTTGGCGCTTCCCAGGATCCCTAACGCGTTGGAACCGTATCTTGCGATGAGGGTTCGAAGCCGTGATGCGACCAGATCCAGCGCCTCTTCCCACGAGGCCTCCCGGAAGAGTCCGCGCGGATCGACGCCTTCAGGCGGGACGCGTAACAGACCCTCACGACGGATGAGAGGAGTGGTGAGGCGATCCGGGTGCGTTGCATATTCGAAGCCGTAGCGTCCTTTGACGCAGAGGGAGCCCCGGTTGGCCGGACCGTCCTCGGATCCCGTCACCCAGACGATCCGATCGCGCTGCGTGTACACATTCATGGCGCATCCGACGCCGCAGTACGGACAGATCGTGCGCGTCGCCTTCACCTCCGCCTCTGGGACGCGCAGGCTCGCGGCGTCGAAGAGGGCCCCGGTCGGGCAGACGGAGACGCACGCCCCGCAGGCGACGCAGCCAGCCTGCTTCATGTCCCGATCGAAGGCGGTCGCGACGTGGGCGACGGCACCGCGGCCGACCATGGCCAACACGTCGCAGATCGCGATCTCCCGGCAGGCTTGCTCGCATCGCCCGCAGCCGATGCACTTGCCCACGTCGATCCCGATCAGCGGATGGCGATCGTCAATCCGGTTCGGTCTGAAGCCGCTCGGCATCCAGGCCTTCTCGATCCGGTATTCCGCGATGTGCTCGGTCAACTCGCACCGGCCCAGGATATCGCCTGTGGCCGCCCGTTCCGGATACTCAGACCAGTGAAGCTCCAAGATCACGCGACGCGACCGCTGCACTCGGTCGCTGTCGGTCCAGACGTGCATGCCCGCCTCCACCGGGGTGACGCAGGCGGGCAGGAGCCTTCCCCACCCATCCACTTCCACCACGCAGAGCCGGCACTTCCCCGAGGGGGTGAGGCGGGGGTCGTAGCAGAGGGTCGGGACCTCGATTTCGCGGGAACGGGCCGCCTCAAGCAGAGTGGTCCCTTGGGAAACGGTCGAGGGTATCCCGTTCATGCTGAAGATGATCTCGGGCATTCACGCCCTCCGTGGGCCCCGTCCGCAGACGCCGGCGGGGCAGCGGCCCGCCGTGTGGGCCGCAATCTCGTCCGGAAAGTGTCTCAGAACGGAGAGGAGGGGGTTTGCGGCCACTTGACCCAGGCCGCACCGGGACGAATCGGCTAACACGGCGCCGAGTTCCTGGATGCGGGCCTCCGCGCGAGCGCGAGTGCGCACGTCGAGGAGCCCCTCCAGCTCGCCTAATAGGACCGGCGTCCCGAGCCGGCAGGGGTCGCAGGCGCCACACGACTCTTTGGCAAAGAACCGGGTCTCTCGCCGCGCCAGGTAGAGCAGGCAACTCTGCGCCCCGACCACTACGACGGCTCCCGAGCCGAGGTCAGCCCCTTTCGCTCGGAGGGAAGCAATCTCGAGCGGGATGTCGAGTTCCCCCGGGGGGAGAAATCCACCGGACGCCCCCCCGACGAGAAACGCCTTGAGGGGTGTCTTCCTCCGCGCGCTGCCGCCGTGAGTAAAGATGAGCTCGCGCGCCGTGAGTCCGCGAGGCAGCTCGTAGTTGCCGGGACGGGTGACGTCCCCGGAGAGGCAGTAGACCTTGACGCCGGCGGAACCGTTTCGCCCAAGCCCCCGGTACCAGGCGGGACCTCTCTCGAGAATCGCGGGCACCGCCGCCAAGGTCTCCACATTGTTGACCAGGGTGGGGCGGCCGAAGAGGCCGTGGTCACTCGGGTAAGGAGGCTTCACCCGTGGCAGCGCGGGACGCCCTTCGAGACTTTCGAGCATCGCTGTCTCATCCCCCGCGGCGTAGGACCCTGCCCCTAGCCGAAGATGGAGCTCTAGAGAGAACGGAGTCCCCGCGATCCTACCTCCCAGGAAGCCCGCTCCACGCGCCTCTGCCAATGCACAGTCCAGACGCTCGCGGGCGAGGCGGTACTCCCCTCGGAGATAGATGAAGCCTTGTGTCGTCCCGACGGCGTAGGCAGCGATGGCGGCCCCTTCGATCAGAAGGTGCGGGTCCCGTTCCAGGATCGGCCGGTCCTTGAAGGTCCCAGGCTCCCCTTCATCCGCGTTGACCACGATGAACTTCTGGTCGCCCGGAGCCTTTCGGACCGCTCCCCACTTCCGTCCTGTGGGAAAACCTGCGCCCCCGGCGCCAAGCAGGCCGCTGTCCGTGATGGCAGCAATCATGTCCTCGGGGCTCGAGGTCCGCAGCACCCGTTCGAGGGTCGCGTATCCGCCATGGGCCCGAAAGACGTCGAGGCGATGCGCCTCGGGGCGGTGCAGGTTCCGATAGGCCACCCGGGTCGGGGTGAGCCTCACGCGGCCGCCCGTGGACGGACCAGAGACTGGAGACTTGAGACGGGAGAAGAGATCGGACTCGCCGCCTTCGATCGCTCGCGCGAAGCGGGACGCCGTTCGAGTCGTAAGCCGTACCGTCACGCTCCGGTCCCTCGTCTCCGGTCTCCGGTCTACCGGAAGGACAGCGACAGGGGCCAAGTCACAACAGCCCTGGCACGGTAGCTCCTCGAGGTGTAATCCGACGTCGGGATGCTTGGCAAGCGCCTCACTCAGCAGTTTGGCCACCCGTCCTCCGCCCCGCACGGCGCACGGAGTGTTGGTACAGAGGCCGATGCGGGCAGGCACTGGCGCACCGTGAAGGAGGTCATAGAATTCGCGAATGGCAAAGAGATCCACCAGGGGAACCTTGAGGGCGGAGGCCACGTACTCGAACGCCCGCTCTGGAAGGTAGCCCCAGATCTCCTGGATCTCGAGAATCATGGTGAGCAGGGCGGCAGGCTCGTTCTGCCACCGCTCCACCAACCGGAGAAGTCTCGCTTTTTCCTCCCCGGACAGGGCGGAGAGGTCGGGTGGGGTCACTGGAATATTGAATGAATGGATCTGGCTACACCGCACTGGTGAGGCCGAAAGACGCTTGGTGTGAAGTGACAAAAGTGATCAGTCCCGGAACCGGACCTCCCCTGTCGTGATGGTTTCGACGCGACCTTTGTCCGTCCGCAAGAGGAGGAGGCCGTAGTCGTCGAGTCCCCACACGATCCCCGTGAGGGTCCCTCCGTTGATCTTGACCTCGACCCGACGCCCCATCATCATGGACCGCTCGAGCCATGCCCTGAGGATCAGGTCCCTTCCTCCCTGGAGGTATCGTTGATACCACGCCTCCAGTTGCGAGAGGAGGGACGCCGCGAATCGGGCCCGATCGACCTCTTTGCCCATTGCTTCCTTGAGGGATGTGGCCCCTTCAGCAACCTTGCCCAGACCCTTCTTCAACACGGCCCGCGAGACGTTGAGATTGACGCCGATCCCTAAGGCGACGAAATCGATGTGCTCGCCCCGGAAGTCCGCCTCGGCCAGGATGCCGGCCACCTTCTGCCCTTCGATCAGGACATCGTTCGGCCACTTGATGAAGGCCAAGGCCCCCTCACGCCTCATCGCCTCCGTCGTGGCGACAGCGCCGACCAAGGAGAGCAGCGTCGCCTCGCGCGCCAGCACAGGCGGCCGGAGAAGCACGGACAGATAGAAGTTGACCCCTGGGGGCGAGAACCATGACTTCCCGGCCCGGCCCAGCCCGGCCGTCTGGGCATCAGCCACCACCACCGTCCCCTCGCCCTCCCCCTTCCTTCCCAACTCCTGGGCAATCAGGCTGGTGGAGCCGACCTCCTTATAGAAGTGAAGCTCTCGACCGAAGCGGTCGGTCCGAAGCAGCGACGTGATCCCGGCTTTGTCGAAGCGTGTCATGTGATCCTCCAGAGGACTCACACCCGATTTCGATTTTCCTTACGGTTCCAATTCGTGCGAGGAGCGGACGCCAGAGATGATCTCTTCTCCCTCCAGGCGTCGCCACTTCCCCTCGTCCCAACAGAAGATACTCAGGATCTTGATCGACAGGCGGGAGGTCCGGGGATCCCGCTGATGGAAGAGGGAAAGGTCAAGGAAGTAGAGACGGGTCTCACGACCGAAGCGGAGCCGGGAAACCGGCTCACCGTTAAAATCGTCGGTCCGGTATTGGGCCACCGACGTCAAGGGTAGCCTGTGGTCCTTGTGGATGACGATGGCGCTGTGGCCGAAGGTACCAGCGTCGGACTTGAGGCCTTGAATGACCGATTCACCCGAGGAGTTGAGGAAGATGCTGATGGCGTTCTTGACCCCGGGCGTGAAGATCAGTCGTTCGGCATAAAAGCCGGAGACCACGTCTTGGAAGACCTTATGCTCCGGTTTGGGATTAGACTGGATGACGAAGAGGAGGTCAAGGTGTTGCCGCTCTTTGAGGAACATCTGGTTGGCCCGCTGGATGATGGTGGTGATATTGGAGCTGTGGAGGTCCCGATAGATGTAGTCGAGGCAGATGAGCACGATGAAGTTAAAGGGGATAAAGGTCGAGCGGAAGAGGTAGATGTGCCGGCCCCGGTAGAGGTCCCGGGGTTCATCCAAGAACTCCTCGCCGAAAAAGGGATGAGTCTTGGCCTCGAGGTAGCAGTGGAGCCTGCCGGTATCATCCTTGACGACGATCATGCACCAGTTGACGGGCCGGTCCTCCGCTTCAGCCGCCCGCTGGTTGAGGACCAGCTCGTAAGCTTCCTCATTGAAGGTCCGGTACTCGGTCAAAAGCTGCCAGTACTGCCTGAATGGGATGTGTTCAAACCCCAGGATGACAACGGAATTGAACGGGAAACGGCCATCGATGAGCTGTACGATCTCGTCCTTATAACGAAAGGGGATCGAGCCCTCTGGAAAGGCCAGAAACTTCGTCCGGTTGAAGTGGCCCTCGCGTGAGGCCACCATCTCGAGGATTGGTCTTACCATCACCCACTTCTGGTCGGGATCGGCGACCTGGTAGAGAAACCGCTGGTGTCTGAGCTGGTTGGGGAGCTGAGCCAGCAGGATCGGACAGTTCTCCTCCGGGGAGACCCGAAATGGGATGGATTTCTCGATGATCTCGACCATTGCCCTTCCCGTCCGCGGTCCTCAGTGAAGTGGGAACATCGGACACCTGAAGTCCATGGCGATCTCCCTGTTTCCCATCGGGTGGGCAAAAATGGTAGGAAGCGCATCTTACCACGCAGGCTCTTGAGCCACAACAGGCAAGCGGATCTCTCCGTGTTCGTCTGTCAAACGCACGCCGAGCACCCACAAGCTTTGGTGACCCACCCCTCATTCCTTTCCGGAACCTCCTTTCCGGCAGGATGTTTCTCAGGCGCGGTCAGCGTTGCCACTGCACCCGCACGAACTTGTTGTTGTGCGACCAACCGTAGGTCACTGTCCCCCCACAGGCCTTGCGCAGTTCCCGTCCGATCCGCTGTGCAAGCTTCTCATCGGTGGTCGTGAGGACGAGTTGTCCGTTCTCCTCGCTGAGACTCATGATCCGCTCCAAGGGATTCTTCTCCCTGGCGCGTTTCTCCTCGTTCGCAATGAGGCGTAGGATCTCATCCCAATGCTCGGCGAGGAATGGACCCGTAAGGGTCACCTGCCCGCTCGGGTAGCGGTCCCGAATCTTTTGGCACGCGGGACAGAATATTTGCCTTGCAGTCCCGGCCCGCAGGAGCTTGGCATACGCCGCCTCATCCAGGCGCCATCGCTTCCGCGTCAAGATGGCGTGGCACCCAGGGCAGATCAGCGTTTTCGCGGCCGCCCTCTTGGGCAAGTAGGTATCGGTCTCAACGTCCACCTTCTTCTTGAACGATGCCGGGTTGTAGCGTTTATATCCCTTCATAGGTCTTCATCTCCTCAAGCCGCGACCGTGCCCGCAACCGCGCCCGTCGCCCTCTCCTCTACTCCCTTTGGAGCTGGCTCGCGGGGGGACTGAGGTTCGTCAAGTCTCCCGATCCACCGGAGTTGGTCGAGCACCCGCTGCCGTATCATCGCGGCAGAAGGGAGGGGGCCAACGAGGTTTCCACGCTCTATCCACCGATTCAGGAGTCTCTCCATCCGCCCCCCACATTCGCAGACGGGAGAGCCGTGCGCTTGTGGCGTCACCCGATCCTGGTGACAGAGCTGGCAGCGATAGACCTGCTTGGCTCCCGACGGCTTCCCCCGTTTCGCGAGGGGGACGTTGTCGATTTCCACGATGTCCATGGAGAAGTCCACGACGGGGGCGTCGCTGATGGCCGTGCCGACCCCGTACCCATCCACCACGGGATTCAGCTCACGAATCTGGCGCTCACCGATCCCGCCGCTGACGAAGATCTTCACGTGGGTGAATCCCCGCAGGTCGAGTTCCCAGCGGACCTCCTGAGCGATCCGCTTGAAGTCGCCGCGGCGCGAGCCGGGGGTATCGAGACGCACGCCGTACAGCCGATCCCCCAACGCCGAGGCAACCCGGATCGCCTCGAATTTTTCGTCCTGAAAGGTGTCGATCAACGAGATCCTCTTCACGTCAGCAGGAACCACCCGGTCGAAGGCTTTCGTCGCCTCAACGGTGTCGCCGTACATCAGGACCAACGCGTGCGGCATCGTTCCCATCGGGGGTTGACCGATCAGCTCGGCCCCTTCGCCAACCGACACGCCGTCGCAGCCGCCGATAAAGGCGTTCCGCTCGATGAGCGGCGCCAAGATCGGGTGCATCCGCCGCGCGCCGAAGCTGATGAGGCTCCGTCCACCCGCCGCCAGCCGGCAGCGGGCGGCCATCGTGGCAATCCCGCTGGCCTGGCAGATGAGCCCGAGCATGGCCGTCTCGTAGACGCAGAAGTCGGTGTACATCCCTTCGATCTCCAAGACCGGCTCCCAGGGCCGGAAGACCGTCCCCTCATCCATCGCCCGGATATTTACCTTCATCCCGTCCGCAAGGGCCGCAACCTCTTCCACCCCGGCCAGCACCGCCCAGGTCCAGTCCTCGGGAAGGTTCTTGGCGATGAACTCGGCCTTGACGGGCTTGTCCAGCCCTTCCGCCTTCAAGATTTCCAAGGTCCTGGCAAAATAGATGTCGGTCACCCTTCCAGCCTTGATGGCGTCATAGCTTGTACAGTGATACACGACTTGTCTCCCGAAGCAGCACGAGGGATCAATTCTGTGAAACCAGGGGCTATGCCGATGGAGGGCTCCGGGGGGGGAGGCGGCCCCTCATTCGACCTTGATCGGGATCGCTTTGCGCTTGGCCTCCTCCGTCTTGGGGAGGGTAATCGTCAGCACCCCGCTCTTGAAGCTGGCCTTGGCCTTGTCGCTGGCCACGGGAGCTGGGAGCCTCACCATCCGCGAAAAGGCCCCGTACGAACGCTCAACCAGGTAACGATGTTCCTCCTTCTCCTCTCTCTCCTGCCTCTTCTCGCCCTTAATGGTCAGCACGTCACCGGACGCGGAGATGTCCAGGTCTTTGGTCTCCACTCCGGGAAGCTCGGCCTTGATGGTGACGCTGTCCTTGGTCTCGGCCACGTCCAGACGCGGCGCCCAACCCGCACCGGCAATGTCCAGGCTCGGCAGCTCGCCCAAGAACCGCTCGAACAGCCGATCAATCTCTCGGCGGAATGTGCCCAGTTCGCCGAATGGTTTCCATGTCATGAGAGCCATCGCCTTCCTCCTTTCTTGCTCAACAGTCGAACAGCCTTGGTCGCCCTCCCCCCGGATTCGATTGCCACCAACTCAGAATGAGAATGAACCGAGATCAGAAATAGTACCAATCGGGTAGATACGCCGTGGACACATTCAAGACCATCACGACCAAGTCGTGGTTCGTGCCACCCTGATCCCTCATGATCCCTGGCAGGACCGCCACCTGCTCGAAGTTGAACCGTTGAAACGCCAGCATCGCCGCCCGCTCCTCTGCGACCAATTCGGCGACCAGCTTTTCCAGCCCGAGATCAGCCGCCAGCAGGATCAATTCTTCCAGCAGGTGGCTACCCAGGCCTTTGCGTCGGTAGGCCGGATCAACGACAAGCCGCACTTCCCCCACATGCCTCAGCCATCCGCTGCTCCGCCGATGCAGGGTCGCGTCGGCGACGATTTTCCCATCGACCTCTGCCAATAGCGGAAAGACCCGCGCGTAATTGATGTCCTTGAGCCAGGCATCGATGACCTCTTTCTTCGAGACGTCGTGCTTCAGGAACTTCCGATCCTCTTCGGGGACCTTGGCGAAGAATTCATAAAGCCCGTCCCGGTCAGTGCGCGTCATCTCCTTCAAGAACACCTTGGTTCCGTCCTTGAGGACAATGGTCTTCGGATAGCGGCCCACGATTTGCTGCTCGTTCATGCTCCCTCCCCCGTCTTTCATCGTTTTATTGAAACCGCCTACGACGTCGCCGGTTACGCCCGGGCCATTGGCGAGCCAGGCTTCTCCGGTTAGCTCCGCGGCCTCGCCTGGACCGCCAGGACCGGGCAGGGGGCCTTCCGGATCACCGCTTCCGCCACGCTTCCGAGGAGCAGGTGGCTCAGCCCGGTGCGCCCATGCGTCCCCATGACGATCAAGTCAGCTCGCGCTTCCTGCGCCTCGGCGACGATAGTCGCGGCCGGGGCCCCCACCTTTACCTTGCGGCGGGCGCGAAGACCGAACAACTCGACCTCCTGTTGCCTCGCGGCGAGCTTGCTGTCAGTGGCCGCAACCCGACCTTCCAGCCAGCCTGTGGGGGGCGGGACGCGCATGTCGCCGAGCCCGGCAAACTCGAGAGGGCTCACCACATGGAGCAGAGACAACTCCGCCGCGAATACGTCGGCGAGCAACAGGGCATAGCGCCACGCCTCCTCAGAGGTTGCCGAGAGGTCAGTGGCCCAGAGGATCGTTCTTACCTCCGTCAGGGGACGACCCTCCTGGCCTGTCCTGAGCGCGAGGACGGGGGCGGGCGCGGTTCGGAGCACTGATTCGGCGACACTTCCCATCACGAGATGGCTGATCCCAGACCGACCGTGGGTCGCCATCACGATGAAGTCCGCTCCGCTTTCCTTGGCCGCCCAGGCGATACTCGGGGCCGGCTCTCCCACAGCGACCTGGGCTTCAAGCGTCAGGAAGCGGCGGAGCTCTTCCGGCACGACCGCATGGAACCAGGCCGACAGGCGCTCGCGGACGCCGCTCACGACCTGGACCTGCGTCTTTTCCGTCGCGGGCCCCACCTGCAAGGCTACGTCTATACTCTGGACGGCATGGAAGACCACGAGTTTCGCCTCGAAGCGATTCGCGAGCCGCGCTGCCAGGCGACATGCCTCCTCCGCAGAGCCCGACAGATCGGTCGGCGCAAGAATCCGTGTAATCTTCGCTGTGAGCTTCATCGCCTCTCTCCCGTGGTCGTGCGGTCGGTTTCCGGACCCTTGACGGACAGGACCCGGATCCAGGCCCCCTTGAGGATACGCAGGATCTCCTCCGGGTCACCCGCTTGAAACCTCAAGACGAGAACCCGGTCGGTTGGCTTCCCCGGGCTGGCGGGTTCGGTCCAGCCCACCACGAAGCTGCCGACCTCTTGAGGCACATCGGCAAAGAGGCGGCTGACGTCCCGCAATGTTCCAGGTGCATCGGCGACGCTTACCTCAAGCCGCGGGAAACCCGACAGGTCACCCAAAAGGGTGGCGAAGGCGCGGAGCATGTCGGTCTCGGTGACGATCCCGACAAGCCGGCCAGCCTCCATGACCGGGAGGCACCCGATCTTGTGGTCCGTCAGGAGCTGCGCAGCCTCCGCGACCGGGGTTCGGGGTGTCACTGTGATCACCTGTTCCACCATCACGTCCCAGACGGCAATGCGATCCATCGCGGTGGCAAACCCTGTCGCCCCCCGGGGGTCGGCTGGAGATGGCAGGGCCTCCTGAACGTCCCGATCACTGACGATCCCAACGAGCCCCTCACCCGAGACGACGGGGACGTGGCGAATTCCGTGCTGGGCCATAAGGCGACGCACTTCTCGCAGAGGCGCTTTCGGCTCCACCATCACGGGTGCTCGCGTCATGATCTTTGCAATCGTCATCATATCCATGGACATTCTCGCGGTCGTCGTTCAGGGCTTGAGCGCGGCTGCCAGATCGCGCCGCGTAACGATTCCCACCACCACGGTCCCTGCCGTGGTGTCGGTCACGACGGGGATCGTCCGGATGCGGTGCTCTACCATGAGCGCCATCGCCCTGATCGCCGGCTCGACGGGATACAGGGCAACGACGCCCCGGCTCATAATAGCACCCACCGACGAGACCCAGGTGGCCTCCAACGCAGGAATGAACCGGTGGTAGGGCAACAGGTAGAGCTTGAAGAGATCCAGCCGAGTCACCAGCCCCTGCAGGACCCCGACATCGTTCACCACGGGAAACGCGTTGTAATCATGCGCTGCCATAATCTCGGTCAGGGCTTCGATGCTCGTCTCCGTCTTCACCGTCACCACCGGCTTCGACATCAGCTCTCCAACGGGAATATCGAGGATCTCGCGCACGGCTGGGCTCCTTATCCGTCACGGTGCCGCTTCGCCCCACCACCCCTCATCCCTTGCTGCCCCTGGAGGGACGACCAGCACGGGGCAGGGCGCCTGCCGCAGCACCTGGTCAGTTACGCTCCCCAGGAGCACCCGCGGCAGGCCGGTCAGCCCCCGCGTTCCCATCACGATGCAGCCCGCATGGATCTTCTGGGCGACGTGCACGATCCCAGCCACGTCCACGCCGGTCATGAGCATGGACTCTCCCTGCCCGGAGTCGAGATCAAGCGTCTCGATCACGGCCCGGAGTCGGTTCTCGGCCTCCCGGCGCAGTTTCAGTTCCGCCCGACGCGTTGCCTTCGGGTCATCCCCTCGCCGGGCGACCACCTCGGGCAGGATGTGGAGCAGCACGAGGCGGATTCCGAGCCTTCGCGCCAGACGCGCGGCGGTCCGGGCCGCATCAGCAGCCCCCTCGGAAAAGTCGGTCGGCGCAAGGAGCGGGCCGATCCCTGTTGATGCCTGGTGGAACTCCCGGACAACCGCCACCGGACATGGGGCGACCTTGGCGAGAGCCTCCGCGACGCTCCCCAGGAACATTCGAGCCACGCCCTTACGGCCCCGCGTGCCAACCACCAGCATGTCGGCACGGACTTCACGAACGACCCGCAGGATCGCCTCGGCCGGCCGGCCGACGGCCATTCGCACGGCTGCCTGCGCCCCCCACTCCGCCGCGTCACCCTGGGCAGAGCGCAGGAGTGCCTCGGCGGCTCGGCGCTCCCTCGGCGGACAGGTTTCGCGCATGAACGGCGCGAGGCGACCCGCCTCCGCGGGCACGACGTGGAGGAGAGTCAGACGGCCACCCAACGCCTTCGCCAGGGTCGCACCGAAGCGAACGGCCTCGCTGGATGTGGCTGACCCATCTGTGGCTACGACAATCTGAGCCGTCATTGGACCCCATCCGGTACGGTCATAGGTGCTTTCTGTTCACCGCCGCGTGGCCAGCTCAAGATGGTACACCGAGAGGTCGTGGTACTTCCCCGCGCGATCCAGGATGTTACGCTCGAACCGTGCCACCGGCTTGAAGCCCCGTTTCTGGAAGACCTCGATGGCTGCCCGATCATCGGTCGGAAGCTCAGTGTAGAGTCGCTCGATCCCTTCCTTCATGGCGATATCCGCCAGCTCATCGATGAGCCGCGACGCAAGCCCCTTGTGCCGGTGCGCGACATCCACGACCACCCGCACGCTGGCGAGATGGCGGCGCCAGCCCTCCTTCCGGCGGTGCAGCGACCCATCGGCGATGATGCGATCGTTCACCTCGACCACGAGCGGCAGGACGCGATCGTAGTTCAGGTCCTGCATCCACCGGTCTATGACCCGTATATCGGTCACATCATCCTTGAGGAACCGCAGTTCCCCTTCGGGGATGCGCTTGAAAAAGTCCGCCAGCTTGTCCCGGTCCTCCTTCACCATCGGGCGCACCGTGACTTTGGCCCCATAATCGAGAATCCAGGTCTTCGGGAATCCTGTTAAGATTTCCGCCGTCTTCCCCATGCCCCCCTCCTCTGCTCCCGCGTCGCCATTGATCGTCGTCCCTTCCCTGCGCGTGCGCACCCATCGACAATATGAGCAAGCCGGGTGCCACTGCGCAACAGGTGGTATAAGACAAAAGTAAGCTTTGAATTTTAGAGGGCGGAGCCTCAGCCTACGTCGCGAGATGAAACGGAACACGTCCGGCTCACTGAGACATCACTGTCCCACACCAGCCACGAGTAGGGATGGATCACAACGCGAAGCCATGAAGCCGTGCGCCCCTCCGGTTCCGCCCTGCCTGGGACAGAATTGCCCCATCGCCGTACGACTGCCCCATCAATCGGCTGACTTCGGCGAGCTCAGTCGAGCCGTCAGCAGCCAGCGGTCAGCTATCAGCAAACGAACGGCGCCGGTCAGGGACTCTCTTGCTGACTGCCGACAGCTGACGGCTGACTGCGGCTGCTAGGTGTGTTCGATCCGGTATCGCTTGAGGAGGCGGTGGATGGTCTTGCGGTCGACGCCGGCGGTCTTGGCGGCCTGGGAGATGTTCCCCTGATGTTTCTGAAGGAGGACGATGAGATAGTCCCGCTCCAAGGCCTCGACCCACTGCTGCTTCGCGTCTTTGAGGGTCAGGTGCTCGGCCACGGCGGTGGCAGGCGCCTTCTGGGGGAGGCGGAGGCTGGCGGGGAGGTCTCCGGGAGAAACCGCCTCTCCTTCAGCCAATACGACGGCCCGCTCCATCACGTTCTGCAGCTCCCGGACGTTTCCGGGCCACGGATACTGCTCCAGAAGCTCGAGGGTCTCGGGGGCGATTCCCTTCAGGTCTTTCCCACTCTGGGCAGCATATCGTCTGAAGAAGTGATACGCCAAGAGGGGGATGTCGCCGGCTCTGTCCCGCAGGGGTGGCAGGGGCAAGGAGATCACATTGAGGCGGTAGTAGAGGTCCTCTCGAAAATCCCCTTCCTTGACCATCGCCGTCAGGTTCCGGTGGGTGGCGGAGATGACCCGGACATCCACCTCGATGAATCGGTTGCCCCCGACGCGTCGGACCTGGCGCTCCTGGAGAACTCTCAGGAGCTTCGCCTGAAGGGAGAGGGGGATGTCCCCCACCTCATCGAGGAATACGGTCCCCCCGTGGGCTTCCTCGAACAATCCTCGCCGCGTGGTCATGGCACCGGTGAAGGCCCCCTTTTCGTGGCCAAAGAGTTCGCTCTCCAAGAGATGCTCGGGCAGAGAGGCGCAATCCACCGGGACAAAGGCGCGGGCCGCCCTCACACTGTTGGCATGGATGCTCCTGGCGACGAGCTCCTTGCCGGTTCCACTCTCGCCGACGATGAGGATGTTCGCCTCGCTGGCCGCCACCTTCTTGATGACGTCAAAGACCTGCAGCATGGTGCGGCTCCGGCCCACGATATTCTCGAACCGGTAGGTCTCGGTGAGCTGCGCCCGGAGACGGCGGTTTTCTTCCAGCAGCCGTCGTTGGGTCAAGGCCCGCTCGAGCGCAACACGGAGCTGATCGGTGCTGAAGGGCTTCGGGATGTAGTCAAAGGCCCCCTCTTTCACCGCCTCTACCGCCGTCTCTACCGTCGCAAAGGCCGTGAAGAGGATGACCAGCGCCTCGGGATCGATGCGTCGAATCTCCCGGAGGACGGCCAGGCCATCCATCCCGGGCATGCGCAGGTCCGTCAGGGTGAGCATCGGGTGCTCGTGTTCGAACCGCGCGACCCCCTTCTCTGGAACCGATTCCAGGAGAGGCTCGTATCCCAACCGGCTGAGGATCCGGCTGCAGTTCTCTAGCATGTCCTCCTCGTCATCGATGACGAGGATGCGCTCTTTCGCCATGAAGCGTTCCCTCTTCCGTGGAAGTCGCTCGAATCGGAAGCTGAATGATGAAGGTGCTCCCCCCACCCGGTCGGCTCTCGATGGTGATGGTACCGCCGTGCTCCCGCACGATTCCGTAGCTGATGCTCAGGCCGAGCCCCGTTCCCTCCTCTTTCGTCGTGAAGAAGGGGTCGAAGATGCGGGCCATGACCTCGGGCGGGATTCCCGGGCCCGTGTCCATGACCCGAATCTCGATCATCTCGTGCGCCCGACGGCTCTCCACCAGGACTGTCCCTCCGCCCACCATCGCCTCCCGCGCATTGGTCAGCAGGTTCACCAGGACCTGCTCGAGGTGATTGGGGCTCCCCGCGATTTGGGGAAGACCGGCTGCCAGATTCTTCTCCAAAACGATCCGCTCCTTGGTGAACTGCTTCTCGACCAAGAGGAGGGCCTCTTCGACGACCTGGTTCACATCCATGTCCGTCAGCTTCCACGGCGCCTGGCGTGAGAAGGAGAGCAGACCCTGGGTGATCTTGGCCACCCGTCCGGCGTGCTTCTCGATCACCCGCAGGTCCCGCGTCACCCCCGGTTGGAGCCCCTTCTCGCGAGCCTCCATGAGGATGAGCTCCACGCGCGAGGTGATAACCCCGATGGGATTGTTGATCTCGTGGGCGATGCCGGCGGCGAGGCTCCCGACCGCCGCCATCTTTTCCGATTGTCGGGCGATCCGCTCAAGCTTGACGCGCTCGGTGACATCCTCCAGGGCCAGGACCGCCCCGATGACCTCCCCGGTCAGGGTGCGCAGGGGACTTCCCTTGATGTTCATCGTGCCCCGCCCCCGGTGGCGCGTTTCGTGTTCCCACCTCTCCAGGGTGACCTCCTCAGTCCCCCCGAGGATCCTGCCGAGCGACTCCTCAAACCCCTCGGCCCTCAGCGACGGGAAGACCTCCAGAATAGACAGACCCCGGACCTCCGCGGCGGGGATGCCGTACCTCTCTTCCATTGCCCGGTTCCACTCGGTGATCCGCCCCTGGCGGTCCAAAACGATGATCCCGTCCTGGATGCTCTCGACCACGTTCCGGATGAAGGCCTCGCGGACCTGGGCCTCCTGCCCGAGCCGGGCGAGCTCTTCCGCCTGACGGGTCAGCGCCTCCTCACCCCGCTTGCGTTTGATGAACTGGCCGATCCGGCTGCCGATGTCGGCCATGATCTTGAGGAGGTCCTGGTCGGGCGGATGAACGTGGCGGCTGAAAAAGACCATGATCCCCGTCACGCCGCGCTCGCTCCAGACCGGGAATGCCAGCGCCCCGTGCAGGCCCATTTTGGCCGCGACAGCCGTGCGGTGGAAATCGGCGTCGGTGAGGATATCGGCTATCCACGCGGGCTCGCCTGTGGCCCAGACACGGCCGGGCAAGCCGCTCCCGTGTGAAAGGGTGATCTGGCGACTGACGGCCTCGAACTCCGCCACATCAAGGGACGGCGCATGCCAGATGCCTCCCCAGCGCAGGACCTTGGTGGCGGGGTCCACGTACCACAGCTCCCCGACCTCCCAACCGAGGCCTTCGCAGATGGCCCGCAGGAGGGGCGCGATGGCATCTTCCAGTTGTCCGGACTCCGCGAAGACTCGCGTCACGGCGAACTGGGTGTTTTGCCGCCACTCTGCGTGCTTCCGCTGGGCGATATCGGTAATGAATGCCATGGTCACTAGCCCGTCTTCCGTTTCGTTGTAGCTCAGGCTAATCTCCACGGGAAACTCGGTGCCGTCCTTGCGCCGTCCGGCGAGGTCAAGGCCGCGACCCATCGGCCGGATGCGCGGCTCCGTAAAGTAGCCAGCACGGTGGGTGGTATGCGCGGCCCGGAGGCGCTCGGGGAGCAAGACCTCCATGGGTTGTCCGATTAACTCCTCGCGCGGGGTGCCGAACATCTCCGCGGCCCTGGCGTTGGCCAGCACGATGCGCCCATCGCTGCCCACGATCACGATCCCCTCGGCGGCCGATTCCAGCAGCGCCTGGGCGGTCGCCTCGCTCTTTCTCAGCGCTTCCTCCGCGCGCTCGCGCCCGGCATGCAATGCTTCCAACTCAGCAATCCGCTGGCGGAGTGTCGTCAATTCCTGCGAGAGCCGGTTCCCCACCCGTCCTTGACCTCTCATATCAACCTCGAAAGAGATCTATCCCGTCTTGAAGGAGGCCTCTGCATGGCCCCAGGATAGCTCGAAATGCCTTTGGAGTGGAAGCAAATTGGGAATCGTCCGGTCTTGGTGGCGTGTAACGAGAGCAGGGACCCGGAAGATCTCGCAAGTCATTGAGGCGTGGAGCCGGCGGTCGGGGTTGAACCGACGGCCTGCTGATTACGAATCAGCTGCTCTGCCACTGAGCTACGCCGGCCCGATGCTTACGTAGCACAGCCGACCGGACCAGTCAAGGAAGGGGCCTTTTCCAGAACAAGGAAGTCCAGAAGCGCGGTCGCAGCAGTCGCTCTGCGGGGAGGAGATCACCGACCACCCCCAACAGTTCCTCGACCTGAATCGGTCGGTCATTGAGACGCCGGACGAGGAGGTCACACAGGCGAGGACGGCAGACGATCTGCTGGAGCAGCTGGCAGACCCGATCCTTCGATGCGAACTCGCGGCGGTAACAGACGGCGTAGCGCCCCAGTCCGCCGGCAGTGGGCCCTCCGTTCGAGAGCGCTTCTGCCACGGTCTTCGCAGCCAGCTCAGCGCCTCGGAGCGCCTGATACACCCCCTCCCCCGTCATCGGATCGTAGTAGCCAGCCGCATCCCCCACGAGAAGGAATCCGTCCCCGGCGACCCGCGTGGCGCGGCAGGCGAGCGGCCCGAGGACTCGAATCGCGTTCAGAGGGTGGGCCCCTTCAAGCATTCCTCGCACGCGCGGATACGCGACGAAAAGATCGCACAAGACCCTTTCCCACGCCTGGTGAAGCGGGAGGTCCTGCTGATCTACCACGACGCCGATATTCAAGACCCCCCGTCCCTGCGGGTTGAGGATAGAGTACCCGGTCGTTCCCAGATACACCTCTCCCACATCACCCACGTCGACCGGCATTTGAAAGCGCCGGAGCAAGGCGACCTTCCGGTGGGTTCGGTGCCAGGCGAAAAGCTTGAGGCGGCGGGCCACGACGGAGTTACGGCCGTCAGCCCCGATCGTCACCGAGGCGGTGAAGGATCGTGACCGACCCTCGGAATCGGCAACGACCCCTGCAACACCTCCCCCCTCTCGGATGAGATCGAACACCCTCCATCCTTCGTGACACTCGACCCCGGCTTTGCGGGCCGCATCGAACAGGAGGGCATCGAACCGATATCGGGGAAGGGAGTAGCCGTGTGAGACAGTCCCGTTACCCGGATAGACCCCTGTAAGCACCGTCCCTCCGGGCGCCACGATTCGCATGCCACGGATCGGCTGGGGGTCCAGAGCCTCCAAAGCTGAAAGCAGGCCGAGCCGATCCAAGATGGAAAGACAGCCGGGACTCACGTACTCACCGCAGGGCTTTTCCCTGGGGAAGTGGGACTTCTCAAGGAGACACACCTTGAGCCCCGCCCGAGCCAGCAGGATGGCCACGGCGCTTCCCGCCGGGCCTCCCCCGACCACCAGGACATCCGTTGGCTGTCTCACTCGGCCCCCCCCACCAGAACCCGGAAGCGAACCTCGACCTCGTCCTTCACGGTGACAAAGAGGAAGGCGGGGCGCTCAATGCCGTAGTCACTCATCAGCAGGGGTGTCCTTCCCTCGACCTCGAACCGTCCATCCACGGGTGAAACGGTGGCAGGAATGCGCAGGCGTCGTGTCACGCCATGTAGCGTCAGCTCTCCTTCCAGCGTGAGACCAATCCTGCCTGCCTCCCGACGCAAATCGCTGAGGCCGGCCAGAAGGAACCGGATCTCGGGAAACTTTGCCACCTCCAGATGATCTTCCCACATGAGGCGGTTCCGAAGTCCAATCCCGGTGTCGAGGGCCTTTGCCTCAATCGCCACGCACCCGACGGCCTCGTCAATGCCTCGCGCCCTGACGCGACCCGAGACTACGGTCGCCCGACCCTCGAAGTCGTGCAGGCGCGCATCGGCCACAAAGACGACCTCTCCTTTGAGAACCTTCCGCGTCTCCGAGAGGGTGCGTCCGGCGAGGAGCTTGGAAGGGACATCGCAGGCAGCGAGAACTCTGGGTGAAAGGAGCCACAGGAGGAACAAGGTGCGAACACAAACGCATTTCATCTTGTGACAATCGAGCAATAGAACATTAGACCGCAATGGGGCATTTCGCCTCCAAGATGAGCTCTATTGTTCCACTGTCCATTGCTCCATTGCTCCAAAGTAAACGCACGTTGTGCGTTTACTTTACCGATTCGGGGCCCCGTCATCGGCGTGCTCCTTGACCATGGCAACCCGGAAGAAGGGATACGGATGGATCCGGACGCCACCGACTCCCGCCTCATCCACCATCGCGCGAAGCTCCGATAGGGTGTAGGCCCGCCGCATGGAGAGCGGCCCATCGTGGCGTACGAGACGGCCCCGGCAGAAGAGGCGCATCGCGAGCCAGGTGAGGAGATAGGCGTGCCAGCTCCGCAGGAGATCGTTGATGATGAACCCCCACCGCCCGATCCGGTCCAGGGCGCCGAGCAGCCCGACCCCCTCGGCATGGGAGAGGTGGTGGAGCGCCAGAGAGCAGAGGACCACGTCGAAGCTTCCGGCCGGATACGGCAGGGCGAGGGCGTCTGCGATCTCAAGACTGACCTCCGGATACTGCCGCATCCGGTCTCCGGCCAGCAGCAGCATCTGGGGATTCTTGTCGATCCCCACGATCCGGACCCGCCGTCCCTGCCGGCGGGCCCATCGAACAATGGCCACCGGGATGTCGGCGCCGCCGGTCGCCACGTCCAGGATCCGGATCTCGCCGTCTTGCGCCCGACGCAGCATCGGGCCGAGGTAGTCCAGGATCAGCCGGGTGCCGCCAAAGAGGCGGTTCAGCCGCTCCAGATCCCGGAGGTTGGCTGAAAGCTCCTCCGGGGCGATTCCGGGCTCGTCGATGAGCTCCGTCGCCCCTTCCGCCCGCGGCAGCGGAAATCTCACCATCGGAGGAGGAACCCTTCGGCGGCGAAGCCCGGCCCCAGGGCGGCGAGGATCCCCCAGTCGCCGGGGCGAGGCTCCTTCGAGCGCAGGGCCGCATCCAGCACGAAGAGGACGGTCGCCGAGGACATGTTGCCAAAGTGACGGAGGACCCGACGCGAGAAACGGAGATCGCGGTCGGTGAGGTCCAGCAGATCTTGCGCCTTCTCGATCACGCGCCGCCCCGCGGAATGGAGGACCCAGAACCGGATGTCACGCCGCTTCAGGCCGTTCTCCATCAGCATGGTCTCGCTGAGCTCCTTGAGCATGCCGGCGGCGATGTGCCGGATCTCCTTCGAAAGGAGGATCCGAGGCCGCCCGCCGGGATAGGTAAACCCCATGAGATCGAGATACTCCGGCCTGAGCAGCGTCCGGTTGTCGAGGAGGACGACGCCATCCCCCGTGCCGGCGACCAGCGCGGCCGCCGCGCCATCAGCAAAGATCGCATTGGCCACCGCCGTCTCCGGCGCATCGTCCAAGTAGTAGGTGGCCGAGCAGATCTCGGCAGCCACCACGAGGGCCCGCCCTGTCGGGTGGGCCTTGATGTAATTGAAGGCCTGCTGCAAGGCCACGATCCCCGAGGCGCAGCCCGTATCACCCACATGCACCCGCTGGATGTTGTGCCGCATCTCGAGCGCCCGGACGAATCGCGTGTCGAGGCTCGGACAGAGACGGCCGGTACAGGTCGTGGTCACGAGGAAATCAATCTGTTGAGGAGTGATCCTTCGCTGCTCAAGGCAGGCCTGGATCGCCCGGCATCCCAACTCGACGCTTCCGCGCTCGAATCGCGCGTTAAGTTGATCAAAGGTCTCGTTGGGGGCAAAGGTCTCCCGGTCAAGAAAGAGGTAACGGTGCTCGATCCCGCTCCTCAGGAAGAAACCGCGACGCACCGGATCAGTGTATCCGGCCCACTGCAGGACCTCGGCCTGCGTGAACCGCTCTCGTGGTGTCGCGGTCCCCACCGCGAGGATTCGGGGGGTCGTCCCCTCGTTACCCTTCATCATCCCTCCACCGAGCACAAGGAGGCACTCTTGCTACGGAAGACGCTCCCGATGCTCGCAGTATTCCGGGAAAAATACGGCAGGTCCCGCTTCCGCGAAGGAAAGATCACGAGAGAAAGGAGCTACTGGCGTCGGAGGGTGTGGAAAAATTCCCGGTTGCCGGCGGAGTCGGGAGAGGCCTGCACGAGGTTTTTTTGGGCCTCGGGGGGCATATCGACGGAGCGGAAGCCACTTCCGGCCGGCTCGAGGCCTTGCGGCCACTGCTTCACCTGTCTGACCGTCTCTGTTGGAGGGCCGATCGTCTGCCTCTCCTTATCCGTCCCACAACTCGCCAGCAGAGCACCGAGGGCGAGAAGCAGTCCTGGCCAAACTCCTGCATCCTTCCTCATCGACACCACGCGCCCTTCCTTCCGGCTGTAGCAGCCCTTCCCGATCAAGAGACCCCGGGTTCGACACCGATCAGGATTGCCGGTGTCACTGGTGGAATCACCCAAAGCATAGCAGAGGCACGAGTCTTGTCAAGATACGGCCGTCCCCACGATGGTACCACAGAGAGCGATCGAGGGGTCCCGAGCATCCTTCAGCGGACAGTTCGTGTCTCGAGATCAATCAGGCGGCGCCGCAAGGCGGCCACCTCCTCCAGAAGCTCCGGCAACCTGGCCATTGCCGCAAACTGGTGCTTGCTCTTCTGGATCGGTCGGGCCGGGGAGCCCCAGACGATCTCCCCATCTCTGAGCTGCTTCCCCGGAGCGACGCCAGACTGGGCGCCGACGATCACTCGATCCCCTAACGTCACGTGGTCGGCGATGCCTACCTGTCCGGCAATGGTGCACCTTTTTCCCACGACTGTGCTGCCCCCGACGCCCGCCTGAGCGGACAGCGTGGAGCTTTCTCCTACGGCGACATTGTGGCCGATCTGCACGAGGTTGTCGATCTTGACCCCACGCCCGATGATGGTCCGGCCTAACGTGGCGCGGTCGATGCAGACATTGGCCCCGATCTCGACGTCATCCTCAATGACGAGGATTCCCACCTGCGGAATCTTGATCTGTTCGCCGTCCTCGGGGACAAACCCGAAGCCGTCAGAGCCGAGGACCGCCCCCGCGTGGACGATCACCCGTTTTCCGACCCGCGTGCCCTCGTAGAGAGTCACGCGGCTGTGAAGGATGGTGTCTTCTTCAATCACGCACCCATCCCCGATCGCACACCCGGGGCCAATCGACACGCGGTCGCCAATCCTGACCCGATTGCCGATCGTGACGAAGGGCCCGATGGCCACCTGGGCCCCGAGCCCGACCTCCTCCCCGATCACGGCGGACGGATGGGCTCCGGCGCGACCCTTCTTTGCCGGATGATACAGCCACAAGACGCGAGCGAAGGCTGCCTTCGGATTTCTCACCAGGATCAGGCTCTTGCGGGACGGTCCGGCCCCCTCCCGGGTGAGGATACACGAGGCAGATGAGGCCTCGGCGCGCCGGAGGTAGGCCGGGGTCTCGGCAAGAACGAGGCTTTCCTCCTGCGCCTCTTCGATGGAGCTTACCCTCCGGATCGAGACAGCGCCGTCACCACTCACCTCACCCTGAACCAGGCGCGCAATCGCATCCACGGTGTAGACCATAGGCCTTCCTCCTGCTGAATCTTCCCCACCACTCACTCGACACGCCAAGTCTCCCAACCCCCGAAACCCGGCGTCCCGGATCGAAAGTCCCCTATCGTTCCCGAAACTGAAAGGCGTGCACCTCGCCTTCGAGGTCGATCACCAGCCGCAGCGGGTACGGCGGTCGCGTCGATGCCGGCTGATAAAAGTAGACGTACCCGGACACCCCGTCGCCGGGCCCGAGCGTGACCTCTTGCAGCAGTACCCCGAGTGCCACCTCAGACCCCTTATCGAACACGGTCCCGCGGGCAGCCTTCTGAGGTGCCACAAAGGTCGCCTCCACGAGCTTCGCCATCTCTTTGGCCACCTCGTCTCGCTGGGTGTTCGTCAGGGGCGGGGCCGCATATGCGACACCACCGAGTGTCACCTTCGCAGTCGGAAAATCAGGAACCGCATCGCGATCGGGGGCGACGGGCCTCCCGCGAATGCTGGCGTCGTAGTACCCGGGCAGCCATTGCTCGGAGACGCGGGGGATGAGTGTTCCGCCCGCGTCAGCCAGGTACACATGCTGGGGTCCAAAGGCCAGGGGTGCGCCGGTGCGATTCTTGACCGACACCTGCGTCAGAAAGAACCGGTCCTCTCTGCCCAAGACGCCGGCCTCTCGCAACGAGACCTCCCCGGTAAGAGACCCGCCGGATGGTCGGGTCTCGCCTGCGTTCGGCAGGCTCTGCATCATCACCTGAGGCGACGACGCGCAGCCAGCCAGGACCAGGATAGCTCCGCTCAGCCATCTCACGCCCGTACCACGATGCTCCCTCATTCGCATCCCCCTCCCTCCTCTTGCCGAGATTTCTAACACTGCTCCGACCGTCCTGCCAAGGGAAACTTTGGCGGGACCGCCTCCTCTTGACCCACGGGACCATTGTCTATACGCTACGCGTTGCGGAGGGAAATCGATGAAGAGAAAAGAAGGGCGCCTGCTGCTTGGCCTCCTCCTGGGCCTCATGCTCCTCCCGCAGGTCGCAGCGGCAGAACCCGCCAAGCTGATTCTCGCCCTGGGGGATGATTCCTATACTCCGGCGGATGCGGTGAAGGCCTGGACCGGGGCCGAGGTCAGGAATACACTCGGAAAGCGCGACCTCCTCGAATTCGCGGTCGTGATTCTTTCCAATATTCCATACGGTGCGCTCCCCCCGGCGGTCCGCGAGGGACTGCCTGAGTTCGTGAGGCGGGGGGGCTCGCTCTTGATCACCGGCGGACCGAATGCCTACGGGAGCGGGGGGTATCAGTCGGTGGCGTCCCTCATCCCCTTCGAGATCCGGGCGGAATCAGACTGGATCGCCGTCCCCTTCAAGGCGGTGATCCTCCTTCAGCCGGATCATCCGATCCTCGCGGGAGTGACATTCCAGACCGTCGGGATTCTTAATGATCTCAACCCCAAGAAGTCGGGTGCGGTGGAGATCGCGCGGTACGCCGGTGGGGCCACCTTTGATCCTTCCGGCAGGGTGATCGGGTCACGCTTCCCTTCTCCGTTAATCGCAGAGCAACGCGGTGATCAGGGGACCGTCTTGGGCATCGCCCTTGATGTCGGCCGGGAGGTGAGGGCCGGCTGGACGAACGGGCCTCGCTTTCTGCAAAACGTCCTCACGTATCTGGTCGGACGTTCTCCGCTCAAGCCGAGGACAGGAGAGGAACTCCTCCGGACCTTTCTGCGCTGGCAGGAGACGTGTGACCGAGAGCTCCGCCGGGGCACGACCGGCGGGGCGCATTGGAAGCGAACGGCCGCCGACTGCCGCCGCGAGCTGGCGGATAGCCGCTATCCCTACCTGGACCTGGCGGACCTATGGCTCGTGGAGCGCTTGGCCATCGCCGAGCGAGTCGAGAGGGGGGAGCTGTCCGAAGGGGACGGCGGTCGCCAGATGATGGAGTTGAACGTGCGCATCCGGAAAGACATCGAACGACGGCAGGAGGGACTGAAGTAGGGAGAGCGTTGCGGTCAAGGGACCCTTATGCCTCTCCCGGCCTGCACGGAGCGAGTCAAAAAAATCTACGCGTGTCCCGGGGGACTCGTACAGACGCCCTCAAGCTTCAGGATGTGGATTCCGGGACGCCATGCAGCGAGTGTCTGTACCGCCTTCACAAAATCTGGGGCGGAAACCTCTACGAGTTCCGTCTCAGAGCCTGAGTCTCCCCGCACGCTGAAGAAGAACACTGGCATTGGCATCGTTTTCTTCCCTCACACACCCACAATCTGGGTCCAGTCTCTTACTCGAGCATACTGCAGCATAAACCGTGCCAATGCGGCAGACGGGGCGTCGAGCACCATTATTCTATTCTTCCCACTCTTCCCCGAGATTCCTCTACTCGTAACCCCTTGGTTTCTCTGGTGCGATCGGGGGCCTTGGCCATGACCTTTGCGAACCCTCAGTGATACAGGCCGGTCCTCAAGATCCAGGTGTCTGGTTTATCGACAGGCGTCCCAAAAGGATCTGCCTCTTTCCCGTGCCCTTCTCACACTGTCTACGCGCAGATTTCAAGGGACGCGGCTATGGCGGAAATGGTGGGAGACATAGAGGATAGAGGGCGGGTCAAGACAGATACTTGGGAGACTGAAACCATGCGCCCGGGGAGCTCCGAGGGGTGGTGTTGCTGGTGGTCAAGGATGGGGCTATCGCTTACACAACAGCGAAATCGCGATAAACCCTTTCCGCGAAAGTACTGGCGAATGACTGGTAAGACCCGTGGCATTCTATCATCGCAAAAAAGGATGTTAGGAAAGTAACCAATAAAAGGAAGCAAGTCTCGGGACTCATATCCTTTCCCCAGGCCAGCAGGACACCAATGATGCCCATGATGGTAGGCAAGACGATCCTAATGGGCCAAATTGCTTCGGTCGGGTCCATGATTTCACTTAGGCACATGAGAACGAACGAGAAAATAATCACAATTATTAATGCCCACAGAACGAGGATGTCATTTGATGACGGCAACCAAACACCGACCAGCCAGCCCAGATGATAAGCCCACCCGAGATAAAAGGCAGCCGTAAGCCCTCTCATAAGTACGTACATTCCTTCAAATTGCTCAGCGTAAGATGCCATGCCTTCCTTGATTAGCGTAGTTCGGCACAATAGAAAGGCGTCGTTGCGTCGATTTTCGCGAAGCTTCTGATCCGGGTTTCCTGAACTACTGACGTCGATACCGAAGCGCCATTGGATTCGATCCACGATCCGCTTCTTGAGCTCGGGGGAGAACTTCGTGTCGGCATCCTCCAAGAGAAGGTAGGAGGGGTGCCGACGCTCTCCGCATTCGACTTTCTTTTTAGAGGGTATGGCTTTTGCCGCCAGAATCTGAAGGATATGACCAACTATGTACCCGAGGACCAAGACTACCAGCGCAGCGAGAAATTCGGCAGGGGGCAACTTCTGGGTAACAAGGCCAAAGGGTAGCCACACGAGTCCAAGGAAGGTAACACCAGGAATGAGATAACCGTAGACATCATAGAAATTAAAACGCTCTATCACGCTCTGGCACCTGACTTGACCTTCTTGTGCTCTCTTCTTATATCCGACAGCACTCGGTCCAGTAAAGCATGTGCCTCGCGTGCCTTCGCTCCTGGGAGAAGGATCGAACCAACCCGTTGGTGTCCGCCCCCACCCAGCCTTTCAAAGATCTTTCCTAGGAAAGGCGTCTCGAAATTGCGCCATGGGTTTCTCATGGCAGTAATCTTGGCGCCACCTTCCCATCGTACTATTCCCGCGGAATAAAGTGAATCGGGGAACCAGTAGTACGGTGCGTAGCGGTTAATAATCACTCCCGTGCTATCGACATCAAACACCACTATCCCGTCCGGCTCGATCCACGCTGCCTTCTTGAAGCGTTCGAGTCCTGCTTGAATAAGCTTCTGGGCCTGCTCATACCGAGTCTTGACCTCTGGCAGTCTAGCTACTTCATCCAACGGTTTTTCGCGAAGGATGTGCACCAGCTTTTCGCAGTATCGATCACGATCACCTAGGCCAAGCCCAATGTTAATTTTGAGAGCAGAGGTAGGGGCAAGGATAGCCTCCTGTACAGACTCGTATTGAGCCGAATCGATCCTATCGGCCCAATCAACGATGCCTCTGTATCTTTCGTTGCGGTGGTCGAAGGTTTGGGATAGGTGCCGCCAGAGTAAGCGTGCGCACGATTGTGCCTCTGGATCGTAAACGAGGCTGGGATTCTGCCGCCTCCTAAAGTCTTCGCTGGCAGAATCACTCAGGAAGGTGGTAGGGTGGTGATCAGCCCAGAAATCGGCTTCGTGATGGTAAAGAAAGTCCACCACGGCGCACGGTTGTTCGAGGCTGGACGACAGCCACCCTTCCCGAAGGTCGTAGTTGACCGGCCGCAGTGCAGGCTGTGTCCAGCCCTGTTTGGCCCTGAGGAAATCCCACACTAGTACAGCTGAGACAATCCCATCAAAACATGGAGAGTGGAAGTAAATGGTCTCCCGGCCGGTCATTGTGTACCTCGCTCCACTGTTTTCGTTGCAAATCTCATTCCCGGCTGGTTTTGTCGACTTATCCACAGTCCTTCGGTTGTCCACAGCCCTAAAAGGTCGCCAGCTAAGCCAGGCAAGGGACTTATCAGGCATTGCAGACAACGAGGCTGGGGGTGTCGAAGTAACACGGTTAGCATAGGATGTCAACCCTTTTTCGGGCGTTCAGTCTGCCAGCCTCATTCAGAAGCCCGGCCGTAGCTAACTCCTTTGCCTCCCGCACGAGAGCCATCGCAAACACCAGCTGCCCGCCTTCGGTCACATCAATGAGCTTTCCGGTGTCGTCTGTCAGTACGAGGATCTGTTTTCCATTCGCGATAAGGGTGTACTGCGCCAGAGGGTTCTCCGTGCTTATGGCCTTCCTCCTGAGGTATTTGATAGCCCGCTTCACCCTCATTAGGGTCACACCTGCATCCATTAGCCGCTTCGCAACTTTTAGAGCCAGAACATCCGTGGGGGAATAGAGGCGAAATCGCCCTCTCTTAGTCCTGTTGGCGTTAGCTGGGTGAGCTAAGCCAGCCTTCGTCCAGTAGTCGAGCTGTCTGTAACTGATCCTGACAATCTTCAAGAGCTCGCCGGCACAATAATAACCGTCCGTGGTCACAGACCGCCTGCCGCGACCAGGTGATTTAGATGACATACAATGTAATCTAAATAATGGCGCAGAATCTGTCAACCGATTTCTGAGTGATCGAGGCTCCGCTACTGCTTCGGGGAGAATCCGCGAGACCCGTGGCGACGTTGCGTGCATCGCAAGACTGAACATATGCCTGAGTGCAGCGAGCTCTCGGTTGACGGTGGCGGGCTTCGCGCCCTCCTCCCTGCCTCTTCACGATGTAGCCCCTTACACGGGCTGTCGTGAAGCTGGACGCTCGGATCGAGCCGAGGAACGGTGCAAATGGAGCCAGGACTGGCGTTACTCCCGCCCGCGGCGCCGGAGATCGGCGAGGACGGCGAGGGCAGCATTACGACCTGCTGCCCCGATGATACCGCCCCCTGGATGGGCGCCGGCGCCGCAGAGATACAGGTT
>Ga0209641_10000820_pt1 | contig 28574 bp, 40 predicted proteins | sample RifCSP16_1_FD_184022 | JGI IMG/M metagenome (GOLD analysis project Ga0209641, IMG submission 184022) | Soil microbial communities from Rifle, Colorado - Rifle CSP2_sed 16_1 (SPAdes) (version 2) | ecosystem: Environmental > Terrestrial > Deep subsurface > Rock core/Sediment | place: Rifle... | reverse complement strand
GGCTTCACCTTGTTCGAGTGGTAGGAAGGACACACTACTTTTCTCCCAATACCTCTGAACTCATTTCTGCATTCATCGCACTTGAAAAATTTAGCTTCCAGCGATGTGATCTCAATGTTGAATGCATCACCGACACTGCACATGTTTATTTACCTCCAGAGTTGATTGTATATGTTTAATCTTTCTATGGATATATTAACTTTTCTTACTATTTAAGGAAAACTTTCACCCCGCTCGCATTAGATTTATTATCATATAAGATATTATTCCTCGGATGACTGATGTTCAGTATATAAATCACCCGCTCATAAAGCCAGATACCGTAGAGCAGAGGCTGTATCAGCTCTCAATTGCGGGAGAAGCGGTTAAAAAATCAACTCTTGTGGTGCTTCCGACAGGTCTTGGCAAAACCATTGTTGCTCTTTTTGTAATGGTCTCGAACCTTTCGAAAGGTAAGGTGCTGCTCCTTTCCCCCACAAAGCCGCTTGTTGAACAGCATGCTGCTTTTCTGAAGAGTGCCCTGACCATAATGCCGGAGACGATCGTGCTATTCACAGGCACCACACCTCCCGGAAAGCGAGCGTCCATGTGGGAGACCGCACAGGTCGTAGTTTCCACGCCCCAGGTGATAGAGAACGATCTCCTGGGGAAAAAAATAGACCTTGAGAATGTTTCATGCATCATTTTTGATGAGGCGCACAGGGCAACAGGGGATTATTCATACGTATATATCGCAGAAAAATATATGCAGCAGAACAAAGAACCGCTTGTTCTCGGGATAACTGCAAGTCCAGGCAGCGACCCGGCAAAGATCCAGGAGGTATGTGCGAATCTTCACATCGCAGCTGTCGAGATACGCTCTGACTCTGACCCTGATGTCAGACCTTATATCTTTGATAAGGATGTTGAATGGATATACGTACCCATCCCTGTTGAGATCAAAAGCTTGAAACAGCCGATGGATAAGGTGCTTGCAGACAGAATGAATAAACTGCGAGAGCTTGGTTTTATCTCACCCTACCAGACAAAGCTATCAAAGAGGGAAATGCTTGATCTTCAGGCGCGGATGCAGTCGCGGCTCGGCTCGGCACCTGACCAGAAGGTGTATCAGGGTATATCGGTGCTTGCTGAAATATTCAAGATCAGCCATGCGATAGAGATCGCTGAGACGCAGGGTGTTTCTGCCTTATCCAGATATTTTGAGAGGCTTGAGAACGAGGCAAGATCAAAAAGCGGCAGCAAAGCAGCAAAACGCCTCATGGAGGACATGAACATGCGCCAAGCAGTGCATCATCTTGCAGGCTGCAATGATAACAATCCTAAATTAAATGTCGTGAAGCAACTTGTCCAGAAACAGATCAGTGAGAACCCGCAGTCCAGGGTGATAGTTTTCACCAATTACAGGGATATGGCTGAACATGTTACAGAATCCCTGAAAGATGTGGAAGGCATAAAGCCAGTGAGGTTCGTAGGACAGGCGAGCAGGTACAGGGACACAGGTCTGACGCAGAAGCAGCAGGTGGGTATAATCCAGAAATTCAGGGAAGGCGAGTATAATACCCTTGTCGCCACATCTGTTGCAGAAGAAGGGCTGGATATCCCTGCAACAGACCTCGTGGTTTTCTTTGAACCCATCCCTTCTGAAATAAGGAGCATACAGCGGAAAGGAAGGACCGGACGAAAGCATGCCGGGCGCGTGGTGATCCTTATGGCAAAAGGATCAAAGGACGAAGCATATCACTGGACGAGCAACAGGAAAGAGAGATCGATGATCAGGACGATGAAGAACCTGAATAATGAACTGGAGGATAATACGAATGGAGGGCAGCAGGGCGATGGTCAGAAAAAATTGCTCGACTTCCCTCTGCATAAGATGCCTGAACAAAAATCAGGAGGGCTTAAGGTACTGGTTGACCAGAGAGAGATCCGTTCTCCTGTTGCAAAAATTCTTGAAAGACTTGGAATTGATGTGGAATTGAGGACGCTTGAGGTCGCCGATTATGTGGTGAGCGACAGGTTAGGCATCGAGCGCAAGACAGTGGAAGATTTCCTGAGCACGCTCATGGACGGAAGAGATCTCTTCGGGCAGATCTCTGATCTTGCCCGCACGTTTGAGCGTCCTTTGCTTATCATTGAAGGTGAAGGGCTCTATACAGCAAGACAGATAAACCCGAACTCCATCAGAGGCGTCCTATCCTCGATAGCTATTGATTTCAAGGTTCCGATCATCTTCAGCACTGACGAGGAAGATACTGCGGCATTGATAAATATCATGGCAAAGAGGGAACAGAACGATGAAAAAAGGGAATTCAGTACACATGGAAAGAAAACTTCCATGACACTTAAAGAACAGCAGGAATATGTGATCTCATCGCTCCCTGAGATCGGTCCTGCTGTTGCAAGAAATCTCCTCAAACATTTTGGAAGCGTGGAAAAGATCATGGCAGCCTCACGCGAAGAACTGATGGAGGTTGGACTTGTGGGACCAAAGACCGCGGACAGGATCAAAGAGGTTGTAAGCTGTGAGTATAAAGGTTGAGCAAGGTTTTTATCTTATCAGGCTGTTAGTTAGACGCCCAAAGGGATAGTAGGGTAGCCTGGTCCATCCTTGAGCGTTTGGGACGCTTAGACCGCGGTTCAAATCCGCGCTATCCCATTACAATCTGCGCACAGATACCGCTTCTCCATCGCATAATATGATCTCCCCTGAGTAATCCCCGGGGATTGAACGCAGGCTGGATAGACGCAGCACGTCTCCCATCTGCCTGATGATGCTGATATAATTTCTGAGTTTCTTAAGCTCATACTTCTTCAATAATTTTCCGATCTCAGCAGCCGTTTCCGGGGTCATTTTGTTCCCCATTCCATTGCAGTACATGACCTCGACCCCGTTCTCTCCCATGAAAAAAGGATAGCATCTGCAGATCAGAGGGCGGTACTCGTACGCTGAACACTCATGGTTCCTGTAGAAAATACAATCATCTTCCCTGCTGCGCCGCAGTATCCAGCCGATGACCCATATTATATTCCCATCCGATAAACACGAATAGATATCAGGTTCAGCTATTTCATCCCACTGCATCCCGGTATTTTTGATTATATGCCTGACATCGTCCGGAAAAACAGAGACCGCATTGGATGGACGAAGGATATCCCGTGTTATCCTGATACTGAAATTCTCCCTGCAGCACCAGCCGCAGCGCTGACAGGAAAAACCAGAATCAAAGACCATGGAGGCAAGAACAGATGGATCGGTATGAATAAGATGTTCAATCCTGCGCCCGAGAGAGGCGATGTTCATGAGTGAACATCGCAGGTCTTGATAAAAAGCTTTTCTATGAGACCTGCTATAAAAAATCAGAGCAGGCTTTATGCCTGCTTCTTTTCAGCCGCAGGAGCAGCCTTTGGCTCTTCTTTCTTGGGCTCAGCCGGCTTTGGAGGTATGGTCTGTGTCCTGAACAGGTCGCTTATGGTCTCCTTTGGCGCTCCTGGAGCAGGGGATTTGATGTCTGTGCTCAGACCCATGAGGTTGGCTGCGAGAACCACGAGGTCGTCCACCCTCATCTCCATCTTCAGGTCATCCCTGCCATCAAGGAGGTTGCGCCTGCAGAACGGGCATGTGCTGATCAGTACCTCAGCCTTTGTTGCCCCGGCGTCAGTCATCCTGTCCTTGGCAACACCAAGCGCAAGGTCAGGTATGCCTGCTTTCACACCTCCGCCCGCACCGCAGCACCTCTGCTCATGGCGATTCCTTTCCATTTCCACAAGTTTGATGCCTGGCATGCTCTTCAGGACCTTCCTTGGCTCTTAAAATACGCCCTCATGGTATGTAACCGTCTTATCAAAGCTCTTCTCCCATTTTATCTTCCCTGCGTCCATCTGTTCTGCCAGGAACTGGGACATGTGGATCGCCTCAAACGGCAGAGGTTTTCCATATGCTCGAGGCCAGTCTATCTTTGCTGCCCTGAAACATCCTGCGCATGCAAATACGACCCTCTTTGCGCCGCGTGCTTTCAATGCCTCTACATTGTGCAGTGCTGCCTGCTTCGGCACTTCGCCGAGATGCTGCTGACCTGTCCTTATCAGAGCTGAGGCACAGCACCATTCATCTTCTCCAAGCACCATGAACGGGACATTGAGCTTGTTCAGTATCCTTGCAGTGCTGACGCAGAGCGCCTGCTGGTTGTACCCTGCTGTGCAGCCGATGAAATACGCTATATCCGACTTATCTGCTATCTTGATATCAGGCGTCATCCAGGCGAGTCGGTCTTTCTGCTGTTTGAGATATGGATTATGTCCCTCTCCAATGAGCTTGGGGAAAAGACTCTGCTTGCCATATGGTCCTGTTCCGTGCTTCACAAGGTTTGCGCGGTTGGATTCCCAGAGTTCGATGGTATCTATACCAGCACAGCATACAGTGCCGCACATACCGCATGTGGTGCAGTTGTACAGATCATCCGTATATTTCTTGATATCTTCCTGGGGGATTGCAGCGGGTCCAAAAAGTTTTGCTTTCCAGCCGTAACTCTTGGTAACGTACTCCCGCCATCTCAGGATCTTATCCCTTGGTTCGATTGCCTGGTCTTTGTTTCTTGCGTTATATGTGGGACAGTATTTGACACATTCACCGCATCGGGTGCATGCATCAAACTCCATCAATTGAGTAGGTGTAAAATTTTCAAGCGAAATTGCCGGTTTATTTTTTGCCATGATAATTCTCCTATGTTTCCATTGATATAAATATTGTTCGTTAGATGACTAACAAACTCTCCTATTCGTTCACTTCCACATAGCCGCCCTTATTGATCATAATCACCAGAGGTGTAACGAACATATGGAATAGCTTGCTGAAAGGCAGGTAGGCAACACAGAACAGCAGAGTAAACACCTCATGGAAAAGTACTGTTGGGTTGTTGAAAAATGCAGGAACTGCGGCCTCGTATTGATCCACCAGCATCCTCCCTGTTATCCCATAATAATCTATCCTGAGATAATATGCGAGAAAGCCAGTAATTATTACTATGCTGATTCCAGCAATAGATATCCAGTCAACGCTTGTGAATCTTGCAGGCGGGACATCTGCGAAGAATATCCTTCTCACGACTGCTACTATGATCCCGATCGTCAGCATTGAAGCGAAAATCAGGTTTGGAATCTTAAGTACCTGGAATGTGGTGATAAATAATTCCGGCTGTCCTGGCTGCTCATTTAAGATGAACGGTCCATAGAACTCAGCTGCTGCAGCGGTTACTGTGAGTATGAACAACCCGAACCATCCCCAGAAGATCAATATATGCATCAACCATTCGGTCTTTCTCCTGCGCCATGTCCTGCGCTGGAACAAACCGTCAAGGATTATTACTCCGAGTGCAGGACCTATGCCTTTCTCGAATATCCTGTGAACTATCAATTTAAAAGTGCCCCATGCACCAAGGGGTTTTGTCGCTCCTTCAAGGGTTCCACGTCCCCATTTATCCAGTTGAAGATACATCCCTATAAGGAATATGACTATTGAAATGATGGCTGTCACAACCATAATCCTGTAATCTACAAAGAGTGTATCGAATACTGTTTTTCCAAATATTTCAAGGCCTTCTGTCATTTTATCCTCCTGTTCTGCCTGTGATGGCTTTAATCACGTAAGAATCACGTTTATATTAAGCTTTCGTTATTAAATGAATCGAAATGTTCATATCTTTCGCTGCTGTATCATTCATTCATGGCAAAAGATAAGAAACTGGTACAATCAGAGAATTGCAATGGATGTGGGATATGTGTTACAATCTGTCCCACCAATACGAAACAATCTAAAGCAGAAGATTTTGATATCAATACCGCAAAACTTGCTATATATGTGAGCAACGGCGCTGCCGTGATAGATTACGACACATGCATAGCATGCGGGATATGCACAAAGAACTGTCCAGTCAGTTCTCTGGCAATGGTTCCTGTATAATTAATCCTCCACATGCCGCTTTCCACAGGCAGGGATATCAGAAAAGCCGCAGCTATCATAAAAAGGGGAGGCACTGTCATCTACCCGACCGAGACTGTATATGGTCTTGGAGCGAACGTTTTTTCAGATTTTATCAAAAGGTTTCTCCCGGGGGCTGTGACCGTCGTGCTCAAGAAAAAGAAGGCAGTTCCTGATATCCTGACTCCAGGGACGGATCTTGTTGGAATACGCTATCCTGACCACAGGATCGCAGCCCAGCTTATCGAATGTGCGGGCGTTCCCATAACCTCGACGAGCGCCAATATCTCAGGAGAGAAGCCGCCAACCAGGGTGGAAGAAATAAAGATAGAGGCAGATTACAGAAACCTTTATAGCAGTTAACGCCGTTAACTGATCTGGTGACAACCATGAGGGATCATCTTTGCCGTTAACAACAATGGTCTTGAAAAAGACGCACCTGCAGTGAACAGAGATAATAGAATAGAGTCTCTTCCTCCTTCGGCAAAACTCGTTTTTAAAATACTTGAGAAAGGTGGATTATTGACTCAGAAAGACATTGCAAGGGAGAGCTATCTTCCCGCCAGGACTGTGAGGTACGCACTGGATAGATTGAAGAAAAAAAATATACTTGAAGAGCGCTTTTATTTCAAGGATGCGCGTCAGAGCCTGTATGGAATAAAAAACCTTCAAGGCATAAAGGAGGCTGGTCAGCACGGGTAGTTGTTTTATTTCTTTCCAATACTTTTCAGGAAACTGAGCCATCTCCTGGCATCATCGATTTTCTTTTTTTGTTCTTCACCAGCCTCTTTCAGCCTGACTTTTCCTTCCTCACATTCCCTCAGATCCATTATTGCTCTTATCAGGGCTGCTGCTTCATGGTATAATTCTTTTGCCTCTTCATGTGTGAGTTCTTCCGTTTTCAGAAGTTCTTCATCCCTTCTCTCTTTTGCCTCAAGCAGACGGACAAGTTCCATGTACCTTTCTTTTTCCTGTTCAGAAAGCTGGTCTTGATGTATGCAGTGCCAGATCATCTCATGGAGCTTTACTTTTTCCCCGTTCACATCCACTTCCTCTGGAAGCTGTTCACCCACCCATACAAGGAAGCGATGCAGCTCAGAAAGCAAATGCTCCCTTTCTTCCCTGGAGATGTAATCATCAGGACCATTCGATCCATTCTGCTGCATATATCACAGTTCGGTGTTGATCCATAAATAGCCTCCATCTTAAAAAGCATTTGAAACTTTTCTGGAGGTCAAGTCTATTACTTTCACCCCGCTTGGCATTTCTTTTAATCATGACAGTTCAATTTGAGATCAGTATGACGCCTGAAGAACTCTGCTCAGCACATAATCATTCATGGCTGTGCCTCAATTATGGTTACTACTGCCAGATCTGCAACAGGCATTTTCCTCTTGGCATATGGGCGAATGCAAAAGAGGACACAGCATCTGACATCATGGAAATCGCAGCAAAGTTATCCTGCCCCCGCGGCACCTGCGAGATCTGAGTTTTTTACTGAAGTGATCCTAAAGCCTCAATCACTTCTTCAACCCCTGTATATTCCCTGTCAGGCAGCTTCTCAAGCATTGTTCTCGCATGAACATGTTCATTCTCTGAAAGATCAAACACTTTCCAGCCCTGCTTCTCCATGAGTTGTTCGTTCTTTGCTGCAGGGAATCTTGCATCTTCAAGTATGATCTTGAGCGATGCCAGTCCTGTGGCTTTTGTGATGCCGGGGAAGGTCCCGTTCCTGTGGAATACCCTGAGCCTTGCAGCATCTTTGTACATCCTTGCTCCGTGGAAGGTGAGGTATGCTTCACCTTTATTCATCCCTCTGATCCTGTCATTGATCTGCAGCAGCTCGGCATCATCGAACTGATAGAGGTTGTGTTTTCCATGCCCGAAAAGGCGCGAGTAGAGGATGTCAGAATCCACAGCTGGAAATTGCTTTGAAATATCAGTGCAGTGTATTATCCCGAAATCCTGCATCAATCCTGTGGCTTCATGGGAATTCCCGCGTATCTCCCATGCCAGCTTTGTACTGCCAAAATCGAAGGATGATAAAAGATCCCTGATATCTTTTATATTTTCCCGGATTTTGAAATACGGCGGGGTCTGGATATGCAGTATCCCGGATCTCAGTACATCACAGATCCGGAGCGAGTAATTCAGTATTTCATAACTTTCCCTGCAAGGAAAAAGCAGGTACTTATGCGTCAGGTCTCTGTGGCAGCGTACCGAGAACTCAAAATTCTCCCTCACCCGCCGCCTCCACGACCTGACCATGTCAGGGGAAGGAGGTGAGTAGAAGGTTGAATTGACCTCCACAAAGTCAAATGCTTTTGAATAAGCAGTAAGTGAATCAAGCCCCTCGACCTGGAAGTAATCCCAGCCGCCTGTACCTATGTGCATGGACATACGTATTAATCAGAAAGGATATAATTATCCTTTATGGGTATGATCCGACTTGGATGCTCGGGCTGGGATTACCGGGACTGGGCAGATGTATTCTACAGAAGTGAAGATGAGTCAAGACTTCATGCATATTCAAGGATCTTCAATACAGCAGAGATCAATTCCACGTTCTACAGCTATCCATCACAGGGCATTGTGTTCGGGTGGGCAAAGCACACTCCTTCGGATTTCAAATTCTCTGTTAAACTTAACCGTCTCATAACCCATGAAAAGCGCCTTGATCCGTCAAAAGGTGTGAAGGATGATCTGAACAGGTTCTGCGAACTCATGAAACCGCTTCAGGATGCGGGAAAGCTTGCATGCATTCTGATCCAGCTTCCGCCTGGAATGAAATTCAGGAAAGATAAAGTGGAGGCGTTCCTGAAAATATTACCCGACGATCTGCGTTTTGCCATTGAGTACAGGAACAAAACATGGCTTGTTGATGAGGTGCACAGCCTGCTTTCAGAGTACGATGTTGCGGCTGTTACCGTAGATGAGCCTCTGCTTCCCCCCATGATCAGGCTGACCTCGGATCTTGCCTATGTGCGCTGGCACGGAAGGGGCAGGAAGATGTGGTACAACTACCGCTATTCCAGGGAAGAGTTAGAAGAGTGGGTTCCGAGGCTCAGTCAGATGTCCCAGAGTTCAGAGGTTTACGGGTATTTCAATAATCACTACCACGGCTATGCTCCAGAGAACTGCCTGGAAGTGCTGGAAATGCTCGGGATAGCTGTACCTGTGCAGAAAGAGGCAGGAAAGCATATTTCAGAGTACAGGAAGATAAGAGCAGGGATCAAAACTGGCACAAGGACCCTCAGTGATTTCGAAGAGCAGGAAAAAGAGGATATATCTGCCCTGCTCTCTGTTCATATCGATGCTGCAAGACTTGAAAAGGCAAAAGAGATAAAAGATATAGAGATCATTGAATCAGGAGGGGACAGGATCGTGGCTGATGTCAGTGGTTATTCAGTATATATTGATCTTGAAAAAAAGTTCATACTGCACGACTGTCCTGACTGGAAAAGAGCGGCGAAGGAGCGACGTTTCTGCAAACACATCGGAGCGCTCATCCTTGCACTGCCTGAGGATGCTGCAGGGAAGGTGCTCGGGGATATCAAGAGACAGCCATGGGAGTTCAGCCAGTACACAGGAAGATCGCAAATAATTTAAATATCCTGCTGATCATTGTAAAGCCTGTTTTATGGCTGTAATGAATTTCAACCTCACGAACAACGAAAAGCGAGTTTTACAGGCACTGTCAAGACACGACAGGTTCTCCCCTGATGAGCTTGTATCCCCGGCTCTCAGTATCGAGGCAGCGATGCAGTCTGCATTTCTTCTCGCTGAAAAAGGTCTCTGCGAGATAAGGGAGTCTCTCGCTTCGGTATACACGCTCACAAAAGAAGGGGAGCAGTATGCAGAGGTGGGACTTCCGGAGCGCCAGGTCATCAGCTCAATCACGTCTCCTGTTTCGCTCTCTGATCTGAAAAAGAAATTCCCTCCGCAGATGGTGGGAATTGCTCTGGGATGGCTTCGCAGGAAGAACTGGGCAAGGATAGAAGGGGACATGATAATCCCTTCTGGAAAATCTGAGACAGGGGATGATGAGAAGTTGCTTGCAAAATTGAAAGAAAAGCCGCTGACAGTAGAACTCGATATAAAGAAAGTTCCCGGCAACACTGATGCTGAGATCATCGGGAACCTGATAAAAAGGAATCTCATTGAGAAAATCGAGAAAAAAACCCGCACAATTGCAATCATAGAGTCAGGAAGAGCTCTTGCAGCAGCAGGATTGACAATAGAAGAAGAAGTTGCACAGCTTACTTCCGCAATCATATCAGGAGGTGAATGGAAGACAGCAAGGATCCGCCCATACAACATCCATACTCCTGTGAAACCCCTCTTTGGCGCGAAGATACATCCATACCAGCGCCTCATCAACGAGATGCGCCAGATCTTCCTTGAAATGGGTTTCACTGAGATCAAGGGCGATATCGTGCAGGGCGCGTTCTGGAACTTCGATGCGCTATTCCAACCCCAGGACCATCCGGCGCGCGAAATGCAGGATACCTTCCATCTGGATACAGAATGCGACCTTCCGGAAGAATATCTCAGGCAGGTGAAAGAGATGCATGAAAAAGGAGGGGGCATATCCTCAGGCTGGGGCGGGAAGTGGAGCGAAGAGGTTGCACGAAAGCAGGTGCTGAGGACCCATACCACGGCGATCACGATCAAATACCTTGCACAGCATCCGGATCCGCCTGTGAAGGCTTTCTGCATAGACAGAGCATACAGGCGCGAAGCTATTGATCCCACGCACACGCCAGAGTTCGAGCAGCTTGAGGGCGTGGTGATGGATAAAGGCGTGAGTTTCAGTAACCTGCTGGGGTGCCTGAAGGAGTTCTACCAGAGAATGGGTTTTGAGGAAGTGAGGTTCAGACCCGGATACTTCCCCTACACAGAACCAAGCGTGGAGCCTGAGGTATATATCGAAAGTAGAGGAAAGTGGGTTGAGCTTGGAGGTGCGGGGATCTTCAGGAAAGAGGTCACACAGCCGCTCGGGATCAGGTATCCGGTGCTTGCATGGGGGCTGGGAGTGAGCAGGGTGGCGATGCTCAGGCTCGGGCTCAAAGATCTTCGCGAGCTGTATCAGAGCGACATCGAATGGCTGAGGAAGAGCACTGTGCTGTGAGCTATCTCATGAAAATGGAGGATCTTAAGAAGGCAATAGAATTCACGAGCGCAGAATTAAAGCTGATCTCAAGATTTGATATACCTGCAGATGCTTTTATCCCGCTTCTATTATCGCTCAGAGATGGAGGCGACTGGAGTTACTCGGCAGAGAACATAAACACAGTGGCAGTGATGGACAAGACCACTGTCTATGATGATAAGAAGAAACTTGGATACTCGCTTGAAGAGATATACCTGTTTGTGAATCCTGTCCTTGAAAGCCAGGAGGGAGATGTATTCAGGCTTGAGAAGTGCGGGAGCGAGGAGATGAGACTGCTTGTAAAGCGCCCCTATAAAGTGAGAGTCATAAGTGATCGAATAATAAAGGCGACAGTTCACCCTCTTGAGAAGGAGATAAAAGTGGAAGATCTGAAGGATACAGAGCTTGTATTTGAAGGTTCAACAGCGTACGATATCGCTCATGAGATAGAACACCTGATACATAAAGAAATAAAAGGTAGAAGTCTGTGGGAATTCAAGTTGAAAGGGATCTGACCACAATTTTTATTACCAGATATGTGCAATATGCATATGTAATAAAAAAAGGGAAAGTGTATATCAAAGGGTTATGTTAGAGACTCCAGAAGAACGAGTAAAATTATTGAAAGCCGGGATCCCGAGCAAAGAGATCGAAAGGCTTTACATACTATATAATAACATCAAAATAGTAAACAGGCCAATACTTTTTGAGCCTGATGAGAGCGGGATCCAGAAGTGGAAAGACCATACTGCAAGGCATGAAGCATCTGCAGCAGGCTGCATATAGGTCCTGATAAAATGCAAAGACTTCCTCCGAACCAGCGCCAGACGGCAGACTTCCCTGTCCTGCACTTCGGGAAAGTGCCTGAATTCGACAGGAAATCATGGGATTTTACTGTGGGGGGAGCGGTGGAGAATCCATTGAAGCTTACGTACGATGAATTCCTGGCTCTCCGGAGCACAGCCAGTACGGGCGACTTCCACTGCGTCAAGGGGTGGAGCCGGCTTGATCTGAAGTGGGAGGGTGTGCTCTTTAGCGAGATAGTAAAGCTCACAAACCCGGAAAGCAGCGCAGGGTTTGCCACGATAGAGGCTGATGGAGGCTATACCACAGGTCTGCCTCTTGCGGATCTTCTGGAGCCTGACGTGCTCTTTGCTTACAGGCTTGATGATAGACCTCTTGAGCCTTCTCACGGAGGTCCTCTCAGGCTCGTGGTTCCGAGAAAATACGCATACAAGAGCGCAAAGTGGGTGAGAAAGGTGGTGTTCACCGGGGAGCAGGAACTGGGTTTCTGGGAAGAGAGGGGGTACAGCAACAGTGCAGACCCATGGAAGGAGGAGAGGTATTCGCGCTGAGCGGATTTATAGTATCCCGCAGAACTTCATATAAGGATTAACCGGATGAACACTGACAAAATATCATGCTCGTGACCTGGCAGATGCCCTTATTTTTTGATAATCTTCCGCTATTTCGCTCATTACTTTGCTATCTTTCAAAGCTCCAGAATAATCACTCAGGTTCGATCCTTTTTTCCTTGCCAGCTTTCCTATAACATCACTGAAGCTTTCATTCTCTTTTTTTAAATTTTTAAGAGTACTGTATACTTCATCTCTTATCGATATTGTCTTTGTGCCCATAATAGTCTGTGTATGCACACACAGATATATATTTCACCACCCTTCAATTAAAGTTGTTACAGATTTTTGCAAAAATCAAGTATCTGGTTGATCATACAGCCTTCTGCAAGTTCATAAATAGCAGTTTGTTGGACATTAGAATCTTATCCAAGCTCATTTTGCCAACTTTAAAGCAGCCTTCAAATCTATTGGTTTGATCAGATTTTTTACAGAATCAAAATGATCATCGTCAGTCAAAAAATGCTTGACATTTCCAGCTACGCCTGTTGCAGCTATTAGTGCATCAACCGTAGGGAGATCGTATTTTACACGCAGCTCACCAGCACGGATAGCTATGCTGTGATTAACATCTACAAACGTTAGATTGGATGATGTTAGCTGATGGATAGTTCTGGATGCCTGACCTTCTTTTTCACGCTTGGCCAGAATTTTGATCAATTCAGTGAGAGATACAACCGAAACAACACCAACCAGCTTTTTTTTATTGATTGCTTTTGCTAACTCGATATGGAACTCGTTTTTTAGCTTTAGCATTTCTACGAGATGCATTGTATCGATCAAAATCGTATTCATCAGAACCTATCCTCTTTCCGCATCTCTTCTATCTCTTTTCGGATAGTTTCAAGATCAAGGTCAGGCCATGAACCACATAATGTAGTAAGATCAGTGTGCGGGATTAGCTTGAGATAGCCGTCCTCATCCTCAATGATCAACTTTTCACCTTTTTTCAGTCTGTACTTTTTTCTGATTCGAGCAGGTATGACTATCTGTCCTTTTGTGCTTATTGTCAGTATTTCCATTGTAAGACACCTACTTACTATGTAAGAAATTAAAGCATATATAAACTTCCATGCCGTTATTCTGGTGTAAAACTTGCAGATATTTGAAACTCAGCCTGATATGCTGCCATCATTTCCCTCCTGGAACTGAAACCAGGTAATGAGCAAGAGCGATCATGAGAGCTATGAAGCTCAAGATGAGAAAAGCCTCCGACACCCTGAGCTCACCCGATCTCAGCTCAAAAGCATGCGATGCCGCAGTGCTGCCATTTTCAAGAGCCGAAGCGCAATACAGGTTGGGCGACTCCTTGGATATCTTAAGTTCAAGATCCCTGTAATTCAACAATACCACCACTCATAGAACCATCTCCATTCATTTTCAGGCACACCATAATGAATAATGGATTGAATGCAAATAAACCTATCCGTGGTTATCAGACGAAAAGCGCAAATACAAAAAAAACAATAAAGACCCCATGGAACAGACCCTGCAGGGCACCATAATCCACGGTGATGAATTCGAACCTCTCGACGGGTGTATAACTATCGAGGGCGACATAATAAAAGACATTGAAGAGAAAAAGATCACCTCAGATATCATAATCGCCCCATGCTTTGTGAACGCGCACACTCACATAGGAGATTCGGTGATAAAGGATCCGCCGTATCTGCCCCTTTCCGACCTCGTGCAGCCGCCGCATGGATTGAAGCACAGGATCCTGCACGAGACCTCCTATGATGACCTTGTTGCCTCAATGAAGGCAAGCATTCGGGACATGATAAGAACAGGCACCTGTGCTTTTGCAGACTTTCGAGAAGGAGGGCGAAACGGCGTACTTGCGCTCAGGGATGCTCTTGAAAGCAACAATATCAGAGCACAGATTTTCGGAAGACCTGCGGATCAGGATATGAGCTATCTTGATCACTGCGATGGAACAGGGTTGAGCAGCACAGGTGATATGAAAATCGAGCTCATAATGGATATTATCAGGCACACAAGAGAAAAAGGAAAAAGATTTGCCATCCATGCAGGAGAAAGAGATTCGAAAGACATCTCTTCTGCCCTTGAACTTGAACCTGATCTCCTTATTCATCTGATCCATGCGGAAAAAAAGGACATCATGTCCATATCTGACGCAGGTATCCCTGTCGCTGTCTGCCTGCGCTCAAATCTTTTCACAGGATCAGGCATCCCGCCCATAAAAAAAATGCTGGATGAGGGCATACTGGTTGCCGCAGGCACGGATAACGTGATGTTCAACTCCGTCAGCATGTTCTCAGAGATGGAATTCCTTGCCAAGACCAGCCTTCACGATGACAGACAAGTATTTAAACTGTGCACACTAAATGGAGCGAAAATATTAGGAATAGAAAAAGAACTGGGCTCGATAAAAAAGGGGAAAAAAGCAAGATTGATGATACTTTCAAAAAAAACCAATAACCTGCAGGGTTTAAGAGACCCCCTGAGCAGTTTAGTGAGGCGTGCAAGACCAGATGATATTATCAGGATAATCTAAAGGAGAGATAAAATGTCAAGCAGATTAATTGCGAAGATCTTGATCGCGACGGATGGTTCGGAGTACACAAAAAAGGCGATAGACTATGGAGTAGACCTTGCAAAAAGCTTAGGAGCAAAACTGTATGCTGCGTACATCGTTGACACGGCTGCCTTTGCATCCATACCCATGGACGCTGCATGGGAAAGCATGTACGGGCTTCTGAGACAGGAAGGCGATGAAGCCACAAAGTACGTGGAAGAAAAAGCAACGTCTGAAGGTCTGGAAATTGAAAGGGTTACCATTGAAGGGCATCCTGCAGAAGAAATAATAAAATATGCAGACAAGAACTCCATAGATCTCATTGTGATGGGAACGCTCGGGAAAAGCGGGCTTGACAGATTCCTTCTCGGGAGCGTTGCAGAGAAAGTGGTCAGAACATCAAAAATACCCGTACTTGTGGTGCGCGGAGAAAAATAGAAAAAGGAGAAAACAATGGCTGAAACCCCTGAAAGCATCAAAGTCAGAGATGTGATGGTCAGAGAGGTTGCATTTTCCGAACTGCCTGGATCCAGGGATGAGGTGCTTGAGATCCTGAAGTCCAAACATATCTCAGGCGTTCCGATAGTGAAAAGTGGCGAGCTTGTGGGGATTGTAACAAGGACAGACCTGCTGAAGAACCCGGAAGAAGAGCAGATTGCATTAATAATGACCCGCAACCCTGTCACGATCTCACCCGGTAGATCAATTGCAGATGCAGCCAGGGTGATACTGGAAAATAAGATAAGACGTCTGCCAGTCGTTGATAATCATGTGCTTGTGGGACTTGTCACCATTGCTGATATAATAGGGGCAATAGCCAGAATGAACATAACCACCCCGATCAGCGAATGTACCGGGAATAACGTGGTCTCGGTATGGAGCGAGACGCCGATCTCTGTGGTTGGAGCCATAATGGAACTTGCAGATGTAAAAGCAGTTCCAATCCTGGATTCAGACCTTGAGCTGGTCGGAGTGGCAACTGATAAAGACCTGATCAGTGCAAGTATCATAGAAGACAGAACTGAAATGTCAAATATGTCTGCCGGTTCTGACGACGATGCATGGACCTGGGAATCTCTCCGGGATACCATGAGCCTGTACTACAGCGTTTCCAAGATCAAGCTTCCGACCTCACCCGTAAATGAGATCACAAAATTGAAAGGAGAACAGGAGACTGCTGTATCAAGTTCGCAGGTCAGCGACTGTGCCAGGAAGATGAGGCGCAATAAGATAGACCAGCTGCCTGTAATAACAAGCACGCGTAAGCTCGTAGGTCTCCTGCGGGACAAGGATCTGCTAAAGGTCGTTGTATAGCTCGCTTATCCTGATAAGCGGGATGAATTCAACATCAGCATGAGCAAGAGCCTTCAAAGCCCCTTCTTCACGGTCAACCACCACCACAACATGCCTGACCTCCAGCCCCTCATCCCTCAATATTTTCAGTGCTTTCAAAACTGAATCCCCTGATGTGGTTACATCCTCCACCAGTACTGCTGATTTACCCCTTTCAGGATCGCCCACAATCTGCCCTTTTGTTCCATATTCTTTTACCTCTTTTCTGATCATCACGAATGGTATACCTGTTTCAAGCGACACTGCGACCGCGATTGGCACACCTCCGAGCGCAACACCTGCGATGTAATCTGCTGAGATGGAATGCAGCTTCATCATTTCCGAGATCTGGCAAGCCATCATTTTCAGTATCTTTGGATTTGTGCTTGCCTTCTTTATATCAATATAATATCTGCTTTTTTTCCCAGAAGCAAGAATAAAATCTCCGAATTTTATGGCTCCGCTCTCCTTGAGGACATCTGCGATGTTCATCTACCACGGCTCCTTTTTTAGCTTTACATGATATCCCAGAATATTGGTAAGGCGGTGGAGTACAGGTGTTATGACAAGGATCACGAGCATCGTTATGACCGTAAAGTTATCAATAAACCACACAGGATCAAAAATATACGTGAGAACCCAGGCTCCGAGCACAAAATCAAGCTGGTCTATCAGAAGAAGAGGCGCGCCGCGCCTGAATCGCATCCTGCGTTTGAAAAAACTTTTCACAATATCTCCAAAAAGAGCCCCGAACGAAAGGGTGATCACAGCGATCAGCGGCGGACTTACGAAGAGCGTGTTTAAAGGTGAAATCTGCATCTGGATAATGCCTGCGATAATGCCGCATATCGTTCCTCCTGTTAACCCGCGTATGGTTTTTCCATCACCGAGTATTCGCTCTCCATCAATCCAGTTCTTTCCAAAATCGATGGGCTTTCCGCCTCCGAGTACCACAGCCATGGGATTTGAGATATATGCAGGTATCATTAACCATGCTGCCTGCACTGTTAACACCAAAACCAGTATTACTATTTCAAACATATTGTACTCAGGAAGGATTGACTGAAGATAGCTGTTCTACTTTAACTCTTGCTTTTTCAAAGAATTTCAAGGCTTCGTCATCAGGATACGGGGTTCCGAAGACCACCTTTTCGATATTTGCGTTGATCATCATTTTTGCGCAGAGGATGCAGGGCTGATGCGTGCAGTAAACCGTAGCGTTTTCTATGCTCACACCGTGCAGAGCTGCCTGTATGATGGCGTTCTGTTCCGCATGTACCGCGCGGCACAGTTCATGCCTGGTGCCTGAAGCAATGTTATTCTGCTGTCTTATGCAACCTATATCGAGACAGTGCTCGAGGTTTCGCGGCGCGCCGTTATAACCCGTGGAAAGGATCCTTTTATCTTTAACTATCACTGCGCCGACATGGTTTCTCAGGCATGTGGAACGTTTTGACACGATGCCTGCAATTTCCATAAAGTATTCATCTAACGTTGGTCGCATCACCGCTCATAGCACAGCAAACGATAAATATTTACCTAAAGTCTGAAGTTGTCCCGTTGAGACCATAAATTATTTATCGTGGTAATACTTCAGAGGGGTAAATAATACTCGCAGTAATAATCTGGTGAAAAAATGTTAGGCGGATTCAGTGAAGAGCAGATAAAAAGATATTCACGTCACATAATCCTTCCTGAAGTAGGCGGGAAGGGTCAGAAAAAGCTCCTTTCCTCTAAAGTCCTGTGCATTGGCGCAGGAGGGCTTGGTGCACCCATAATCGAATACCTTGCTGCAGCAGGCGTGGGAAGGCTGGGCATAATAGACGATGATACGGTTGACCTGAGCAATCTGCAGAGGCAGGTCATCCATGGAGGAAATGTGGGGAAACCCAAGGTCGAGTCTGCAAAACAGTTTGTCAATAACCTCAATCCTGATATCGATGTCAGGACATACTCGGAGAGGCTGAATGCACACAATGTGGTTGATATTTTCAAGGAATATGATATGGTCGTGGATGGCTCGGATAACTTTGCCACACGATATCTTGTGAACGATGCCTGCGTGCTTACAGATACGCCTCTCTCGCACGGCAGCATATACAGGTTCGAAGGGCAGGTAACAACGATAATACCGCATAAAGGGCCTTGTTACAGATGTCTTTTTGAACATGCGCCCCCACCAGGGATGGTACCGAGCTGCCAGGAGGCTGGAGTGCTCGGAGTGCTGCCAGGTATAATAGGATTGATTCAGGCGACCGAAGTGGTGAAATACCTGCTCGGGATCGGAGAGCTGCTTGTGGGCAGGCTTGTCTATTACGATGCTCTCAATATGACATTTGATGAGATCAAGATGCGCTGGAATAGGAACTGCCCTGCATGCGGTGAGAAGCCAAAGATCACCTCGATACAGGAAGAGATATATGGAGAATCGTGCAGGATATGATGATCATGGTAACAGAACTTGATCTAAAGGGCGATGTCTGCCCGTATACCTTTGTAAAGACAAAACTCAAGCTCGAAGAACTTGAAATCGGCGAAGAACTGGCCGTGACATTCGATCATGCCCCAGCGGTCGAGAACGTGCCGCGCAGCCTGAAGAACGAAGGACATAAGATCCTGGGGATCGAACAGATGGGGGACCATCTCTGGAAAGTAAGGATACGCAAGGCATGAAACTCGGGATACTCCTCACTACAAGCCCTGAGAACGAGAATACCGGTACGGTCATCGCTCTTTGCAAAGCAGCGAGGGAACTGGGGCATGAGGTATCCATTTTTCTGATGTACGACGGAGTGTATAACGTCAATAAAAAGGAGTTCGTGGAGCTTGTTGATAAAGGTGTCAGCATCGCTGTCTGCGCCCTGAACCTTGAACAGCGAAAGCTGGGAAGAGTGGAGGGCATACTCTATGGAAGCCAGTACGACCATGCATGCATCGCAAGCGATGTTGACAGGTTCGTCTCCTTCGGGTGAGAGGCATGAAAAAAATAATAGTGGTCGTAAGAAACCTTCCATTGAACACAAGGAGAAACGCAGAGGCGCTGCGAATGAGCGTGGGACTTACCCTGCGCGAGGATAAGGTAGCGGTTATTTTTTTGGATGACGGGGTTTATACAGCCACCCCTATCAGATCAGAGCTGATACATCTTCAGCCTCCCAGGAGGGAATTCGAGGCGCTTACGATGCTGAACTGTCCCATGGTTGCGGACAAAGATTCCATGAAAAAGAGAAGAATAACCAAGCTTTTTTCGAATATTAGACCTGTTGAACGAGAAGAGATCGTTAGAATGATAACCGAATCCGACATTGTGATACCGTTCTGATCATGAAGATACTGCACATTATCCGGAACCCGAATGATGCCGCGCCTGTGGAGATAGCGGAAGCCCAGAGCAAAGACAATGAAGTCGCGGTGCTCCTGCTGCACGATGCCGTGTACGCAAATCCTGGACTGAAAGCGTATGCATGCGCTGATGATGCTGAGGCAAGAGGGGTCACGAACCATGAACGTGTGAGCTATGGAAGAATAGTGGAGATGCTGTTCGAGTTCGATAAAGTAGTATCATGGTAAAAGTATATCAGCAGTGACAATCATTATTGAAATGGTGGTTAATATGAAGGGTTCGAAGATGATAATTATCGCAGGATTGGTTCTCCTGATCCTTGCTCTGTTCTCTTATTTTATTCCTATATTGGTGAGCAATGCAAAGCCTTCAAGCACCTCAGCTTCGATCCTGATCTCAGGAGAAAATGTAACTGTGGATGTCCCTGTTGTGCTTGATGAAAATGGAAAGGTACTTGAGATGTTCGGGAAACCCGGGATAAAAGGTACTGCTTCTGCAAATATAATAGACACTGAATACGGAAAAGCCCTCAGGATAACAGGCTCAGGAGCGATTGAAATAAGCATGAACCAGAAAGGTGATCTGTTGCTTTTTAACCAGGAAGCAAACGAGAAGTTCGTGAATGGATTCACGCTCAGCACGAGCAATGTCACAAGTTACGGACAGAGCTCTGGCAGCTTTGATGTATGGGTGTATTCAGAGGAGAATGGCACAGCGCTCAGTTTTTCCGTAAAAAGGGATAACGGCTGGGGAAGAGAAATAAGCATAGGAACGAAAGGAGAGGAGAAGCTGATAAAGGGATGGCAGGTAATCAATCTCCCTGCGAGAAGCCTGTGGTACGATTGAGGATGTGAACTACCCCACGCTTGCGCATGGGTACTTCTCTACCCCCTGACCCCATAAGTAAAAAAAGCCCAACCGTTAATCTTATATAGAACCTCAAACATTGATTTGCGCCAAACTGCAAATCATAAAATTTGCATATGTCAAAATAACCATAACAGGAGGATAATACTTATGGCAGCACAACTTGGCGGACAGCCTATCATAATTCTAAGAGAAGGTACAGAGAGAAAAAGGGGAAAAGAAGCACGCAGTAACAATATCATGGCAGCGAAAGCTGTTGCGGCAGCAGTAAGGACCACCCTCGGACCAAAGGGCATGGACAAGATGCTAGTGAGCGGCGGGAACATAACGATCACAAACGACGGCGTTACCATCCTGAAAGAGATGGATATCGAACATCCTGCAGCAAAGATGCTTGTCGAAGTTGCAAAGACGCAGGACGACGAGGTCGGGGACGGAACGACTACGGCTGCTGTGCTCACAGGAGAATTGCTCGCAAAGGCAGAGGAGTTACTTGAACAAAATGTCCATCCCACGACCATAGCGAGCGGCTACAGGATGGCTGCTGCGAAAGCGGCTGAGATCCTGAAAGATATAACGCAGACGATCAGCGAGAATGATGAGGAAGCGCTGCTGAGCATCGCAAGAACAGCCATGACAGGAAAAGGCGCTGAAGCCACAAAGGAAAAGCTCGCTGCGATCACAGTCTCGGCAGTTAAATCGGTCGTGGACGAAGAGGACGGAAAGAAATTAGTTGATATAGATAACATAAAGATCGAGAAAAAAGTAGGGATGAGCCTGGATGACTGCGAGTTAATAAAAGGCATAATCCTTGACAAAAATAAAGCGCACCACAACATGCCTGACAGAGTAAAAAATGCAAAAATCGCGCTGATAACAAGACCTATTGAGTTCAGCAAGATGGAACTCGATGCAGAGATCAAGATCTCAACACCCGGTGAGCTTCAGATTTACCTTGACCAGGAAGAGAATATAGTGAAAGGTATCGTGGACCGCATAGCTGCAGTCGGTGCGAATGTTGTCCTGTGCCAGCTCGGTATAGAAGATATTGCCCAGCACTTCCTTGTGAAAGCTAATATCCTTGCAGTAGAGCGAGTGGAGAAAAAAGATATGGAGAAGCTCGCACGCGCCATCGGGGCAAATCTCATCACCAGTGTTGATGATTTCACCGAATCCGACATCGGAAGCGCGGGACTTGTTGAGATAAGAGGGCATGGCGAGAACAAGATGCTGTATATCACAGAATGCAGCAATCCGAGATCAGTAACAATATTGATCAGGGGAGGGACAGAGCACGTGGTGGATAGCACAGAGCGTGCTGTGGAAGATTCCCTGCGCGCGGTCAGCGTTGCGATCGAAGATGAAAAGCTGGTCGCAGGAGCAGGATCGCCAGAGATCGAGATCGCACTTCGATTAAACGATTATGCTTCAACGCTGAAAGGAAGGGAGCAGCTTGCAGTGATAAAGTTCGCAGAGGCAATCGAGGTCATTCCGAGAACACTGGCTGAGAATGCAGGTCTTGATCCCATAGATATGCTCACTGAACTTAGAAATCAGCATGAGAAGGGAAACAGGAACAGCGGGCTCAATGTGTTCACAGGAAATGTGGAGAACATGTGGGATAACGGTGTCATCGAACCGCTCCGCGTGAAGACGCAGGCAATAAGCTCTGCTACCGAAGCTGCAATAATGATACTGAGAATAGACGATGTTCTTGCTGCAACAGGCGGTGCTGAAGAAGGTACCTGTCCACCTGGCGCTCCGTGCGGCGGCATGGGAGGTATGGGAGGCATGCCCCCTGGCATGATGATGTGAAACACTTTCAATCCTCATCCCCCAGCCACGCTTTGCTTGCAGCCTCAACAAGCAGATCAATTATGGTTGCAACAGGGGGCGTGTAGGCAGTTTCGATGTGGGCAAGCTGCTTTGCCGTAAGTCCGCAGTGCATCGCGATAGACAGGGCATCCACCCTCTCTTTCACATCATATCCTGTGGATAGGACCTGAGCGCCCACAAGCCTCAAGCTATTTTTTTCAAAGAGCAATTTGAGATACACAGGCACGCCGCCAGGATAGTATCTTGCGATATTTTCTCCTTCTGCAACCCTGCCAGTTATCTCGATGTCATGCCATGCTGCCTCATTCGAGGTCAAACCCACTGCTCCGATGTACATGTCCCAGAGAACAGCGATTCTTGGATTGGTGCTTCCTGTTATGCTCACCTCTTTTCCGATCAGCTGTTCTGCCACGATCCTGCTGCTCTGTATCGAAGTTGAGCCAAAGTACATGAAATCAGGTTTGCCCGTGGCTCTATTCAATACCCTGGCGCATGCACCTGATGCGAAAACGTTCTCCATTGCTTTTCCTTTTTTGAGTACATGTGCTTTATCATCGATTATTATCCCATGTTCGTCTGTATCAAAACCTGCTCTCTTCGCAAGTTCCACATTTGGAATGAAATCTGTTCCGAGGAGTAAAACATCTGCCGGTAGAGTCAGGTTCTCGAACACCGCGGATTCAATGCTCTCCTTTCCTTTTATTTCAAGAAGTTTCTCTTCCATTATGATATTGATCCCTTTGCTCTGCAGATATTTTTTTACAAACTCTGCCATGTCACTGTCAAGCCGATCTGACATGAGATGTCCTCTTTTTTCAACCACCGTGACTTCATGACCCTGTTCCTTTAACCCGACTGCTATTTCAAGGTCTATGGAACCTGAGCCGGTTATTACTGCCTTAAGAGGTTTTCTTCTGCTGAGGTATTCTTCGAAATCTCGCGCATCTTTCAGGGTTTTTATGTGTGCGCTGAATACACCTTCAAGCTCTATGCCTCTTTTCTCTGGCATTTTCTGGGAAGTGCCTGTGGCGATCACGAGATAATCATAATCAAGGCAGGTATCGTTGAAGTACACCTTCTCTTCTTCAGAATCTATTTCCTCAACTGTGGTGCAGGTGAGTATCTTTATCCTTTGCCTTTCATAATCCTCTTTCGATCTCATGATAAGGCTCTCGTAAGATGGTATGTCACCTTTCAGAACAAACGGGATGCCGCATGGGGAATAAGCAATATCGTGATCTCGTGTGATAACTGTGATCTCGAAACTCTCAGGTTTATATCGCGCCACCCTGGAGGCTACAGGCAGACCGCCTGAGGCACTGCCGATTATGATAAGCTTTTTCATCCTTTTGAACTTATTTTCACAGCATGTATATATGCTGAATCCATGAACTTCAAAAAACATATATCCAGGCAGGATAATCTTTGATTATGCTCACAAAAACAGAGGGAGAAACTGCAGTACGCCTTGCACGCAGGGCGATGGAGGAATGTCTTAGAAATAAAATAAAAATCATGCCAGATAATCTGCCCTCGCTCTTCAAAGAAAAAAGGGGCGTTTTCGTCACTCTCAACAAGAAAAAAACCATAAAAGAGCTCAGGGGCTGCATCGGAAGACCCTATCCGATACTGCCTCTTGGAGAAGCTATAATAGTGTCTGCGATCAACGCAGCCCGCGAGGACCCGCGCTTTGATCCAGTGGAACCAGGTGAGATAGGCGACCTCGTGATCGAGGTCACAGTGCTTACACTTCCCAGGAAAATCAAAGCAAAACCCAGAGATATTCCGGACAAGATCAAAATAGGGAGAGATGGACTGATCATCGCGACAGGCAGATGCCAGGGATTACTGCTTCCGCAGGTGGCTGTTGAGCACGGTTTTGATTGTTCTGAATTTCTGTGCCAGACCTCCATGAAGGCAGGGCTCATGCCAGATGCATGGCTCAATGGTGCGGATGTATATTCATTCCAGGGGCAGATATTCGAAGAGATCGAACCCGGCGGGGAGATAAGGGAAAAAATATTATCCAATGAATGTTAATTGATAAAATGGAGTATTAAAATGGCTGAATTACGAATATCTGATGATTCTGCAAGCGAGGAAATTCTTCCTTTTGCGAAAATGGTGCACGAGCTTCTCTCTCTCCCTGTCACGATGCGCAGTAAAAATAAAAAGGGGGTAAGGCTTGAAAAAGGACAGGTCATTGACATGGATTATACCGGACCTGTACTCGAAGAGGCGATTGTGAAGAACCGGGTGATACACACAATACCTGACAGGGGAGCTTATAAGGGAGTACCTGTCGTGGTCTCACCTATTCAGGACACTGAAGGGAACCCGATCGCTGCCATCGGGATCGTTGATGTGGTATGCACGATAGATCTTGCAACTGTGTTCGGTAATTATCCCCAGATAGTCAGGCAGGTGGAAGAAAGGAAAAGAGCAAAGGATTAAATCCGATGACATATTAGTAGGCAGTTCACCAGAGGTAAATTATGGCAAGATTCCCCGAAGCTGAAAAAGTACTCCTGCATATGAAGATTTGCATGAAGTGCAATGCACGCAACTCACTGCGCGCGACAAGATGCAGAAAATGTGGATATACAGGTCTTCGTCCAAAATCCAAGGAAATAAAGGGCAAAGGAACGTAATATAATGGGTGTCGAGGAAAGCCTCAACCAGACAATAGAAAAAAAAGGCGCGGTCCATCTCACGCTTATTGACCCCGACTCACAGGAACCGGAGGAAGCAGGTAAAATTGCAAAAGAAGCGTCAGGGGCAGGAACAGATGCCATAATGGTGGGCGGTTCTTCAGGTGCGACAGGCGTTACTGTCGAAAAGACTGTCAGGTCGATAAAATCAATGTGCGACCTGCCTGTGATATTATTCCCTGCAAATGCAAGTGCTTTATGCGAGGGCGCGGATGCGGTTTTTTTTATGAGCCTGCTCAATTCAAGGGATGTCAATTATATCACCACACACCAGGCAATAGGAGCGCCGCTGGTGTATAAGTACGGTATAGAGCCCATATCCATGGCTTATATCGTAATAGAACCCGGAGGAGCAGCAGGCTGGGTCGGTGATGCGCGCCTTATTCCCAGGAACAAGCCAAAACTGGCTGTTGCATATGCCCTTGCAGCCAAATATCTCGGCATGCACTGCATCTATCTTGAGGCTGGCTCAGGAGCAGATAAACCTGTGCCTGTTGAGATGGTGGCAGCAGTGAAAAAGGCTATCGGCAGGGAAACCAGGCTTATTGTGGGCGGAGGGATCAGGGATGGAGCAACAGCAAAGGAAAGGGTAAAGGCAGGTGCAGATATGATAGTGACAGGCACTGTTGTTGAACAGGTGCAGGATATCAGAGGAAAGATAGAAGAACTTGTCAGGGCGATAAAATCGTAAACGTGCTGTCTTCTTTCATAACCTGCCCGAAATCGAGGGTAGAGACCTTAGATTTTATCAGAGGAATTGATATAGTTCTAATGGTCATTTTCAACTATTCAGTTACTCTGCGCTACTTTGGACTGATCAATGCCCGGCCAGATCCTGTTTACTGGACCATTTTTCCTGTTTCCATAGCCTCGATCTTTATTTTCATTTCAGGCGCTGCTGCATTCTCAAGCTTCCAGAACAATAAAGAGAACTTCAGCAAAAGGTATTTTAAAAGAGGGGGGAAGCTGCTTTTTTTTGCAGCATTCATAACCCTGTTTACTTCCGTGTTCTTACCCGGAGGAACGATATATTTCGGCATACTGCATTTCTTCGCATTCACCTCTTTTCTTGTACCGCTTTTCATCAGATATGATAAACTCAACCTGTTCTCAGGGTTATTGATCATCTATTCCGGGATCTATTTGCAGATAAAAGAATTCAGCTTTCCATATCTATTCTGGCTTGGCTTCATACCTGAGAATTTTTCCACCTTCGATTACTTTCCCCTGTTGCCCTGGCTTGGCATGCTTTTGCTCGGGATATATTCTGGAAAATGGATAATTGAAACAACTGCACATATGAAATTCAGGAGCAAGCTTGCCAGCATCTTCCTTTTCCTTGGAAAAAATTCCCTGACGATCTATCTTATCCATCAGCCATTGCTTATCTTTCTTCTCATGGTCTCTGGTTTCAGGACATTCTGGTGAGCAATCTTTCTTATGCTCTCCCTGAACGAGATCGGTTCAAATCCAAAGATCTCACCGAGATCGCTCTGTTCACAGACCATACTGTTCTGCAGCGACCCTATCAGCCAGTGAACCACATCCGCATTCACGGGAGCAAGCTTTCCCAGTATGAACGACGATGCCCTGTGCCATGAGCCGGGGATGGATACGAAGATCCGTTTTAATCCAAGTTCATTAGCATACACCTGCATCAACTCTTTATACGTGAAGACATCTGAGCAGCCGATATCATAGCATCTGTTGATCGTCTCTTTTTTATCAAGGCATTCCACGAGATAACGGATCACATCCTCAATATGAACAGGCTGGACTTTTGTGCTCGCCCAGCTGAAGACCGGAATTATTGGTAATTTTCGCACCGCAGCGTCAAGGATCTCAAAAGCTGCTCCACCTCTGCCCATGATCACAGAGGCTCTGAAGATCGTGTAACCTGTGCCGCTGTTCCTGATGATCTCCTCCACTTCCTTCCTGCTCGAAAGGTGCCTGGAGAGCTTTTCCTGCGGATTTGTGATGCCTGTTAAGTGAATGATCCTCTTAACACCATTGAACCTACACGCTCTGACCATGTTCTCTATCGCGATTCTGTCAAGAATGTCGAACTTTTCCTGCTCTTTTTGCTTTCCCATCATGTGGATGAAATAATAGACGGTATCTACGCCTTCGGTTGCTCTCACAAGGGAATTGTAATCAAGCACGTCTCCGATCACATGGGTTATGTTCGGATCTTCAAAGACCACAGGTCTTCTGACCAGGCATCGAACCTGTACGTTTTTTTCAGACAGTGCTTTGAGGACATGGCTGCCTATGAAGCCTGTTGCTCCTGTGAGGAGGATCATGTTCTTCATGATAGTGTTTGCTCCTTAAGTTTTTTCTCCTGAGATTTTCTCTCAGAAATATAACCGAAACTTTTATTTTATATGATTCATTAAATGATATGGGATCAGATATGGATGCAAAGAAAGGTGTGATAGCAGGTTTTTCTGCAGGGATCGCCATGGTTCTTACCGGCATTGTGGTATGGGGAACGACGCAAAATTATCTCATGCCGCTTTACATAGCGAGTTCATCGCTCTGGAAGCCCATGGAGCCACTTGAGATCTGGCTTGCACAGGTATGGGTTCTGACGATCTTTGAGGGGATGCTGTATGGTGTTGTTTATTCCATTCTGTACAGTGCTATTCCGGGCAAGAACATCAACAGAGGGCTCATCTATGCAGTGATCCTCTGGCTCGTTGGAACTGTTCCAGGCATGGCGATCACGTACCTCAGTATGACCGTGCCTTCAGAGATCATAGCTTCATGGTTGTTCGGAGGTCTTATCAATCTGCTTGTAATGGGCGCTGTGCTTGCTTTCGTCTATGAGAAAGTAAAATAACCGATGCCCGTTACGGGCATCAGATTTATTCATGCCCGGCTGATTCAGCTTCGGCAGTCTTTCCGTTCATTCTATTATAGCCTTGCGCAAGGTTCGTGTTCACATGCACCACGCCTTTATTGAGATCCTTGAACACATAATCCTGTGTGATCACAGGAAGATTATCCGCAGCGGACTGGTTCGAAACGATCATGCCGAGCGGTACGTATCTGCCGTCAGGGATCGTCACTCCCACAACTTTTGCTCCCGGTTCGACCACCACGTTGTTCCCGACCCTTGCCTTGAAAATAAATGCCTGCATGCCCACAAATGAGTCATCACCTATGCTTGCAGGACCGTGCACCTGGGACTGATGTGCAAGAGAAACGCGGTTTCCGATGTACACTGCATATTTTTTACCTCCTACCTCGACCAGGTTCTTCTCGATCGCTCTGCCTTCCTCATCCGAGGTCTCAAGTGCATGGACTGAAACGCCATCCTGGACATTTGAGTCATCACCGATATAGATGGGCATTCCTTCATCTCCTCTTGCTGAAGCCTGAGGAGATACCATCACATTTTTA